>Ga0126370_10001102_pt1 | contig 12160 bp, 14 predicted proteins | sample PanSoiMetaPlot_3_FD_92586 | JGI IMG/M metagenome (GOLD analysis project Ga0126370, IMG submission 92586) | Tropical forest soil microbial communities from Panama - MetaG Plot_3 | ecosystem: Environmental > Terrestrial > Soil > Tropical forest > Bulk soil | place: Panama | collected 2016-02-17 | reverse complement strand
TGAAGCAGCCGGCTGCGCCGCCGCGCTGGTCGGCCGCGACGGCGCTGACGCGCGCCACATAGACGTCGGCGCGCTCCAGGCCCATCTCCGTTCGCGAGGCGTGATCGGACGATGGTAACCGGCACATCCAGGATCTTCATCACGTCCGCCAGGTCAACGACGTGCCCATTCTCCAGCCGGGAGATCTGAACCCGCGACTCCCCGATCCGCTTGGCAACCTGCTCATGGGTCAGCCCCGCCTCCGCCCGCAGCGCCCGCAGCTCCGTCCCCAGCCGCAGCCGCAGCACGTAAGGGCTAATCATCCACAACCTCCTCGCAGTGGCGGGCACGTCTGGGGCCGGCGAAGAGAGTGAGCGGGCTGGCAGCAGCCGTGCGGTCAGTATCAGCTCGTGTCTCGGCACGGCCGAGGTGTGCCGAGCTGCCGCACCATCGCGATGCCTTCTTCGTCTTCGCGCAGGAGCAGGTGGCGTGCCATGCGGAACGTCGCGGGCAAGCCGGTGACGTCCCACCGCATGACCTCCTCGCGGATCGCCTCAGGGCCATGGCCCATCTCGATCGCCAGCCACCGGTTCACCGCCGCGGTCGCCGCCACCTCCGGATCATTCGCGAAGGCCGCCTGGACCTTGGCCAGGCCTTCCGCCTGCCGCCACCGCCCGGCGCGCAAGCAGTCCCAGACAGGCACCCCCGCGCCTTCCGCGATCATGCCGCCCGGCCCCGGTTCCAGGTGCGCCCACACTGCGGCTGCCAGGGCATAGCGCGCCGCGCCGATTTGATCGATCGCCGATTGCACGTCTTCGGGCGACGGCAGCAAGACGGTGCCGGGGCTGGCGCCGGTCGCGATGCTGTGCCGCGCGTCCACCACGCTGCCGCGGTGGATGATGACGTTCCGGTCCTCCCACAACTGCCCCAGCGCCGCCCAGTCCACCAGGCCCGAGATCACGCTGACGCCCAGAGCCTCCAGCGCCTGCCGCCACGTCCCCGGCGGCCCGAAACAGGCGTCCCGCGCCCGCTGATCGAGCCTGGGGTCGGCCAGCGACGAGTACTCCTGCGCTGCCGCGTGGTACACCAGCAGCCGGACCAAGCGGGTCACCAGGGGCTCAACCGTCCCACCGCCGTCACGAACAACGTCCGCAGCAGCAGCGGCGTCCGCGGTGACACGGCCGCTTGGCGCAGGTAGGCGACCAGGTACAGCATCTCCCGCGCAGACAAGCTGGCCAGGCCCGCCGCCGCGGGCAGCGCCCGCTCCAGGTAGGCCGGCAGGTGGAGCAAGGCGCCAATGGTCCCGAACGGGTCGGCCATGACCTCAGCGGGCGTCATTAACCCCAGCGCCTGCTCGTCGATGTGCCGAGCAGCCATCGAGCAACCACCGGCCCCAAGCGGCCGTTCTGAGGGCACGGGAGATGGTAAAAACGCCAGGTCAGGGCGGGTGCGCCGCCAGGGACTCGAACCCCGAACCCGCGGATTAAGAGTCCGCTGTTCTGTTCGATTTTCCTCTTTCACCTCGTATCATTATGTACCGGGACGTGTCGCGACCTGCCAGACTGTGCGGCGGACCACGAGAGCGGGGGCCGTGTGATGCCGGCCACTGCCGGGCAGTACCGCGACATCCGAGCAGGCATGGAGCAAACATGAGGGCGGTCGTTCGCTTCAGGCGGCGGATACATTCCGTAATACCCCCTGCTAGTGTGGCTGCGCGTTCCCGGCGCCGGGACTGTGCTGAAGATCGTGACTGCTCGCACGAGCCTGGTGCTCGAACGTCTGGTGCGGAGGCTATGTCAGAGGCCCGTAGTGCACGGGCTGAGTGACCTCTGCTAGATCTGCGATGTACCTGACCGGAAACAACTACCAGACGGTGGGCAGCTGTCGGTCAGCCCGGGCGAGCCGGCCGCCGGGGTAGTGCCTGGGCTGGTGAAATTGCGGTGAGTGGTGGTGTCGCCTCGGACAGTTGCGGGTGGTGGGCTGGGGGTTCCGTGATGGGCAACCTCGCCGCCGCGATGGTGGAGCCGATCTTGTCCTCGGGCGGCATCATCGAACCGCCCGTTGGCCACTTCGCGCGGCTGAAGCAAATGTGCGCCGACCGCGGCATGCTGCTCATCCTGGACGAGGCGCAGACCGGGCTGGGCCGCACCGGCCAGATGTACGCCTTCGAACGCGACGGGGTTGCCCCTGACATCCTCACGTTGTCAAAGACGCTCGGCGTCGGCCTGCCCGTGGCGATGGTGGTCACCTCCGCCGAGATCGAGGCGACCTGTTACGAGCGCAAGTACCTCTTCTATACGACCCATGTCTCCGACCCGCTCGCGGCGGCGGTCACCCTCGCCGTCCTTAACGTCCTCGAGCGCGACGGGCTGGTCGCCCGTGCCGCGTTGCTGGGCAAGGTCATGGCCGACCGCTTCACCGCGCTGCTGAAGGAGAAGTACGAGGTCGTGGGCGACGTCCGGGGACGAGGGCTGCTGCGCTCCACGCCTGCCGGCCCACAGTTCTCGCCTCTATCCATATCGACACGGGATCCGACGCAGACCGTCCCGGACTGCCAGGAACCGTGGCCTCTAGTGGCCGCTGGCCTCAGACGCACTGCCAGTGGTCGTGCTGTTGCAGCGCCCGCGCAATTACCTGAACGGTGGTGCGGGTGAGTGGATTGCGGTCGAGACGGCGGCAGACGACAGACGTCCGCCACCGCAGTGGTTCTCCCGCCAGTGGGGTCCAGGTGAGTCCGGGGTAGACGCCGACCGCGCCAATGGTGCTGAAGGCGTGAGAGGTGTTGAAGGTCACCGCGGTGTCTGCCGCGAGCAGGCCGTAGACCATCCGGACCCCGGGCTCGATGCGCGCAGGCCAGTAACCACCGGCCTTGCAGGTGCCGAGGATATCGTCATACATGCCGGGTGCCATTGACCGTGGAAACATCACCAACGTGTATCCGTTGAGGTCCGCCAGTTGTAGGTGAGGGCGGCCAGCCAGTGGATGATCAGCCGCGGTGACGACCCCTAGGGTCTGGTACAGCTGTGCGGACGACCGCAGGTTGCGCGGGCTGTAGGGGTGGCGAAGCACGCCGACGTCGATGTCGCCGGCGAGCAACTGCGCATGTTGCTCCGCGGTGGTGGCCTCTGCGAGATCGGCATCGGCGTCCGCGGAGCGCAGCGCCGACACCAGGTCAACCAAAACCTCCCTGGATGTGTCCGGCGGAAATGCGACCCGGATCCGGCTCGGGCGCGTGCCCGCCGTGCCGCGGACGCTTGCCGCCGCCGCATCGAAGGCGGCAACGGCCTTGCGGGCCTGGGGCACCAGGCGGCGGCCCGCGGCGGTGAGAGCGACGTGGCGGTTGCTGCGGTCGAACAGGCGCACGTCCAGCTCACGCTCCAGGTCGGAAATCCGCTTGGACAGCGGTGGCTGCGACATGTGCAACCGCCGCGCCGCCCGGCCGAAATGCAACTCCTCCGCGACGGCGAGGAAGTACCGCAAATGGCGGATCTCCATCGGACAACGATACCAGAACGGAATCATTGCAGACCAAAACGGTGTTGGACGGCCTATAGCACGCTGATGTTGTATGTCATCACGCCGGGATCAGGCGCTAGCTGTCACAGACCGTCACTAAGAATACTTATAGTCACCTGCACAGGACGTGGAAAGCCGCCGTAGCGGCCTCCCAGCACTGGCCGGATGCCTGATCGCATTCGCAGAAACCGATGCCGGTTGCCCCCACCCGCTCCAAAGTAAGAACAGTTTCGTCCAGTTTTCGGAGGTCCTCATGCGACGCGAGTCAACGTACTTTCGGCCAGCAATCGTGGCATTGCTTTGTTCGGCGGCGCTGGCGGGGGTGTCCGCATGCGGCGCACCCAGTTCGGCCGGGACGTCCGGATCATCGCAGGCCACGTCCGATCCACTGCTCACCGCAATGCGGAACGCAGGGGCGGCGAAGATTGCTATCGCGCAAGTGCCGCCGTACGCCTATCTGACGCCTAGCGGCCAGCCCACCGGCTACTTGTCTGACGTCTCCAGTTCGGTAATGAAAAATCTGGGCGTCCCCAGGCTCATTGCCACCGTCACAACCTTCGATGCAATGATTCCTGGATTGGAGGCCCGGCAATATGACTTCGCACCCGGCGGGCTGAATATCACGAACGCACGGTGCCAGGTGGTAATCTTCTCCGAACCCGTCACCGTCCAGCACGACGCCGTCTTTGTCCGGGCCGGTAACCCGAAGCATCTTACCGGCTATGCGTCCATTGCCCGCGACCCGAGCGTCAAGGCTGCCTTCCTGGCTGGTTCGGCGCAAGAGGCGTACGCCCTCAAGCAGGGAGTCAGGCAGGGCCAGATTGTTACCGTGCCTGACGCTCAATCCGGCATCGCGGCGGTCACCGGCGGCCGGGCCGACGCCTTGGTGATCGGCCAGTTCAGTGTGCCCGCATCGGAACGCAAGGGCATAGACGTCGTGGTTGACACGTCGTCACCGCTGGCTGGCGTCGGAATCGCTTTCCGGAAGTCCGATACAGCTTTCCGTGATGCCTTCAACGAAGCCCTGAACAAGCTGCGCGCGAACGGTACCCTTCAGCGGCTGTACAAGAAGTACGGATTCCCTAACTGGTCGTTGCTCGCGGCGACCACAAAAGCCTCGGACATCGCCCCGTCCTGTGGATAGGTGGCACCGGTGCGTCAGCTCTTTCCCTATCTTCCCGCACTGTGGAACGCGCTCGGCATCACCGTGCTCATCGCGACATTGAGCATCCTGGGAGCGGCGCTGACCTCGGTCGCGCTGGGTATCTTGCGGGCGGCGCGGAATTCGCCCGCCCGCCGCGTCTCCGCAGGCACGGTCGAGATCCTCCGCGGAGCGTCCGCAATCATCTATCTGTTCTGGATCTATTACGCGTTGCCAGCTGTCCCCGGTGCCCCACGTCTCAGCCCGTTCGCCGCCTCGGTGCTCGTGCTGTCGCTCACCGGCGGAGCCTACGGTGCAGAGATCGTGCGAGGCGGCATCCAGGCAGTCCCGCACAGCCAGCTAGACGCATGCCACGCCCTTGGCCTTTCCCGGCGGCACACGGTGCTGCGCGTCATGCTCCCGCAGGCCCTGTCCCAGATCGTTCCCGCGTTCAGTAGTCTCGCCGCGGACATGATGAAGTGGACGGTCATTGTGAGCTTCGTCGGAGTCCAGGACGTCTTCTACGTGGCTAACACCGCGCGAGCCGTTACCAACCGGACCGTTGCGATCTACCTGCTGCTAGTGGTCATCTACTGGCTGCTGTGCTCGTGCACGAGCCTGATCTTCCGCGGTATCGAGTACGCGCTGCCGCTGAGCAAAGCCAGGCGAGCCTCCCAGGCACCATCCCGGTCCTTCTCTTCCACATCGGCCACTCGAGAACCAGCGGTGGAATCATGACGTGGAACTGGCCGTACGTGGCCCAGATCATGCCGGCGCTGCTGGCCGGCGTCTGGGAGACATTCCTGGTCACGGTGGCGTGCGCCGTGATCGCGATCGGGGGCGGCCTGGTGCTGGCGGTCGTATCCAGCCTCGCGGGTCGGCCGGGCAGGCTCGCCGTACGGGGAGTGGTCGAGCTCTTGCGCGGAGTGCCGATACTGGTCGTGCTTTACTTCGGCTACTACGCGCTTCCCCAGTTGGGTGTCACCCTTTCGGCATTCTTCGTCGGCGTCTTGGTACTCGGGGTCATCTATGCCGCCTACTGCTCGGAGGTGTACCGTGGCGCCCTGCTGTCCATTCCCGCCGGAACGCATGACGCCTGCGCCGCGCTCGGCCTGTCGACAGTGGTGACGTGGCGCAAGGTGCTGATTCCCCTCGCCGTCCGGCGGAGTGTCCCCGCGCTGGTCAACTACGTGCTTGTGCTGTACCGGCAGTCCGCGTTCCTGTTCGCCATCGGAGTCCCGGTGCTGCTGGCGCGCGCTCAGGTCGCGGGGGACCAGAGCTTCCGCTACCTCGAGCCGTACACGCTGACCGGCGTGCTTTACCTGACGCTCAACCTCCCGTTCGTCTACCTCCTTCACCGCCATGAGGCCAGGCATGCCCACATCGCCGTCTAGTGGGATCTCGGCGGTTGCGGCCATCCAGTTCGCCAACGTGTCGAAGTCTTTCGGCGCGAATTCCGTCCTTACCGGCTTGGATCTCAGCGTGGCCGCGGGCGAGAGGCTCACCTTGATCGGGCCGAGCGGTTCCGGGAAAACCACGGTGCTGCGCCTGGCGATGATGCTGGACCGGCCAACGGCGGGCGACATACGCCTGTTTGGGGAGAGCATCGTCAAGGGCCCGGGCGGCAAGCCCAGGCGGGCGCGCGAGGCAGCGCGCCTGCGGCGCCGGTGCGGAATGGTGTTCCAGCAGTTCAACCTCTTCCCGCACATGACCGTGCTGCAGAATCTCACCTTGGCGCCCCGTACCGTGCTCAGGTTGTCAGCCGAGGAAAGCGAGCAGCGGGCGCTGGATCACCTGCGGATGGTGGGGCTCGAGGACAAGCGGACGGCTTATCCGGGACAGTTGTCCGGCGGGCAGCAGCAGCGCATAGCGATCGCGCGCACCCTGGCGTTGCGGCCAGACATCCTCCTGCTCGACGAGATCACCTCCTCGCTTGACCCAGAACTCGTCGGTGAGGTGCTCGAGGTCGTCCGCAGGATCGCGCAGGAGACCGACATCACCTTCCTGATCGTGACGCATGAGATGAGATTCGCCCGGCAGGTGTCCGACCGGGTCGCAATGTTCGACTCTGGCCGGATAATCGAGGAGGGCAGCCCAGAGCTTATTTTCAGCGAACCAAGATGCGAGCGAACCAAGTCGTTTCTGCGATCCGTACTTGACCATTAGGGAGAGCCCGCTGAATGGGTGATATCCACGTCGGATACCGGGGCGAAATCGCCGTACTAACCATCGATAACCCGGGACGCCTGAATGCCTTCACACGCGCCATGCGAGGGCGCATCATTGAATCTCTCGTCAGCATAGACAAAGATCCAGCTCTCGCCGGTGCCATATTGACGGGAGCAGGGGAGGCGTTCTGCGCCGGGCAGGATTTCAACGAAAGCATGACCTGGACGCGTGATACGCCATGGATCGAGGAATTCGAGGAACTCTACCGGGGATTCCTCGCGTTTAAGAAACCGCTCGTCGCGGCGGTAAACGGGGTGGCCGCGGGCGGCGGCTTCCAGACCGCGCTGCTGTGCGATTACCGCGTCGCGCATGATCACGCCCGCATGGGCCAAACCGAAGTCAAGTGGGGTCTGGCCAGCGTGACCGGCACGTGGCTGCTGCAAAAAAGCATCGGTATGACACGGGCACGAGAAATGGCATTGAGCGGCCGGCTAGTCGCCGGCCCGGAGCTGCTGGACCTGGGACTGATCGACATGATCGTGCCTCGCCCCGATGTCATGCAGGCTGCCCTTGCCGCGTGCCGCAATCTCGCGACCAGCCCCGCGGACAGCATCGCCAGAACCAAACGATGGCTCTACGAGAGCGTTTCCGACGAATTGAGCGTGGTCTTCGAAGCCGCTCGACGGCTACACCGGGAAGGTTTCACCTCAGGCATATCCCAGGCCGGCGCCGCGAACTTCATCGCACATAAGAAAAGCCGCCGCCCGGCCGGGCGGGAGGAGTCGCTTTGACCGCCTCATTGGCGTCCCCGTTTCACCGGCTGCAATCCCTGCCGCGATGGAATGTCCCACCCTCCTACAACATCGCGGCAGACGCGTGCGACAAGCACCCTCCGGAGAAACTCGCGATGATCTGGGATGATGATCATGGTACGGTGCGCCGTGTCCGCTGGGGAGAGCTGCAGGCACTGTCGGCGAGGCTCGCTAACGCGCTGACCGGGCTCGGGGTCAGGCCGGGCGAGCGGGTCGTCACCATTGTCCGGCAGAGCCCGGCAGCGGCAGCCGCGTTTTTTGGCGTGCTGCGATGCGGCGCGATCCTGGTGACGATGAGCGAACTATGGGCCGATTCGCAGATCCGCCACCGGCTGGACGAACTCGACGCGACTGCACTGATCACCGAAAGTGAGATCGCCGACCGGTTCACCTCGATGAATCATCGCTCGGTACTCCTGCTGGACCGGTTCGACGAGTCGGGTTTCAGTGACACGTTCCCGACCGTTCAGACAGAGGCCGACGCCCCCGCCTTCATCGCCTACACGTCCGGCACGACGGGCCCGGCGAAGGGTGTGCTGCTGCCTCACCGGATGATGCTTGCGGCGGAGGAACTGCACTATGTGCAGGATCTCAGGGATGGTGAGCTGTTCTACGGAAGCGGGGACTGGAGCTGGTGGGTACGCAAGATCCTCGGCCCGTGGCAGCGCGGCGCGGTCAACGTGGTCTGCCGGCTGGACCGCTACGACCCCGAGCGGCTGCTGCGGGCTCTGGCGCGGCATGAAGTGACCAACGCATTCATCAACGCCACGGCGATCCGGCTCATGATGCGCGAGCGGGATATCGGCCGCAGGTGCCCCCAGCGGTTCCGGGTCGTCTCCACCTCCAACGAACCGCTTGGGGCGGACGCCTACGAATGGTTCCGCGAACAGTTCGGCGTCCCGCCGCTGGAATTCTACGGCAGCACCGAGGTCGGGATCATGGTCGGCGTGTCGCCCCACCTGCCGGTGAAACCGGGATCGATGGGCATGCCCATACCCGGATGGCACGTACGGGTGCTGGATGACCACGGCCGTGAGGCACCGCCCGGTGAGATCGGCGAGATATGCCTGCTGGCTCGCAGCAACCCGAACTACCCACTTGGATACTGGCGCCGGCCGCAGGAATCCGCCCGCGACTTCGGCCAGACCTGGTTCCACATGAAAGACCTCGCGCGAGTAGACGAGGACGGCTACTTCTGGTACGTGGGCCGCAATGACGACGTGATCAAGGCGTCAGGTTACCGAATCGGGCCACATGAGGTCGAGGCGGTGCTATGCCGTCATCCGTCCGTCACCGAGGCAGCGGTCATCGGTGTTCCTGACGCTGAAAGGGGCTCGCGGATCGTCGCCTATGTGGTTGTGCAAGGCGACGCCGCGGCGGAGCCCGTCCTGGCGCAAAGCCTTCAGGACTTGGTGCGGGCCGGGCATTCCGCCTTCGCCTATCCCCGTGAGGTGCTGTTCACCGACCGCCTCCCGCGATCGTCATCCGGGAAGCTCGACAGGTCATCGCTGCGGGTGAGGTACGCGGCCGAGGGCAGGGGCACGCCATGAGTAACGCGGGCACCGGGCGGCCGGTGCCGGCCGCTGATGTCGGGATCGTTCTGCTGGATGCCGATGTCAGCCGCCCAGTTGGTGACGTCGGCAACGCCGCGACCTTCGACTACCCGGTGTTGTACCGGACAGCGCGCGGCGCCTTCCCGAAACACGTTGTCGAACGGGAGGCCGCCGGATTGCTTGACCGGTTTGTTCGGGCTGGCCGACGGCTTCTGGACAGCGATGCCCGCGCGGTCACCACATCATGTGGTTTTCTCGCCATCTACCAGCACGACCTGACTGAGGCGCTGGACGGGATCGTCGCGACATCGGCAATGCTGCAGATCCCTCTGGTCATGCGCATGCTCAACCCCACCTCCCATGTCGGGCTGATCACCGCCAATGCGTCGGCGCTCGGCCCTGGCCACCTCGATGGCTCGGGCGTCAGCCTGGCGGATCGCGATCGGCTGACAATCGTCGGCCTCGAATCCACACAGCACTTCTATCCAGTAATAGTCGAAGGCGCGCGTGGGCCGCTGGACACCGCGCGAGCGGAGGACGAGGTGGTGACCGCTGCACGGAGAGCGCTCACCCTCGATCCGGCCATCGCCGCGTTCGTCCTCGAATGCTCAAACCTCCCGCCTTATGCCGCGGCCATCAGAGCTGCCACCGGCCTGCCGGTGTGGGACATCACGACGATGGTCGATTGGATCGCTCACGGCATCGCCGGAGCGCGGCCGCCCTGGAATACGCCAGGGACCGCGGGTACGACGAGGGCGACAGCAGGCGGCGGCTGACCCTGCGCCAGTACGCCTGAGCCCGCCGGTGCGCGGCCGGGGAATCCACCACCCGGCGCGGCATAACCGCTCCCGTCCTCGCCGTCCGTGCCCGGCCGCGCATCGCGCGGCCCCCAGAACCATGGAGCGCGCGAACGCATAGCGGTCGGCGGCGGCCCGAGACGCCGCTTCGGACGAAGTCCGCGAGTTAGACGTGGCGACGACGTCGTTGTGGAGTTAGGGTCAATCACCTCGCGGGTGCGCATTCGCGCGGTAGGGGCCTCTCTGTCGGCGGCACGTGAAACTGACCCCGTGTCGGAACCGCGTTGCGAGGAATCTACGAGCCCAACCACCCGCACCGCCGGATCGTGGGATTCGACACCTTCACCGGCTTCCCCGATGTCACCCGCATCGACACCATGAGCGCCAGCGCCGTGCCGGGACGGTTCTCGCTCACCTCCGACTACCCACGCCACCTACGTGACGTGCTGGACGTCCACGAGCAGGGTGAGCATCTCGGCCATATCCAGCGCAGCCTCATAATCCAAGGCGACGTGCGCGAAACACTTTCCCGCTACCTGGCGGACAACCCGCACACCGTGGTCGCGCTCGCCTGCTTCGACCTCGACCTCTACGAGCCGACCCGCCAGGTGATCGACGCTCTTCGGCCGTACCTCGTCAGGGGCAGCGTGCTCGCCTTCGACCAACTCGCACACGCCAAGTGGCCCGGAGAGACCGTCGCTGTGCGCGATACCCTCGGCACCGAACACAGCGCCATGCGCACCCTGCCTGGCCGCGCCACGCCCGCGTACCTGCGCTGGGGCACGTAGAACGGTCAGCCGGCCGCGCCTACCTCCAGCAGCAAGGCTTCCCGGTTAGCCAGGATGAACTCCTTCGAGGCTGTCGGCTTCAGATCGATCGCAACAAGATCGTCGCCCCGAAGGTCCACCCGGTCCAGCTCGTATCCGCCTCGCGAGGCGTCGTTGAACTCCGGGCCCGTGCGGTCCGATCCGTCCACGCTGGCCAGCCTCGTCACGAAGAAATGCTGAACCGCGATCCCGGCATCCGACAAAGAGCTGAACAGAAACACCTGCGAAGCGCCCGTCGCCTTCGCCCCGAGTTCCTCTGCCAATTCTCGGTACAGCGCCGCCTCCACCGAGGCGTCCGACTCCTCGACACCCCCGCCCGGCGCTGTCCAGTACGGTGCCTGCCCGGGCTTCGTGCGCTTGATCAATACAAGGTGCCCGCGATCGTCAATCAAGATCGCCCGAGCCGCGCACCGCCCAACGGTCGCCGTCAACCGTCCCGTCATGTGTACAGACTATCGGCTCTCCCTTCACACGATCGGTGGTCTACTACTGAGGGCCTTCGCGCTGGAAACGGGGCCATCGCTCCTGGTCAACACCTCGTTCAACACCGCAGGTACGCCCTTGGTCAACCGGCCCGAGAAGAGAGGGCGGGCCCGGCCTTCGTAGAACCTATGGTGGTGATCACCCGCCCGGACCTGCCAGCTGGTAGGTGTCGGGCAGCTACGAGCGCGGTGACAGCAAGCCCGCTGCCTGCGCCTTCCGCTAGATGTCACACTGGGTACAACCATCGGTAGGGGCCTGGCGGGGCATGCTGGCCAGCCCGGGCGACTAGGTCCGAACTGACGAGCAAACGTGGAGCAACCATGGCCGGGGAAACGGTCACCGACTAACGTAAAGTAATGATAAAAACCACAGGTCAGGACGGGTGCGCCGCCAGGGACTTGAACCCCGAACCCGCGGATTAAGAGGTCCTAACAGAATGGCGCTTGGTGTGGTTTGATCTTCTGGACCGGTGCCCGTCCTGGCAGGGGAGGCGGCATGGCCCAGCGCAGGCCCTGGGAAGTCGACGACGACCTCTGGGAACTGGTCGAGCCGTTGTTACCGAAGGTCGAGCGGCGGTACCGGAACCCGGGGCGCAAGCGGCTGGATGACCGCAAGGCGCTGTGCGGGATCTTGTTCGTGCTGTACACCGGCATCCCCTGGGAGTTCTTGCCGCAGGAGCTGGGATACGGGTCGGGGATGACCTGCTGGCGGCGGCTGCGGGATTGGCATGAGGCGGGGGTGTGGCAGCGGCTGCATCAGGTGCTGCTGGCCCGGCTGAACGCGGCCGGGGTGATCGGACTGGTCACGGCCGGCGGCCGATAGCTCGCATGTGCGGGCGTTAAAAGGGGGCCCCAAACCGAGCCCAGCCCCGTTGACCGGGCCC
>Ga0126370_10001101_pt1 | contig 12163 bp, 7 predicted proteins | sample PanSoiMetaPlot_3_FD_92586 | JGI IMG/M metagenome (GOLD analysis project Ga0126370, IMG submission 92586) | Tropical forest soil microbial communities from Panama - MetaG Plot_3 | ecosystem: Environmental > Terrestrial > Soil > Tropical forest > Bulk soil | place: Panama | collected 2016-02-17 | reverse complement strand
CCGGGTTCGGCCGCGTCGGCCTTGGGATGCAACCGCTCGGTCACGCGCAGCGATTTGTCGCGCACGGTAATTTCGCGCGGCTGGCCGTTCAGTTCAAAAAAAAGCGTGCGCGTCCCGTCAGGATGCGACTCGCTGAATGTGAGAAATTTGATGATGAGTGTCTTCCCGGACTCGATGTCCACGGCGATTTCTTCGCCGGATTTGAGCCCGTAGAAAAATGCCGGCGTCGGCAGCACGCTGACGTCGGAATAGGATTGTCGAAACCGGTCAAACTTCGTAAACACTTCCGGATACAGAAGAAAACTCAACAAGTCATCCCGACGGACGGCATGTCCGGTTCGTTGCTCCAGGTCTTTTTGTTCCTGTTCGAAATTTGCGGCGGGCAAGCTCGCGCTCGGACGCCCTTTCAACGGTGCGCGGCCATTCAGAATGACTTTTTGCAGTTTCCTCGGCCAGCCGCCAGGAGGAAGTCCTAAGGCCCCAGAGAACATCTCAACCACCGAATTTGGAAATGGCATATCGTGTTTTCCATTGAGCGCCAGGACATCCTTCGGCTGTATCTCCTTGGCGATCAGGAAAAGCGTCATGTCGCCAACCACTTTGCTCGAAGGTGTAACTTTCACGATGTCGCCGAAAAGCTGATTCACCTCCGCATACATTTTCTCGACCTCGCGCCAGCGATGGCCGAGTCCCAAAGCGGTAGCCTGCTCGCGCAGGTTGGTGTACTGGCCTCCAGGAATCTCGTGCTGGTACAACCGCGCGGAACCGGCCTTGGGTCCGGAGTCAAATGGCAAATAGTATGTGCGAACTGTCTCCCAATAGTCGGAGCACTCGTTGAGCGCTTCAATATCAAGCTGCGTATCGCGCGGCGTGTGGCGCAAGGCTTCCACGATGGAATTGAGATTCGGCTGGCTCGTGCCGCCGCTGACCGCCGCAACCGCTGCGTCGGCGACATCCACTCCGGCGTCGGCCGCCTTCAAAACTGAAGTTGAGTTGATGCCGCTGGTATCGTGCGTGTGGAAGTGAATCGGAATGCCAACCTCTGTCCGCAGTGTTTTCACCAATTCGAAGGCCGCGTACGGCTTACAAAGGCCGGCCATGTCTTTTATCGCGAGAAAATGTGTGCCTAGCTTTGCGAGCTGTTTGGCCAGCGCGACATAGTATTTAAGCGAATATCTCGGCCGGCCCTTGTCGAGAATGTCGCCCGTATAACAAATCGCAGCTTCACAAACCGCGCCGGCTTCCAAAGCCGCGTCGATCGCCACGCGCATGTTGTCAATCGAATTGAGTGAATCGAAAATGCGGAAAATGTCGATTCCCTGGGCATGCGCTTCGCGGACGAACTCGACAATCACGTTGTCCGGATATGAGGTGTAGCCGACGGCGTTCGCTCCGCGCAGCAGCATCTGGAAACAGATGTTGGGTATGCGTTCGCGAAGCGCCCGCAAGCGGTCCCACGGATCTTCGTGCAGGAATCGCATTGACACGTCGAACGTCGCCCCTCCCCACATTTCCAGGCTGAAAAGCTTTGGCAGCCGCTGAGCAACTGCGTCAGCCACATGTAGTAAATCGTGCGTACGCACGCGCGTAGCCATTAGCGACTGGTGCGCGTCGCGAAACGTCGTATCCGTGATGAGTAAACGCTTCTCTTTTCTCACCCACTCCGCAAACTTCTTCGCCCCCAGCTTTTTCAAGAGTTGCCGTGTCCCATACGGCGGGACGATGCCTGGCACTGAGGGAGGAACTGCGGTTTCTAATTCTTTGGGAACCTGCTTTCCTTTCACTTCGGAGTTGCCATTCAAGATCACGTCGCCAAGATAGGAAAGCAGCTTCGTTGCGCGGTCGGCTCTGCTGGGCAAATGGAAAAGTTCTGGCGAATCGTCGAGAAACGAAGTCGTGACTTCGCCTGCCTGAAACTTCGGGTGATTTACGACATTTTCCACGAAGGGAATGTTGGTTTTCACTCCGCGGATGCGGAACTCTCGCAGCGCCCGGTCCATGCGTTGGCAGGCTTCCGGAAGGTTTGCACCCCACGCTGTGGTTTTAACGAGAAGCGAATCGTAATACGGCGTGAGCATGGCTCCAGCATAAGCGGTTCCGCCATCGAGTCGAATCCCAAATCCCGCCGGCGACCGGTAGGTTGAAATTTTTCCGTAGTCAGGCGCGAAATTGTTGGCGGGATCTTCCGTGGTAACGCGACACTGTAGTGCGGCGCCATTCAATGGAATGCATTCCTGTTTTGCCAGCGAAAGCGGCGGTTCGTGCAGCCTGTGGCCTTGCGCGACGAGAATCTGCGAACGCACCAGATCGATGCCCGTCACCATTTCCGTGACTGTATGCTCCACCTGGATCCGTGGATTTACCTCGATGAAGTACCACTTTTGCGAATCCACGTCATAGAGGAACTCCACGGTGCCCGCGTTGCTGTATTTGGCCTTCCGCGCCAGTTGCACGGCTGCCTCGCACAATTCGGAACGAATACTTCGGTCGAGATTGGCCGCAGGCGCCACTTCTACAACCTTCTGATGGCGCCGCTGCACCGAACAATCGCGCTCGTAAAGATGAAGCAGATTGCCGTGACGATCGCCAAGAATCTGCACTTCGAGGTGTCGCGCGTGAGGCAGGTATTTTTCCAGGAACACGGAAGCGTCTCCAAAAGCCGACTTCGCCTCACCCTGAGCTTCCTCGAGCCGCGCATCCAGCTGGGCCGCGTCCTGCACCACGCGCATCCCGCGGCCTCCGCCTCCCATGGCCGCCTTCACAATCACGGGGTAACCGATTTCTTTCGCAATTTTCTGAGCTTCTGCCGCGGACTTCACCGGCTTTTCTGTCCCCGGCAAAACCGGCACTCCCGCGGATGAAGCAAGCCTTCGCGCAGCCGTCTTGTCGCCCAGCAACTCTAAAAGATTTGGCGGCGGGCCGATAAAGGCAATGCCTGCTTTCTCACAAGCTCGCGCGAGCGCCGGGTTTTCAGAAAGAAATCCGTAACCGGGATGGATCGCGTCAACTTCCTTCTCTTTAGCCAGCGCGACGACGCCCGCAATATCCAGATAAGCTTCCACCGGGCCTTTTCCGGCGCCTATTTGATAGGCCTCATCGGCTTTGAAGCGATGCAGCGCCAGCCGGTCTTCTTGCGAATAGACGGCCACGGTACGCAAGCCGAGTTCATTCGCCGCTCGAAAGATGCGAATGGCAATTTCGCTGCGGTTCGCGGCCAGTAGCTTCCGGATTGGCTTTGTGTGTTTCATCTTCAGGGGCGGAGCCTCTAGCAAAATTCTATATTGTCTCGTAGGACGGTGGTGAGGCAGGAACTGTTTTTTCGATGCACCGGATACAACTTTTTTCTAAATACAGTAGCCGCAATGGGCTGGATCCAGAAATTACGTAAGGAAGTCAGGATAGCTGCTTCTATGGATCCGCCGTTCCTGAATCCGCAGTGAGTGGGGCGACTGGCGCCGCCTGCAACTGCAAAAGCTCCGCTTGTACCTTGGCCCAGGCCTTGGCTTTGCGCTTTGTCGTATCGGGCGCATTCGGGTCCGCGTAGAAGTGCAAGAGTTCCGCTTTGGCCTCCGAAGTCACACTTGCAAAATTTGTTTCCGCCAGCTTGTCCAGCAGCTCAGCGTGTGCTTCGTCGTTCATGCGATATTTTCCAGGCCCGGTGTTTTCCCCCACGTCAAAATTATCATTGGGCAATTGGAGCGCGCCCTCCCCGGTCTCCGTCAGCAGTTTGTGATAACGGCTAAGCGTGGCATTGAAGCTGGCCTCGAACATGTGTTCGGTTTCCGGTGTGGGCGTGCGGAATTGCAGTACTTTTAGAGGCCCAAACTTCGGAATCAACTTATAGAGAAACGCCAGAAAGATTTCACCCGGACTGGGCTTGCGGTAATTCTTGCCCCATTCGCGCTCATAATTGGACCGCGACAAGTTGTAAAGAAATCTTTTCTTCGTGGCGTCCGGAATGTCGTCTTTAATCTCGTCCTTCTTCAGGTGCCAGGCGATGCGTGTGGCTTTGGGAATCAATTTGCTCACGTCGCGCCGGTAGGAGTTCAGCGCTTTGTCTTCATTCACTAGCACGGTCTTTAGTTCCAGGCCATAGGTCTCGCGGAAGGCCTGATCCAGAAGCCGGCGGCCAACTTCGAAACCAATAAAATCGTGGTAGCCGTCCGGCGCGTAGCGCTCCCTGGCAATCTCCAACACGTCAAAACCAAATTCTGTCTTTACGTGGGCGAGTTTGCCGTCCTCGTATGCAACACTGCCGCCGTATTTCTTGCCCAGCCCCGGATAAAGAACAGCCACCGCCCGGTTCGTTCCGATGCGGTGACCGTCGTTATCCGCCGCATAGTGGGCCAGCGCGCCGAGCGCGAAGCCGTACTCGGTCACGTTCTGCGCGTCGCGCAGCAGCGCCAGGACGAAATCGCCGCTCCGCACATAATGCGTCAGATCGCTGAAGAACGGGCTACCGTACGGGTAGTACCCCATATCCTGAATGATGGCGCCACCGTACGCATACGCCTGTGCCCGGCTCAAATCTTCTTCCGTAGCCAACGGATATTTCTTTAAGATCAGCGGCTTCATGTGACTGTCCCAAGCCGCGTCGATGATCGCTTCGTGCGAAAGCACGGCGTAAGCGCTGGCAGGGGCTGGCCATGCCAAAGCGACCACCAGCAGACAAACCAGCGCAGAACGCCTAGGGTTTGAGCAGAGGCTGTGCATACCGGATAGGAACGCCAAAATTGGAGCCTCCAAAACCTTTGACTACCGCAAACGTTACTCCAATGACCCGCCCCTCCTTGTTGATGAGCGGCCCGCCGGAGCCGCCGGAAGTGGTCTGTGCATCGTAAACGATTTTATCCGCCAAAACGTCTCCGATATGACCCTGCGTCACCAAAGGGCGAATCAGCTTGCGGCGGACAAGCTCATCCACGATCTTATCCGGATCTCCTCCGCTGGCTTTGGCGATCTCATCCACGGCCTTTTCTCCTGCCCGTGCCAGTATGGCGTTGAGACCGGTCGCATAGCCGAGAGAGATAAGCGCTTCGCCGCTGACCGCGGCGTCCTTCCGCGCATCGGTTTTCAACGCCGCCCGTTTGAGGGAGGAAAAATCGCCCTTCACGACTGCCAGATCAGCCTCCTCCGAGATTTGGGCGATACTAACATTGACTCCCGCGGGCGCATCTGGAAAGTACGCCATCATCTCTCCGATGCCCGGATCCAGTCCCTGGCTCAGAACGCTGCTCAGTTCCTCATCTTTCCACCATGGTTGCGCGACGTGGTGGTTTGTCAGGATGGTTCCATCGCCTACGATAAAACCGGTACCGAAGAAATCGACGCGAACCTCGGGTGCGCGGCCCTCCAGCGTGTAAGCCGGATTGCCTTCGCTGTCTTTGAGAGGCTCGCCGCTGGCCGTGATTCCTTCGTAGCGTAACGGCCGCCGCGAAGCATGATCCAGGAACACCACCGAAACGTGAATCAGGCAAACGCTTGGCGCGTAGGAGCGAATCACTTGTTCGGCGGTTTGTGATTCCGCTTCAATCCGCTGCAAGCGGCTGGTGGTCTCCTGAAGTTGCTTGCGCAATTCGGACACTTCACCCGCGTCGGCGCCGGAGATCTTCTGCTTCAACTCCTCCGATTGCGCTTGAAGCTGCTGCTTCTGCTGAAGAACATCAGATTGCCGGGGATCCGCTCGCGCCATGCGGGCGTCCGCCACTATCTGCTCCTGACGGTGCGTGCTGCGCTCGAGTTGCGCGATCACCGCATACGCCCGGCGCGCCTCTTTGTCTGCTCGCCGTGAGAAAACCAAAAATGTTCCGGCAATAAGAACAGCGATTCCGAAAAGAACAGCTACGCCAATCTTGAGCGCGCGTTCAAGCGAGAAGGCGTCGCGTGTCATCTTCTCGGTAACGGCCAGTGCCTGAAACGCCGTTTGCGCTACTTCGCGGCCTTCATCGGCGATGCGTGTCTTCTCCCGCAGTTCATCCAGTGCACGCTTCTGCCGAATCTGCACCCGGACGCGCGCGAGTAACTCCACTGGCTCCCACGGAAAAGATAGAACTTCATCGGCTCCGAGTTCGAGGCCGCGCGCCCGCTCCGCTCCGGTTCCGTGCGTCAGCAAAATCACGCGGGTGCCGGCGGTCGCGTTGTTCCCCTTCACTTCCGCCAGCGCGTCGCAGCATTGGATATCGCTCAGATCCGCGGATAGCAAAAGAAGGTCAACGCCAACGTTGCGGACAAACTGGAATCCATCGGCCTGGGATGGTGAAACCGCCACATCGTACCCGGCGGAACGCAACAACTCCTCAAGCTGCCGGAGCGACTCCGCATGGGGTTCGACGATAAGGATACTTTCACGTTTCGAGGGCAAGCGCGGACCTCAGGCTACCGTTTCTTTTGCTTTTTCTCGCGAACGCTCTTGCATCAAGAGCATCCGGCACACTCTTCTGATGCGCGCTCGCGTATTCTGGCACAAATGATTTTTTGAGGGAAACGAGGCAGCCGCCTGGAATCGCTGGGAAAGGAAAAGCGTCGCCTTACGAAAATTGAAGTTAGCTTGAAGCCCTGGAATTCAGGGTTGGCTAATATTTGCGAAGCACGCCAATCACGCGCCCCTGAATCTTTACATCGTTCGCCGCCAAAATGATGGGCGCCATTTCCGAGTTGGCAGGCTGCAACCGCACTTTGCCGGGAGTGTCGCGATAAAAGCGCTTCAGCGTGGCTTCTTCTCCGCTGACCAGGGCCACGACAATGTCCCCCGCGTTTGCCACTTGCGTCTGTTCGCAAACGACGAAGTCCCCATCCATGATGTGGTCCTCAATCATGGAATTCCCTTTCACCTGCAAGACATACGAATTGCCGCCCCGCGCGAAATCGCCCAAAGAGAGCGTTTCCCGCTCTTCAATCGCTTCTAAGGGCCGGCCTGCCGCAATGCGGCCCACTAGCGGAAGCTCCTGCACCTTCCGCTCGATCACCTGCTCTTTCACCGGCTTTGGCAACTGCACGATTTCAATCGAGCGGCTCTGGTTGTATCCGCGCCGGATGAACCCTTTCTTCTCGAGCGTGGTGATGTGCTTATGGACCGTAGCCAGGGAAGTGAGCTTCATGCCCTTGCCGATTTCCTCGAAGCTTGGCGCGTAGCCGTGCTTCGTTTCAAACGCCACGAGATAATCCAGAACTTCTTTTTGCCGCTTGGTCAGGGGCATGGGCGCCTCACTCTCCGGAATCTTTTCCACAGGCACTTTAGGCGAAAAGAAAGCGAACGTCAAGCACAAAACTTCAAAAGAACCTTGCAGGTGTACACCCGTCCTGAATCGGGTTCTCGCCTGCCCCGCATCTAAGTACTATCGCCGCCCGAAAATGCATTCTTCCTCTGCAACTTGAATCCATTCTTCGCCTGATTGCTGACTATCAACAGAAGTTCTACGTTATCTCTTTACGGCTCGTTCAGATCCGTGCTGGTTACAAAGCCGCTCCTGACGTTGTCTGAATTGAGAGCACTGCAAATCCCCATCGATTTAAGTGGCGGTGTCACTTGCTAAAGGATTTCAGCAGAGACTCCGGTATGGCCAAGGCCGCAGACATTCCTCCGCCGACTTCCGGCGCGAACAAAAATCTCCGCCGCAGCGAAAGGGTTCTTCTGAATTTGCGCGTTCGCGTCTCCGCTCCCGCTGAACGAGGCGAACAGTTCCTGGGAGAAGGCCAGACGATTGATGTGAGCCACGATGGCGCGGCAATCGTGCTCGATCGAGACTTCAGCATCGGCCAAACCATCAAAGTCCGCCGTGTTGGAGTCGACAAAGAGGCCGAAGCCCGGGTGGTCGGCAAGTATAAGGACCACGCCTCCAACTCCCACGTGTTCGGCATCGCCTTGACAGAGAACAACGTCAATCTCTGGGACATTGTTTTTCCCGCGGCCGCTAACCTTGAAAAAGCAGTGCTCCGCGCCTTGCTTCGCTGCGTGGCTTGCGGGCGCCTCGAAGTCTCTTACCTCAACGAATTCGAATCCGATCTCTTTCTGAATCACCACAGTGTGGCTCGCCTCTGCGCCCAATGCGGCGGCTGGACCACCTGGATTCGACCCTACGGGAGTGTTTCTGAGAGCCTTGACGGCGCTGGTGAGCCCGGCGTTTCGGACTCAGTGGCGCAGAATCACCGTTCCCACGAACGGCTGCGCACGGAGACTGTGGGATGCATTCGCAATGCTGCTTTGGGCAACGAGGTCGTGCTCGTTTCAGACCTGGGCCGGGAAGGTATGAGCTTCTTCAGTTCGAATCTGTATCCCGAAGGCACGAGCGTCGAGATGGCGATTCCATACACATCGAAAGCCCCGAATGTCTTTTCTCTCGTGAAAGTTGTCGCTGTCCGGAAGGGAAAAGACGGTAATTTCACCGAATACCGCGCTACTTACCTCGTGTGACGCTACTCCTATGGAAACCGCCCCGGATGAGACGTCAAAAAACGAACAAAGGCTTCAATTGCTGGTAGAGAGCGTCAGAGACTACGCTATCTTCCTGCTCGACGCCCAAGGCTGCGTCATCACCTGGAACCAGGGAGCCCAACGCATCAAGCGATACACATTCGAAGAGATTCGTGGACGCCACTTCTCCGTTTTTTATCCCCGCGAGGACATTGAAAGCGGGAAGCCGGATTACGAGCTGAAGGTTGCTGCGCGAGAAGGGCGATTCGAGGATGAAGGCTGGCGCATCCGAAAAGATGGATCGCGGTTTTGGGCCAACGTGGTCATCACTGCACTAAAAGACGAAAACGGCGTTCTCCTCGGCTTTGGAAAAGTCACGCGGGACATTTCTGAACGCAAGTGGGCGATGGAAGCCAATTTCGAAAAGCTCTTTCGCTCCAGCCCGAACCCCATTCTTCTTAGCGGCCTCGATGATGCCCGCTTTATTGATGTAAATGAGGCTCTCTGCGAGCTCCTCGGCTACACCCCGGAAGAATTGATTGGTCAGAGCTCCATCGCCCTGAGCGTCTGGCTTTACGCGGAAGAACGTACCCACATTGTCGCTGAACTAAAGACCGGGCGGCCGGTTCGCGGAGAAGCCTGTGAGATGCGCACCAAGTCCGGCGACCGCAGAAACGTCGAGGTTTCCGCCGACATTATTGAGTTCCGCGGAAATTCCTGCCTCTTCGCAACGTTGCTGGACACCACGGAAAGCCGGCAACTCGAAGCGGTGATCGAAGAGCTGTCCACACCCGTTCTTCAGGCGCAGGAAGGTCTGTTGGTCGTACCGTTGATCGGCCGGGTGGATGGGTCTCGCGCCATGCAGTTGCGGAATCAGCTGCTCAATGCGGTCCACACGCAGCGCGCCCGCGCCGTGGTCGTTGACATGACCGGAGTCCCGAAGGTCGAGAGGGAAACCGCCGATGGCTTGATCCGTGCCATTGAAGCCGTCCAGTTGCTGGGGGCCAAAGTCATCCTCGCGGGTATTTCGGCGGTCATCGCAGATACTCTGGTTACCATTGGAGCCCGGTTCAGCGCAATCAAAACGACGGCGGACCTGCAAAGCGCCCTGGAAGAAGCCAAAAGCGTTTTAGGCGAGGAGATCCGCATCCGCTAGAAGACGGGCCGTCCTGAAAAGCAAAGCCAACCTCAAGCAGTTTCACTTTTCGCGTCACCTGCACTGCTGTGCAGTAGCGGTCTCTACCGAAGCTAGGGTAAAGAATTGCTATGGATACGCGCCCCGTCCCCCCTGCCTCGGCTACGGTTGCTTCCATTCTCAGCATTCTCGCCAGCGGTGGCGTCCTGATACTCGGCGCATTGTTCCTGCTTGGTTCGAGAGCTGCGCAATCAGGCAACGATCCGACCGTGACCCCCCACATGAGGACGATTCTGCGCATCACCACTTATTCATTGTTGCTCGTCGGCGCCTTGGGGGTTTCAAACGGCGTCTCGCTTCTGGCGCTGCAAAACTGGGCCCGCAGAACGATGGTGATCAGTTCGGGTTTGGCTGTGATTCTGTCGACCTATTGCCTTTACATGAGTTTGGCTCTTTTGGGATTGCCTCCGGAAACCGATATGAAGCCCCATGCGTCGCACGTGCTCTGGGGTTCGTTCTTTGGCGTTTCGCTGCTGGTCTTGGTTGTTGGCTTGTGGTTCATAACCGTGTTCACTCGTCCCGCGACGGTCGCGAGTTTCATTAATCCCATGGCGCAGACGGATCGTGCGAAGCCTTTATCGCGGTCATGCCCTCTTCCTCTCGCTCTTCTTGCCGGCTTCTTCACGTTGGGCGCAGTTCTCTCGCTCTTGTTTCTCCGCATTTCTGGCCGCGTGCCGGACATGTTTTTCGGTCACGCGCTGTACGGGTCACCCCGCACTCAATATGTCACAGTAACCGCGATGGTGAGTCTCGCAGCAGCCATCGGGTTGTTTCGTGTGAGGACATGGGGGATTTATCTCGCCTTGGCGCTGCAGCTTTACAGCATCGTGAATCACGCAACGACGGTTCTAAGCCCAAAATCCTTACCATCTTTGCGCGACGCTCTCGCGGCAATGGCAGCGCAGGGTGCAAAACCACCGCTTCGTGACCCGGCAGTGGGGTTCCACTACCTGGAAGGACTTGGATTGGGCTTTGCCCTTCTCCTTCTTCTGATTCTTTTGAGTTCGCGGTCAAGATTCCTCGAAGCCGCTTCTACACCTCGGCCTCTGCCCTGACGCATCGCCGCCGTGACTACTGGACGAGCGAAGCCCCGTCTGGCCACGCGCAGGAATGCGACCTGCTCCCAAGCCCAGTACTGGGCCTTTTCAGACAAGACACAATTTCCTGATGACGTTCTCGCCTAGCCTAGGCGAAGTCCCAGTATGGTATCCTTTATCGGTCGGCTCTCGGCGGTCTGCCTGCGAAACCATCCTTTCCCGCACCGCCTCACCCTGAATTCGAGCCACACTCCCAGGGGGAGTTCAAGGAAAGTGGAGGCTTAGGCCAGGAAATGTCTACGCTCGCGGAAGTTCCACCAACAACGAAATTGAAGCGTGAAATCATTGAACGCGCGGTTATTCGCTTCGCCGGTGACTCCGGCGACGGCATGCAGATTACCGGTAGCCAGTTCACCAATACGGTCGCGCTCTATGGTAACGACATCGCTACGTTCCCGGACTATCCCGCGGAGATTCGCGCCCCTGCCGGAACCATCCCTGGCGTCAGCGGCTTTCAACTGCACTTCTCCTCCAATGAAGTTTTTACACCTGGCGATGCCATTGACGCCCTCATCGCAATGAATCCTGCCGCCCTAAAAGTGAATGTCGGCGACCTCAAGGCGAATGGCATCTTGATTGTCAACAGCGACAGCTTCAAGGAATCCGACCTGCGCAAGGCGCAGATAACCGTCAGCCCCCTGGAAGACCATTCGCTGGACAAATACCGCGTTTTCCCGGTCGAACTGCAGCGCCTCACCCGCGCCGCGCTCCAGCACCTGGGTATTGACGCCAAGGCCATGGATCGTTGCAAGAACTTCTTCGCCCTCGGCATGTGCTATTGGCTCTATAACCGTTCGACCGACCCCACCATGCGATGGATTGAAGAGAAGTTTGGGAAGAAGCCGCTCTTGATGGAAGCCAACAAGCTGGCATTGAAAGCCGGTTATTCCTATTGCGAGGCCACCGAGGCTTTTCAAATCAGCTATGAGATTCCGCCAGCCCAACTGACTCCCGGACTATACCGAAACGTCAGCGGCAATCAGGCCCTGGCCCTCGGTTTTGTTGCTGCGGCCCAGAAGTCGGGCTTGAACCTTTTCCTCGGCAGCTATCCCATCACGCCGGCTTCCGACATTCTTCATGAGCTCTCGCAATATAAGAATTTTGGCGTGATCACTTTCCAGGCGGAAGACGAAATCGCTGCGGTCACCTCGTCCATCGGTGCTTCGTACGCCGGCTGCCTGGCCATTACCACCACTTCCGGCCCGGGAATGGCCCTCAAAACGGAAGCCATGGGACTTGCCGTCGCCACCGAGATTCCTCTGGTTATTTGTGATATTCAGCGCGGCGGCCCTTCCACCGGCTTGCCCACAAAGACCGAACAGGCGGACCTTCTCCAGGCGCTTTTTGGCCGAAACTCAGAAGCGCCAATCCCTGTGCTCGCTGCATCCACTCCCGGCGATGCTTCTGGGTCGCCCTGGAAGCCTCGCGAATCGCGTTGAAGTACATGATTCCCGTGATTGT
>Ga0126370_10001099_pt1 | contig 12177 bp, 16 predicted proteins | sample PanSoiMetaPlot_3_FD_92586 | JGI IMG/M metagenome (GOLD analysis project Ga0126370, IMG submission 92586) | Tropical forest soil microbial communities from Panama - MetaG Plot_3 | ecosystem: Environmental > Terrestrial > Soil > Tropical forest > Bulk soil | place: Panama | collected 2016-02-17 | reverse complement strand
GTTCTCGATACCAGCTTTTTTTCAGTCGGTAAATCGCATAAACTCACACCAGATGGATTCTGAGGAGAATGCTTCCATGAAAATTCAAGCAAGTTTCGTTAAGAACGGAAAGTGGTGGGTGGCTTGGAGCGACGATGTGCCTGGTGCCCTGACGCAGGGAGCTACTTTGAAAGAGGCACGTGAAAACCTCGCCGATGCCGTCCGTATGATCCGAGAGCCCGTTGATCTATCCAAACTCCCCAAGAGCAAGGTTGTGATCGAGCAGCTCGAGGTGTAGGTGAAACGGAGGGAATTGATCCGCCACCTGGAGCGATTTAATTGTGTCCTTGCTGAAGAAGGCGCTAAGCACAGTAAGTATGTGAACCTCGCCGATCCGCGCCGCGTAACGACGGTACCGCGCTACACAGAGATTGCCAATCTGTTGGCCCGAAAAATCTGTCGCCAACTCGGAATTCCCGATCCGAAATAGACCAACCTAAAAGCAAGCAAAATTCTCATTTTGACGTTTCGAGAATTCGCAAAACATGAAAGTTCCGCCAGGAACGAGGAAGAATAGGTTTTGTCGCGGAGCACACTTTCGATTTTGCGAGGTCATTGGGAAGCGCTGATTGCGGTAAAGGTTCTGGGTAGAAGGAAATATCTAGCGGTGATATATAAGGAAGTGAGTAGAAAAGACGGCTTCGTTATCACTGCGTACTTCACGTCGCAAATTTCTAGGATACTGATCAGATGGCGAAAAGGATGGCCGTAGCTAAAGCGGTGGACGATATCTCTCGGAAGCGGTGCCGCATCTGATCCGGTTGCCGCAGAAAAAGGCCTGGATCGATTACGACGAGGAGGCCGATGTCTTGTATATAAGCCTCAAGCGGCCGCAGAAAGCGACCGATACGAAGCTCTTACCAGACAAAGGCATTCTGCTCCGCTATCGAGATAAGGATTTGGTCGGGGTAACTGTTTTAAATGCGTCCAAGCCGCGAAAACTAAAAAGGGGCGGAGTTGAGGACGATCATTTTGACGAATGCTTCGCCCCATGTTCCGTTCGCGTTGGCCCTAGCCCTTAAACAAGGTTGAGACGCATGGCTAAACAACTTACCGAACAGGAACTTCGGCAGCAGGCGGTCCAGGCGTTGAGCGACAGTTTAGGCCCAGTTGATGCATTGCGGTTCCTTGCACTGGTTTCTCGGGAACCCTTCGACTACCAGCAGTGGCGGAAGGAGTATTTTTCGCGCTACAGCGTGGAAGAGCTATTCGAGGAAGCTCGGAAACACCACAGCGGGAAGTATTCTTAAGCGCCGATCCGAATCACTATTTCCCCCTTTCTCAACACCTGGAATTTTTCATTTCGACGTTTCGGGAATTCTCGAAACGTCGAAGGGTCGCTTGACAGAAGAATCGGTTTCCCATAGACGGCCCTTGATGGATGAGACCAAATATCGTGAATCGAGGCTTTGCCGCCTGTTGGGTAATCCGGTCGTTTACCAGTTGATCGTTTTTTTGGATCATAGCGGTCCACTGACACCGAGCAAGCTAGCGAAGGCGGCGGGACGATCAGTCCAAACTGTGAGCGGTCATCTCGCTAAGCTTCGCGCCGCCGATCTTGTCCGGTACGACACAGACGGAAAGCAGGTTCGCTATTGGCTGAAGCACAAGCGTGACACCCGGAATTTGTTGAAAGCGCTTGCGACCATCGTTCACACATCGGCCAAACTTTCTTAGTGCTTCATTTCGACGTTTCGGGAATTCTCGAAACGTCGAAGCCCCGTCAGCGGAGACGGTGCTGCGGCAGTGAATGTCCGATCTCAGGATTCGTTCGGAGTTTCTAATAACTGGCTTTGATGATGAAGACGTGCCGCACCGGGAGGGAAAAGTCGCGGCGGAAAATTCAGCGACGAAAAATACTCCCGTTTTAAGAGCAGGTGATGCTCTCATTTCGACGTTTCGGGAATTCTCGAAACGTCGAAATTCCGACAGTGGGGTGGTAGGCAGTCCTGCCGGAGCTTAGGAGCCGCCCTTAGTTCGTTCCGGTGCGTGCAGAACGCGAGGTTGAAGGAGTGCCGCACGGGACGGCAAAAAGGGATTGAAACACAGATGACGTTCATTTCGATATTTTGAGAATTATCGAAACGTGGAAGGGTCACGATAAGTAAGGAATCGGGACAAAGAGTTCTCTGACCCCATCTCTCCTGCGGTGGTTATTCGATCCCGAGCGGTGGTTGTCTGATCAGGGTCACGCGTCCTCCACATCGCTTACAGCCCTCATGCTAGAAATTTTTCTTGTCAGAAAACAGCCGTACCGTTAAAATAATGGCTATTTTGGTGGGTGGTAGCTGACTTAGACGCGGCGACTACAGATCACGAGCCACGATCACGTTGGCTTTCCGAAGCACTAGACCTGGGCATGGCTCTTTGCCTTTCCGCTTTCCGATGTGATCATTCATCGTTGGTTTAAACGCGGGCGGAGTCCACTCAGGTTTTGAAACCCGTTCAGCTCCGCGATCCCGCAAAAGGAGCCGTTCAGGGGCTGGCGAAAAAGAAGATGGTGCGACAGGAAGGGGCACACTTCCAATCGCCGATGTGGGATGCAGCCGAGCCCGACGCTTCCGGATCGTCAAGTGCCAAGCTCTGAACCGAATGTTCGCCGTTTAACTAGAAAGCCAAAAAGTTCTCCGAGCCCAATTTTCTGTTGGGTATTTTAGGATGCGGCTATATATCGATCTAAGCTGTTTCAACCGCCCCTTTTGACGATCAAAGCCAGGAGCGAATCCGTCGTGAGACACAAGCAGTGCTTGATATCTTGAGTCGCATTATGGAAGGCAGTGACACTTTGGTTTGGTCGTGGGTGATTTCTTTTGAGAACGACAAGCATCCCAAACCCGATCGTCGCGACGAGATTGCCGTTTGGGAAGCCCGATCGGAGCGATCTATCGCAGTAAACGCTGATCTGGAGGAACGAACTCGACAAATCGCCCGACAAGGCATCCCCGCAATGGATGCTGCACATCTGGCGTCGGCGGAGGCTGGAGAGGCGGAGATTATGTTGACTTGTGACGACGTGATATTAGGGAGGGCCCCGCGTCTGGGACTCGCTTTGCGGGTACTAAACCCTGTGGCACACTTAAAGGAGGTTGAGACGCATGGCTAAACAACTTACCGAACAGGAACTTCGACAGCAGGCCGTCCGAGCGTTGAGCGACAGTTTAGGCCCGGTAGATGCGTTGCGGTTTCTTGCACTGGTTTCTCGGGAACCCTTCGACTATCAGCATTGGCGCAATGAGTATTTTTCGCGCTACAGCGTGGAAGAGCTATTCGAGGAAGCTCGGAAACACCACAGCGGGAAGCATTCTTAAACACCGGTCCGATTACTATTTCCTCCTTTCTCAGCACCTGGAACTTTCCATTTCGACGTTTCGAGAATTCTCGAAACGTGGAAGGGTAACGATAAGTAAGGAATCGGGACAAAAAGTTCTCTGACCCCATCTTTCCTGCGGTGGTTGCTCGATCCGAGCGGTAGTTGTCCGATCAGGCTCACACGTCCTCCAGTGGCCTACAGGGCCTCATGCTTGAAATTTTTCTTGTCAGAAAACAGCCGTACCGTTAAAATAACGGCTATTTTAGTGGGTGGTAGCTGACTTAGACGCGACGAGCACGGATCACGAGCCACGATCACTGTAATTTTCCTAAGCACGAGACCTGGACACGGCTCTTTGCCTTCTTTCCGCTTGATCATTCATCGTTGTTTTAACGCGCCGGAGTCCACTCAGGTTTTGACACCCGTTCAGCTCCGCGATCCCGCGAAAGGAGCGGTTCAGTGCTGGCGGAAAGAAGATGGTGTGACAGCAAGGGGCAAAATTCCGATCGCCGATACGGGATGCAGCCGAGCCCGACGCTTCCGGATCTACCGGCGTCAGCCGCGCTAGGCAAGCGGACCTGATTTCGATTAATATTCCGCGAGCGCCGATCCGGGATGTGGCGACTTTTTGAGCCTGCTGGTTTTCAAGCGCAAACCCAATCGTTCGAAGAGCTTGCATTCTGACTGACTTAGAATGCTGAGACGTAAAGGCCTAAAACTCAGAGAGCTATGTGTCCGTCTGTCCTTTCCACACGGTGAGAATTCAGGGCGGGGTTGTAGGTGCAGCCGATGTCTTTATCGCAATTCCGGAACGCCAACCTCGATAAGATCGTTGAAAGTTGAATCGTAAAACTCAGGCCACCGCGTCGGATCAGTTGAGTCACCAGGCGGGACAAAAATAACCATTCCTTGCCGAGCGCGAGTAAGCAGGACTCGGTAGGCGTTGCGTAGGTAACGCCGGTTATTTGGGTTCGCAATATTGCACCACCGATCGCCGCGGAAATCATGAAAGCTCCATCCGGAACCGGTGAAACGTAGGTCACCGTCCCAGGTTACGCACGCCCAATCCACTTCCAAGCCCTGGACCTGGAACTCCGTGGCGGCGTCCTCGAGGTAGTAGCTCGACCGCGTATCCTCCTTCTCGTTGAGGAACCAGTGTACCGGATTAACGTTCACGCGAATATCTATAGCGTGAGGTTTCAGACGTTGAGCTTTTGAGGAAGCAACCAGCCCAAACCGTTCCGTTCCTCTTGCATGGGCGCGAATCCATTGTTTCGCCCGACTTAAGTCTCGTGTCACTGTGATTGGATAGCGATTGGTGAGTTGTGTGAAAGCCTCTCGTGCTTGTCGCTTTTCGCAGTCGAGCAGGGCCTTGACGAAGGCCGAAACATTTTCAGCCCGAAATGATCTCATCGAGACAGCGAGATGTAAGCAGTCGTCGAAGTACGTGTTCTGCCGATTACGGACGGTGTCTAAAGCCTTACCAGCGGCATATTCCGTGTCGCTGAGTCTGGATGAGATATGCATGTGCCAATGGGGAAATTTCGAATTCACGGCATCAAGCCACGCATCGATTCCGGCTTCGCCCGTGTGAATTTCCTGCCCACGCCCGACGAGACAAATAATGACAGCCCATTCGGCATGGCGATCCATGCAAGAAATCAGAATTCTGGCTCTGAAAGGAAGAACCCCGGCCGATTCTTTTTTCGCCGCATGAAGCTCGCAGTTTGTCGCAAATTCCACGCACGTTGCGCTTCGTCGAAGATGACAACACGTTCCGCGGGCGGGCCGGAGTCGATCAATGCATCGTCGCGAAAATTATGAACGTTTTGGATGAAAGCTTTGACGCTCTCAGCAACTTTCCCCTTTCGCACTCGAATACCAACGCTCTTTTGTCGTGCAACCTCGTCACGTGTAAGTGCTTCACGGAGCACAGCGACAAGCGGGCCGTTTCCAGAGAGAAAGACGGCGTGTGTCGGTTGGCCCACGTCTCGGCGTCGGGTGGCAAGGTTGAGCCCAACGAGTGTTTTGCCGGCTCCGGGCACACCCGTGACGAAGCAAATGACCTTGTGCTTTTGCGCTCTAGCCTCGTCCACAAGTTCTTCAACGCGAGATGAAGTGACGCGCAGGTTCTGCGCCCCCGCATCGGAGCGGGCAATAGCTTCGACAGAATGCTGAGCGTAAAGAGCCCGAGCTGCTTCAATGATCGTTGGGGTGGGATGATACGGAGCGTCCGACCACTGTTGGCCATCGAGCGCTTCACCCGTTACAGTTCGAAGTGCTACGTCGATTGCTTGGCGAAAACCAGCGGGGTCCACCAGCATCGGGCGATACACCTTGTCCTGGTCGGCTTCCAGGTTAACCGGCACCGATTTCGTGGCCCCAGTGGCGATGAGAATTGGAATAATTGAAACAGAATGGCTAGCTTCGTGAAAATTCTTCAGATCCAGAGCATAATCCCATACTTGATCCACTGCTGCGCGCTCAAACGCGCTCTCGCCCACTTTGAACTCGATCACAAACACCACTGGGCCAAGCAATAGCGGCGTCAACCCGCCGGCCCATACGCGGTATGTTAAACTCCAAAAACAACGCGCCCGTTAAGCCAACTAGGCGGTCTTGGAGAAACGCAATCTGCTCCAACCAGGCATCCCTTTGCGTCGGAAGCAGAGGAAAGCCGCCGTTTCTCGCCAATCGTCCAACAATAGTATCAGGTTGTGTCTGTATGAAATCACCAATGAACGCAGAGTACCATGCTCGGAAGGATCCTAATGTGGCGCGAGCTGATCCAGTTGTTTCCATTGCGGCGATGATGCCAAGAAAGACGGCCGAAGTGAAACTTCGGGTGGTTCACTTGTTTGCGCTATTATTTCTCCGCGGGTTTTATCCGATCCTCGAATAATCAGATTTCCCCTGGTATCACACCACGTACACCGCCACGTGGGTTGATGCTATCTCCCGATCTCCGGGGAATCAGATGAATGTGGCAGTGCATAACGGTCTGTCCGGCATCGATTCCGACATTGATCCCTACATTGTATCCGTCGGGCTTAAAGCGTTCATCCAGTAACTTCTTACCTTCGTCTACCATAACCCAGAGCGCTGTTTTCTCTTCTACCGTCAGTGAGAAGTAGTCAGGAACATGACGATTTGGGATGATTAGCAAGTGGCCTTCCGTCACCGGGTACTTGTCCCACCGGGCAAAACAAAGCTCTGACGCCAGAACCTTTTCGCGGTTAACCGGCGAACAGAAAGGGCAGTTCACTTCTTTTCCCAAGGATCATATCCTCGTTCTTGTATGAGAAAGTCGCACCGTTTGGAAAGCGACTGGAGGGCCGCCTCCGTAAGAAAAGCGAGATCCTCGAAACCGACCAGGTCGTAGCGGACTTCTTGTTCGAAGGCCTCCGGGTAGCGATTGTGCTCTAGTTGCCAGCACGTTAAGATCCGGTCCTGCCGCCGCTTCAAAAATTCCGGCGTCGGTATGCTATCACTTTTAGCGGAATTGCATTTCTTGCACGTCGGTAGCAGGTTCCATAGGTTGTTGTTGTGGGTTTGGGAGAACGGGAGAACATGGTCGATGTCAAGGCTTTGCGCCGACAGACAAGTTGGGCACCACGCACACAAAAGTGGCCCCTTTCGCATTGCCTCTAGGTAGCAGATTTTTGCGTCCCTCACTTGGCGATCTTCTTGGTAAGTCTTGGTCAGCGTTTGAAAGATTTTCTGAAACGCCTCTGGGGTGAAGGGGTCAATTTGTATTCGCGCTGTGAATTCGGCCCAGTGATAGAGGATGGCGTCGGTGCCGAGAAGCAAACCGCCGATCTTTTGGAAAACTTCGTAATAGTCCCGGCGCAGCTCGAAGTTGCCAAAATTCTGGACAACCCATCCCGGCGTAAGTTGACCGACCCGAGGTGTTGAACTTTTATTTGTCGACGGCCGCTTCACGATACCATACAGACCCTTGAAGACTGACTGTCCCAGATGTTTCATGGGCATCGTGGCGATAGTTTGTCGAAGCTTTTGCAGCAGCGCCAGGTACTTCGCCTCGTCCGATTCGCTCAACTTTCCGTTGTGATAATCGTGCTGGAATTGAGCGAATCCGCCCTTGCGGGAGTAGACGTCCGTCAGCGTCTTAAAGATCCGCCGGAAGGCGAGCGGCTTGGTCTTTTCCCCGCCGTGTTTCTGCGGTATGTTCTTGCTCGACGATGGGCCAATAGTACTGGACCCACTTTTCCACCAATAGGCCGAAAGGAGCTGTAACGAAATCGGCTTCTTGCTTGATGTGTGGCGACTCGGAGGAGATTTCGATGAGGCCCCGGAGCAAAGCGAATTTGTAGGTGGTGTCTTTGGATTCGTATCGCAGGATGCGCAAAAGATTCTGGTAGATGTCTCCGGCCACGCCGCTATTTTTAATGCATGAGCTTTCGGCTGGCAAGGCTGGAAATTCGAAAAAAAGAATTGCGGGGAAGTACGAGGTCTGGCAGAGTACTCGACAAGCCGCAAGAAAAGGGCAGGGGCCGACGTTTCACGGCCATGAAGCTTTACGTTGGCGTTACGGATAACGACTGGTATCGCTTCCTGAGTCAACTACCCAACGCTGACGAGGTGAATTTTTGGCAGCCGGGCGGAAAGCAGCGGTTTCAGAGCCTCAGGCCGGGCGAGTTATTTGTTTTCAAATTGCATAGTCCCCTGAACTTTATTGTTGGCGGCGGATTCTTTACGCATTCGTCGATCTTGCCGCTTAGTCTCGCCTGGGAAGCGTTTGGCGAAAAGAACGGCACCTCCACTTTTGCAGAGATGCGGTCGAAGATTCTTAAGTATCGTGGATCAGACACCCATGCACGCGAAGATTTTGAGATCGGATGCATTCTTCTTCAGCAACCCTTTTTTCTGCCGCGTAATGCCTGGATTCCTGTCCCAAGAGACTTTTCACTGAACATCGTCCAGGGAAAAACCTACGACGCGGAATCGGGAGCAGGAAAAGACCTGTGGGATGCTATTAATGTGCGGATAGCATCACAGCCGTCTTTGCAATTCCAAATCGGTGAGGGAAAGGTTATGTGGCGGGACGCATCAATCCGTCAACGCCTCGGTCAGGGTGCTTTTCGAATCCTCGTAACCGATACGTATCACCGCCACTGCGCGATCACCGGTGAAAAAGCGCTCCCGGCGCTAGAAGCCGCACACATCAAGCCTGTAACGGAAAGTGGCCAACATCGTGTAGACAACGGTCTGCTATTCCGTTCCGATATTCACCGCCTCTTCGATGCCGGCTATGTTACTGTCACGCCCGACTACAAATTCCGCGCTAGCGGCAGGCTTAAAGGCGATTTCAACAACGGCGAAGATTACTTCCAGCTGAGTGGCAGTCCCATTTGGCTACCACGCGAGTCATACAACCGCCCGAATCGCGAGTTCCTGGAGTGGCATTCCGATACAAAGTTTCTGCGCTAAAAGGGTAACTGTGATCGAGCACTTTTATTGAGACATCTGGGGGAATTCGAGAGGAAGGACAGAGAAATATGTCTAATTTGTTCTGGAAGGCGAAGACGGGCATTAAAGCTCTCCTCGAAACGCCCTTTCGTTCTGAGGAAGAATTTGAAAAGACAGTATTTACCACTTCTGAGTTGTTGGAAGATGTCTTCTTGTTAAAAAGGCAAGTGAGAGGCGGGGCTAAACCGGGGATACCAGACATCATCGGTGTCGACACCGATGGAAGCGTATGTATTTTGGAAATGAAAAATGTTCCAGTTGATGCCGGCATCATTCCTCAGGTGTTACAGTACGCAATCTGGGCTGAGACAAACCCCGATTCCATCAAAGCCATGTGGCTCGAATACGATGATAGACCGGAGGATCTAGAAATCGACTGGGATGACCTGGAAGTGCGGATTTTGGTTATCGCGCCATCCATACATCGCACCACACTACAATTTGTCGAAAAAATTAATTACCCGGTCGATCTTATTGAGGTGAAACGATGGGTGGAAGGTGAAAATCAGTTTCTTATGGTGAATCGTCTGGAGCCAGACGAAAACAAATCCAAAATTAGAATTGCCCGAGGACTGCCGGAGTATGACGAAGCTTTCTACGGGGGCACTACAACAAAGCTAGTGCCGCAGAATTCTTGCGCTATGCAAAGCAAATAACCCAACTCATTGAAAGGAATGGCTGGGAGTTAGAAACCAAATTTACCCGTAACGCCTGCGTTTTCAAAGCAGGCTTCTTTAACGCCTTTGCTCTGAGGTGGATAGGTAGGCGAACTTTCGCTCTTTCCTTTAAAATCCCAGAACAGCAAACTAAACTGGTCAAAGCGTCTGTAACGCGTTGGAACAAAAAACGGACCCGCGCCTACTATTATGTCGATCCAGGCAAGACCCACGTCGGTGATTTCGAACCGCTCTTTAAATATTGCTATCGACAGCTTGCCGGGGATGCGGCTGCGATCTAGTGGATGCTCATACGATCAGCAACCGTGGCTAAGGAATGACTGACGCGGCAAAAAGACAGACACTTTGAACCTCCTGGACGAGCGGGTCTTTCAGCCCGTTATTGACTCGCCGCAACAGTCTTCGGTTGACTCTCGGACGCTTCGAGAGGTAAGAGCAAGAGTTCAACGAACCAGAACTCGATACTCACAGACGTATCAAACGGCAATTGCAGTAAAAAGCGCATTTCTTTCTGATTTGCGCTCCGACTTGGGCTAGACTCTTGCGGAAAAGCTAGCGTGGTTAAAATTCACACGTTTCGAGGATGTTCAAGATGATTTCCTAAAGCTATATGCGGATCTCAAGGTGTGAAAACGAGGATTCGATGAACGGATCATGCCTTGCTGCCAAGAGCCAAACACTTGGGGTCGGGACTCTTGATTCTTATAATGGTCTTTGCTAAATGCTCGATCGATGGCTCGGCCGCTGCGGATTGAACATGCAGGAGCGCACTACCACGTCACCTCACAGGGAAATGAGCGCAAGGCGATCTTTCGCGACGACACCGACCGGGAGAAGTTTCTCTTAACGAAGCAGTTCAAGCCGTCCAAACCCTTCGATACGGCCCGCAGGGGGCCTACTCAGGACCGACGGAGTTTTACATGGGCCCGTTCAAGCCGTGCCGCTGCGCGGCAGTTCCAAGTTCAAAGTTCGGGGTTAAGCCGGACTCGATTCCACAGTTCCACCCCATCATCCCCTGATCAAGTCCGGAGTCGATCCAAGCCGAAAACGTTGTATTCTTCTCGGGTTCGTTTAGAATATCGGTATGGTGGATCGCATCACCATAATACCGGATGTCTGCGGAGGTGAACCGACGATTCGCGGTATGCGAATTACGGTTAGCCATGTGCTCGAACTGCTTGCCGGTGGCATGACGGCGGAGCAGATCCTGAAAGATTTCCCTTACCTTGAAAGGGCCGACATTGACGCTTGCCTCGAATACGCGGCGCGTCATGCCGCCCATCGTGAAATCCCGCTGAGCAAGTGAAGTTTTTGGTCGACGCCAACCTTCCGCCGCGGAGATACTCGTATCTGCTCTGATTTCCAATAAGTAAACACTGTGAAAATCATCCGTGATTGCTTTGGCCATGACGTGAGACTCACGGACGAGAGACTCGCCCACATTCTTCAGCATTCAGAGTTGGAGGGAATGGAAGCTGAGATCGAGCACGTCCTGCAGTCGCCAACAGAGGTCCGAGTGTCGCTTTCCGATGACAACGTGCGATTGTTTTACCATTTTTATGCACAAACCAGGGTCGGTGGGAAATGGCTCTGTGTTTTGGTAAAGTACCTCAGCGACGATGCCTTCGTGATCACAGCGTATTTGACTGACGCACTCAAAGCCGGAGAAACTGTATGGCCGAAAAAGTAAAGGTTTGGTTTGACCCCGAAGGTGATTTTCTAGAGGTGTTATTCAGTGACGTTCCTGGCTTTATGCGGGCCACAGCGCATGAATCGTTGATGGAGCGTATCGACGAGCAAGGCAATGTCCTTGGCTTTAGCATCTTGGGTGTAAGCCGATTTCGCAAGGAACGCCCGCTAGAGGCAGAGTTGCTGCCGGGCAGGTAGACAGGTCTTAGTCAATAGTTCCAGCCGTTCCAACCGTTCAATCTCCCGGATCAGGTCCGGGGTCCGTTCAAGCCGTCGGAACCAGCGCTCAAACGGTCCACTTGTTGATCGAGACACCCAAGGTGAATCTTTCCCTTGTTTTTCGCTTGCGATCAGCTCGACTCGCGTTCTAGGTTTGGAGAACTGTCTGTGGGCATTGTATGCTAGACGAGAAAGAAAGGCGGTTGCGTGTTTTTGGCACACTATGAGAAGGAGATTGCCGTATGACGATTACAGACCGTATCGAGATCAATCCAAAAGTTATGATGGGGAAACCTGTCATTAGAGGAAGCCGTATACCTGTCGAACTGATCCTTCGAAAACTCAGTGAGGGTGCCACAGCGGACGATTTGCTCGATGCGTATCCGCGCCTCAAGGCGGAGGATATACAAGCCGCCATTGGCTATGCGGCCGACACTTTGGCGCACGAGGAAACGATTATCGTCGAACCGCCCAAAAAGAGCGCGAAACGTTAATCGATGCGCTTTCTGGCTGATGAGAGTTGCGGTTTCTCCGTGGTGCGTGCGCTTCGTGCTGAGGGCCATGATATCGTAGCGATCGCTGAAATTTCGCCGCGCGAAGAAGACGATGATGTTAGAGAACGGGCGCTTAAAGACGATCGCCTCCTGATCACGGAGGATAAAGACTTCGGTCAGTTGGTGTATGCGGACATGCGAAGCACGGGTGGAGTAATCTTTATCCGTTTTCCCGCGCGCGCGACGGAGTCTTCCCGCG
>Ga0126370_10001096_pt1 | contig 12182 bp, 9 predicted proteins | sample PanSoiMetaPlot_3_FD_92586 | JGI IMG/M metagenome (GOLD analysis project Ga0126370, IMG submission 92586) | Tropical forest soil microbial communities from Panama - MetaG Plot_3 | ecosystem: Environmental > Terrestrial > Soil > Tropical forest > Bulk soil | place: Panama | collected 2016-02-17 | reverse complement strand
GATCTGTGGAACGCCCTGCTCTTGCACCGCAATATTAGTCGCATTCGCTCACATTTTATTTATGCATCTGACTAAGATTCCTCCCGGTGTCAAGACCCGGTACCAGGCGTCTAACGAACTCATTTTACGGGCTTTGCAAATGGGACGGACCGGCGTGGGGACAAGTCGGCGAGATCGGGTTTATCCTACCGCAAGCCGTAGGGTGAAGGACCTCAACTCATTCCCATGACAACGAAAGCAGCTTTTTAGGCCAAAGGTTCGCGGCAGTCTGGCTCCGTTTCCTTTGGAGCCACGCCGTCGGGGATAGGCCCGGGAGGCAACATGAACGTATACGGAAGGTGTGTGTTCACGCTGGTGCTCTTGCTGGCCGGTTACGTGGTCTTCGTGCGTTCTTTGGCGCTTTTAAACCGGCCCAGCGATGTGTCGCTTTACGCCGGCATCGGGCTGCTCTTGCTGCTGCTTGCGCTGATGCCCCTGCTGATCCGGCGCGTCTGGAGCAGGCGGTCCTAGGGCGGCATGGGTTTCTAGGTGTTTCGCAAGACCTCTAGGAGATGCTTATGAAAACTGTCTTTGCAAGTGGCTTTCGCGGCGGTGATGACGGTCCCCGGGTGGAAGTCCTCGGCAGCAATCCCGTACGCCTCATCAAGTGGGGCTTGATTGCGGCCGCAGCTGGGATCGCGGTGATCTTCTTTTTCACCTCGGTCGTGAACGTGACGCGCATTGAAGCGGGCTACGAAGGCGTAGAAATCAACCTGGCGGGCTCGCAAAGAGGCGCGGCGGACATTCCGATCCGAACCGGCTGGGTGTTCTTCAGCCCGTTGCGCACCCAAATCATCGAGTTTCCGACGTTTGTGCAGACGGTGAAATGGACGCGCGACACCAGCGAAGGACATCCGCTCAATGAAGAGATGAGCTTCAACTCGAAAGAAGGGATGCAAATCTATTCCGACGTTTCCCTTTCCTATGCCATCGATCCGGCCCGGGTTCCGGACTTCTACGTGAAGTATCGGGTCAATGATCTGAGCAACTTCACGCACGGCATCCTGCGCGACACCGTGCGCAATTCGCTGAACGAGGTGGCTTCCACTTACACCGTGGAGGACATCTATGGAATTCGCAAAGCGGAGTTCCTCAAGAAGGTTCAGGACATGATTCAGGTCAAGATGACGCCGGTGGGCGTAGGCATCCAGCAGTTCGGCTTCATTGGCGCCCCGCGCGTACCCGAAGTGATCGCGGTGTCCATCACCGCGAAGGCGCGGGCGATCCAGGAAGCCGAGCGGGCGCGCAACGAGCTGGCGATGACGCAAGCCGAAGCGGCCAAGAAAATTGCCGAGGCGGACGGCGACGCGCAGTCCGCGGTCAGCCGCGCCAAAGGCGAGGCGGAAGCCAACCGGATCCGTTTGGCCTCGCTCACACCGCAAATGCTGGAGCTGCGGCGCCTAGAAAACCAGCGCGCGCTGATTGAGAGGTGGAACGGGCAGTTGCCGACCGTGGAGTCGGCGGGAAACGGAAGCGGGCTCCTGTTGCAGCTGCCACGCCAGTAGAAGACAAGGAAGAAACCGAAGCACAGCGGTTGCGCCGTCTGGCCCCGCGCCGGGCGGCGCTTTTCATTCGGCGGCGGGAGTGAGGGCACCAAAAAAATCGAGGGCGCAACCGCCGCCGGGCTTTTGGCCCTTCGGTTGTTACGCCCTCTAATTGACCCGTAAAGTTTCTAACCTTCCCGCGCCGTTTGTCGGTTCTGGCCCGCCTTGCGGCTAGCCGATTCCTTCATCCGGCGGCGATCCGGCTTCGAATCTCCGCAGTTCAATTTCGCATCGCAACTTCACCTTGAATTGCTGGCGCCCCGATCTCCGCCTTGCGGCTTCGACCTGAACTCCTCTGGTTCGCGGTTACGCCTTGCGGCGCGTTGCGCGCTCTACTGAGCCGTAAAGTTTCGGACCTTGCGTATTCCAATCCGGCGGTTCGTCGGTCGTTGCGCTTGCGCGTTCCGGCTGGCGGCCGTCTGAGTAGAGCGTGAAGTTTCGTTCCTTCCGGTTTTCGGCTTCCTTGCGCGGCTTGCGGTTAAGCTTGCTACGCCCCTCGGCCGAACCTGAAAGGCCTTCCACTTCCCGGCTGCGTCCGGCGATTCCGGCTCGTTGTTTAGACTTGCCGTTTTCTCCGATACGCCGCCGTCAAGGCTTGGAGCTTTGCAGTTCAATCTCGCGGCGTGGGCTTCGTTCTTCACGGCAGGCTCCAGTGGAACCCGCACCCGACGCCTTTCAACTGATCCGTAAAGTTCTTGCTCTCCGGTTCAATCTGGTGCGCAAGATATTCCTAAAGAATTTTCACGTCAACGAAATTCGTAATTCACACTTGTGCAAATCTGTGGACGCTTGTTGAAAGAAGTGGAAATTTGCACAGGCGGAAGTGCCAAGCCGCTCTCGACGCGGAAAGCCCTTGGCCCGTGGCGGCTAGAAAAGGCCGCTCTGTCGCGGGCTCAGTTTTTGGCGATGCCGGCGTTGTTTTTCTTGTCCGCGAAGAGATTTTCAACCGGCATTTTGGCGTCGAAGACGAGGTTGAAAAAGCCGACCATCATTTCATCCCAGCTTTGCTCGCCCCAGGTCACTTCCTTCGTAGCATCGGCGTTTTCGGGATTGTTGGGGGAGTTGTCGAAGTGCGCCGTGCATTCTATCCGGGTCCCTTTGGGAAGCGAGACCGGCTCGGTCAGGTTGTACCAGTTCTGCCAGTGCCAGTCGTAGTGCGGGACGCTCAGCAGCGTCTTGCTTTCGCCTGAAGGAAAAACCAGACGGTATGCGAAGTCTTTGCCACGGCCGTGCATATGGGGATGCAGACCGGAGAGTTTTACGTCGCTGCCCACCGTGAAGTCGGAGTCCACGCGGTAGTTCGGGTGGCCGGGAGGAATCTTGAACGTGCCGTTGGTAGCGGAAAGAGTCAGAACGCGCTCTTTGGGCGGCTCCTTGGCGAAAACGATGCCAAGTTTCGACTGGTCCCGGCTGGCATGGCCATGCGGCGTGTAGTGCACCTGGAAGACGATGTCCGAGCCGGCCTTGATAAGCTTGGCTTGGCCTGGCCGGAGAATTTCGGCGGGCTGCCCGGGGGCATAGCCCACCAGGAAGTCGCTAGGTAGCGCGCTAGTGTCCGGCTGCTCCTCGGTTTTGACCTGCGGAGCGGTGAAGAAGACCCCCGGTTTCTGGCCGCGGAACCAGTTTGAACGCGGCTCGCGCACGAAGGCGATGATGTGATGCACGACCATGCGGTCGGTAGGGCGAACTTCGGCGGCTTGTACCCACATGTCTTCCGTGAAGCCGGTCGGAACGATGATGTGCTGGTAGTCGACTACGCCCGAAGCGGGAACGTCGAACGGGACGGGAAGTTCGTAGATCTTGTCGGGTTTGCCGATGCCCCAGCCTTCGACCCAGTCAGCCGGCGGCGGCAGATCCTTCAGATCGCCCTCCGGCGCGCCTGCGTCGGCCCATTTGGCGAGGATCTCCTTTTCGGCAGCGGAGAGGCTCATGGCGTTCGAGAAGGTGCCGTAGCGGGGGTCGGCAAACCAGGGCGGCATCTTGCCTGACTCCACGGCCGCCTTCATGGCCTGCGCCCAGGGCCGGACCTGCTGGTAGTTGAGCATGGGGAAAGGCCCCGCTTCGCCGGGCCGGTGGCAGACCTGGCAGTTCTTTTGCACGATGGGCGCGACGTCCCGGGAGTAGGTGGGAGCGGCGGAAGACTTGGCATCGTCAGCCGCGTGAAGCCATTCGAGGCCCGTAGCCGCGACCAGGGTCACCAAAACTGCGCCGATCAAGAAGCGCAAGCTCATTGAGGTCCTCGCCGAAGGGAGTGGACAGAACTATAGACCGGATTTGCGATTCTGAGTAGGTTTGCATCGGTTTAGAAAATAGAACGCCGCCCTAAAACGGGCGGCGTTCGCTGATTCCCTGTTCGCAACGCGCAGCTTAAAGCCGCGACTGCCTCACTTTGCCGACTGCTTTTTATGCAGGTCGGTGCACACGGAAAGGGCGTTGTTGGGATTGACGGCGGAGTCGCCTTCTTCGATGTGCTGCACGACGCCGTTTTTGTCTATGACGATATTGGCGCGCTGCGCCCACTCGTAGGTGTCGCCCTGGACGTCATGGCCCTTCAAGATGCCGTAGGCCGTGAGCATCTTCTTGTTCATGTCGCTTAGGAGCGGGAATTTGATGTTGATCTGCTTGGCGAAAGCGGCATTGGCCGCGGGAGAATCCATGCTGACGCCAAATACTTCCGTGTCCGACGGATCAATCTTGCCGCTGTCGATTCCAGACTGGACCGCCTGGAGTTGCTTCGTTCAACCACCGGTAAAGGCCAGTACGTAGACGGCCAGCAGGACGTTTTTCTTGCCTTTGAAGTCGCTGAGCTTGACCGGCTTCCACTGGTCGCTCAGGAGCGTGAAATCAGGAGCCGTATCGCCAACTTTGAGGGAAACTTTTGCCACCTTTTCCTGTTGCGTAGTAGCACTCGACAGAACTGTTGCAGCGGCAATCGCAGCCAGTACCAGGGCCGCGGCCAGAATCTTTTTCATGCACAGCCTCCCAGAGATGCGCGTGCGAGGTAACGCACAGACTTTACGGCAGTTAGGAAACAGTGTGAAGTAAAAAATTTGTCAGAGTGGAACTTCCGAGGTCCAAGGAACGAACTGCAGGGTGTCGCCGTATCATCCTTCGAACGCGGCAAAAGGAACTTCCATGCCCAGAGTGAAGCAAAAGGTTTCTCTAAAGCGCATGATTGGCATACTCCTGCTGTTTGGCGTCCCGGGAACCGGGACTCCCGCGCAAGAGCCGCCGGCGATTCATTCGAAGGTCAACCTGGTGAACGTGGCATTCACGGCGCGAGACGCCTCGGGTGCGCTCGTAGACACGCTCACCGCCGATGACGTGCGCATCTTCGAGGATGGCGCCGAACAGAAGCTGGCCTACTTTGCAAGAAGCGCCGACGTCCCGCTGACCTTGGCCTTGATTGTGGATGCCAGCGGCAGCCAGGAGCGCTTCTCGAAACAGCACGAAAAGGACCTTCAGGTTTTTCTGAAGAGCGTACTAGGCCCAAAAGACCGGGCGTTCCTGCTGGGCTTCGGAAATCACCTGCGGCTGGTCAGCGACTTCACGCAGTCGGGGCCGGAGATGATGGAGCGGTTAAAGCAGTATGAAAAGAGCAGCGACCACTTTCCCGAGATCGGGCCAGTGGAAAAGCGCGACCTTGGAACGGCGTTTTACGATGCGATCTTTTACTCCACCGAGGAACGGCTCAAGGACGAAGAAGGCCGGCGGGCGATTTTGATCTTCAGCGACGGCGAAGACAATTCAAGTTCGCACGACATGATGACGACGATTGAGGCGGCGCAGGCGGCGAACGTCCTGGTTTACACCATCCGCTATACGGAGACGATGAAACGCGGCGAACTGTCGGCGCGGAATAAATACGGGATTCGCGTCATGGACCGGATCGCGAAGGAAACCGGTGCATGGAATGTGGACGCGAAAGAAACCAACCCAGCCGACTATTTCCACAAGATTGCCGAAGAGCTCAGAACCATGTATGAGGTCGGCTACTATCCGGCAAATCCCATGAAGGATCAGAGCTTCAGAAAGATCGCAATTCGGGCCAAAGCCGATGGCGTCACGATACGCGCCAAGAGCGGCTATTTTGCCCGGTAGATGCGGCTTAAGAAGCGGAACGCCACGGCCGGCTAACGCAGGTAGCCCCAGTTGTGGAGCTTGTCAGAGTCCTCGACCCAGCGGTCGCCGATGTCAGTGCGGTAGTACATGTTGGGGATGAGGATGTTGCGGATGCGCGAGTACACCTGGGCTTGCGCCTGCTTCATGGTGGTACCGGTGCCCACGACGATCAACACCACACCCGAGGTTCCAGCCACCAGCCATTGGTCCTTCGTCTGTTTCACATCCTCGATGTGCACGCCTTCGCTGCTGGGCTTTTTGAAAACGATGGCGGCGTTTTTCGAAAACGATTCAAACGTGGCGTCGTCATCGAAAGGAAAGGGCGGCACGACGATGCGCACGCCGATCTGAAAACCGCTGCGCGTGCGCCACTTGGGTTCGAGGCCGTTGGCGAGTTCCCAAAACAGATCGCTGATCGGCGTGAGCATTCCTTCCTGCTGAATGCTGATGGTCGGGTAGCCAAAGCGCGAGGTGAACTCGAGCGGATAGATGCCGTTGTTGTTGACGATGCAGTTCAGATCGATGTAGCCGACATAACCTTCCTCGGCCAGCTTCGATTCCATCTTGAGCAGGGTCTGTGTGAATAGCCGGTTGGGCTCGCTCCAGAACATGGAGGTGCCCATTTCACCGGTGGGCGGACCGATGTTGCCGGGAAAGAGCTTTTTGTGCTCGAAGTTGATGTTGACCGGCGTGATGAAGTTTTTGCCGTTGAAGAATGCGCCGACCGCGACTTCGACTCCCGTGACGCGCCGCTGCAGCTGGAAGACTTTGATCTCTTCGGCAAAGGCTTTCTTATAGGCCTCGAGCATGCGAATGACGTCGTCGCCGTCTTCTTCTTCTCCTACGAAGAGACGGCGCTTGACGTTCTGCGCTTCGCCGCTCGGCTTGATGACGTAGCGGTCGGGGTTTTTCTGGACGAATTCGATGGCCGGATCGAACGAGTCGAAGTCCTCATAAGGGATGATGTTGACGCCGGCGTTTTTCAGCTCTTCCTGGCCGAAGGAGCGGTCGTCTTCAAGCCGGTCGGTGTACGGGGTGCCGCCGATCACCGGTTTGCCCGTGGCGCGAAGCGCCTGCGCCTTCGCGCCCTGGCCGAGCGTGTCATCAAAAACCACAATGTCGGCCCACTTCGCGTCGCGTTCCCAGTCTTTCGATTTGGGGACAAACCCGTCGGCAATGTCCTGCTCGCTTCCCGCCTCAATGAAGTAGCGGACGTCGTGGCCCTCTTTTTGCACTTCCCAGGCGATGTCTCCAATAAGCCCGGAGAGCGAGACGAAGAGAAACTTGCGTTTGTCCATTGAATTGGCAGGCGGCTCCGGCCCGTATGTTAAAGGCAAGCAGCCGGATTCATGTTACAAAACTTTAAAAAAGGGCGGCGATGCCGAGCAACCCCGAGGCTGGGGCCAGATTCTGAGGAAGTTGGGGCCTGCCTGCAAGACGGCAAAGTGGGACCGAAAGTTTCGCTTTCCTGTCCTTTGGTTCAGGTTATACTGAAATTGTTGCCAGCGGCATAAACATCCGCTCCACTTCAGCCGAGAGACCAGTCCGGGGCCGCGCAACTTTCAGACTTTTTGCCCGCGAGGTGACGTTTGCGCCGCACTCTGCTTGCGATTTTAGGAACCACCGTACTTTTCGCCGCAGCCAACGCCCAAGCTCAGACTCAGACGAACCCACAGAGCGCTCCTCCCACCGCCACCCTCAGCAATACCCCAAAGGACACCAAGAAGGCCGCGCCAAGCAGAACTGCCAAGAAGTCCAAAAAGAAGGACGCCGTAGTCGAAGATGAGTCGGCGGCTCCCGACAAGATCCTCTACGAGCGGGCGCTTACGAATATCAAGAAGGGCCGGCACGAAGTGGGCCGCCTGAACCTGCAGACGCTCATCAATACCTACCCGGACAGCGAATACCTGGCCAAGGCCAAGCTGGCCATTGCAGATTCCTACTACAAGGAAGGCGGAAGCGCCAACTGGACGCAGGCGATTGCGGGCTACAAGGATTTCATCGTTTTCTTCCCTTTCCTCAACGAGGCCTCCTACGCGCAGATCCAGGTGGCGATGACGCACTTCAAGCAGATGGAGAAGCCAGACCGCGACCGCACCGAGGCCAAGACGGCGGAGGAAGAATTCCAGACCTTTCTTACGAAATATCCCAAGGATCCGCTGGTTCCAAAGGCCGAACAGCACCTGCGCATCGTGCAGGAGATACTCGCCGAAGGCGACTTCCGCATCGGCTACTACTATTACGTGAAGGGCGACCGGCGCGCCTCGGCGGGCCGGCTGCTGTCGGTGACCAAGCGCTATCCGCTCTACAGCAAGTCGGATGAAGCGCTGTGGATGCTGGGCGATATTTTTGAAAAGAGTGAGAAGAAAGAGATCGCATCCGTTTATTACTCGCGCATCGTAAAGGATTATCCGCTTTCTGAACTGGTGCCGCAGGCCAAGCAGAAACTGGTGGCCTTGGGAGTGCCCGTGCCGCAGCCCGATCCGAAGCAACTGGCATGGATGCAGGCTGAGTTAAAAGCCCAGCGAGAGAAACCCGGAATCTTAAGCAAGCCGATGTCGCTCGTTCGCAGCGGTCCAGGCACCGAGAAGGTTGTCGCGGCGCGGACGGGCACGCCCAACATGGAGCCGGAGACCGACAACACGTCGGTGGCTGACATCTTGTCGGGCGGCGGCAGAACAGCGCTAGGAACCGGCGGGAACAGCACGCCCGGAAACACCGCAGTGATTGCGGTGGCGACTCCAGGAACCGGGGCCGCGGGCGGTTCCACCGTGGAAACAGGCGACACCGGAACCACCGAGGCCCCGGCCGCCGACCCCAATAACCCGGCTACGCCCGCGAGCGACCCCGGCTCAACCAATCCTCCCGCTGCGGATCAGGGGACGCCCAATGCCAGCGGAAATGGCACCGACAGCAACGCCGCGGCCGACCCCAACGCCAAACCGGCAGACAATGCCGCCACCGACCAGAAAAAAGAATCCTCCAGCAAGAAGAAAAAGGGATTGAAGAAGGTCATTCCCTGGTAAGACAAACGCTGCCCGGACCAGCTCATCGCACGTAGATTTTTGACTGCAACAACTGGCCAAGAGCCGTACTTGTGGCCGTGTTCCCCTTCCGACACACGGCAGGGCAGTTTGCGTTGACGCCCCCACCCCCCGATGCTCCAATTACGCTGTAGGGCTGCTGAGTGAGCGCAGCAGTGCGTTTGTGTGGGTGCCCTCGGAGGAAGTTCGGTGGCCAAGATCCTGGTTGCGGACGACAACAGCAACATCCAAAAGATGGTGGGCCTGGCCTTGAAAGATCAAGGCATCGACGTGGTGGCCGTGGGGAACGGCGAAGCGGCGGTGCGCAAGATTTCCGATGTAAGGCCGGATCTGGTCTTGGCGGACGTTTTCATGCCGGTACGCAACGGCTATGAAGTCTGCAACTACGTGAAGCAGGACTCCGCCCTCGCCCACATTCCCGTGATCTTGCTGGTAGGCGCCTTTGATCCCTTGGATGAGCAGGAAGCGCAGCGCGTCGGCGCGGATGGAGTTTTGAAAAAGCCTTTCGTTCCGCCGGACCCGCTGATCTCCATGGTGAAATCCGCGCTGACGCGCGCCGGAGTGATCATCGGAGCCGGAGAAAGCGCTGTTCCGCCTCCGCCGGTTCCAGTGGCAAAAGCAGGACCTCCGCCTTTGCCAAAGGTTCCGCCACCCCCACCGCCTCCGCCCGCACCCGAGCCCGAAATGGATCTGGGTGTGCCGGCCTTCTCGCGTCCGGCTCCGCTGAGCATTGACAAGGCTGACCAACCGCTGGCCTTCGGTTCGCTGCTTGACGCACCCACGGAGGAAGAAGCCGTATTCACGACGTCTTCGGGCGATCGCATCGCCCCCGAGCGCGATTGGGGGCACGGCGCACCCGAGGAAGAAGAGGAAGCCGAAGAAGAAGACTCTAAGAGCGGAGCTTGGCGTTCGAACACCATCGATGAGACAGCCAACGATGCTCCTGCCGGCCAGACCGATTGGCGCGAAGCGGCATTTGCCGGAGTTGCGGCCGAGAAACCATACCAAGAGTGGGCGCCCTCGATCGAAAAAAATAGCCTCGCCATCACCGAGGAAGAGGCCGTGGAAGTCGCAAAGACGCAGCAGTCTAATGCGCCGGAGGGCGCGGCGCGGGGTCCCGAAGATTGGTCGAAGGCGATCAACGCGATCTTTGACAAGCCGGTAGCAGCATCGGAGGCAGTGCCTGAAGCGGTGTCGGAACCGGCAACTGCGCCGGCCGCCGAGGTCGAGGCAGCGCCACAACGGGAAGAAACTCCCGTTGCCGCGCAAGTTTCCGAGCCCGAACCCATGGCTCCTGCGCCCGAGGTGAAGGCGGAGACTGCAACACCAGAATCGAATGCCCAAGTGAACTCTTGGATGGCGGGTGCCCTGAGCCCGTGGGAAGCGGAACTGCAGCGCGCGAATCAGCTTTCCTCCACCTGGGACTCCGCAAGCATTGCGCCGGCAGCTGTCGAAGAGGAGATCCCGGCGAGCGGAGCGCTTTTGAATTCGGGCTTGATGGCGAGCGCGCACGAGCAGGTCGTCGAAGCAATCGAAGAAGCCAAAGTCCTGCAAGTGGGCCCCTCCGAGCCAGCCGAAGAAGCGCCGGCGCAAATCGAGAGCTTGTACTCTCCAGAAGTGCACGAAGAAGTGCGCGCGGCGGAAGAGCCACTGCCTCAAGAAGCGGGCGAATTGGAGCCGGCTGCTCCCGAGGCAACCTCCCCGGCGCTGCCTAACCCCGTCCGTCCCGACATAGAGGAACTGGTGGCCACAGTCTTGGCCAAGATGAATCCCGAAGTGCTTCAGGCCGTGACGCGGGAAATCCTGAGGCCGGTCGTCGAAGCGCTGGTCAAAGACGAACTCAGCAAAAAGTAGTGGTTTCACAGTTCTCTTCCAAGCACCTCTTCGCTTTCACCCGAAAAGTTGCCGTGTAGGCTCGTTTGACGGCCCGACTTAGCTACCCGTATAGTCAAAGATTACGCAGTAGGCGCCAGAATCCGCATACCAACAGGAGAATCAGCTGGCATGGCCCGGGAGATCGCCAAAGCATACGATCCGAAACAGATTGAGAAGCGCTGGGCGGAGTGCTGGGTAAAGGAAAACCTCTTTCGCGCTGACGCCAGCCAGCCCGGACCGGTGTTCTCGATCGTCATACCCCCGCCGAACGTGACAGGCTCCCTGCATATCGGGCACATGCTGGACCACACCGAGATCGACATCCTGACCCGTTGGCACCGCATGCGCGGCTTCAATACCCTGTACCTGCCGGGCATGGATCACGCCGGCATCTCCACACAGCGCGTGGTGGTGAAAAAGCTGGCGGATGAAGGCATCGACTACCGCAAGCTTGGACGCGAAGAGTTTGAGCGGCGCGTCTGGCAATGGAAGGCCGAAAGCGGCGGCGCAATCATCGGCCAGATGAAGCAGATCGGCGAAAGCTGCGACTGGACGAGAGAAAAATTCACCCTTTCGCCGGAACTGTCGCGCGTGGTGACGGAAGTCTTCGTCCGCCTGTACCAGGAAGGTCTGATCTATCGCGCGCACTACCTGATCAACTGGTGCCCCAGCTGTCTGACGGCGCTCAGCGATCTCGAGGTCAACCACCAAGAGCACGCTGGACATCTCTGGTACATCCGCTACCCGGTCGTTGGCGGCAGCGAGTTTGTGGTGGTGGCGACGACGCGGCCGGAAACCATGCTGGGCGACACGGCCGTAGCCGTGAATCCGGAGGACGAACGGTACCGGCATCTTGTCGGCAAGAAGCTGATCCTGCCGCTTATGAACCGCGAGATCCCGGTCATCGCGGACGAGATGGTAGACCGCGAATTCGGGACCGGCGCGGTGAAGATTACTCCGGCACACGATCCGAACGACTTTGCCGCGGGCCAACGGCACGGCTTGCCGGAAATCAACGTAATGACCGGCGAAGGAAAGATGAACGCAAACGCCGGTGCCTACGCCGGCTTGGACCGCTTCTCGGCACGCAAAAAGATCGTCGAGGATCTCGAGGCGCAGGGGCTGCTCGAGAGGATTACCGATCACACGTTGTCGGTCGGGTTGTGCGAACGCTGCAAGACCGTGGTCGAACCGCGGGCTTCCGATCAGTGGTTCTGCAAGATGCGGTCGTTAGCGGATCGCGCCATGGAAGCGGTCGAAGGCCATGAGATTACGATCGTTCCGGAAAACCGCCGCGAAGAGTTTTTCCACTGGATGCGCAACATCCGGGACTGGGTGATTTCGCGGCAGCTCTGGTGGGGGCACCGCATTCCGGCTTGGCACTGCGGCAACTGCGGGAAAGTCACCGTGGCCCGTAGCGCGCCGGAGCGCTGCGCGCACTGCGGAGCCGGAGCGCTCTGCCAGGACGACGACGTGCTGGACACCTGGTTCTCCTCGGCGCTATGGCCATTCTCGACGCTAGGCTGGCCGGACGATACCCGCGACCTGCAGCGCTTCT
>Ga0126370_10001095_pt1 | contig 12187 bp, 10 predicted proteins | sample PanSoiMetaPlot_3_FD_92586 | JGI IMG/M metagenome (GOLD analysis project Ga0126370, IMG submission 92586) | Tropical forest soil microbial communities from Panama - MetaG Plot_3 | ecosystem: Environmental > Terrestrial > Soil > Tropical forest > Bulk soil | place: Panama | collected 2016-02-17 | reverse complement strand
TTATGGGCCGATGCACGCGAAATGTATCTACTGGCTCGATCGTGCGCGCATCTCCTACAAGTTCGCCGTCTACTCGATCCTCGCCCGGTTGAGCTCCTCGGCTCGCGTAAGCGCCAAGCAACGCCATTATGCGTACGCACGGAACTCGCACCCTTTTGCCGCGCTGACCTAGGCAAGCGCGGATTTCCCCGCCGAACCGGCGCCGCGGTCGGGCCTAAGGCGTTTGCAGCGTAATGACGCCAGAAATGACGCGGGTATCGTCGGTGCCTGCGACAAACATGTGCTGCGAGTCGACGATATACGGCACAAAATTCATGGTGGCCGAGGGGCTTGAAAGCGGCTTCAGCGCGAGCGCATTGCGAGTCCCGCTGCCGGTCGTGCCGTCGCCACCGATCGTGAGGCCGGCCCCAGAGAGTACGACATTCAGGAAAACGCCTTGATTCGCGCTGAACTCGGAAAAGTCAACCGTCCCGGAAACGTTGTTGGTCGCGGCGCTCGATAGCGCCATATGGCCGACAAAATCCTCTTCCGCCACGACCGTGGTGTCATTGTTGGCGCTGATGCCGGCGAAATTGAAGCCATAGTCGCCGGCCAAACCGGCTTGGCTGAACGGCGAGCCGGTTTGCAGTTGCAGCAAGCCGTCGCCGACGTTGCCGCCGCTGGCGGTCAAGGTAACGTCCTGGATCACGCCGCCGCTGGCGGAGCTCAAATAGAAGACAAAGGAGTAGGTGCCCAAACTCGAATCGGTAAAGGTCAGCGTGCCGCGTCCAGAGCCGGGGAAATTGAGGTCCATCGAATAGGCCATGCTCGACAGCGAACCCTTGGGCACCTGCGCGGTTTGGCCGTTGTCGTTGGTGTTGGCGAAAACGCCGGTTAGAATGCCGCTGCCATTGGCGGCAAAACGGCCGATGCGCGTCAGCGCCCCCTGCGTCCCGCTGCCCGTTGTCAGGAATGCAAAATTGCCGTTGAATGTGGCGTTGGTCGTCGGAACGCTCGATTGCGCTGTGGCTGTGCCCACGTTCAACGCGCCCGAGAAGCTTTCATCCTCCATCAGGCAGAGTCGCGATCCATTCACAACGTAGTAGATGAAGTGATAGGCAGTGCCGCCGGCGGTGAAGGTCAGGGTTCCGCGTCCAAAATTCGTATTGTTGTTGGCGTCGACCTGGAACGAACCGCTGGTAATCGCCTGCGCCCCGGTCGGGCTGGCGTTGTCGTTTTCATCCACCAAGCCTTGCAGCAGGCCGCTGCCGGCAGTGAGCTGGCCCACGATGGAATCTGGTGCGCCCAGGTTGAAATCGATCCCGCTCACGTCGAAAACGTAGTTGCCGCTGAACCCGCTGGCGAACGCATTCGCATCCTGCAAAAAGAACTTGCCGCTGGTAGTAGCCCCACCGTCAGTCTCGACGATCAGGCCCTCGGTCTTGGATAGCAGGGTAACGCTGAAAATGAGCGGCCCGCTGCCGGTAAGGTTCAACGTTCCACGCCCGTCAGCCTGGATGTTGTAGGTGCTCGGCGAAAGCTGGATCAGTTCCGGAACGCCGGAAGCGTCCACATCCTCAAGTCCGGCCGTAACGTTGCCGTTGCCGTCCGCCGTGAAGGAGCCAATGCGCGCGAAAAACGTCGAACCGTTGTTGGTAAGAATGGTGCCGCTCATGAAGAAGGCGTACTGGCCTTTTAGGCTCGCGTTGGTGAAATTGCCGGTAGGAGGAGGCGGCGTCGGATTCGAGTCGCCACCGCCGCCGCAAGCTGCAGCCCATATCGCACAGCAGAAAGTCAAAACCAGCGCGACCTGCTTCGAAAAGGTCCGGGGATTCATCGCGCCACCCCCTGCAGGTTGGCCGAGGCATTTTTGGCCGCGGCCTTGCCGCGCCCTGCGCTCGGGCCTATCGGCAGTCCGTGATTCGACCGGACCGCCACCACATGCGATCCGACTTGCACCAGGCGCGCGAGAAAAACCGTGTTCTTGCCGACGGTCTCAAATTGCCCTACAAACCGCGCGCTCATGCCCGGCGCAAGACTGAGCTTGGCCTGGTGCAGCACGCGGGCATCACCCAGATGAACATCCACGTTTCCGGACGGGGTTTGCAACAACACATGGGTGCCAAGCGGAAGCGTCTTGGAGTTTTCCGTGTAACTGAGGATCGTTCCCCCGAGAGAAACGTCGTTGGCTACGCTGTAGCCGCCCGAAGCCGCTGCCGCGGATTTGCTGTTGGCTCGCTGCGCCAGCGCCGCGGAGGGTATTGCGGCCAGACACAACACGGCCAGGTAGCGGCCAAACTGGCAGGATACGTTCATTGCTTTTCACCCCAATCGAGGCCCAGTGCTGGGCACTACGAACGTTCCGAGCGCAGGGTTCGAAACAGCGACGTCTTTGACTGAATCCCGCGGCCCGTTTCGGGTTCATCCTATGAACCCACAAGCTTTGCCCGGCGCCAGAAGCAGGGTTAAAGAGAGACGGAACGGCCTTCCCCAATTTTAGACGGTCTGGGCGCGGCCGCCGTGGTGCGTTCTCGATCGCCGTGTGCCCGAACGGTCAGCAGCGAAAGGAATCGCGGTGGGAAAAGACCCTCCCGAAAATTGGAACCCGTTTGTGCTGAAAAGGTTTCGGCAAGAATCAAAAATTTACATTTAGCGACGGCAAGAGTTGGAATTGACAGAGCGGGGTCCCATGCCCATAATTGTGTGTACGTCGTCATCGTACTCAGGTTTGTGAAACAAACCTGAAACCTACGGCTTGCGCGGCAAGCCTGAGAGGTATGAACAGTCCAAAGCGGGAGTGGTGCTCGCGCGGGCTACACGGATGGCGCCAAAATATATATTTGTTACGGGCGGTGTTGTTTCCTCACTGGGCAAAGGCGTAGCAGCCTCCTCCATCGGTTGTCTCCTCGAAAGTCGCGGCTTTAAAGTCACCCTGCAGAAGTGCGATCCCTATCTGAACGTCGATCCCGGCACCATGAGCCCGTTTCAGCACGGCGAAGTGTTTGTGACCGAAGACGGAGCCGAGACGGATCTCGATCTGGGGCACTACGAACGGTTCACGCACGCCAAGCTGACCCGCGACAACAACTGGACCACGGGAAGAATCTACGAAACCATCCTGACCAAGGAGCGGCGCGGCGACTATCTCGGCAAGACCGTGCAGGTGATTCCGCACGTCACCGACGAGATCAAGAACATCATCAAGAAGGTTTCCGCCGAAGTCGATGTGGTCATTGTAGAAATCGGCGGCACGGTCGGCGACATTGAGTCGCTACCGTTTCTCGAAGCGATCCGCCAGATGCGCTTGGAACTCGGCAGCGAGAATACCTTGTTCGTGCACGTGACGCTGGTACCCTACATCGCCGCCGCGGGCGAACAAAAGACCAAGCCCACCCAGCACAGCGTGAAAGAGATGCTGGGCATCGGAATCCAGCCGGATATTCTGCTCTGCCGCAGCGACCGGCATATTCCCTCCGAGCTGAAGCGGAAGATCGCGCTCTTCTGCAACGTTGCGGAATCCTGCGTGATCTCGATGGAAGACGTGGACACCATCTACGCCGTTCCCGCCGAGCTTGGCCGTGAAGGCCTCGACAAGCAGATCTTGCGGCTGCTGCGCCTCGAAGAGCGCCCGCAGAATTTCCAACCGTGGCTCGATCTGATCGACCGCATCCATCATCCGGCTGGCGAAGCCCGCATCGCCATCGTCGGCAAGTACGTACAGCTCGAAGACGCGTACAAAAGCTTGCGCGAAGCGCTGCTGCACGGCGGCCTGGCGCACCGCCACAAGACGGTGATCGACTGGATCGAATCCGAGGAAATCGATTCGGCCGAAGCAGCGGCAAGCCGCTTGCGCGCTTACGACGGAATTCTCGTGCCCGGCGGATTCGGCAAGCGCGGCATCGAAGGCATGATCCATACCATCCGCTACGCGCGCGAAAACAAGATTCCCTTCTTCGGAATTTGCCTGGGTATGCAGTGCGCGACGATTGAGTACGCGCGCGACGTGGCCGGCCTGAAGCAGGCCAACAGCACCGAATTCGACCAGCAGACACCTTTCCGGGTGATCTACAAGCTGCGCGAACTGCTGGGCATCGACGAAATGGGCGGCACCATGCGCTTGGGAGCCTGGCCTTGCAAGCTCGAGCCGGGTTCGTTTGCAGCCAAGGCCTACGGCAAGCTCGAGATCAGCGAGCGGCACCGCCACCGCTATGAATTCAACCGCGAGCATGAAAAGACCTTGGTTGCGGCCGGACTCAAGATTACCGGGCGCACGCCCGACGAGAACTACGTCGAGATCGTCGAAGCCCCCGAGCATCCCTGGTTTCTCGGCTGCCAGTTCCATCCGGAATTCAAGTCCAAGCCGCTCGAACCGCATCCGTTGTTCGCCGCCTTCATCGGGGCCGCATTGGAGCACAAGAAGGCGCGGCTGAAGCCCTTGGGCGCAAGTGTTGTGGCCGCCGTAGACGGCATACACGCTCCGACCGTCGATACGCCGCGTACCCCGGTGCTCAGGGCCGCTCCGGGCGCGCAAGCGTAGCGGCGCGAAGTCTGCGCCCCCGAAGCCGGGCGATTCCAACCAGGATGTTTCCTTTGCGCGTGAGCGCCCATCTGGGCTGTGGTATGTTGCGTGAACCGATGAACGAGGCCGCACCAGCTTTCCTTAAGGGCCCGGCGCATAGCGTCGAGCCGCTGTTTTTGATCGCGGGCCCCTGTGTAATTGAGAGTGAGGCACACGCGCGGATGATGGCGGAGCGTGTGGCAAAGATCGCCTCAGATGCGGGTGTGCCCTACGTATTCAAGGCTTCCTACGACAAGGCCAACCGATCTTCCGTGAACTCCTATCGGGGCCCCGGGCTCAGGGAAGGTTTGCGGATCCTGGCCAAAATCAAGTCGGATTTGGGGCTTCCCATTCTCTCGGATATTCACGAGGCAGCGCACGCGGCGCCGGCCGCGGAAGTCTGCGATGTGCTGCAAATTCCGGCTTTTTTAGCGCGGCAAACGGACTTGCTGGTGGCCGCCGGAAAAACCGGCCGGGTGGTGAACATCAAGAAGCCACAGTTTGTTTCACCCTGGGACATGAACAACGCCATTGAAAAGGTGGAGTCGACAGGAAACCGGCAGATCGTCCTGACAGAACGCGGCGCATCGTTCGGCTACCAGAATCTGGTGGTGGATTTTCGCTCCTTCCCTATTTTGAAAAAATCGGGATATCCAGTAGTTTTTGACGTCACCCATGCGGTCCAGCTGCCCGGCGGGCAAGGACACGCAAGCGGCGGCCAGCCGGAGTTCATCGAGCCGCTGGCGCGGGCCGGCGTGGCGGCCGGAGTGGATGGAATCTTTCTTGAAACGCACGACCATCCGGCGAAAGCCCTTTCCGATGGGGCCAATGCGCTGCCCTTGGCCGAGTTGCCGGGAATGCTCGGGCGATTAAAGGAGCTCGCAAACGTGGTGCGCGGATGGGCACGGGACTAGCGGGAGCATACCGGATGGAGGATTTGCCGCAATGAGTCTCGAGACCGGGCGGCGGGTGCTGCGGATCGAGGCGCAAGCGCTCGAAGACGTCATGGCCCGCCTCGACGGAGCGTTTACGCGGGCAGTCGAGCTTCTATTTGCCTGCAAAGGGCGAGTGGCCGTGACGGGAATGGGAAAGTCCGGAATCGTGGCGCGGAAGATTTCCGCTACGCTCTCGAGCACCGGAACGCCGTCTTTCTTTTTGCATCCCGCCGAGGCGCTGCACGGCGATCTGGGGATGCTGGCGCCGGGCGACATGATGCTGGCGGTATCCTACGGCGGAGAGACGCGCGAGATTGTCGCGCTGCTCGACGCCCTGAAGCGGCTGGAGATCAAGCTCCTGGCGCTGACCGGAAATGCGAACTCCACCATCGCGCAGGCGAGCGAGGTTGCGCTGGATGTCAGCGTGAGTGAAGAGGCTTGTTCGCTGAACCTGGCACCGACGGCCAGCACGACGGTGGCCATGGCGGTGGGAGATGCCCTGGCCGTCGCTTTGCTCGAGAAGCGGGATTTTCGGCACGACGATTTTGCCGCGCTGCATCCGGCAGGGAGCCTCGGGAAACGGCTGCTGCGCGTCGAGAAGCTGATGCATTCTGGCGACAGACTGCCGCGTGTGGCGCCCGAAGCGACGATGGCAGACGTGTTTCATGAGATGTCCGCCAAGAAGCTGGGTATGACCACCGTGGTGAACGCGGACGGAACGCTGGCCGGGATCCTGACCGACGGGGACTTGCGCCGGCTGATGGAAAAACACGGCGGCAAGGTCGTCGAAATGAAACTGGCGGAATGCATGACGCGGAAACCGCAAACGATCGGGCCGGGTGTGCTGGCTAGCGAAGCGCTGACGCTGATGGAGAAAAGGCGGATTACCAGCGTGATCGTGGTGGACGCGGAGCACAAAGTGCTCGGCGTGGTTCATCTGCACGATTTGTGGGGATTGCAGCTGGTCTAGGCCGCTCGAAGTCCGTGGAGGAGGGCCACGATGCGCTTAGGACCTGGTGTGACGATTCCACGGCAGAACGGATTTAACCGCCGCCCGGTCCGGGCCTGGCTCGTCCGGATGTGCGCGGCCATCTTCTCGATTCTCGCCGCTTGCGCCTCTGTTTCCGGCCAAGACCGCGACCTCGAGCGGCGCGTCGACAACTATCTGGCCCCCTACGTGAAGGGCAACAACTTTATAGGCGGTGTGCTCGTCGCCGAGGGCGACCGAGTGCTGGTCAAGCGCGCTTACGGGGAGGCCAGCTACGAACTGCATGTGCCCAACTCCGCGGCAACCCGGTTTCATATTGCTTCGGTTTCCAAGCCGTTCACCGCTGTGGCTATCCTGATTCTCGAGCAGCGCGGACTCGTACGGTTATCGGACCCGGTATCACGCTTCTTGCCCGACTTCCCGAACGGCCAGAAAATCACGCTCGAGCACCTGCTGACGCACACCTCGGGAATCGCAAACGTCAACAATTTTCCGGAGTACGCGACGGCGTCGCGCTTTCCGCAAACGCCCGCCTCGCTGATTGAACTGTTCAAGTCCAAACCCCTGGGATTTGAGCCGGGTACGAAATTTGAATACAGCAATTCGAACTACAACATTCTGGCGTTGGTGATCGAACAGGTGAGCCACAAACCGTATGGCGAGTTCCTGAAGGAGGCTATTTTTGTACCGGCCGGGTTGCGGGATACCGGCCACGATGGCGACGCTTCCTTGGTGATAGCGAACGCAGCGTCCGGCTATCAACCCAAGGGAGTCGCGGGCCTCGAAAGAGCCCCTTTCCTCGACTGGTCGGCCAAGACCGGCAATGGCTCGCTCTATTCGACGACCGAAGACTTGCTCAAATTCCTGCGCGCTTATCGCCAAGGGAAGCTGCTGCCGCGCCAGAAGGTAGACGAACTTTGGGTTGAAAGGCCCGGCCACAACTACGGATGGTTTGTGCGCAAGAGGCATGGTCTGACCGCGGTGGCCAGCAATGGCCGAAGCCCGGGTTTCACCTCGTCCATCGAGTACTACCCAGAGAAGGACTTGACCGTGATCGTCCTCAGCAATTCGTACTCGCCGGTGTCGCAGTCGCCGGTGGCGGAAGACCTGGCGGCGCTGGCGCTTGGAGAGAAAGACGTCCAGACGCCGGCAATCGCGCCGGTCGAAGTCGATGCCGGATATCTCGAGCGTTTGGCGGGCGCTTACCAGTTCGACGAAAAATTCTTCCGGCCCCACGCCAAGGTCAGTATCCGCGTCGAGGGCGCGGAACTGCTTCTGGACTGGGGAGGCGGCACGCGATCCGACCTGTTGCCTGTCGCGCCAAACGAATTCATCGACCGGCAATTCTGGTCGCGACTCGTATTCGATGAAAGTGCGGGCGGCTTCAAGTATTCCGGTGCGTTTGCAGCCAAGCGGGTCGAAGCGAAGTAGACCGCGCGACCACAGAACGCGCTCGAGTCATTCCGCGTCAGCAGTTCATGTACTTCCAGTTGCGCTGTTTGCCTTGCGCAATCCAACTGACCGCCTGCTTGACGCGCTTCTCTCTGGTTTCAGAACGCTTGGCTTCCGCAATCCATAGGGCGTATTCGCGCTTGCAGCTGGGGCTGAATTCAGAAAAGACTTTCCTTGCCATTTTGTTTCGCTTCAAGGCGGTGGCCAATTCCGCCGGAACGCGCACGGTTTTCTTCGCCGACTTCTTCGGGCGGTCGATGGATTTGGTACGCTCGCCGCTTTCTACCAGGCCGGCGGCCTGGCTCATGTAGGTGAGCAGCAAGCGGTCTCCGGGCAGCGTTTTGAGTCCCGTGATACGGCCGAGCGAGCCCATAGCATCGCTCGACTTGAGCCCGTCTTTGGCCAGCACCTTCCTCATTTCCTTGCCCCAGAAACCGAAGGCGCAGTGCTGCTTGAAGGCGGCCATGCTGGCTAGGATAACGCCCTGCTGGAGGAAAAACGGCATGCCCCACTTGATGGATTCGCTGGCGTGCGGACAGGCCTGATGCATCAGTCTGCGCAGATGAGCGAGGATGGGCTGTGCGAAAGGTGCCGCCTTTTCGATGTAAGCGTCTACGCGCGGGTCGAATTGCTGGTCTGCCATCCGGGCCTCCGTCGAGCAAAGCACTATACACAATCAGGCGCTCGTTCGCGCTCGGAAAGAATTTCGCCCGCGCCTTAGAAGTGGCCTGCCGCATGGCCGTCGCGCGCCACTCTGCTACACTTTTTGCCTCTGTCTTGCCGGAGGTGGCCTTGGCTCGCAGCAAAGGGTTGAAGATTTCGCCCGCGATGAGGAAACGGGCGGCGCAGATTAAAGTTGTGCTGATGGATGTGGACGGCACCATTACCGACGGCAGCGTGACGCTGCTCTCGCAGCCGGACGGCTCGGCGCTCGAGATCAAGACGTTTGACGCACACGACGGCCAGGGGATTTCGCTGGCGCGGACCGCCGGCTTGCGCCTGGGCGTGATCACCGGCCGGGAGAGCGCGGCTCTGCGGAGACGTATGAAGGAACTGAGCGTGGAGTTTGTCTACGAAAAACAGGCGCATAAGATTGCGGCCTATGAGGAAATCCTCAAAAAAGCCGGCGTAGCCGAGAATGAGGTGGCGTTCCTCGGCGACGATTTGCCGGATTTGACGGTGATGCACCGGGTCGGACTCGCAGTGGCGGTCGGAAACGCCGCACCGGAAGTGAAGAAGGCAGCGCATTACACGACGGTGCGAAACGGCGGAAAAGGCGCTGCACGTGAACTGGTCGAACTGATCCTAAAATCCAAAGGCACCTGGGAAGAGATGATTGACAAGGCCCGCGCGTGAGAGCCCTCGCTCTAACCGCGCTTGGCCTTCGGGTTCAGCTGCTCGATCCGCCTGCCCGCCTGGGAGTCGGCAATGAGCTGGGCCAGCCTCCGCGCCTGCGTTTTGTCCTGCTTCGCGCTGCCGACCCAGTGGCCGGTGACGCGCTGGTACCAAGGGGCCTGTTGCCGGAAGAACTTCCAAGCCGCCGGATGCGCCCGAAATATCTTCTTGTGCTTGGCATGGAGCCCGGGGCGCTTCTGTTCGAATGAATAGATGCCGGTGCGGTGCTGTTCGCGGGCTTCGTAGGCTTTGAGGCCGGGTTCGGCCATTCTGCCCAGCTTCTTCAAGCGTTCCACGTGGCGGACATTGACGAGACTCCAAACGCTTTTCGGCCGGCGCGGCGTAAAGCGAATCTTATAGCTCAGCGCATCGACCGCGTGACGAACTCCGTCGATCCAGCCGAAGCACAGGGCTTCGTCAAGCGCCTGGCCATAGCTAGTTCCCTGCTTTCTGGCGCTCTTCTTGTAAAAGCCGATCCAGAGTTCGCTTGCCTTGCTGTGGTTTTTGCTGAGCCAGGCTCGCAAATTCTCGGGGGTGGCGAAATGCTTGGCGCGCGTTGGATTTTTCACCGGCACGGCCCTAGGTTCACTTCGACAATACTGGCAGGATGATTCGAGAGCCATGCTCACCACTGCGGTAGATGCGCTCGGTTGCCGCTTGAAAATCTTCCGGCTTTGCGTCCGGTATGTTCACGAATTTCTGCGGATTGCGGTCGACCAGCGGAAACCAGGTGCTCTCGATCTGCACCATGATTCTGTGCCCGCGGCGGAAGGTGTGGTTGATGCTGGGCAGCTCAAAGTCAAGCGCGGTCGCTTCGTTCGGCTTAACCGGTTCGGGCTTCTCGAAGCTCTTGCGGAACTTCAAGCGGAACGGCTCGCCTCTCACCAACTGCTGATAGCCGCCCATTTTAACTTCTTGCGGATTCGGATCGGGATCGGGAAAGTCCATCGGATAGACATCGATGAGCTTAACGATAAAGTCCGAGTCCGTGCCGGAGGTCGAAAGCCACAAACGAGGCGATACCGGCCCCACAACCGTCAAGTCCTCGTCCAGAGGATCGGTTTGATAGACCAGCACATCCGGCCGCTTCGCGGCGAAACGCTGGTCGGCATCCATGTAGGCCTGCGGCACGCCCGTCGACTGCGTTTCAATGAACGGAACGGGGCGATTGGGATCGCTTACGTATTCGTCGTAGCCCCGGCCTGTTGCGTCTTTGCCGTCGGCTGCAAAGGAAAGTTTGCCGCCAGCGTGAAAATAGAGCGGCTTGCCTTGCACATTCTTCGGAGGCCAAGAATCGTAGCGCCGCCACACGTTGGTACCGGTTTCAAACATCAGCGCCGTAGGCAGCTTGGCGTCTTCGGCGTCTTTGAGGTACTGCCTGAAAAACGGCAGCAAAACCTGGTCGTTGAAGTACGCCGAATTCTCCGCCGCAAAACTCACCGGCCCCAGGCGATCGCCTTTGGTGCCGGCCCAACCGCCGTGCACCCAGGGTCCCTCGACCAGCTTGTTGGACGTATCCGGGCTCATTCGCGTGACCGAATTGAAAATCCGATATGGGCCAACCAGGTCTTCGGCGTCGAATAATCCGCCCACCGTCAGGACCGCGCAGTGCACGTTCCTCATGTGCGCCGAAATATCGCGTACCTTCCAGTATTCGTCGTAATTCGTGTGCTGGACCTGATCGTCCCAGTAAAAGTTGGTGTCTTTCAGGTAGATCTTTTTGGCATTGGAAGTTGGTCCCATGGCCAAGTAGAAGTCGTAGCCATCGTTCGTGCCGTAGTCGAAATCGCGCCAGCGCTTGGGCGGAAATTCCAAACCAGCTCGCGGTTTGAAAAACACATAAAAGCCAAAGTTCGCCGCCAGCATGAAAGCGCCGTTGTGATACGCGTCGTCTCCCATGTACAGGTCGGTCACCGGCGCCTGCGGCGAACAGGCCTTTAGTGCCGGGTGAGTGTCCGGCATTCCTGCCGCCACATAAAATCCGGGATAGGAAATGCCGTAGAGCCCGGCCTTGCCGTTGTTGTTCGGCACGTTCTTCACCAGCCACTCGATGGTGTCGTAGGTGTCGGTGCTCTCGTCGACGTCCTTGGGAGCCTTTTTGTCTCTGTGCGGCGTCATTTCGATAAACGTGCCATCGCTCTGGTAGCGGCCTCGCACGTCCTGATAAACAAAGATGAACCCGTCCTTCATGAAGATTGGTGCGGGCCCGAGGCGCTTCGGATAGTTGTCTGCGCCATACGGGGCCACACTATAGGGGGTCCGTTCGATCAGAAAAGGATAGGTCTTTGCAGGCGAAGCATCCTTCGGCACATAGACTGCCGTGAACAGCTTCGCTCCGTCCCGCATGACGATCCGATATTCGTGTTTTGTGTAATGTTCACGAATCTCCGCCGTGGCTTGCTGGTCCTGCTGCGCCTCGCTGCCCTTTCTACGTCCGGTGTCCTCAGGGTTGGCCAGTATTTTTCCCCCACCCGGCCATGCAGCGCTCAAAACTAGGGCGGCGATCCAGGTCTTTTTGCTTCGCATCCTTCCTTCGCTCTCCGGTCCACCAGATTCGTTGACTTGCCAAACGCTTGGGACGATAGCTTTCGGCCTCACTCCGTGTCAACGCTGCCGGCCGCAAAACTACCGGTGACCCCACTCGCGGCAGGTCTTGACCTTGGCACTTCACGGCGTTAGGCTCCGCTCTGACCCTCAAGGAGCCCCGCCAATCTCGCCTGACTCCAGCGATTCTGGCTTCGGAGGTAGATCATGATCGCTCGCATCGTTACCTGCACCGTCCAACCGGCAAGAGTCAATGAGTTTCGCAAACTGCTCAACGAGCAGATTCTACCGCTGGTTCAATCGCAGCCCGGCTTTGTAGACAACATCGAAGCTCTT
>Ga0126370_10001093_pt1 | contig 12202 bp, 7 predicted proteins | sample PanSoiMetaPlot_3_FD_92586 | JGI IMG/M metagenome (GOLD analysis project Ga0126370, IMG submission 92586) | Tropical forest soil microbial communities from Panama - MetaG Plot_3 | ecosystem: Environmental > Terrestrial > Soil > Tropical forest > Bulk soil | place: Panama | collected 2016-02-17 | reverse complement strand
CTCGGCGATGCGCGTTCCAGCCCAGCGGATCCGTCAGCAGCTCGTGTCCGTGTTCAAGGCGTGGGGAATGTCGGACGCCCACGCCGACACCACCGCCGACATGATGGTGGAGACCGATCTCCGAGGCGTCGATTCGCACGGCATCGGCATGCTGCCGACGTACGATCAAGAGTTTCGCAACGGCCGGCTCAACATGCGGCCGACGTTCAAGAAGGTGCGCGGGACGGCGGCAACAGCGCTCATCGACGCCGACGCCTCGCTCGGCCATCCGGCCGCCGCGTACGGGATGAACCTGGCGGTCGACAAGTGCCTGGCGGTCGGCGTCGGCGTGGTCGACGTGTTCAACTCGCACCACTTCGGCGCGGCCGGGTGCTACTCGCGCATCGCGGCTGACCGCGGCGTCATCGGCATGGTCACGTCGGCCACTCGCGGCGTGACCATGGTGCCGACGTTCGCGGCCGAGCCGGTCATGGGCACGAACCCGCTCGCGTTCGCGGCGCCGGCCCGGCGCAATCCGCCGTTCGAGCTCGATATGGCCACCACGACGGTGGCGGCCGGCAAGGTCCGCGTGTACAAGCTCAATCACAAGCCCTTGCCGTCGGGCTGGGTCGTCGATGGCGACGGCCGGACCGTGACGGATTCGGCGAAAGGCTTCCAGCACGTCAGCGACCGCGACGGCGGCATCACGCCGCTCGGCGGCTCGCGCGAGGCCGGAAGTCACAAGGGCTACGGCCTGGCGGTGATGGTGCACGTGCTGGCCGGCACGCTCGCCGGCGCCTCGTTCTCGCCGATCCGCAACCAGACGCAGAAGACGTCCGACCCGCACAACATCGGCCACTTCTTCATGGCGATCGATCCACGCGCGTTCCGCGAGGAGGGCGCGTTCGAGGACGACCTCGACCAGGTGATCGACGTCCTGCACAACGCCAAGCGTGTCGACGGGAACCAGCCGGTGCTGGTGGCGGGCGATCCGGAGCGCGCGAACAAGACGGATCGGCTCGAGCACGGCGTGCCGGTCCCGGACGACCTGATGGAGCAGCTGCGCGCGGTCGCGAAGAACGCCAACGTGCCGTTCGTGCTGGCCGGCGCATAGTGGCCGAGGCTCGCTGGATCGGGAAGTCGGTCAAGCGCGTCGAGGACGCGCGGCTCCTCACCGGGCGCGGCACCTACATCGACGATCATCCGCCGGTCGCCAACGTCTGCCACGCGGCGATCGTGCGCTCGCCCCTGCCGCACGCGGCGATCCGCGGCTACGACCTGTCGGCGGCGCTGGCGGTCGACGGCGTCGTCGGCGCGATCACCGGCGTGGACGTCGCGCGCTACACCAAACCGTTCTCGGTCGGCGTGACGGCGCCGGTCCACTACTACTGCGCGGCCACCGATCGGGTGCGCTTCGTCGGCGAGCCGGTGGCCGTTGTCGTGGCGAGGGACCGCTACGTGGCCGAGGATGCCGCGGAGCTCGTCCGCGTCGACTACGATCCGCTCCCGGTCGTCGTCGACCCGGAGCGCGCGCTCGAGCCGGACGCGCCGGTCCTGCACGAGGCGGTCGGGTCGAACCTGGCCGGCAACCGGCGGCTCGTCTACGGTGAGCCCGAGCGCGCGTTCCGCGACGCGGACGTCGTCCTGACCGAGCGCTTCACGTTCCCGAAGTACGGCTCGACGCCGATCGAGACCTACGGCGTCATCGCGCGCTGGGATCCGCTCGACGGCGTGTGCACGGTCTGGTCGAACTTCATGGGGCCGTTCATCATGCACCCGCTGACCGCGCGGGTCCTGGGCGTGGCCGAGAACAAGCTGCGCTTCATCGTGCCCAGCGACATCGGCGGCTCGTTCGGGATCAAGTCGTCGATCTACCCGTACATCGCGCTGGTCGCGCTCGCCGCGAAGCGCACGGGCGTGCCCGTCAAGTGGATCGAGGACCGGCGCGAGCATCTGCTGGCCTCGTCGAGCGGGACCGATCGCGTGGCGTACCGCGAGGTCGCGGCGCGCAAGGATGGCACCATCCTCGGCATGCGGTTCAGGTGGCTCGACAACGTCGGCGGGTACATCAGGAGCCCGGAGCCCGGCTGCAGCTTCCGTCCGACCGGCAACTTCGTCGGTCCGTACCGGTTTCAGGATCTCGAGGTCGACGCCTCGGTCGTCATGACCAACAAGAGCCTCACCGGGCCCAATCGCGGCTACGCGTGCGGCCATCTCTATTTCGAGACCGAGGGCATGATGGACCGCCTCGCCGAGAAACTGGGAATCGACCCCGTCGACGTCCGACGGAGGAACCTCGTTCAGCCGGATCAGTTTCCCTATCGCACGCCGACCGGCGGGCTCTACGACAGCGGCGATTATCAAACCGCCTTCGACCGTGCGCTGGAGCTGGCGCGCTACGACGAGCTCCGCCGCGAGCAGGCGAAGGCGCGCGCCGCGGGCCGCTACTTCGGCGTCGGTCTCGCGCTGGCGGTCGACCCGTCGGTGTCGAACATGGGCTACGTCGCCACCGCGCTCGACCCGCAGTTCCGGGCCAAGCCCGAGTATCTGCCGAAGTCCGGCGCCGTCGACGCGGCGACGATCAAGATCGATCCGCTCGGGCGCGTGATCGCGATTCTCGGCACGACGCCGCAAGGGCAGGGCCATCAGACCGTCGTCTCCCAGATCGTCGCCGACGAGCTCGGGTTGGCGCCTCAAGACATCACCGTCGTCGACGAGATGGACACGTTCACCCGCGTGTGGTCGATCTCGTCGGGCACCTATTCGAGCCGCTTCGGATCGGTCGGCACCAGCGCGGTCGCGCTGGCCGCCCGCAAGCTCAAGGCGAAGCTCGTGGAATACGGCGCGCACCTGATGGAGCTGCCGGTGGCGTCGCTCGAGTTCCGCGACGGCGCCGTGAGACCGCGGAGCGGCAAGGGCCCGTCGTACTCGATCAAGGACCTGGCAGGGCGCGCGCACTGGAACACCGAATCCCTGCCCGACGGGATGGAGCCCGCGCTGCAGGCGACCGCGGTGTTCGGCTTCACGGTCGCCAAGGCCGTCGACGCCGAAGACCGCGTGAACTCCTCCAACACATACGGCTTCATCGCCGAGGTGATGGCGGTCGAGGTCGACCCCGAGACGGCGGCGATCAAGATCGTGAAGTACGTGACCGTGCACGACGCGGGCACGATCATCAATCCGATGATCGCCGAAGGGCAGATCTACGGCGGCGCCCTCCACGGACTCGGCGGAGCGCTCTACGAAGAGCTGGCGTACGACGACAACGGTCAATTGCTGACGGGGACTTTCATGGATTACCTCGTACCGACCGCCAGCGAGGCGCCGGAGATCGAGATCGCCCATGTCGTCTCGCCATCGCCGTTGACCCCGCTCGGCTCGAAGGGGCTCGGCGAATCCTCGTCGATGACGGTGCCGGCGGTCATCGCCAATGCCGTCAGCGACGCGCTGGCGCCGCTCGGGATCCGCATCAACGAGCTGCCGATGACCCCGTCCAAACTATGGACGGCGATTGATCGGGCATGTCGGAGCCAGAAAGCGAAGCGCTAGCGTGAAACCGCGCGTATCGGAGCCACTGGCACCTGTCGCAGGCCACCCGCGGTCCAAGCCGGCCTCAAGGACCTCGCTACAATGACCCCGCTACAATGAAACCGCCCAAGTTCGAGTACCACGCGCCGAAGACTCTCGACGAAGCGGTAGCGGCGCTCGGCCGCTACGGCGGCGACGCCAAGGTTCTCGCCGGAGGTCAGAGCTTGATGCCGCTGCTGAACTTCCGGCTGGCGAGGCCGGCCGCGCTGATCGATCTCAACCGGATCGCCTCGCTCGCCTACATTCGCGAGCAGGACGGCCAGGTCCGACTCGGCGCGATGACGCGCCAGCGCACGATCGAGTTCTCGCCGGTCGTCGCCCAGCGCCTGCCGCTCCTGAAGGAGGCGACGCGCTGGGTGGGGCACCTGCCGATTCGCACGCGCGGCACCATCGGCGGCTCGATCGCCCATGCCGATCCGTCGGCGGAGTATCCGGCAGTGCTGGCCGCGCTCGAGGGCGAGGTGGTCGCACGCGGCGCCAAGGGCGATCGCGTGATCCACGCGGGCGATCTCTTCCAGACCTACCTCACGACGAACCTCGCGCCCGACGAGATCCTCACCGAGGTACGGCTGCCCGTGATGCCCGCCGGCGCCGGCTACGCGCTGGAAGAGTTCGCGCGCCGTCACGGCGATTTCGCGATCGTCGGCATCGCGGCCGTGGTCGTCCGCGACGGACAGCGCTGCAAGCTGGCGCGGCTGGCCACCGCCGGCGCCGGGCCGGTGCCGGTGCGGCTGCGCGCCGCGGAGAAAATTCTGGAGACCGAAGGCCTCGGCGACGCGGCGATCGAGGCCGCGGCGCGCAAGGCGACAGAGCTCGTCGAGCCCGACGCCGACATCCACGCCTCGGCCGACTATCGGCGGCATCTGACCGGAGTGCTCACCAAGCGCGCCCTCGTGAGGGCGATCGGAGTCGCGCGTGGCTGACATGGTGACCGTGCGAATGACCGTCAACGGCGTCGCCCACGAGGGTCGGTGCGAGCCGCGCAAGCTGCTGGTCGACTTCATCCGCGAGGATCTCGGGCTGACCGGCACGCACATCGGCTGCGAGCACGGGATCTGCGGCGCGTGCACGATCATGTTCAACGGGGAGGCCGCGCGCTCCTGCATCATGCTCGCCGTCCAGGCCGACGGCGCCGAGCTCGGCACGGTCGAGGGCCTGATGCGGGACGGCAAGCTCCACCCGCTGCAGGAGGCGTTCCGCGACCATCACGGCCTGCAGTGCGGCTTCTGCACGCCCGGCATGCTGATGACCGCACTCGATCTCCTGCGCACGAATCCGACGCCCAGCGAGCGCGAGATCCGCGAGGGCATCTCGGCCGTCCTCTGTCGCTGCACCGGCTATCAGGGCATCGTCAACGCGGTGCGCGCCGCCGCGCCGATCCTCGCGTCCGAGCGCTAGGTCCGGAGGGGCTCGTGGGAGTGAACCTGCCGCGGCTCGTCGGCGCGCGCGTGGCGCGCCGCGAGGATCCGCGCCTCTTGACCGGGCAAGGGAGCTACGTCGACGACCATCGCCCGGCGCGGATGCTCTACGCCGCGTTCCTGCGCTCGCCCCACGCCCACGCGCGCATCGCGCGGATCGACACGTCGGCGGCGCTCGCGCTCCCGGGGGTGGCGGCGGTCCTGCTCGGCGAGGACATCGCCCGCGCCGCGAAGCCGGTGCGCGCCGAATCGAAGACGCCCAGCGTCAAGACCACGAGCTTTCCGCCGCTGGCGCTCGGCAAGGTGCGCCACGTGGGCGAGGCCGTCGCGATGGTGGCCGCCGAGAGCCGCTACCTGGCGGAGGACGCGGCCGAGCGCATCGCCGTGGACTACGAGCCGCTGCCGATCGTGCGGAACACCGACGAGGCGCTCGATCCGGCGAGCCCGGTGCTGCACGAGGAGGCGGAGACGAATCTCCTCGTCGCCCGCGAGTTCGCCCGCGGCGACGTCGACGGAGCGCTGGCCGGCGCCGCACTCGTCGTCCGCGAGCGGTTTCGCTTCCACCGGCACACCCCGGTCTGCATGGAGAACCGCGGCTGCCTCGCGGACTACGCGACCGGGACCCAGACGCTGACGTTGCGATCGTCCGCCCAGTGCCCCGGGCTCGTGCGCGACGTCCTCACCGATCTGCTCGGCATGCCCGAGCACCAGGTGCGCGTCGTCGCGAACGACGTCGGCGGCGGCTTCGGCGCCAAGGCTTCGCTCTACCCCGAGGAGATCGCCACGTGCGTGATGGCGCGGCGGCTCGGGCGGCCGGTGAAATGGATCGGCGACCGGCGCGAGGACCTGCTCTCGACCACGCACGCATGGGACGAGGTCATCGATGCCGAGCTCGGCGTCAGTCGCGACGGCACGATCGTCGGACTTCGCGCCCAGGTCACCGCCGACATCGGCGCCTACTCGATCTATCCGTGGACGGCCGCGATCGAGCCCGTGCAGACCATCAGCTTCCTGCCCGGCCCGTACCGGATGCCGACCTATCGCGGACGCGCGCGCGGCGTGGCGACCAACAAGGCGCCGCTCGGCCCGTATCGCGGCGTCGGGCGGCCGCCGGCGGTCTTCGTGATCGAAGGCCTGATGGACCGCGCCGCGCGCCGGCTCGGGATCGACCCGACGGAGATCCGGCTGCGCAACTTCATCCGCGACGAGGACTTTCCCTACAAGTCGCCGTCGGGGATCGTGTGGGACAAGTCGAGCTTCACCGGCTCGCTCCTGCGCGCGCGCGAGGCGCTCGACTACAAGGCCGCCCGCGAAGAGCAGGCGCGGGCGCGCGCCGCCGGGCGCTGGATCGGCATCGGTGTCGCCTCCTACGTCGAGCTCACCGGGATCGGCTCGGCGATTCCGGTGTCGCCGGGCATGCCGGTGTCGACGGGTACGGAGGCGGCGACGATCCGCTTCGATCCCGCCGGCAAGGTGACCGCCGTGTTCGGCGTCGCGTCACACGGGCAGGGGCTTGAGACGACGCTGGCGCAGATCGTGGCGGACGAGGTCGGCGTGCCGATCGAAGACGTGCGTGTGCTCCAGGGCGACACCGAGGTGTCGCCCTACGGGACCGGCACCTACGCGAGCCGAAGCCTGGTGCTCGCCGGCGGCGCCGCGATTCTCGCCGGCCGAGCCGTTCGCGAGAAGATGCTGCTGATCGCCGGCCATCTGCTGGAAGCCGATCCAGCGGACATCACCGTGGTCGACGGCCGCTGTGCCGTACGCGGGATGCCCGATCGCAGCGTGGCGGTCCGCGAGGTTGCCCGCGCCGCCTACTCCGGCTCGCGCCGGCTGCCCAAGGGGCTCGAGCCGGGGCTCGAGGCCACGAAGTTCTACGATCCGTACTACGGCACTGCCTCGAACGCGACGCACCTGGCGGTGGTGGAGATCGATCGCGCGACGTGCGAGGTGAAGACCTTGCGCTACGTCGTGGTGGAAGACTGCGGCCGGATGGTCAACCCGCTCATCGTGGACGGCCAGGTTCACGGCGGCGTCGCGCAGGGGATCGGGGCCGCGCTCCTGGAGGAGATCGTGTACGACGACCACGGCCAGCTGCTCAGCGGCACCTTGATGGACTACGTCGTGCCGTCGGCGTGTGAGCTTCCCACGATGGAAGTGCACCATCTGGAGACGCCGTCGCCCGTGACCCTCGGCGGTTTCCGCGGCATGGGCGAGGGCGGCACGATCGGCGCGCCCGCGGCCATCGCCAACGCGGTCGCCGACGCGCTCGCGCCGCTCGGCATCGAGGTGGCCGAGCTGCCGATGAGCCCCGAGCGGCTCTTTCGCCTGATCGGGACGCGCGCGGGCGAGAAGGCATGAATCTCGGGCTCGCCCGAAAGGTCGCGCTCGTCACCGGCGGAGCGCGTGACGTCGGCCGCGAGATCTCGCTGACCCTGGCCCGCGAGGGCGCGGCCGTCGCGGTCAACTACATGCACTCGAAGGCGGATGCCGACACGGTGGTGGCCGAGATCACCCGCGCCGGCGGCCGCGCGGCCGCGTATCAGGCCGACGTGGCCGACTACGCGACGGTGGCCCACATGATCGACCGGATCGTGGCGGATCTCGGACGGCTCGACGTCGTCGTCAACAACGCGGGCTACGTCGAGGCCAAGCTCTTCCTCGACACGAAGCCCGAGGAATGGAAGCGCCAGGTCGACGTCGACCTCTACGGCGTCTTCAACGTCTGCCACGCGGCGGCGCCGAAGCTGGCCGCGCAGAACGGCGGCCGCATCATCAGCATCGTCGGTGACTCGGCGCGCGTCGGGCAGCAGCGGCTCGGCGTGTCGGCCGGCGCGCGCGGCGCGGTGCTCTCGCTCACGCGCACGCTCGCGAAGGAGCTCGGCCGCCAGAACATCACCGTGAACGCACTGGCGCTCGGCTGGATCGAGACCTCGCACAGCGACAAGGAGTTCATCGCCAAGAACCGCGAGCGGATCCTCGCGTTCTACCCGATTCGCCGTCTCGGCAGGCCCGAGGACGTGGCGCCGCTCGTGGCGTTTCTCGCCTCCGATCTCGCGGGCTGGGTCACCGGGCAGACGATCAGCGTCAGCGGCGGCTACTCCACGGTCTGAGCCGGCCCCTTCGGTGCTGATCGACTGCCACGTGCATCTGCCGCCCCGCCGGCGCCTGGCGGGGCTCATGAAGAAGACGCGCTGAGGACTAGGCCGGTCCGAACCCGACGGAGGTCGTCAGGTCCTTCGCGATGAGCGGCCTGAAGCGCACGGGCAGCCCTACCGCGAGCTTCTCGAGCGGAATGTCGACGATGCGGGCCAGGATCGAGACGCCTTCCTTGAGCCGTACGACCGCGACGGCATAGGGAACGTCCGCCGCGTGCGCGCGGGGCGCGACCCGGATCACTGTGAAGCTCGCGATCGTGCCGTCGCCGGCGAGCGCGACCGGCTGCCACTGGTGCGCGTGGCAGTTCGGGCACAGCTCCTTGGGTGGCATGGCGAGCTCGCCGCACGAACCGCAGCGGATCGCGGTGAGCTGGCCGCCGCGCGCCTTTTCGAAGAACGCGCGTACGGTGATCGCGGGCTCAGTCACGACCGAACAGGCTGACCAGAACGGTCGCGGTGTTGCCACCGAGCGTGTGGGTGAGTCCCTTGCGCGCACCCTCGACCTGGCGCGGTCCGGCTTCGCCGCGGAGCTGAGTCACGATCTCCGCCACCTGCGCCGCGCCGGTCGCGCCGATCGGGTGGCCCTTGGCCTTCAGCCCGCCCGACGGGTTCACCGGAATCTCTCCGCCGAGCCCAGTGAGGCCCTTCTCGGCGGCGCGCCCACCGGCGCCGGCCTCGAAGAGGCCGAGCCCTTCCGTGGCGACGATCTCGGCGATCGTGAAGCAGTCGTGCAGCTCCACGACATCAACATCGGATGGGCCGATTCCGGCCTGCCGGTACGCCGCGGCAGCCGCGCGCTCGGTCGCCGGCACCCGCGAGAGATCGCGCTTGTCCCCGAGCAGCATCCAGTCCGACGCCGCCGCCGAGCCCAGTACCCAGATCGGCTTGCGATGCTTGCGCGCAACCTCTTCGGAGGCGAGCACCACCGCCGCGCCGCCGTCCGAGAAGGGGCAGCAATCGAAGAGCTTGAGCGGGTCGGCGACGTAGGCGGACTTCAGTACTTGCTCGATCGTGATGGCCTTCTGGAACTGCGCCTTCGGGTTCAGCGCGCCGTGCCGGTGGTTCTTCACGGCGACCGCCGCCATCTGCGCCTCGGTCGTGCCGTACTTCTGCATGTGAGCCCGGGCGATCAGGGCGAAAACTCCCGGAAATGTCAGGCCGAGCGGCTGCTCCCACACGGCATCGGACGCGTAGGCAAAATATTCCGTCGACTCGGCCGTCGAGACGTTCAACACTCGTTCGGCTCCCCCGACCAGGACGACGTCCGACACGCCCGCCGCGATCTCCATCACGCCGTGGCGGAACGCGGCGTGGGAGCTGGCGCACGCGGTCTCGAAGCGGGTCGTGGGCACGGAAGGGATGCCGAGGACCGAGGCGGCCTGCGGCCCGGTGTGGAGCTGATGCTCGGTCTCGCCGCCCACGACGTTGCCGTAGTAGAGGGCCTGCACGGCGCTCGCGGGCACGCCCGCGTCGGTCAGCGCGTCGCGCGCCGCCTCGGCGAAGAGCTCGGCCGAGGTGCGGTCGTGCAGCCCGAACTTCGTCACTCCGACCCCGATCACAGCGACCCGACGCATGAGAGTCCTCCTGAACGCATGCTAGCATTAAAATTCGTGAGCACGGCCCGGCCCGAGAGGTCCACTGTCCGCATTTCTTCTTGCGGCATCGCGGGTCCCCCGGGTTCAATGGTCGTCGGTGCTGAGGCGGGTTAACCTCGCGTGCTGAGTGAAGAAGCCGTCATCCTGGTCGCCGTCGCGAGCGCGCTGGTGTTGCTCGCGCTGGGTGTGCTCGAGCTCATCTGGCCCACGCGGCCTCGTCAAGCTCGGCGTGCCCGAGTCGAGCCGGCTCCCGCGGGTTTCGTTGCTGGAGTGTCTCCGCGTCCACCACAGAGTATCCTGCCGAGGCGGCTGATCGAGTCGTCCTCGTCGGCGCAGCCCGGATTCGCGTTCCCGCCGCCGGCCGACTACGTCCCGCCGCCGCTGCCACGCGAAGACGTCCGGCCTGAGCCCGCGTCTCCGGTCCGGCCCATCGGTGTCGTCAGACCCACGTCGCCTGTCGAAGACGAGCCCGCGCTGCCGCCGCCGGGTCGATCCATCGAACCGCCGGCCGCGCCTTCCGAGCCCGTCTACATCGCGCCGCCGGCCGTCGACGACGAGCTGCCCGTTGCACCGCCGACGGTGAATGTCGAGCCGCCGCTTGTCGAGGTCGAGCCACGCGTCGTCGAGATCGAACCGCGGGCGATCGAGAATCCTCGTGTCGAAGCCGAGCCGTATGTGTTCGAGCGCGAGGCCCTACGAGGCGAGCCCCCGACACCATCCGTCGAGCCGGAGCCACGACCACTATCGCCCGAGCCGACGCGATTGGAGGCGACGCCGCAGCCCGAGCCCGAACCGCCGCGATTCGAGCCCGAACCCCCGATGCCCGAGCCTCCCGCGGCCGAGCCGGGGTTGCCTTCGTTCGAACCCGAGCCTCACACATTGGAGCCGGAGCCGCCCCTGGGGCTCGAGGTGGAGGCTCCGAGGCTCGAGCCGCCCGAGCCGATTCAGCAGCCAGGGGGGCCCTTCGAGACGTTCAGGCGACGGCGCCGCAGCAAGATCTCTCCACACGCGCGGCCGCACCGCGTGCTGCGCCCGGCGAAGGTGGACCCCTCGAGTTACGAGGTGGCGGTCCCGGACCCGACAACGACCGCGCCCGTGGAATCGCCGGCCAGGCCGTGGTCGTCCGAGGGCATCACGTCCGGAGTCGACGCCAGGATGACGCGCGATTCGGCGCTCGTCGAGCGTTGCTTCGCCCTCTATCAAGAAAAGCAATTCGCCGACGTGCTGGCGGTCGGCGAGCCGGGGCTCGCCGCGCTGCGGAACGAACCGGGCGCGAGCCGCTCGCGCGACGCCGCGGCGCTCTGGTCGGTCGTCGGGCTGGCGAAGCAAGCGCTCGGCGACGACGACGGCGCTCACACGGCGCTGGCCGCGTCGATCGACGCGGCGTCCGAGACGGATCGGCCGACCTATCGGCGTCATCTCGCGACCCATGCGCTCGACGCCGCGCAGGCGCGGCTCGCGCGCGCCAGCAGCCATGACCCGGCCGATCGGATGGCGGTGATCCGCACGGCGATCGCGTGGGCCGAGCGAGGACTGGCCGCGGTGCCGCCGGATGCGGCCCTTCACGACGCGCGCGAAACCGCGCACGAGGCGCTCTGGCACGCCTACGAGCAGGCCGCCACCACGCTCGTGCAGCGGCAGGAGTTCGGGGCCGCGCGACGGATCCTGCACGAGGCGCTCGAGGATCCCAAGCTTCCGGCGGTGCGCGCGGCGGAGTTCCGGGGTCTGTTCTCCGGCACGTTCGGCGGCGAGATCGGCCAGCTCACGGCGCTGGCGATCCTCAGCATGCAGGACGGTCGCGAGTCCGAAGCACTGGGCGTGCTCGAGCGCGCCGAGGATCTGCTGGCGGCGATCCCCGCCGACACCCTGGCGTCGTCGCGCCGCGACGAGATCGAGCAGCGGCTCTGGTGGGGATATGCCGAGCTCGGAAGCCGGCGGCTCGACGCCGGCGACTACGAGGAGGCCCTCGATCCGATCGTGCACGCGCTTCGCTTCACCTCGATCGGACCCGAGCGCCAGGCCGAGACGCGCGCCGCGGTAGTCCGCGCGCTGGAGGGCATCGAGGCGGTGCGCGCGCTCTCGATCCGCCGCCTCGCCGAGGCCGGTAACCGCGACGAGGCGATCGTGGCCGCCGGAGAGCTCAACGCGCTCGTGAAGCGCACCCTCGAGGTCGGAGTCACCGAGGACGAGCTGGGCGCGGCCGTCGCGCGCGTGCGCCGTCTGTGCGAGGAGCTCGGGATGGACGCGCGGGCGTAGCGCGCGCCCCACGATGTCGCTACGTAGTGCGCGCCGCAGGCCGTCGCGGCGCTGAGGCTCCGCCGGCCGAGGCGCGCCTATGTATTAGGAGGTCACGGCTCGACGCTCTTGCGCCGGATGTCCTCGAGCAAGGTCTCGGGCACGTTGAAGAACGCGGTCACGACGGTCGGATCGAAGTGCTTGCCCGCGCAGCGCTTGATCTCGGCCT
>Ga0126370_10001092_pt1 | contig 12208 bp, 9 predicted proteins | sample PanSoiMetaPlot_3_FD_92586 | JGI IMG/M metagenome (GOLD analysis project Ga0126370, IMG submission 92586) | Tropical forest soil microbial communities from Panama - MetaG Plot_3 | ecosystem: Environmental > Terrestrial > Soil > Tropical forest > Bulk soil | place: Panama | collected 2016-02-17 | reverse complement strand
CTTTTGGGGCGTCCTGTTGGCGGCTCCGCTGCTGGCGGTGATCTTCGCCTATCGCGCTCTGGCTCGAAAGCGCGCCCAGGAAGCGGCTCGGCGAGCCCAGCCTCAGCAGACGCCACCTGGAAGAACGATTACAGGCGGAGTGTTATTGGGGCCCGTGGATAATGCAGCGAACCTGCCGCGGGCTGAAGCCCGCCGTGGTTAAAAGAGACGGCGCAAAAAGCCGTGCCCTTGCCCAGAGGGTAATCTCATGATGCGCGCCTGAAGGCGTACTCCACCGGTTCACACCTGATCACGAACCGAATTCCGTCCCTGATTTCCACATCGGCACGCGCATACAATTAATAAGAACTCCATGTCATCGCAATTCGTTCATCTTCACCTGCACTCCGACTTTTCCATGCTCGACGGAGCGTGCGAAGTCTCCAAACTGGTCAAGCGCGTCAAGCAACTCGACATGCCGGCCGTTGCCATGACGGATCACGGCAATATCTTTGGCGCAGTCGATTTTGTGAACGCCGCCAAAGAGGCCGGTGTGAAGCCGATTCTTGGTTGCGAGCTGTACATCTGCAAGAGGGAAGACCACTGCGCCGCGCCAGAAGGCGACACGTACAACCACCTTATTGTGCTGGCCGAAAACGACGAAGGTTACCGTAACCTGGTGAAGATCGTTTCCGAGGCGTCGCTCAACGGGTTCTACTATAAGCCGCGCATCTGCAAGCGATTCTTGGCCGAGCATTCGAAGGGCCTTATTGGCCTCTCCGGTTGCCTGAAGGGTGAAATCGCGGAAGAACTGGTGTTTGAACACTACGAGAAGGCGCGTGACGCGGCAGCGACTTTCAACGAAATCTTTGGTGCCGGGAATTTCTTTCTGGAGATTCAGAACCAGGGACTCCCAGAAGAACAGCGAATCCAGAACAATTTGCTGAAGCTCGAGAAAGAGCTCGGCATCCCCGTGGTGGCGACCAACGACAGCCACTATCTGTGCGAAGACGACGCGCACGCGCAGGACGTGATGGTCTGCATCCAGACGGGCAAGTCGATCAACGACACCAACCGCCTGAAGTTCGCCAACAACCAGTTCTATGTGAAGAGCTATCCCGAGATGGAGAAAGCCTTCCCAGGCTACGAGCAGTTCCTGCAGCGCACGCTGCAAATTGCCGAGCGATGCAACACCAGGCTGGAGAAAGTGCGAGACCCGTTCCCGCAATTCGAGGTGCCGGCGGGGTTCACGATTCCCGATTACTTCGAGCATGTAACCCGCGAGGGCTTTGCCAAGCGCCTGAATCTTCTGCGCGAGTTGCAGACCATGGGACGCCTGAAGCACTCGCTGGAAGACTACGAACAGCGGCTCACGCGCGAGATCGGCATCATCCGGCAAATGCAATTCGCCGGATATTTCCTTATCGTGTGGGACTTCATTCGCTACGCCAAGGAGCACAATATTCCCGTCGGTCCGGGCCGTGGATCGGCGGCTGGTGCGCTGGTTGCTTACGCGCTGGGCGTTACGGATATCGACCCCTTGCAGAACGAGTTGCTGTTCGAGCGCTTCTTGAATCCGGAGCGCATCAGCTTGCCCGATATTGATATTGACTTCTGCATGAACCGTCGCGGCGAAGTCATCAACTACGTCACGCAGAAGTACGGACGCGAACAAGTGGCGCAGATCATCACTTTCGGCACAATGGCCTGTAAGGCGGCGATTAAAGACTCTGGCCGGGCCATGGACATTCCCTTTGCCGAAGTCGAGCGCATCGTGAAAATGGTGCCGCCCACGCTGAACATCACTATCGGGAAGGCGCTGGAGGACTCGCCGCCTTTGGCTGCGGCCTATCAGAATGAGCCGCAGACGAAAGAGCTGATCGACACTGCGAAGAAGCTGGAAGGGTTGGTGCGCAATGCCGGTGTACACGCTGCGGGAGTGGTGATCTCGCCGCAACCCCTGATCGACCTCGTCCCCTTACATCGCACCAAGAACGACGAAATTGTTACTGCCTATGACATGAAGGCGGTGGAAAAGCTCGGTCTGCTGAAGATGGACTTCCTTGGGCTGACCACGCTGACCATCATCGACGACGCTCTCCGTCTTATCGAGCAGACGCGCGGCGAGCCTCTGAACATGGAAACACTGGTTCTCGATGACCAAGTGACCTACGAGAAGGTGTTTCACACCGGACTAACGTCGGGTGTGTTCCAGTTTGAATCGCACGGCATGCGCGATGTGTTGCGGCGCTACAAGCCGACGTCCGTCGAAGACCTTACGGCGTTGAACGCGCTCTACCGCCCGGGGCCGATCCAGGGTGGCATGATCGATGACTTCATCGACCGCAAGTGGGGACGCAAGAAGATCGAATACGAGTTGCCGGAATTGGAAGCGGTGCTGAAAGAGACGTTGGGGGTCATCGTTTACCAAGAACAGGTGATGCAGATCGCCAACCGCCTGGCGGGTTACTCGCTGGGTGAAGCCGACTTGCTGCGTCGTGCCATGGGCAAGAAGAACGCCGATGAGATGGCCAAGCAGCGCGAGAGATTTGTAAAAGGAGCTATCGAGCGCGGCTTCCCGGAGAAGAAGATCGTCAAGATCTTCGACTTGATGGAACAGTTCGCGGGTTATGGCTTCAACAAGTCGCACTCGGCGGCATACGCACTCCTGGCGTATCAGACGGCATATTTGAAGACGCATTACCCAGTGGAGTTCATGGCGGCACTGCTGACCTCGGTCTCGGGCTCGACCGACGATGTGGTGAAGTACATCAACGAGTGCCGGGAGATGGGCATTCCGGTTGAGCCACCCGAAATCAACGTGAGCGATGCCACCTTTACCCCACATGGCGAAGCCATTCGCTTTGGCTTGTCGGCGGTCAAAAACGTGGGACACAACGCCATCGAATCCATTGTGATCGCTCGCAAAGAAGTTGGCCCGTTTCACTCGCTTTACCAGTTCTGCGAGAAGGTGGACCTCCGCCTGCTGAACAAGCGCGTGATCGAGTCTCTCATCAAAGCAGGAGCCATGGATCCGCTGGGTCGCCGCGCGCAACTAATGGCAGTCGTCGATGCTGCGATGGAGAACGCGCAGAAATCGCAGCGCGATGCTGCCATGGGGCAGCACGGCCTGTTCGGTGTTTTCGCCGAGGAGGTTGACGCTTCCGCCGAGAAGCCGTTGCCGAACATCCCTGACTGGGACGAGCATCAGCGACTCGCGGCCGAAAAGGAAATTCTTGGTTTCTTCATCACCGGGCATCCGCTGGAGAAGTACCGCGACAAGTTGCTCGACTTCAGTGCGCTCACTACCGAAGACGTTTGCAACATGAAGTCTTCCACCGGGCGCGATGAGGTTCTCGTCGGCGGGATGCTCAAGGGTGTACGTATTTCGAAATCCAAGAAAGGCGAGCTCTACGGGCAAGGCCGGCTGGAAGACATGATCGGCTCCCTCGATGTCCTCTGCTTCTCCGACTCCTTCAAGCGCCTCTCGGAACGGCTCAAGCTCGAAGTGCCGGTGTTGGTGAAGGGGAGTGTCCGGGTCGAGGAAGGCTCCAACCCGAAGCTTTTGATCAGCGACATCACTCCGCTGGAGGAAGCGCAGCCCAAGCTGCCGCGCAGTTTGCGCATCAAGATACCGCTGGAGTCGGCCTCCCCAGGCACGATTGATGCCCTGTACTCCATCTGCGCGGCGTGTAAAGGTGAGGCCAAAGTGCTCTTCGACTTGGAGCGCAGGGGCGATTTCACTGCCGTGATGGAAGCGGAAGGCTATAATGTGTTGCCGGACCGCGCCTTCATCAATCGCGTCGAAGAGCTCTGCGGCCGCGGCAGCGTACGCATCATCGACTAGCTTCACTGGCAGGACCGACCACGCCAATGGAAACAGCCACCAATCCCCAGGCCGAGCTGCAACGCATCGAGCAGCAGATTGAGCAACTACAGGCCGCTGCCGGCGACAATCAGGAGGCGCTAGAACAGCTCGAGAATCTGCATCAGCGCGTCGATGCCCTGCGCCGCCAGGTCTCCGGCAATCTCACGCCGTGGGAGCGCACCGAAATGGCGCGGCATCCCATGCGGCCTTATCCGCTGGACTATATCGATCGCATCTTCCCCGACTTTAGCGAGATTCACGGCGACCGCGGATTTGCCGACGATGCAGCCATGATTTGCGGCATGGCCCGCTTCCACGGCCGCGAAGTCGGCGTGCTCGGTACACAAAAAGGACGCGACACCAAGCAGCGTGTGCTGCGCAACTTCGGCCAGCCCAACCCGGAAGGCTATCGCAAGGCACAGCGCTTCCTGAAGTTCTGCGAGAAGTGGAACCGGCCGGTGCTTGCCCTGATCGATGTCGTCGGCGCCTACCCAGGGTTGGGCGCTGAGGAGCGTGGGCAAGCGGAGGCAATTGCGAACAATCTGCGCGAAATGGCCCGCCTGCGCGTGCCGTTCATTGCGGCGATCACCGGCGAAGGCGGTAGCGGCGGCGCGTTGGCGATTGCCGTCGCCGACCGTGTGCTGATGCAGGAGAACAGCGTCTATTCGGTGATTTCGCCGGAAGGCTGCGCGTCGATCATGTGGCGCGACCCTTCCAAGAAAGACATTGCCGCAGCCGCGCTACGCATCACTGCGGGAGACAATTTTGAGATGGGTTTCTGCGACGAGGTAATTGCCGAACCTACGGGTGGCGCGCAGAATGACTACGATGCCGCTGCTGCTTCGTTAGCCGAGTCGCTCGAGCGGCACTTGAGCCAGTTGGAAAAGCTGCCGCTCCAGCAGCTGCTGGATGCGCGATATAAGAAGTTTCGGGACATGGCGCAGTATTATCAGACGGTCTAACGTCATGGCCTCGGCATGATCGTAGCTATGCTTGCCGAGAGCAACAGCTCCGCTGGAATCCTCCCGCTATATCCCTACCTCGATGCCGAGGATGTTGCTCAGGCATTGTCTCAGGCGGCGCTGCGTTCCGAGGAGCGTGAGGTCGAGCTCAAGCGGGCGTGAAGATACTGATTGATAGGAACCTTTCGCCCTCGTGGGTGACACTCTTCCAAGAAGAGAAATGGGAAGCATGAGGTCTCGAGCTAGAATTCTCCCGCTGTTGTGACCTCTGCTTGTTCATTTCTAAGGCAATCCGCACCTATTGAGTACACCTGGCTGGGTCCCTTGACGATTTCCGCCTACTGATTCACTGTCCTATAATATTTGTGCCCCAAGTCGCCGGTGTCAGAACTAGTTGCGTGGGGCAACCGAATCAGGGGTATGGATGGCCACAACTGAAATTGCACCAACCGGCTCGGCCCCGTCGGCCGAGCGCACGCCCGTCGTCAACGACTTCAGCATCCAAGTAGCAACCGCCAACGGCTCCGGATCGCAAAGCGCCAACACCATTCTTCTTCGTAGCATCTTCCAGATGGGCGTACCCGTCTCGGGCAAGAACCTATTCCCGTCGAACATTGCGGGTTTGCCGACCTGGTACACCATCCGCGCCAGCAAAAAGGGCTACATTGCGCGCAAGAAGGAAATCGACTTTGTGGTGGCGATGAATCCGGAGACGGGACGCGAAGACGTTTTCAATCTCTCCTCCGGTGCGGCCGTGCTCTATGACGAGCCGCTCAAGCTCAGCGAGTTGCGCTCCGACCTCATCTTCTACTCGGTGCCGTTCGATAAGCTGGTTGCAGCCGTTTGTCCAGAGGCCAAGCTGCGCAAACTGGTCAAGAACATGATCTATGTCGGCGTGATGGCGCAGTTGCTGAACATCGATATGGCCGAAGTAGAGAAGGCGCTGCGCAAGCAATTCGCCAAGAAGCTAAAAGCCGCTGACCTGAACTGGAACGCCGCCAAAGCCGGTTACGATTACGCCCACGCCTCGCTCACTAAGTGCGATCCGTTCACCGTCGAGCGCATGGACAAAACCCACGGCATGATCATCGTTGACGGCAACTCCGCCGCGGCGATGGGCTGCATGTTCGCCGGCGTCACCGTGGTTACGTGGTATCCGATCACCCCGTCTTCGTCGCTGGTGGAATCCCTCATCGATTACATGAAGGCTTATCGTGTCGGACCTGATGGCAAAGCAACTTTCGCCATTGTGCAAGCCGAGGATGAGCTCGCCGCCATTGGCATGGTTCTGGGTGCAGGATGGGCCGGTGCACGCTCCATGACTGCGACCGCCGGCCCAGGTATTTCGTTGATGGCGGAGTTTGCCGGACTCGGTTACTACGTCGAAGTGCCCGGTGTCATTTGGGACATTCAGCGCGTCGGTCCGTCGACCGGACTGCCAACGCGCACCTCGCAGGGCGACATTGAGTTTGTGGCCAAGCTGTCGCACGGCGATACATTTCATCCCATGCTGATTCCGTCGACAGCTTCGGAATGCTTCAGCATGGCGACTGAGGCCTTCAATCTGGCCGAGCATCTGCAAACGCCGGTGTTCGTCATGAGCGATCTCGACCTGGGCATGAACAACTGGATGTCGGAGCCGTTCGAGTATCCGAAGGAGCCGATCAAGCGCGGCAAGATCCTGAGCAAAGAAGATCTCGACCGGCTCGGAGGGTTCAATCGCTACAAAGACGTTGACGGCGACGGCATCGGCTACCGCACTCTGCCGGGCATTGATCACCCTCAGGGTGCCTGGTTCGCGCGCGGCAGCGGACACAACGAGAAGGGGCAATACAGCGAGCGGCCTGATGATTACAAGAACAATCTCGATCGCCTGCGCCGAAAATTCGAGAACGCTCGCACCTTGGTTCCGAAGCCCGAAGTCGTTCGCGACGAGAGCAACGACATCGGCATCATTGCCTACGGCACGTCGCATCACGCGCTGGTCGAGGCGCTCGATCAGTTGAAAGACGATCACGGCGTGCATGCTGATTATTTGCGCCTGAGAGCCTTCCCCTTCACCCCAGAGGTGCATGACTTCATCGCCTCGCATCCGCGCGTGTACGTGATTGACCAAAACCGCGACGGCCAGATGCTGAACCTGCTGAAACTTGACATTGCCCCAGAGCACGTCGTGCGCCTGCGCAGTGTGCGCCACTACAACGGACTGCCGATCGACGGGCGGTCCGTTACCGATGACATCATTTCCCAGGAGAGCAAGTAATGGCTGCCACCGCCACAACTCAACCCAAAACGAATCACATCGGCCTGACTGTGCTCGATTATCGTGGCAGCAAGACCACGCTCTGCGCCGGTTGCGGCCACAACGCCATCTCTGAACGCATCATCGACGCCTTCTACGAGATGGGCATGCAGCCCGAACGCGTCATCAAACTATCGGGCATCGGCTGCTCGTCGAAGAGTCCGGCGTATTTCATGGGCCGTTCGCACAGCTTCAACTCGGTGCATGGCCGTATGCCGTCGGTTACCACTGGCGCTGTGCTGGCGAATTCTAGGTTGGTGGCTCTCGGCGTCAGCGGGGATGGTGATACGGCTTCCATTGGCATCGGCCAGTTCGTGCACCTCATGCGACGCAATTTGCCGGTCATCTACATCATCGAAGACAACGGCGTATACGGCCTCACCAAGGGGCAGTTCTCGGCTACGGCTGATGTGGGCTCAAAGTTGAAGACGGGTGTGATCAATGATCTTCCTCCGATCGATACTTGTGCGCTGGCGATTTCACTGGGTGCGACGTTCGTGGGCCGCTCGTTTTCTGGTGACAAACGCCAGCTTCACGCCATGCTGAAGGCGGCGCTGGCACATCGCGGTACCGTGATGATCGACGTAGTGTCGCCTTGCGTGACCTTCAACGATCACGAAGGCTCGACCAAGTCGTACAAGTTCATGAAGGACCACGAAGAGCCGTTGCACGAGATCAACTTCGTGCCGCGTTTCGCAGAAATCGACGTGGACTACGACCCGGGCTCGGTCGTCAACGTTACCATGCACGACGGCTCGTCGCTGCGCCTGCACAAGATTGAGGAAGATTACGATCCAACCAATAAAATCGGGGCGATCAAGCGCATCATGGAGTCGCAGGAAGCCGAAGAGGTGCTCACTGGTGTGCTTTACGTAAACACCCAGGCGCCGAACTTCCTGGAAATGCTGGACATGACTGATGCACCGCTGGCTACGCTTCCTGAGCGTCTGATTCGTCCCTCGCGCGAAGTGCTGGAAGAGTGCATGGAAGCGCTGCGGTAGCAACAGCCGTCAGCTATCAGCTGTCAGCCTGCTGCGTCGTAATAAAGCGTTGGAGCAAAAACATACGCCCTCGTTGCGGAGGGCGTTTTCAATCGAGATCCGAGCACTACACTGACAAGTGATAACCAACAACTTATTTCGGCGATGCCATATCAATCACCAACCCATACTTCACGTCGCTCTGGAGCAGACGCTTGTAGGGCTCTCCTCCCGACGGCTAGAAGAGAGCCTGGCGTGAGAGCTTGCAGGAGAGTCGTTTTGCGAATGATCCGGCTCAGGGCACGACTTCAGTCGTGCCGATAAATTTTTGAGCCACTGCGTAACTTCGAGTCGGCGCGGCCGATGCAAAAGCGACTTTCTACGCAGCCCTTGAAACAAAAGCAAATTAAAAGTACAAGACAGGGCCGACTTGGCTCATTGGATGTTTCTGCCTAGTGCCCGGTGCAAGATCCTCGCGTGGGTTGCTTCCTTGTCTGCTGCCTTGGATTACGAATCCTTGTTGCGATAAGATTCCGCCATGGCGAAGAATCAAGGCCAATTCGAAGTACCGTGTCCCTGCTGTGGTGCGCTGCTCAAAATCGACGTAGCCACAAAGGCAGTTATTTCGCACATCCCGAAAGCCGCTCCGAAAACGTTTAATGATATGGAAGAAGCTGCGCGCGCCATGAAGGAGCGTGACAGTCGCAAAGAGTCCATATTTCAACAGTCGGTCGAAGCGCAGAAGAACCAGGCTGACCTGCTGGAGAAGAAATTTCAGGAAGCCCTGCGCAAGGCGAAAGAAACTCCCGATACCGGCAAGCCGTTGCGCGACTTCGATCTCGACTAAGGGACTGGTTTGAGAGACAAGCCACTTCTGCTGGGACACCGCGGTCGCCGCAGCCGGGAGTGGTCTGCTCGAAACTTGCCGACCGAGAACTCCTTAGCTGCATTGGAATATGCGATTGCCGCGGGATGCGACGGCTTCGAATTCGACGTGCGCTACACCCGCGATGGGAGCAATGTGTTGTGGCACGACCCGGACTGGCAAGGTTTGCCCTTGGCTTCCAGTGACGCGGCCGTTCTCACCGCTCAGAACGGTACACGACTCGCCGTTCTGGAGGACGTGTTAAAGAGGTTCTCGAACCGCGCCTATCTGGATATCGAACTTAAGGTACTGGGCAACGAAGAATCTGTAATCGAGGCATTGCAGAGGACGCCGCCGCAGAAAGGCTTTTTGGTGTCTTCGTTTTACCCCGAAATTCTGACTCGGCTGCGCGCGCTCGATTCTGCGCTGCCGCTGGGTTTTATCTTTGATCGAAACGAGGCGACGGCCGTATGGCGAGTGTTGCCCATCCGCGTCCTGCTGCCGCGTCACGATTTCCTGTCTCCGGCGCTCGTTGACGAAGCCCATGCCCGGGGCTTGCAAATCATGACGTGGACGGTGAACGATCCAGCCCGCATGGGCCAGCTCGCCCAATGGGGCATCGACGGCATCATCTCCGATGATCCGAAGCTTTTGTATCAAACGTTTCACTCTCACTAACCCCGCCATAGCAAAAAGCCACCGCCTCGTTTAGAGTGGGTCTAATGGCTATCACAGGCGAGCGATTCGAGCGCGTCGTCTCTATCATGGCGCGACTGCGCGCTCCCGGCGGGTGCCCCTGGGACCGCGAGCAGACTTTCGATACCATCAAACCCTACACGCTGGAGGAGACTTACGAAGTCCTCGAGGCGATCGACGCTCGCGACTGGAATGAGCTGGTCGGCGAACTGGGCGACCTGCTGCTGCAGGTGCTGTTCTATGCCGAGATGGCCGCCGAAGAGAAGCATTTCACCATCGACGATGTTCTTGACCGCCTCTCTAACAAGCTCATCGACCGTCACCCCCATGTTTTCGGTGAAGTGAAAGCCGCTACGCCCGGCGAAGTCGTTCGTAATTGGCAGGCTCTCAAAGCCGAGGAAAAGAAGAAGCGTCAGCAGGAGTCAGGAAAGGTGTCTGAGCTCGGCCATCCTGACTCCGTTTTGCATGGTGTGACCTCGAAGATGCCTGCCCTCATGGAAGCTCATAAAATCAGCACTCGGGTGGCGCATGTTGGCTTCGACTGGCCCAATATTGAAGGCCTCTTCGACAAGCTACACGAAGAGACCGAAGAGCTTCGTCACAACCTGAAGGAGTATCCCGAGCCCGGCCCGCAGCCGCAGTCTGCCTCGGCCGCAGCCAGCGCTCGAGCAGTGAAAATTCCGGAGGAGCTTCGGGCTCGCATCGAGGACGAAGTGGGCGACCTGCTCTTCGTGCTAGTGAATGTCGCGCGCTACCTTTCGCTCGATCCCGAATCTGCCCTGCGGAATACGAACCGAAAATTCCGTCGACGCTTCGATTACCTTGAAACGAAGCTCCGTGAGCAAGGCCGCAAGCCCTGCGACGCCTCGCTCGATGAGATGGAAGCGCTCTGGCAGGAATCCAAACACCAGGAGCCACGGTGACCGTCGATACGCTTGTGTTGCGTCACTGCTCTAGGCTGGAAGAGTTCCGTTTGTGCGTGGCTTTGCAAAAGGAAGTCTGGGGCTTCAGTGACGCCGAGCTTGTACCATTGCGGATCTTCTCCCTGGCACCCAAAATCGGCGGGCAGGTCGTTGGCGCCTGGGACGGAGAAACATTTGTAGGCTATGCAATGGCGATCCCCGGCAATCGTTACGGGCACCCCTACCTGCATTCGCACATGGTGGCCGTGAAAGAGGGCTATCGCAACACCGGACTTGGCCGAAAGCTCAAGTTGTTCCAGCGCCAAGACGCCATCGCCCGCGGTTACGAGCTGATGGAGTGGACCTTCGATCCGTTGGAGATCAAGAACTCCTACTTCAACCTCGAACGTCTCGGAGCCATCGCCCGCCGCTACAACGTGAACCAGTACGGGATTACCAATTCGCCACTCCAGGGATTCTTACCGACGGATCGCCTGGTGGCTGAGTGGTGGATGAATTCGCAGCGGGTAAAGACAGTCCTGAAGGGCGGCCGTCCGACCGTTCTGCTCGAAGAACGAATCGAAGTGCGGCATGAGATTTATGCGTGGAAAGCCGATCCCACCTTGCGCTCGCAAGCAGAAGAGGTTCAGTCGCGCAATCGCACGATCTTCCAGTCGGCCTTCGCGCGGGGGCTGTCGTGTCTCGGATACGAGAGCGATGCCCAGGGAAACGGCCTCTTCTTGCTTGGGCGTTGGGATGAAAACTGGTCGTATGCTCCGAATTCGTAACAGCAAAAGGCAATCATGAAAATCGAAGCCATCACGCTCCGCGAATTGCATATCCCGCTGGTCCATTTTTTCGAAACCAGTTTTGGCCGCACCTATCATCGCCGCATTCTGCTGCTCACGCTGCATGACGACGGACTCGAAGGCTGGGGCGAGTGCGTTGCTGGTGAAGATCCGTATTACTCCGCGGAATACATCGACGGCGCCTGGGAGGTGATCGTCCGATATCTCGGCCCTGCGCTGCTCGGCAGGACCCTGCAGTCTGGAAGGGAAGTACCCTGCCTCCTCTCCCGTGTGCGCGAGCAGCGCATGGCCAAAGGCGCGCTGGAGAACGCTGTGTGGGATGCCGAAGCACAGGCGAAGAACATTCCCCTTTGGAAGCTGCTCGGCGGATCGCGCACCGCGATCAATTGCGGCGTCAGCATTGGCATTCAGGACTCGCACGAGCAGTTGTTGCAGAAAATTGAAATTGAACTAGCTGCCGGCTACCAGCGCATCAAGCTCAAAGTGAAGCCCGGCTGGGATGTGGACGTGCTGGAAAAAGTTCGCGCCCGCTGGCCCGACATCTTGCTAAGCTGTGATGCCAACTCCGCCTATACCCTGAAAGACCTCGACCATCTCAAGACCCTCGACCGATTCAAGCTACTCATGATCGAGCAGCCCCTCTGGAACGACGACTTCTACTTCCACGCGTGCCTGCAAAAATCGGTAGAAACCGCGATATGCCTCGACGAAGCCATCCGCAGCTCGCGCGACGCGGAAGCCGCGCTCGAGCTTGGCTCCTGTCGCATCATCAACATCAAAGTAGGGCGCATTGGCGGCTTCACCGACGCCATCGCAGTGCACGACATCGCCCAGCGCTTCGGCGT
>Ga0126370_10001091_pt1 | contig 12209 bp, 12 predicted proteins | sample PanSoiMetaPlot_3_FD_92586 | JGI IMG/M metagenome (GOLD analysis project Ga0126370, IMG submission 92586) | Tropical forest soil microbial communities from Panama - MetaG Plot_3 | ecosystem: Environmental > Terrestrial > Soil > Tropical forest > Bulk soil | place: Panama | collected 2016-02-17 | reverse complement strand
TTATCCGCAGGTGAGTCAGTTCTGGACATATGATCCCAAACAGTTCATTGAGCAGCCGGTGTTTTCGCGCGACTTCCCTCCGAGCAAGAATCTCGAATAGCCTTAGCCTGCGGCGAGCACTCCATCACACTCGCGCGAAGCCGCGTGGCATCGCATGCAGAGGCTCGATTCCTGTCGCCGTGATCAACACCAGCTCGCCGGTCTGCACGCCGGCCTTGCCGTCCGGCGTGACGACGTTCGGCTGGATCACGACTGTCATACCGGCACGCAGCGGCTCGTCAGGAATATGGGCGCCGGGCCGGCTGCGACAGCCGAGCACCGGCGGCAGGTAGCCTCCGCCATAGCCGTGCAGCAAATCGTCGATGATGGTGAAGCCCGCTTGTTCGATCACGCCGGCCGCATCGATGATCTGTTGCGGCATGACGCCATCTTTGAGCACCGCAGCGATAGCATCGAAGGCGGCGTCCGCCGTTTGATGTAAGTCCCGGTACAATTTGGACGGCTCGGCGCCAAGCGCGAAACTGCGCAGAACCTGTCCGGGATATTCCCAGAACGCCGCGCTGATCTCGGCAACCACCGCATCGCCGCCCTCGACTTTACGGTTGGCGACAAATTGCGTTGGGACGCCAAGGCGAGGCTTCCTCATCGAGGTGACGCCGAAATAGTGGATCACGTTGGTGCCGCCGAGCGCGACATAGGCGCGTTCGACGAGATCGGCGAGCTCGCGCTCGGTCAGGCCGGGCCGCAAACTATCGCGCAGCGCGGCCATGCCGCGATCGGTCAAAGCGGCGCCGATGCGCAGCCAATCGATTTCCTCCGCCGACTTGATTTGCCGAAGCCCGATATAGCGCCGGTTGAGATTGGCGAGCGTGCCGAACCGCGCCGCAAGCATGGCATGCTGTTCGAATGTCATCGGCCCAATCACGCCGACCCGGTCCGGCCGCGCCGCGCGACGTTCGAGGACGCCGATCGCGCCGGCAATCGATGAACCGCCGCCCCAGGAGACCTCCGCCGGTTCGGCCAGCCGCCGCGCCAAGGGTACATGGTTGACGTATTGAACGAACAGCGCATCTGGCTTGCCAGGCATCAGCACCCCGACTGCTTCGGCGGTCACCGGCCAACCGGTCAACCACTGCACCGCGGAGCCGAAACGATTGGCGCCGCAGAAGACCAGGTGATCGAGCCCGAATTCCGCGAGCAGGTTTTCGACCGCGGCGCGCCGCCGCGCCATTTCGGCCGGGCTGAAACGCGGATATTCCGCCTCCAGGATGGCCTGCAAACGCGGCGGCAGCACCAGATCGTGCGTCTTGGCCGAAGTCCTGTCCGCGCTCAAATCCTGCTCCCCCCTCCCGCGCACATGACCATGCCGCACATTAAGGGGATGGGCTTGGCAAATCCATTTTGTTAAGTCCATGCGTTGTTTGCGTCCACGTAGGTTGCGTGCGGAGCGAAGCGACGTGTGGCAAGCGCCGCCGTTCAGGGAGAAATATGCCCATGCCTGCATCATTGATCGATTCCACGGTATTCCGCGACATCTTCTCGACCGAGGCGATGCGCAGCGTGTTCTCCGACGAGAACCGGGTACAGAAATATCTCGATTTCGAGGCGGCGCTGGCGCGCTCGCAGGCGCGGCTCGGCATCATTCCGAAGGAGGCCGCCGAGGAAATCTGCCGCCATTGCCGGCTTGCGGAAATCGATTTTGCCAAGCTGAAGGCCCAAACCGAGCGCATCGGCTATCCGGTACTACCGCTCGTTCAGCAGCTTGTCGCGCTGTGCCGCGACGGTCTCGGCGAATGGTGCCATTGGGGCGCCACCACCCAGGACATCACCGATACCGCGACGGTGATGCAGATCCGCGAAGCGCTGATATTGATCGAGCGCCATCTCGACGGCATTGTGGGTGCGCTCGCTGCGCTGGCGCGCAAATATCGCGATACGCCTATGGCCGGCCGCAGCAATTTGCAGCAGGCAGTCCCGATTACCTTCGGCTACAAAGTGGCAACCCTGCTCGCCGCGTTCGAACGGCATCGCAAGCGTCTCAATGAGCTGCGCCCGCGCGTTCTGATTGGCGAGTTCGGCGGCGCCGCCGGTACCCTGTCCTCGCTCGGCGGCCGCGGTTTCGCGACGCAAGCCGAGTTGATGAAAGAGCTGAAACTCGCCGTGCCGGCAATCGCCTGGCACACCGTGCGCGATACTATCGCCGAAGTCGGCTGCTTTCTCGGGCTTATTACCGGGACCTGCGGCAAGGTCGCGCTCGACGTGAAGCTCTTGATGCAGACTGAGGTCGAAGAAATATACGAGCCGTTTCACGAAGGCCGCGGCTCGTCTTCGACCATGCCGCAGAAGCGCAACCCGATCTCCTCGGTCTATATCACGGCGCTCACCGCCGTCGTCCGCCAACAGGTGGCGGCTTTGCTCGAGGCCATGGTCGAAGACCACGAGCGCGCCACCGGCCCGTGGGAGATCGAGTGGATCGTGCTGCCGGAAATATTCTGCCTCGCCGCGGGCGCGCTGGCGCAGACCGAATTCGTGCTCAAGGGCGTGCAGGTCGACGAGAAAAAGATGCGCGCCAATCTCGATCTGACCAAAGGGCTGATCGTGTCGGAGGCGGTCATGATGGGCCTTGGCCCCTATCTCGGCCGCCAATATGCGCACGATCTCGTCTACGAGATTTGCCGCCAAGTGGTTGCCACCGGCCGGCCGCTCGTCGAGCTGCTCGCGGAAAACGCCGAGATCGCCAAGCATCTCGATCGCCGCGCGCTGGAGAAATTGTGCGACCCGGCGAATTATCTCGGCGAGGCTGGCGCCATGGTTGATCGCGTGCTGGCAACGACGCGGATATAGGTCGTCATCTTTTTCTTTCCGGACTGAAGTTCCATTTGTCGCGGAACTCAGCGCGATCGGTCTTTCGCACGATCGGTCTTTCGCACGATCGGCCTTGGCGCGGTCATACCGTGCGGTTATGCTTTTCACGCAATCGCCCGACGATCTCGGCTTGTCGATAGAGGGGCTTTGCGGCAGTCGGGAAGTTGGGCGCCCGGTAACGAAGAGGGAGCCCCATGCAGTACAAGCCGAAAAGCGTCGCCGCGCTGCAAGTCGCGCTCGGCGGACTACCCGATGCGATGCATGTCGAGGCCGACCGCGATGTTGGCGTTTCGGCCAAAACGGTCGGTGAGCTTCGCAGGGTGAGTGCCTGGCCTGAGAACCTGGTGATCACGACGCCCCAGGGACGCTATCCCGGGAGTGCGATCCGAGTGAGCAAGGCGACGCACGCAACGCGCGTTACGCCGAAGCCTTAAACTAGGCGTCGGAAACCCTTTACGTCCATTGCTGACGGATTTTTGCGGAAGCCGTAAACAGCCAGACTACTTTCGGCAACTGCCATCGAAGGTATGGCAGTAGTATCCGGCGTGACAGTAGTGCCAAATGCGCGAATTGTTGGCGTGGCACTCACAGGTCTTCACAGTTACAAGGCCGTCGTTGCAATGGGCAAAACGCTTGAACTGGACGGCAGCAAGCGCGTTCTGCGCGAGCAGAAACGTGGACGTGTAAACAAGAGCGAACAGCCACTTTTTCATACATTCCCCATGTCTTGATGCCCCATGTCTTAATGCGGCGCATTGTACAGCTGCCCGCAAAAGAGACCGCTATCGATGATGCATCAAGCATACTCCTCGGTAGGACGATTAACAGCGCCAAGTCGGCCTTGACCCAAATGGGTCGAGCGACCCGACGCATTTCAACGCGCCCGCCTCTTTGCAACTTTGCGCACGTTCTTCTCTGCGCGCGGCAAAGCTCTCCTTGATCGTTTCACCTTCGCCGCCACTAAAGTTACATTCTGTTTGGGCAGCTTTTTTCGGCCGCTGTCGTGCAGTTTGGCGAATAAGGGAGCGATGCTTCCTCGAAACTGTTTGATTGATTCCTTTGTTTCTGGCTGAGCTGCGGCTTCATTCAGAATGGTAATATGTTTGGCTATCTCGTGTGCAAGTTGCGGATCAATGAGCGCGCCTGATTTAGTTTTCTTGTCCCGTAGTATTTGCTTGAGCTCGTCGATCAATTTGGATCGTTCAGAGTGACTTGCCGGCGGAACCCCTTTTTCCAATTTGTGTGCAGCTTCCGTGGGGGTCTGCTTGCCTGCTGACGGCCAACTCCTGGCTCGTGGCGCTTTCTTAATTCTGCCTATTTGCTGCTGACGTTCGCCGCGGACAACATTTAGAATCCTGTTGGCGATGAATTCAACTGCTGCAAGCCCATCGTCTTGAGGAGATGTGTATCCAAGCCTTTCTGCGGCAGCATCGCATTCCGCCCGAATCCTCACGAGCAGCTGCAACGTTTCATCCCAGTATTGACCGCCGGCGCCCGTTCGCAAAGACAACGGCATGTAGGTATTTGACATCTCGCGGGCCTTATCTTCTGAAATGCCAAACGAATATTCCGGCGGCCGCGCGGCTTGCTCTGCGGCGTCATCGTATGTGTCGCGCTTTTCCGTGCGAGCCGGCGGGGTTCTGCGGCTCCGTTTCATTTCAGCCTCCTATTCGTCCGCCGGCATTACTTGGCAACGGATGGACAGAATTTCACATTTACCGAATTTCAGGCAGATTGGTAAGGAACTTGTAGGACTTTGCTGCGTTGAATTGCATCACCCCACAAATTGCGGGTAAAACACGACTGGCGGAAGGAGACTTATGCCTGATCACCAACGCGAGATCGCCGAAACGGTTTTTGAGCGAAATCAGAGGCGTGAGGCGGAAATAAATGACGCTTTGAAACAGGAGCATGCGCGCCGTGAGGCAGCGATCAAGAACATGTATCGCTTGAGGGCGCTTCGTTTGTCGCAAGATACAAAATCAAATAACTCCGCTCACAAGTAGCGACAACGACCGCTTTGCACCTGAAAGCCGACATGGGTTCTGGTATCACCACCGTGAGTAGCCCGGCCATCGGTAGTAGCCTCGGGGTCCGTTGTAATAGGGAGCGCCGAATGGTGGCTCGTAATAGCCCCAGCCAGGATCAGTCTGATTTCTTGCGTACTTGAACTCGCCGCCCGGAGTAACGCCGGTCAGCACAACCTGCGTATTTTCCATACCATTCGCCTTTACCAGCGCATAAAGCGTGGTCGCATTCTCGGGCGAGATGCGCACGCAGCCGTGCGAGACGGCTTTGCCGAGATTCTTCACCTCATAGCTGCCATGAATGGCATGACCGTCCTTCATAAAGAAAATGGAGTGCGGCATCGGGGAGTTGTCCCACTGCTTGCTATACCAAATTTCGTTCATAGAGGTGGCAGTATAAGTTCCGAATGGCGTCGAATATCCTGCTCGACCAGTTGATACCGACCAGTGGTATTTTTCTATCCCATCTAAAAAAACCGTCATTTCTTGTTTGGCTTTGTTGATGTTGATAAGGACGGCTGAGCCGGCCTTTTTCGTTCCAGGATTGGATTCAGGCTGTGCAGCTCCCGGCTTGGATTCGGCTTTCGTGGCCGCAGGATTGATCTGCTCGCTCGTGGTAGCAGCATTAGCGCCAGTTTTTGGGGTCGCTGGATAGGAGTTGGTAGGCCCACCCGTTATCTCGGACTGTGCCGGGGCGCCGGCGGCACCGGTGCTGTTGGAGTCGGAGCTTGTCTGCCCGCTCGCAGGAAAAGCAAGTATCGCCGCCAAAAATGGGACAATTGCCAAACTGCGGAAATGTCTCGGAGAAGCTAGTAAACGCATGCCTTACCCCCCTGGTTACGCAGAGACCAACCCTTTCAACATTTATATAAGCCATCGGGGCTTTACTCGTTCCTAACGTTCACGACAAAACAGCCGTCAATCATGCCCCTGCCATAGTGTTCTGCTCTGAAGGCTAACGGCATGAACGGAAACGTAGCAGTCGTAATAGCCTTTTCGGTGGCGCTGACCTGTGCTGCCACAGCGAAACGTACGGCTCCTGTTCACATACCTTTGCCGCGTAACAATCCTTTGAAGAACATTGAACAGCAGAAACAGGAAAACTCGCCGCCGGCGGCGTCGCTATTTTCAGAAAAGAAACTGCCGAGCCTTGGGAAGGCTATGGCAATTGGCTACTACCCGCGCGGATGTCTTCAAGGGGGCGTCGAACTTCCGACGACAGGGCCGACTTGGCAGGTGATGCGGCCATCGCGTAATCGCAATTGGGGTCATCCGGAGCTGGTGAAATTCCTAGAGCGCTTCGCGCCGCTCGTCGCGAAAGCCACGGGCTGGAAGGGAATTTTGATCGGCGACATGGCGCAACCTCGTGGCGGTCCGCTTCCGTTTGGGCATAAGAGCCATCAAATCGGACTTGATGTCGACATCTGGTTCATGCCGATGCCTGATCGTGTCTTAACCAAATACGAGCGCGAAAATATTTTGGCCAGCAACGTGGTTGCCGCGGATGGAAAACACATCAATGACAAAATTTGGAGTCCCGCCGATGTGGTTTTCATCCGAACTGCGGCCGAGCAGCCTGAGGTCGAGCGTGTCCTCGTGAATGCTGCGATAAAAAAAGAACTCTGCCGCGTTGAGAGCCAGAATGACAGATCGTGGATGTCCAAAGTGCGCCCCTGGTATGGTCATGATGACCACGTCCATGTGCGCCTTAAGTGTCCCGCCGACTCACCGAATTGTCGCGCGCAGCCGCCCGTGCCAGGCGGCGACGGGTGTGATAAGTCGCTCGACCATTGGTTCACCGATTCAATTCTGCGTATAAAAATCCCGGAATTTGGCGGCTCATCCGCCGGCCTTAAGCTTAAGGATTTACCGGCGGCTTGCATCGCTGTGCTCAATGCACCGGCGAGTCCGGCCAGCGCGGCGATCAAAGAGCAGTCGGAGCCGCGAAGATAGAATACCCGGCTTTGCCAATTTGATTCAGATCAATGCACCAATGACCAGTCGAGATCTTGATCTCGAAACCGTCAAGAATTTCGAACATGGAGGGGGTGGATGAAGTTAATCCTGTTTGTGCTCGGCGTTATCGGAGCAACAACTGTGTTCAACACTTCAATTCAAGCCCAGAACTATCCATGGTGCGCCCTTTACAGCGGTGGAGGGGCTGGTGGCGGTACAAACTGCGGTTTCACAACATTTCAACAATGCATGGACACCGCCCGCGGGCTGGGCAGCTTCTGCCAACCCAACACACAGTATCAGCCTCCTCCGGGACCACATCCATCAACTAGGTATCGACAAGGCTATCCTTATTGAAATGAATTGATCTCGGCGCGGCGACAAGGAGGGCTCGCAATGGCGGATTTGCACGGAACCGGTAACCCGCAACCTAAAGAACCAGTCAACGCCGCTGATTTGGCGTTTGTGGCCTTTATCATCCTTATCACGGCCATCGCTGTGATGCTTACGTTGACTCAGATCTACCTTCAAAACCCCAAGTAACGCGAGTAACTCGACCCCAAGTAACGCGCCGCCGTCGTTGCGGCAGACACGGTAAAAATCACTACGTCATTTTATCGCCGCCGCGGACCGCAAGGCGCATCGGCAAGTTAGCGATTCATGTTCTCTGGACGGCGACCAGATCGGATTGGCGGAGTTAGCTTTGCGATGGCCCAAAATGGTCCGGCCACCGGAGGGTATCCACCGGGCGCGCAAAACCCGAACTTCTACGGCCACTATGGCTACGACGGCTACTACGCGCCACCTCGTCGCTATGGGCTTGGACCGCCCTACTGGGTTTTCGGCTATCCCGTCCCACACTACGGCCGCGGACCTTGGCGCCGCTGGTGGTGGTAAGCACAATCTACCTTTGTCCAGAATTTGTCGGATACCGGCGAGCTTTGCGGCGAGCTTCATTCTGCCGCTGCGGCTTTGGCCGCGGCCTGATCGCGCACGAATTTGTCGATCGCCAGCTGGTCGACCTTGCCGGAGCCGAGCATCGGCATCTTGTCGAGCACCACCACTTCGGCAGGGAGCATCAATTCGGAGGCATGCCTGGATCGCGCATGGCTCATAAAATCGCCGCGGGTCGCACCATGTTTGTTGGTCACCATGATCAGGCGCTCGCCTTTGCGCGGATCGGGGGTCGATGACACTGCGGTGATGTTATTCGGCCAGAGCTCGGCGGCGAGCATTTCCACCGCCGCAAGCGAGATCATCTCGCCGCCCACTTTGGCAAAGCGCTTGGCGCGACCTTTGATCGCGATGAAGCCCTGGTCGTCGATGGCGACAATGTCGCCGGTGTCGTGCCAGCCTTCCGCCGGCACTTCGAGCACGCCAGGTTTTTCAGCGCGCAGATAGCCGAGCATCACGTTCGGGCCTTTGACGTAAAGCCGCCCGCCCTCCTCGACACCCTCGACCTTTTCGAGCTTCGCCTCCATGCCCGGCAACAGCCGTCCGACGCTGCCGAACCTATTGAACATCGGCGTGTTGAGCGCCATGACGGGGGAGCATTCGGTTACGCCATAACCTTCGAGGATGCGTAAGCCGAATTTTTCAAGATAGATCTGCCTGGTCGCCTCCTTCACCGGCTCGGCGCCGGCGAGCACATAGCGCAACGAGCGAAAATCATATGGGTTGGCGACCCGCGCATAGCCGTTGAGAAACGTATCGGTGCCGAATAGCGCCGTGGCGCAGGTCCAATAAATAAGCTCGGGCACGGTGCGGTAATGCAGCGGTGAAGGATAGAGGTAGACCGGCACTCCGGAAACGAGCGGCAGCACCGTCCCGGCGGTCAGCCCGAACGAATGAAACACCGGCAGCACGTTAAAGAGCCTGTCTTCACGCCCGAAATCGATGCGCGCCGCCGCTTGCGCCACATTAGCCAGCATATTGCGATGGGAGAGGACGACACCTTTTGGCGAACCCTCCGAGCCGGACGTGAACAACACCGCTGCCCAATCGTCGGGTTTGCGCGGCACAAGCGGTTTTTTCCAGCCGAAGAAACCGCGCAGCTTGTCCGCAATCCCGATCGTCTTGGCGACATCCTCCAGATAAACGATGCGGACTTGCGTCTCCACTTGGGAAACCAGGTTTTCCAACCGGCCCCGCTCGACAAAAGCGCGCGAGGTCACGATGGTATCGACTTGTGCGGCGCGGCACGCGGCGAGGACATTGGCGGCGCCCGCCGTGAAGTTGATCAATGCCGGCACGCGTCCTGCCGACATGACTGCGAACAGGGTGACCACCGCCGCGTTCGAGGTCGGTAGCATGATCCCGAGCGTGTGCCCTTCCAGCGCATAGGGCATGAGTTTGCGGCCGAGGATGGCGCTCGCCTGTAGAAAGCGGCGATAAGTCATGCGACCCCGCACCGGATCCTCGACCGCGATCCAACCGGGTCCGTGCTCTCTGGCGGCGTCGATCAGCGCTTGGAAGACGGTGCGTTCTGTTGGCGTGGTGCGGAAGATCAGGTCCGACATGATCGTATAAAGGGCCGAGCCGGCAGCCTGGCGCCGCTTGCGGCCCTTGAGTTCCGGATCGAGCTTGAGCTGTACCGGTTCGAGAATGGTGACCTTGATCTTCGGAAATAGCCGCCGGCGGATTTGCGAGCGCTTGAGCCGGCTGAAGATGGTCGTCTCTGGCCCCTCGATCCGCACCGGCACCACCATGGCCTCTGATTTGTCGGCAATCAGCGCCGCGCCGTCATAGACCTTCATCAGGCTGCCGGTCACTGTGATGCGGCCTTCGGGAAAAATGACCAGCATTTCGCCGGCGCGTACCGCCTGAATGATGGCGCGCAACGAGAATGGCTTGAGCGGATCGAGCGCCATGGTGCGCACGAATTTGAGAAACGGCTGGATCCACCAGTTTTGTGACATGGTGACGTCGATGGCGAAGACCGGGCGTTTCGGCAGGATCGACGTCGCCAGCGGCGGATCGAGAAAGCTGACGTGGTTGAGCGCGATGATGGCGTTGTTGCCGGCTTTGGCGATGTTCTCGAGGCCGGTCACTTCGAGCCGATAAAAGGCGCGGAACAGGATCGAGAGGAAGTCGTGCAGCCAGCTCGCCGGCATGGTCATGCCGATCGCCATCGCTATGGCGATATTGGCGGCGCCGATCAGCCCGAACAGGACGGGCGTGCTGGACCCGAATTTTTGCAAGACGGCGAGGATGATCGCGCCTGCGACCATGAACGCGGCATTGAGCACGTTGACGGCGGCGACGACGCGGGCGCGACGATCGGCGCCGGCCCAGACCTGTATCGCCGTGAACACCGGCACGATGAATAGACCGCCGGCGATCGCCAGACCGGCGAGGTCGATGGCGATGTGCAAACTGTAGCGCGACGCGAAGAACGCGCCGAGCGACAAAGTCGTTTGCGCCGGCACGATCGCCGAAGCGGTCCAGCCGAGGTCGAGCGAGAACAGTCCGAGCAGAACGGCCGCGACCAATGTCGGCAGCAACACGATACGGCCGGCGGCAAGCCACGCTGCGAGGCCCGAGCCGATCGCGACCGCGATCGAGAAGATGGTCAGAAACAGCGTCACCACCTCTTCGCTGCCGCCAATCGTGAACGAGACAAGCGGCGGCAAGAGGGAAAGAATCAGTGCGCCCACGAGCCAGAACCAGCTCGCAACGAGCGCGCCCCACCACAACCGCGGATCGGCGCGAAGTTGCTTGATCAGCGATTTTGTGGAGACGAGCACATTACGGTTGATCGCCAGATCGGGCGCGCCCTCGCCGCTTTTGGGGATCAACAGGCTGGCGAGCCAGCTCGCCAGCGCGGTCAAGATCATCAGCCAGGCGAAGTGAAGGGGGTTGCTGTTGCCGTTTGCGGCAATGCCGGCGACGATGGTGCCAATCAGGATGGCCAGAAACGTGCCGCCTTCAATCAGCGCATTGCCGGACGGAAGTTCGCGGCGCTGAAGGAGATCTGGCAGGATGCCGTATTTGATCGGGCCGAACAGCGAGGCCAGCGTTCCGAACATGGCCACAGCGAGGAAGAGCAGTGCCAGCGAGTGAAAGGCAAAGCCGGCAACGGCGACCACCGCAGCGCCGATTTCAGTGAGCTTGATCCGTTGTGCGACGAAGGCCTTGTCGTAGCGGTCGGCAAGCTCGCCGCCGAGCCCCGACAGCAAAAAGAATGGCGCGATCAGCGTTGCGCCAGCGAGCGAGATCAAGGCCGCAGAATTGGCGCCGGCGACCTCGTACAGGATCACAAAGACCAGCGCGGTTTTAAGGAAATTATCGCCGAAGGCCGCGAAGAACTGGCACCAGAACAACGGCGCGAAACGGCGCGTTGTCATCAATGAGATGGACATATCCGCCTCGCCCTAAGCTCTCTATTGCCCTTTGCGTGTCGCACCGCGCCCGCGCGGTAATCTAGACGAGGCTATTGCCGTTGGCGATCTAGCCCGCGTCCGCAACTTACTGCATTGCAAATATTGCCGAAAACCGGCTTGCGCAATCGCCCGATCCTGCGCGACCAAGCCGCCGGCAGCCAATCAAAATCCCGCCGCGCGCTCGACCTGGTCGAACCAATCGAAGCCCATGTCTTTGACGATGCGATTGCTCATCACGATGATGCGGCATTCCTCGCCGGGATTGGCGACGTGCTGGTGCAACGTGAACGGCGGGATGTAGACATAATCGCCCCGCGTCCATTCGAATTTCTTCGACGTCTCGGCCCATTGCCATTCGAACGCTTCGAGGCAGTCCCACTTGAGATCCCAGTGCAGATCGTAGCCCGAGCCTTCAACCACAAAGAACAGTTCTTCCCACATGTGGCGTTGCTTGCCTGAGCGTTCGCCATCCTTGAGGAATTGCATATACGCTTCGATGCAGCATTCACGTGTCTGCATCTTCTTGTGCACGAGATGCTTGATCAGTCCGTCTGGCGAGCGCTCCCATGGCATGTCCTCGGCCTTGATCACGTTCGGGCGCGTCGCATATTCGGCGCGGAATTGTTCGGAAGCCGCGAGGTCCTCAGCCAAAAAGCTGCTCGTCGCGGAACCGGACAGCGCGGCGTGTTTGTCCTCGAACGGCATGGTTATGTCTCCGTTCAGATGTCCGTTGGCGGTTTGAAATCTTCATGGCCGGGCGGCAGCTTGTCGGTTGGCCATTCGACCATTTTTTGAAACAAGAGGTGCATGAACAAGAAGAGCGGCTTGGCTTTGAACACCAAGAGAATGCAATCCTCGTTCTCGTCGTCATTGAAATGCTGGTGCACGCAGCCGTTCTCGACCAGCATGACGTCGCCCGCCTGCCATTTTATGTAACGGCCGTCGTGGACGTCATGGCCGTGGCCTTTGAGCACGTAGA
>Ga0126370_10001090_pt1 | contig 12212 bp, 9 predicted proteins | sample PanSoiMetaPlot_3_FD_92586 | JGI IMG/M metagenome (GOLD analysis project Ga0126370, IMG submission 92586) | Tropical forest soil microbial communities from Panama - MetaG Plot_3 | ecosystem: Environmental > Terrestrial > Soil > Tropical forest > Bulk soil | place: Panama | collected 2016-02-17 | reverse complement strand
TGGCCGAGTCGCGCGGCCCAGCGCTCGCCGAGTGCCCCGGCGCGCTCGAGCATGTCGAGCGCGGCATCGAGCGCGCGCTCGGGGTCGTCCTCGTGGGCGACGGGCGCGCCGAAGACCGCCATCACGGCGTCGCCCACGAATTTCTCGACGAAGCCGTCGTAGCGCTCGATCGACCGCGCCAACGTCTCGAAGAGCGCGTTCTGGAACGCCCGGACCTCCTCCGGATCGAGCCGCTCCGCCAGCGACGTGAAGCCGGTGAGATCGGCGAAGAGGACGGTGACCTGCCGCCGGTCAGCTTCGCGCGTCGCCGGCTCCTTGGCTTTTGGAATCGACGTCTGGGTCGGGGTCGGCGTCGGGGTCGCGCCGCGCGGGGCTCCGCAGCGCGGACAGAACGCGAAGTCGGGCTCGCACGGGGCGAAAAATTCGTGGGTGACGCCGTGATGGCGGTCTTTGGCGCGCCGGTCGCTCACGAGGACGATCCCGAGCGCGCGCTCGATGCCGCGCTCGACATGCTCGAGCGCGCCGGGGCACTCGGCGAGCGCTGGGCCGCGCGACTCGGCCAGCGAGTGAGCCTTCACATCGGCGTGCACAGCGGACCGGTCGTCGCCGGCAGCCTGGGCGCCGCCGCGGGCACCGCCTACGCGGTGACCGGCGACACCGTCAACACGACGGCGCGCCTCCTGGCCGCCGCGGCGCCGGGCACCGTGCTGGTGTCGGACACCACCCACGCCTTGACCCGTCATCGCTTCTCGTTCGAGGCGGGCGGCGACCTCGCGCTTCGCGGCAAGTCGGAGGCGCTCGTGGTTCATCGGCTCGTCGGTGCTCTGACCGAGCCCCGGTCCGGCCGGGGGCTCGCCGTGCTCGGCCTCGCCACGCCGCTCGTGGGCCGAATGGACGAGCTCGACCAGCTGAAGAACGCCTTCGACCGCATGCAGCGCGGCCGGGCCCAGGCGGTCAGCCTGGTGGGTGAAGCCGGCACCGGCAAGTCGCGGCTCATCGCCGAGCTCTTCGCGCGGCTCGAAAGTGAAGGCCGACTTGCCGGGACGGTCGTCCGCCGGGCAACGTGCTCGTCGCTGGGCGAGCCGACGTACGGCATCTTCGGCGCGCTCTTCCGCGAGGCCTACAAGGTCGATCCGGCCGACTCGCTCGACGTCGCGCGGCAGAAGCTGGCCGACGGCCTACGGGCGCTCGGCGCGCGGGCCGACGAGGCCGAGGCTATCGCCCCGGTACTGAGCTACGTGCTCGGCGTCGAGGACGCCAAGCCACGCGACGTCGAGCCCGAGCAGCTGCAGCGCCAGATCGTGCTCGCGGCCAGGACCTTGATCGAGCGGCGCGTGGAGCACGAGCCGCTCCTGATCGTGGTCGACGATCTGCACTGGGCGGACAGCGCCTCCGTCGATCTGTTGCGCAACGTCGTCGATCATCTGGTCGACAAGCCCCTCATGGTGCTCTTGTCGCATCGGCCGGAGGCGCGGCCGCTCCAGGTCGCGCGGGCCGCGCAAACAGTGATCCGCGTCCATCCGCTCTCCGGCGACGAGACGCGGGCGCTCGTGGGCGGCCTCTTCGGCGCCGCTCCCGGCAATCGGCTCGGTGAGCTCCAGGATTTCGTCGCGACGCGCGCCGGCGGCAATCCGCTGTTCGTCGAAGAGATCGTGCGGAGCCTGGTCGGCAAGGGCGTGCTCGTCCGGACCGGCGACCGCTGGGCGTGCACCGCGGCGTGCGAGGCGGTCGACGTCCCGCCGACCCTGCACGGTCTGCTCCTCTCCCGGGTCGACCGCCTGCCTGCCGACGCGCGCCGTGTGCTTCAGGAAGCCGCCGTGCTCGGCGCGGAGTTCGACGAGACGCTCCTGCGCGGCATCGCGACCGACAGCAGCGCCGTCGCGGATGCGCTCGAGCGGCTGGTCGCGGCCGACCTGATCCAGTCCGCGGGGGCTGGTCGAGACGGCGCCCGATATCGCTTCAACCACGCGCTCGCCCACGAGGTGGTCTACCAGAACCTCCTGCTGACGCGCCGCACCGAGCTGCACGAGACGGCCGGACGCGCGCTGGAGCGACTGACCGGCCCGCACCCCGAACGGCTCAGCGATCTCGAGGCGCTCGGCCGCCACTGGAGCCTTAGCGCCGACAAGCCGCGCGGGGCGCGTTATCTCCTGGCCGCTGGCGACTGGGCGCGGGCGGTCTACGCCAACGACGACGCCATCCGCCACTACGAGCGTGCGCTCTCCACCCTCGCCGCGTGCGAGCTGTGCGAGGCCGAGACGCGCGCCGCGCGCGAGCGCCTCGCCGATCTGCTCGGGCTCATCGGACGGCGTGCCGAGGCGCTCGCGCACTACGAGTCGGTGTGGCAGGAGATCGAGGGCTGCGACGATCGCGCCGCCGGGGCACGCCTGAAGCGGAAGATCGGCGGGCTGCACTGGGAGGCCGGCAACCGTGAGCGCGCCGGCGCCTGTTTCGCGGCCGGCCTCGATCGCCTGGGCGACGACGGCGACCGGCTCGAGCGTGCGCACCTCTTTCAGGAGATGGGCCGCCTCGCATTCCGCGCCGGCGACAACGCCGGCGCCATCGAGTGGGCCGAGCGCGCGCTGGCCGAGGCGGCGAGCGAGGGAGGAACGCCGAGCAGCCCGGCCCGGGCGCGCGAGGCCGCGGCCATGCGCGCCCAGGCCTACAACACGCTGGGCGTGGCGCTCGCGCGGACGGGGCGCCTCACCGAGGCGGTCGCGCAGATCGAGCAGAGCATCGGCCTGGCCGAGGCGCGCGATCTGTTGCAGGACGCCTGCCGCGGGTATACGAATCTGGGGGTGCTCTACAGCTCGCTCGATCCGCAGCGCAGCATTCAGACGTGTTTGCGAGGGCTCGAGACCGCCAAGAAGGTGGGCGATCTCGGTTTTCAGTCGCGGCTCTATGCGAATCTCGCAGTGGCCTACTGCGCCTTGACGGATCGATGCGAGGCCGAGGGCGTCGAGGCCGCACGCGCGGCCATCGACCTCGATCGACGGCTGGGGCTGATCGATCATCTCGCAGTGCCGCTGATCGTGCTGGGCCAGATCCATCAGTGCCACGGCGAGCACGCCGAGGCGTTCGCCTCCTACCAGGAGGCGCTCGGCCTGGCCGAGCAGGCCGGCGAGCCGCAGCTTTTGTTCCCCTGCTACGACGGCCTGGCCACCTTGCACCTGGACGCCGGCGACCAGGCGCTCGCCGAGAAGTACCTGGCGAAGGCTCAGGAGGTGTGCGAGCTGGCCGGGCTCGAGCCCGATACGCTCATGGTGCTTCCATTCCTATGCTGACGATCCCTACACGAAGGAGCCCGTAATGACGATGCCCGAAACACGGCCCCCGGTCGCGCCCGGAGAGGCGGCGCCCAATTTCACTTTGCCCGCCGTCGACCGGGACGAGAACGTGTCGCTCACCGACTACCGGGGCCGGAGTCCCGTGTTCCTGGCTTTGCTGGTCGGGCTGTGGTGCCCGTTCTGCCGGCGGCAGATCGCGCAGATCGGCACGCTCGAGGGCAAGCTGAAAGCGCTCGGCGTCGAGAGCCTCGCGGTGGTAGCGACGCCGCCCGACAACGCGCGGCTCTATTTCAAGTTCCGGCCCACGCGCGTGCGGCTCGCGTCCGACCCCGAGCTCTTTACGCACCGCGCCTACGGTATCCCGCGACCGACCCCGAGCCCCGAGCTCATGGAGGCGCTGAGCACGACGAAGATCAATCCCGACGGCGTGCTGCCCGAGCCCATGCCCATCATCGACGCCGCGACTGCGGTGGGACGACTCGACGGCTACGCCGAGACGAAGGCCGATCAGGCCGACATGGAGCGCCAGTGGCCCCAGCTCAAGGGGCAGTTCCTGATCGACCGCGCCGGCATCGTGCGCTGGGCGAACATCGAGTGCGCCAGCGAGGGCCTCGCCGGCCTCGGAAAATTTCCGCCGGAGGAATCGATCCTGGGCGCCGCGCGCGCGCTGAGCCGCTAGCCTTCAGCGCCGCATCGGTCGCCGTCTCACCCGCGAGACGCGACCGAGTCTGACGGCCGTCGCACCGGCGGCACGATGAAGAGATGGTCCAGGGTGATGACGTCCGGCCGGAGTCTCCACGCTTCGGCTCCGACGGTTCGCATCACCGCCTCCCGAAGCTCCGGCGTCGGAACGTCGCCCGCCACCTCGATCGTTACCTGCGATGTGCGCCAGCCGGACACCCGCGCCTTCGGCGTGATGAACAAGCCCTGCAGCTGCGGCTCGCGAGCGACGATATCCGAGAGCTGCGACTGAAGGATCATCGCCTCGTCGCGCAGCTTCCGCCGCGCAGAGAGGTATCGGACTCCGAAGACGACGGCGATCACGACGACCGCGAGGACGGCCAGGGTCAGTACCGTTGAGATCCGCATCGCGCTCCTCCTTCTGCGGTCTCGAGCTCCAGCACTGCGCTGTCGCAGTCACGATCCGACCGGGGCGCGCCCCTGTCCAATACATTTTCCCAGCATTGTTGAGACGTTGGTGATATGAGTCCGCGCATGGAGCTTCGCCACCTGCGCTACTTCCTGGCGGTCGCGGAGGAGCTGCACTTCGGCCGGGCCGCCGCGCGGCTGCACATCTCCCAGCCGCCTCTGAGCCAGCAGATCCGGCGCCTCGAGCGAGAGCTGCAGGCGCCGCTCTTTCATCGGACGAAGCGTCACGTCGAGCTGACCAACGCCGGGCGTGTCTTCCTCGGCGATGCGCGGGCGCTCGTGGCGCAGGCCGAGCAGGCCGCCGGCAACGCTCAGCGGGCCAGCCGCGGCGAGATCGGTCAGCTCCTGGTGGGGTGCGATCTCTGGGCCGACTTCCTCAACGGGGCGAACATCATCCGCCTGTTCGCCCGGCGTCACCCGGAGGTGGAAGTCGAGCTGCGCGACCTCACGGCCATGGAGCAGATCGCGGCGCTCGAGGCCGGGCGGATCCACGTCGGGGTGCTTCGGCCCCCGGTCCAGAGCAGGGCGTTGATCAGCGAGCGCCTGCTATCCGAGAACCTGGTCGTCGCGTTCCCGCGCGGGCATCGATTCAAGAGCTACGGACGCGTCGTCTGGGGCGCGCTCGCCGAGGAGCCGTACGTCCTCTTCTCGCGGCGAAGAGCGCCGGCGTTCGACGCCCTCGTCGCGCGCGCCTGCCACGACGCCGGGGTGACGTTGAGGGTCAAGTACGAGGTGGAGCACCCGCAGACGATCCTGGCCATCGTCGAGGCCGGCCTCGGCATCTCGCTGGTGCCGGCCTCGCTGCAGTCGGTCAGGCGGTCCGCTATCGGCTACCGCCGCCTGACGCCCGCCGGGCCGGCACTGGAGACTGTCACCGCCTGGCGGCGAGACAGCGAGCTGCCGCTGGTCCAGGCGTTCGTCAGGGTGGCGAGAGAAGTCGCGCGCTCTCGCCGCAGCCTGGCCTAGCCCGTGACCCAGCCGCTCGCGGTGACGTCGAACTCCTGGTTGTCGGGCCCGCGGAACTTGATCTCGTAGTACGAGCGCGCTCCCGCCGCCGGGGCGTGCCGCGGGTCCGTCCGGTTCGTCATGGGCTTGGCGCCCGCCGCTTCCAGCTTGCGGCAGGTTTCGTCGACGTCGTCCACCATGAACCCGAAATGATGGACGCCGGCGTAGTCGGCCTCGTCGCGCGGGCTCTCGCCCGTGCCCTCGTCCTTCGATTTCAGGATGGCCAGATTGATGTAGCCGTCGGACAGGTAGCAGCCCGCGCGCGCCTGGCCCACTTCCTTGAGGCCGAACACCTCTTTGTAGAAGGCCGCGGTCTTCTCGGGATCCGGCGTCCGGATGGCGATGTGCTTGATCCTGGCCATGCTCGCCTCCCTCTCCTGCTTGAGCGTTGTGCTTCGCTCGATGCCTCGTCTAGAGCTCGATGCGTGTCTACAAGAGCCCGTACAGCTTGCCGGCGTTCTCGCAGAGGATCTTCCTCTGGACGGCCGGGCTGACCCCCCGGAGATCCTCGGCGATCCACTTCTTCGAGTCGGGCCAGATGCCGTCGGGATGCGGATAGTCCGAGCCCCACATGATGTTGTCTTCGCCGATGAGCGGGATCATGACCGCCACCGACGGCTCGTGCTGGTACGTCGAGTAGCCCTGGCGGTGCCACAGCTCGCTCGGCTTCATCGACAGCTTGAGCTGGTAGTAACGATCCTCGTACTCCTCGTCCATCCGGTCGAGGATGTACGGCAGCCAGCTCACACCGGCCTCGCCGAGCACGAACTTGAAGCCGGGAAACCGGTCGAGCGCGCCCGAGAACACGATGCTCGCGAGGAACTCGGCGGCGCAGATCTGGAACATCGTCGTGCGCGTGGCGCGATAGCGCAGGTCGTACTCCTGCTTCATCGCGTCGTCGGCCGGCTCGCGAACCGGATAGCCCGTGGTGTGGAACGAGATCGACATGCGGCACTCCTGGGCGGCCTCCCACAACGGATCCCAGGCGCCGTGCCAGATCGGGTACGCGGCGGTGGACACGGCGAAATCGGCGCCCCGGAGGCCGAGCGCCGCCGCGCGTCGAAGCTCTTTTGCCGCGGCCGCGGGGTCGTGGCTCGGAATGCACGCGAGCCCGACGAAGCGCCGGGGATTGCTCTTGCAGAAGTCGGCCGCCCAGCTGTTGTAGACCTCGTAGACCGACTGGATCAACTCTTTGTCGGCGAGCCGCAGGCCGATGCCGAGGATGCCGTACATGACTTCGGCATCGATCCCGTCGATCTCCTGGTCTCGGAGCCGCAGGGCCGGGGTGGTGGGATGCGGCCCACCTTCGTAGAAGCCGGCCTCGAACATCCGCTCGACGTGCTTGGAGAATCCACGCTGGACGCGGTCGAAGCCGAAGCCGAGGCCGCCGTAGACCCCGAGCTCCTTGTCCTCGGCGAACCAGCGGGGCCCGTCGTCGGTCTGCCGCACATGCGGCGCCCGGTCGCGGAACTTCGCCGGACCGTTCTTGACCCATAGGTCGCCGGGCATCCAGGTCATATCGATGTGGCAGTCGGCGGAGATGACTTGGTAGCTCATGGCCGGGAGCGTAGCTCCGCGAATCGCCAGGGGTCAAGGTACTCTGGTGACGGATGACGATCCCGGCCTATCGGGCGGTCCGCGCGCTCTCTCGCTTCCTCCTCTGGCTCTTCTATCGGCGGATCGACGTGGTCGGTCGCGAGCGCATCCCCGAGCGAGGGGGCGTGATCATCGCCGCCAACCACCACAACTCGCTCGTCGACGCGATGCTGATTCTCGTGACCTTGCCGCGTCCGGTCACGGTCCTGGCCAAGGCCCCGCTCTTTCGTCACCCGCTCATCGGTCCGTGGCTGCGCATGATGGGCGCTGTCCCCGTGCACCGGCGCGCAGAAGCCGGGGACGACCCGCGCCGGAACGACGAGATGTTCGCCGCGGCGATCGAGGCGCTGCGCGCCGGCGGCGCCATCCTGATCTTTCCCGAGGGGACCACCCAGCCCCAGCCGATCTTGATGCCGTTGCGGACCGGGGCCGCGCGCCTGGCGCTCGGCGCCGAGCGCGCGATGGCGGGCGAGGGCCACGCGCCGATTCTCCCGGTCGGCATGGTCTTCCACGATCCGGGCACGTTTCGTTCTGCCTCGGTCCAGATCACGATCGGAAACCCCCTGCCGACCGCGGATCTCGTGGCGGCCCATCACGACCGCCCCGAGGAAGCCGTCCGGGCGATCACGGCGCGGCTCACCCAGGCGATCGCCGTCCGGATCGTCGAAGCGCAGGATCAGTACACGCTCGATCTGCTCGCCGTCCTCGAGCGCGCGTGGCGTGAAGAGGCGGCGCGCCGCGGCGAACCCGAGCCCGCGCCCGGCGACACCGCCGCGTACGCGCTGGCCTGGAAGCAGCGGGTCATGCGGGCGGCGGGCTATCTCGGCGCTCGCGAGCCGGACCGCGTGGCCGAAGTCCGGCACCGGGTCGAGGTCTACAAGAGTCATCTCGACGAGGTCGGGATCGCCGGCGAGCAGCTCGGCCAGCCATACACCGCCAAGCGAGTCGTCTCGTACGTCGTAACCAATGTCCTGTGGCTGGCGCTCGGGCTACCGCTGGCCTTCTGGGGGATCGTGAGCCACGCGGCGCCCTACTGGCTGACCGGTGAGATCGCCAAGCGGCTCGGGACGACTTCCGAGGAGGAGGCGACGGACAAGATGGCGGTCGGCCTCGTGATGTTTCCGCTTCTCCTGGCGCTCGAGGGATGGCTCGTCTGGCGTTTCGTCGGAGGTGGCGCCCTCTTACTGTTCGCGCTTCTGATCGTACCGTCCGGTCTGCTGGCGCTGGTCTGGCGCGAGCGGCTCGGACGATTCCGGCGCCAGGCACGCGCGTTCTTCTGGTTCCTCGCCGATCGCGGCCTGCACCGCCGGCTGCTCGAGGAACGGAGAGCGCTCGTGGGAGAGCTTCGCGAGCTCGCGGACCGCGTACCCCCCGAGGTGCTCGCGGCGGATCGTGCGACCGATGCGCGCTAGGAGGTGGTCGACCGCGCCCGGCGTCATCCTCGGCACGCTCACGGCGCTGAATCTCCTGAACTACCTGGATCGCTACGTCTCCGCGGCCACCCTGCCCCTCATCTTGAGAGATCTCGCGATCTCGGACGCGCAGGGAGGGCTTCTCCAGTCACTCTTCATCGTCGCGTACGCCCTGGCCTGCGGACCGGCCGGCTGGCTCGGCGACGCCGGCAAGCGCCTGCGCATCGTCGCGACCGGTGTGTTCATATGGAGCGTCGCCACGGTGGCGTCTGGGCTGGCCCCGACGTACGGATGGCTCCTGCTGGCGCGTGCCGTGATCGGGATCGGCGAGGCGAGCTACGCGATCGTCACCCCGTCGCTCCTCTCCGACTGCTATCCCGCCGAGCGGCGCGCACGTATCCTCGGCGTCTTCTACGCGGCGATTCCGATCGGCTCGGCGCTCGGCTACATCGTGGGCGGCTTGATCGGCGAGGCTCACGGCTGGCGCGCCGCCTTCTTCGTGGCCGGTGCGCCGGGGGCTGTCCTCGCGTTCTCGCTACTCCTGTTGACCGAGCCGACGCGCGGGGCTCTGGACAACGTGCACGCAGGGGCCACGCCGCTCGGCCTGGGCCCGTCGCTCCGCGCCCTCGTGAGCCGCCGGAGCTATCTCGTCAACACGGCGGCGCAGATCATCTACACCTTCAGTATGGGCGGCCTGGCGACGTGGATGCCGACCTACTTCGTGCGGGAGCGCGGCATCCCGCTGGCGAGCGCGGCGTCGACGTTCGGCGTGCTCCTCGTCGTCGCCGGCTTCGCCGGGACCCTGGCCGGCGGGCGCCTGTCTTCGGTGGTGGCGCGACGATACGCCGGCGCCGATTTCATCGTCGCAGGCTGGTCGCTCGTCGTCTCGATCGTCTTCACGCTGTTCGCCCTGCTGGCGCCGGAGCCGATCGTGTTCTGGCCGGCCATGTTCGTCACGCTGCTGCTGATCTTCATCAACATCGGGCCGGTGAACGCGGCCATGGCCAACGTGCTGCCGGCCGAGCTCCGCGCGCGCGGCTTCGCGGTAACGTCCGTTCTGATACACCTTCTCGGCGACGCCGCATCACCGTGGCTCATCGGCTTTTTCTCGGACCAAGTGGGGCTCCGCGCGCCGGTCCTCATGACTGGATGCCTCCTGGCCGCGGCCGGCGTGATTCTGCTCGCCGGCCGGGCAGCTCTCGAGAGCGACCTCGAGGCGGTACGGGCCCGCGCGTCGAGCTGAAGCCGCCGCAGACCCGGTGGCCGCGCGGCGCCGGCGACCGCGCTACCGCGACGGTGGCGGCGGGGGCGGCGGCGAGCCGCCCGGCGGGGGCGGCGGAGGCGGGCTCCCGGCCGGCGGCGGAGGCGGCGACGAGGCCGAAGGCGGGGGAGGCGGCGGGGCGCCCACCGGCGGCGGAGGAACGTTCGGCGGCCGGCGCGCGGCCGGCGGGGTACAGCGATAGACGTCAGCGAGGATCATTCCCAGATCATCGGTCGAAAACGAGAGCACGGCGGTGTTGCCGCCCGAGCGCACGACCTTGCGCCGCAGATCGCGCAGCGAGTCGTCGCTGATGCGTGACACTCGCGCGCAGCCAGAAGCGATCGCGGCGTCGGTCGACAGGCGAACATGACTCATCGCGAAGTGCTCGACGTCCTCGGCCCCGGCGCGCGAGACGGCTGCCGCGACCAGTAGCAACGCGGTACTCGAGATCAGCCCGGTCTTGATCACCTTGCCCTCCCGATGCTCCCAGTCATGGTACACCTCGCCAGACGATCGGACGCGCGTGCGCGTTTACGCCGCAGTGCTCGAACTAGCGCGAAGAAGGTGCTAGAGTGTCGTGCCCTCGTGGTGGCCGCCGCGCATTTTTCCGGAATTATAGGCGGCTAACCGCGATCGCGGCAGGAGGCAAAGGTTCTCGGGCCGGATGAAAATCATCTGCGCGTCGTGCCGTGTCGAGGGCCGTCCCGGGGACCTGGGCGAGAAGGCACCGTTCGACGATCCCACCGAAACCCACGGGTACTGTGCGCGGCACGCGGCGCTGCTTCTCGCGTCGCTTCCGTCTCTGTCGTTTCCCGACATCGAGCTCTTGATCGTGGTCCGCCGGCCCGACCTGGCGCTCTTCGAGTATCTCCAGCGCCGGCTGGACGGGGTCCGTGGGGTGAAGGTCATTCTCGAGCGCCGCGTGGCCGATCGGCGCCGCGAGCTCCGGCAGCAGGCGCCCGACCACCGGCGGCTCCGGCGGCGGCTCCGGCTCGGCCAGTCCTCTTCGCTCGGCTACACCGTCGTGCGGTTCCGGCCTCGCTAGCGCCGGGCGCCGGTTTCGCTACGGGTTCTGCTCCGAGATCAGGTCGAACGACACGACGGTGAGCTGGTAGATCTCGCCTTCTCCGATGGACGGCAGGACGAAGAACGTGCGCGCCCCCGGGACGGCGTTGCCCCACACCGACACGATGCTCTCGCGCACGGGAATGCCGGCGGCGTCGACCACCACGGCGCGGACGCGGAGGTTGGTCACCCGCCAGCGGGATTCGTTGAAGATGTAGCCGTCGACGCCGGGCCGCATCGACGGCGGGCGCCGGACCCACTCGATCCGGAAGGACTCCGAGGTCGGCCGGGGCGACTGCGCCGCTGCGCTCGCGGTGGCTACGAGCAGCGTCATCGCCGCAAGCAGCGGAGCGCGTCGCCACATCGCGGGGCCTCTAGAAGACTTCGGACAGCTTGAGCGGCTTGGGCCGCTCGCGCCGATGGCCGCGCCCGAAGTGCTCGGCGAGGCCCTGGCAGATGATCGGCAGCGCGATCGTGACGTCCGCGAAGCACATGACGTTGGCGCCCCCGTGCGCCTCCTTGCCCCAGGAAATGCACTCGGTCGCGAGCGTGGCGCCGCCGAGGCCGCCGTAGACCGTGTTGTCGGTGGTGATCTGGATCGAAGCCTTGTGGGGCGTGGGATCCACGTTGCCGTGCCGCGTCCGCACGCTGGTGGCGGTGATCTGCAGGAAATCCTTAGGCACGCCACCGCCCAGGAAGATCACGGAGGTGCCCCGGGGCGACGTCATGGCGTTGTCCATGATGTCGGTCGCGATCCGGTAGTCCTTGAAGAAGTCGACGACGGGCGCCTGCTCGGCCTTGGGCGAGGTGCTGTAGCCCTCGCCGATCGGGCCGTCGGGCAGCCCGCAGCAGAAGACCGGCACCTGGTTGCGGGCGGCCGTGGCCAAGATCGCCTTCTCGAAGCCCTTGGCGTTGAGCCAGTTCCCGAGCTCGAACAGCAGCCGGACCGTCGGGATAGTGGGCTTGCGCCACGTATCGGCGAGCTCATCGAAGAACCGGCCGGTGACGACGGTCTCCATCTGGTCGTACTTCTTGGAGGAGACGATGTGGTCGTAGAACCGGTAGTAGCCCTGCTCAGCCAGGGCCACGTCGTCCACGTGCTCGGGATCGACGCGGTAGACCCGCGTCCCATCCATCATGTCGAGCAGGTCCTCGGTAATGTTGGCCGAGGTCGAGGCCAGGACGTCGACATAGCCCCGCTCGATCAGCCAGGTGATCAGCGGCCACATGCCGGCGCTCGACATCGACGCCGCGTAGCCCATACAGATGAGGCTATCACCCTCGATCATCCGCTTCCAGGCCTCGAAGGCCTCCGCGAGCTTGCGGCCCTGGAAGGCGGATTTCCCCATCCGCCCTAGCAGGGAGAGCACGCTGCCCCGGCCGCCGTCCTCGGAGACGGTCATGGGTTCGCGGACGAGGCTCGGGTCGTCGAACGGG
>Ga0126370_10001089_pt1 | contig 12213 bp, 13 predicted proteins | sample PanSoiMetaPlot_3_FD_92586 | JGI IMG/M metagenome (GOLD analysis project Ga0126370, IMG submission 92586) | Tropical forest soil microbial communities from Panama - MetaG Plot_3 | ecosystem: Environmental > Terrestrial > Soil > Tropical forest > Bulk soil | place: Panama | collected 2016-02-17 | reverse complement strand
CGGAACAAATCGTCGGCCTGCTTGACCTTGTCGACCCGGTAGTACGTCTCCGCGAGCCAGTAGCGCGCCTCGGTCAAGAGATCGCGCTCCTTGCCTCTCCGGACGGCCGCCTCGAGGTCTTGCACGGCGTCGTCGAACTCGCCCTTGGCGAAATGCGAACGGCCGCACTCGAGCGCCTTCGACGCGATTCCGAAGGCGGCGCCGACGCATGCGAGCGTGCTCGTGGTGTTGATCGCCGCGGTCGGCTTCGGGGCGGCCGGGACCACGATCGCCGCCAGCGGCAGCGCCGGAAGCTCCGACGGCGACGGTGGCAGCGGCAGGTCGGCGACCGTCACCGATGGCTTCTCGATCGGCGCCTCGGCGAACGGCACGAGGGTCGAGAGATCCGGCGGCGGCGGCGTGGTCGGCAGCAGCGTTGCGGCTCGTGCCGTCGCCGGCAGCGCGAGGAACGCCGCGAGCGACAGGAGCGCCAACAGCCGGCGCGTCACGACTTCTTCTCCCCGTTCCCCGCCGGCTTGCTGGGCTGGGTCGGCTGCGCCCGAACCGCCGCGGCGCGGTCGCGCGCCCACGTTCGCAAGGTGGCGTCGGGGCTCTTGCTGGCGACGGCGTCGTAGGCCGCGAGAGCGGCGCGGATCTCGCCGAGCTGCTCTCGCGCCAGGCCGAGGCCGGCCAGCGCGCGATACCGGTCGCCCGCCTCGAGATTCTTCACGCCGCCGACGGCCTCGAACGACTTCGCGGCGTCCTTGTAGCGGCTGAGCTTGAGCTCGGACTCGCCCTCGAGCAAGAGCGCGCGCCCGCGCAGCCCCTCGTCGTCGGTCGCGGCGGCGGCCTTGGCCTGCGTCGCCGCCTGTCCCCACTCCTTGCGCTTGAACGAGGCTTCGGCCAGGTCGTACGACGCCTGGTGCGCGAGTGGGTGATTGGGGAACTCCTTGCGAAGACGGGCCCACGCGGTCTGCTGCTCCTTGGTCTTTCCCGCCTTGCCCGCGATCACGCCGGCGTCGTACAGGTTCTCGGCGGTCGCCGACTTCTCCGTCAGCTGCGAGATCGCTTGCTGTTGCTGGCCCGGCGTCCCGCTCTTGGCGATCGTTCCGGTGATCTTCCGCCGAGCGTTCGCCGCGTCCGGATGCCCCGGATACGCCGTGGCGAACTCCTTGAGATCGGCGACGCCCGCGTCACGCTCGCCCATGGCCAGGCGGGTCGAGCCGAGCAGATACTGCGCGTCCGGCACGAGCTTGCTCTTGGGGTACTTCGTGGCGAAGTCTCGGAGCAGGGTCACCGCCTCCGCGTAGCGCTTGAGGTCGGACAGGGCTTGCGCCTGGTAGAAGGTCGCGGGGGCGGCGTTCGCGTGCTCCGGCCAGGACGTGAGCAGATCGCGGAAAGCCTTGATCGCCGGCTCGGGCCGCTTCAGCTCGAGCTCCGAGAGACCCAATCCATAGAGGGCCTCGGGGGCCAGCGGTGAGGCCGCGTCCTTACTGAGCACGTCGTCGTAGGCGGCGCGCGCGGCCGCGAACTGCCTGAGGCGATAGAGCGACTCCGCCTCCCAGAAACGCCCCTCGACTTGCTGCGCCGGCAGGTTCGCGATCGGGCGAAGACGGCGGAAGGCATCGAGTGCCTTGTCGGGCTCGCCGAGCGCGAGCCGCGACCGGCCCAGCAACAGCATGGCCGGCGCAATCCGCGTGTCGCTCGGGTACTCGACGACGAAGCGATCGAGCGCTCGGCGCGCGACCGGATACAGGCCGTCGGCGAACGCCCGCTCGCCCACGAGCCACAGCCGGTCGGCCTCGTCGAGGGCGAGCGCGGGCGAAGCAAAAAGGCCGGCCAGCAGAATCGACGCCAACGCCGAGATAGAAAGCAGGCGGCGCGTCATGATGACAGCCCATGGTAGCACGCCTGTGATACGGTCTCAGCGTGGCTGTGTGCATCTTCGATCTCGATCACACCCTCATCCAGACCCCGCTCGACCTCGCCGCCATGGCGCTGGACATGCGCGCGCTGATCGAGCGGGTGAACGGCCCCCTGCCGATCCGCAAGGAGCGCTACCGGGTCGGCGAGCTGATCACGCACTGCCAGACGTGCGCGCCCACGCTCGAGGCTGCCCTCTGGGAAGTGGCGCTCGACCACGAGCGCCGGGCCATGGAGGTCGCCACACTCGAGCCCGGCGCTCTCGCGGCGATCGTCGGAGCCCGGCGCGGCGGATTCGCAACGGCGATCTGGACCAACAACGCGCGCGAGCTCACCCTGCCGGCGCTCGCGCGGCTCGGGCTGGCCGACGAGCTGGAGCTGGTGGTGACGCGTGACGACATGCGCGCCCTCAAGCCGGATCCCGACGGGTGGCGCGTCATCTGCGAGCACTTCGGAAAGCTCGCCAAGAGCACAGGTGACCCGCGCGAGGCGGTCGTCGTGGGCGATTCGTGGGTGGACGGCGTCGCCGCGGCCAAGGCGGGCGTGCCGTTCATCGCCTATCGGGCCCCCCAGGAGGATCTCGACCGCTGGCAAGTGACCCCGATCGTTCACCTGGCCGATCTGGCGCTGCTTCCGGCCTGGCTCGCCCTGCGCCGCAACGGGCGGAGCTGAGTGGAGCTCTTCGGCGAGCCCGACCGCGGCGCCGGCGCGCCGGGTACGCCGGGTGGCGGGCGCGCAGCAGCGCCCCTGGCCGATCGGATGCGGCCGCGCTCGCTGGACGAGATCGTCGGGCAGGAGCATCTCTTGGGGCAGGGCCGCGTCCTGCGCGCCGCGATCGAGACCGGCGAGCTGCACTCGATGATCCTCTGGGGCCCGCCCGGCTCGGGCAAGACGACGCTCGCCTCGTTGATGGCCAGCGTGACCGGCGCGCGCTTCCTCGCGTTCTCCGCGGTGCTGTCCGGCGTCAAGGAGATCCGCGAGGTGATCGCCGAGGCCGACCGCGAGCGCGCGCGGCGCGGGATCCGCACGATCCTCTTCGTGGACGAGATCCATCGATTCAATCGCGCCCAGCAAGACGCCTTCCTGCCCCACGTCGAGAAGGGCACGGTCGTCCTGGTCGGCGCGACGACCGAAAATCCGTCGTTCGAGGTCAACTCGGCGCTCCTCTCGCGCTGCCGCGTGTACGTCCTGCGCGCGCTCGAGGACGACGATCTGCTCGCGATCATGCGCCGGGCCCTCGCCGACGGCGCGCGCGGTCTCGCGTCGCTGCGTCCCGAGGTCTCCGACGACGGGCTGCGCTCGATCGCGCGGGTGGCCAATGGCGACGCGCGAGTCGCGCTGAACGTCCTCGAGGTGGCCGTCGCCCTCACGCCGGCCGCCGGCAGCGGACCGCGGCGCGTCACCGAGAACTCGATCCGCGAGGCCGCGCAGCGACGGACACTCCTCTACGACAAGTCCGGCGAGGAGCACTACAACGTCATCTCGGCCCTGCACAAGTCGCTGCGTGATTCGGATCCGGACGCGGCACTCTACTGGCTTACGCGCATGCTCGAGGCCGGCGAGGATCGGCTCTACATCGCGCGGCGGCTCGTGCGCTTTGCGTCCGAGGACGTCGGCAACGCCGACCCTGCCGCGCTCTCGCTGACGCTCGCCGCGAAAGAGGCCTACGACTTCCTCGGCGATCCCGAGGGTGAGCTGGCGCTCGCCCAGGCGACGCTCTATCTGGCGCTGGCGCCCAAGTCGAACGCCGTGTACGTCGCCTTCAACGAGGCGAAGGAGGACGTCACCGAGCGGCCGGCGGAGCCGGTGCCGCTGCACATTCGCAACGCGCCGACCCGGCTCATGAAGGAGCTCGGCTATGGCGCCGGCTATCAGTACGCGCACGACGCGCCGGACGCGCGCGTTGACCAGGACGACCTGCCGGAAGCGCTGCGGGGACGCCAGTACTACCGGCCGACCGATCGGGGGCTCGAGGCCGATCTCGGGCGCCGGCTCGCCGAATGGAGGCGCTGGCGCTCGGAGCGCCGACGACCTAGGGTATAGGTGATGTGGCCGCTCAATCTCCTCAAGCGGCGCCACTGGATCTTCCTCGCTGCGTGTGTCCTGTTCCTTCTCTCCTATTACGGCTTCATCAGCTGGGCCAAGGTCGCGCAGGCCCTCGAGCACATGGCCGACCAGCCGGCGGTCCGCGAGAGGTTCTCCACACCGATTGGCCGCGGCGAGGCCATCGTGACCTCGTTCATGTTCGTGCTGCTGACGCCGCTGGCGATCGCGGCCGCCCTGGGCATCGTCGCCTTTCTGGGGGCCATCGGCGCCGGTATCCTCCGCACGATCCTGCCGCTGCGCGACGCGCCCGACTACCTCTTCCTGACCGCCTCGTATGTGGCCGTAATCATCGGCATTTGGCTCGCCCGCGGCTACTGGACGGGGCCCGCCTGGGAGTTCGTCGGGCTCATCGCCAAGGCCATCCTCATCGCGACCGGACCGACCTGATCCGGTTCGGCGGGCCGCCCGCCCTCTGCTGCTAGAATGGCTCCTATGCCTCGCCTGCGCGTGGGCGTGGTCTTTGGCGGGCGCTCCGGGGAGCACGAGGTCTCGCTCGCCTCCGCGGCCTCCGTCATCGCCGCCCTCGAGGAGCGCGGTCACACGGTCGTCCCCATCGGCATCGCTCGCAACGGACGCTGGGTCGTCGGTGGCGATCCGATGCGCGCGCTCGCAGCCGAGGCGCGCGTGGCGCTGCCGTCGAACGACGCCGACGGCGCGGTGAAGAAGGCCCTCGCCAACCGCGCCGAGGCAACGGAGAGCGCCGCCGTCCAGGGGCTCGCCCGTACGGAGCCCGCCGGAAGCCTCCCGCTCGAGCTCCGTCAGGGCCTCGATGTCGTCGTCATCATGCTGCACGGCCCCTACGGCGAGGACGGCACGATCCAGGGCCTCTTCGAGCTCGCCGACGTCCCCTACGTAGGCGCCGGGGTCCTCGCGTCCGCCGTCGGGATGGACAAGGCCACGATGAAGGCGGTGTTCCAGGCTCATGGCCTGCCGATCATCGAGTACCTGGTCGTCACCCGGCCCGAGTGGCGTCAGGCTCCCGACCGGGTCGCGGCGCGCGTCGCCGAGACGGTCGGCTTTCCGTGTTTCGTCAAGCCGGCGAATCTGGGCTCGAGCGTCGGGATCAGCAAGGTGCCGGAGCGCGGCGCGCTCGCCGCCGCGATGGATCTGGCCGCGAAGCACGACCGCAAGATCATCGTCGAGCGCGGGGTCAACGCGCGCGAGGTCGAGGTGAGCGTGCTCGGCAACGACGAGCCGATCGCCTCGCTGCCGGGCGAGATCACCTTCGACGCCGATTGGTACGACTACTCGACGAAGTACCTCGAGGGTCAGTCGCGGCTCACGATCCCGGCGCCGGTCTCACCCGAGATCACGCGGCGCCTGCAGATGCTCGCGATCGCCGCCTTCCGCGCCATCGACTGCTCGGGCATGGCCCGCGTCGATTTCTTCGTGGAGCGCGCGACCGATCGCGTGCTGGTGAACGAGATCAACACGATCCCGGGATTCACCGCGACGAGCGCCTACGCCAAGATGTGGGCGGCCACGGGCCTGGCCTACACCGATCTGGTCGATCGCCTGATCGAGCTCGCCCTCGAGCGGCACCAGAGCAAGGGCGCCGCTGGGTAACGGCGTGACCGCGGACGTCGTCATCGCGGGCGGCGGCACCGGCGGACACACGAGCCCGGGCCTCGCGGTGGCGGCTCTCCTTCGCGAGCGCTCGATCAGCTGCGCCTGGATCGGCTCTCATTCGGGCATCGAGGCGCAGCGCGTTCCGCAGGCCGGCATCCCCTACGTCGCCATCTCGACCGGCAAGCTCCGACGCTACTGGGCGTGGCAGAACGTCGGCGATCTTGCCGTGAACGTGCCGCTGGGCATGGTCGGCGCCGTGCGCGCCCTCCGTTCTCTGCGGCCCAAAGTCGTCTTCGGCACCGGCGGCTTCGTGGCGCTGCCGGTGATGTTCGCCGCGGCGGTCTTGCGCGTGCCGATCGTGCTCCACGAGCAGACCGCGGTGCCGGGGCTCGCCAACCGGATCGGCGCCCGATTCGCGCGCCGCATCGCGGTCACGTTTCCCGACCGCGCGGGAAGCTTTCCAGCCTCGCGCGTGGTCGTGACGGGCAATCCGCTCCGGCCCGAGCTGCGGACGGGCTCGCGCTCGAGCGCGATCGCGCGCTTCGGCCTGGATCCCGCGATTCCCCTCGTGTACGTCACAGGGGGCGCCCTTGGCGCCCACCGGATCAATCGGGTCGTCGGCGAGGCGCTCCCGGCGCTGCTCGCGCACGCGCAGATCATCCACCAGTGCGGCAACAATCCGACGACCGGCGATCACCAGTGGCTCGAGGCGCGGCGCGCCGCGTTGCCGGAGAACCTGGCACGCCGTTACACCATCGTGCCCTACGTCGGCGCCGAGCTGGCCGAGATCTACGCGGCCGTCGCGCTGGCGGTGGCCCGCGCCGGCGCCGGAACGGTGAACGAGTGCTGCCAGCTCGGGGTGCCCGCCCTCTACGTTCCGCTGCCCGGCACGAGCGGCGACGAGCAGATGGAGAACGCGCGCTTCGTCGAGCGCGCCGGCGGCGCCGTCGTGCTCCCGCAACCGATGCTGACCGTCGAGCGGCTCGCGCGCGAAGTTCAGGCGCTCGTCTCGGACCCGGCGCGGCTCAAGCAGATGGGCGAGCACGCGCGCACCCTCGGGGTTCCCGACGCGGCGGAGCGGATCGTCGCGGTGCTGACCGAATTCTGCTAGGGAGCCGGACGACGCCCGCGCAGGTCGAAGCGCAGCGCGCAGCCGTCGCACCGCGGCCTCGAGCCACAGTGCGACTTGGCCACCGCCACGAGCAGCGCGTGAAACTCGTTGAACAGCGCCGGATCGGACGGCAAGTGCGCCTCGAGCCAGCCGCGAGCCTCTTCGTAGCCTGCGCGCGAACCGATCAGCCGGTGGCGGGCCAGGACGCGGCGGGCGTACGCGTCGGCGACGAACACCGGTCGGCCGGCCGCGTAGAGGAGAATCGCGTCAGCCGTCTCGGGCCCAAGACCGGAGATCGCCAGCAGGTCGGCCCTGAGGGGACCGAGCGGCATCGCACGCAACCGAGAAAGCTTTCCGCCCGTGCGGTCGAGGATCCAGCTGGTCAGCGCCCGGAGCCGCCTCGCCTTCGCGCGCGGAGCGCCGGCCGGACGAATCAAACGCGCCAGGGCTTCTCGTCCGAGAGCGGCCAGGCGCGCGGGATCGAGGGCCCGGTGGGCACGCAGCGCGGCGATAGCGCGGGCTGCGTTGAGCCAGGCGGTGTGCTGGGTCAGGACGGCGCCCAGGGCGATCTCGTACGGGGATCGGCCCGGCCACCAGCTTTGAGGCCCATACCGCCGGTGGAGTGCGGCATAGAGCCGCAGGAGCCGCGCCTTGATGCGGTCGCGCGGCGGGCCGGGAGCACGGCCCTGCCGCCTCCGCGCTGACCCCATGCCTGCCCTCATCGTCCTTCTCCAGACCCTGCTGCTCGCGGTGAGCGGCCCGCCCACGTCACCGGAATACCTGCCCGTCCGCGTGGCCGAAGCCGAGGGCTACTTCGCGGCGGAAGGCCTGGCCGTCACCGTGAGAACGACACGAGCCGAGTCGGGCGCGGCCGAAGCCGTGGCGCAGGGCCAGGCCGATCTGGCGGCAACAACCCTCGAGGCGATCCTCCGTTTCGGCCTGCGGGCGACGACGAGCCAGGCGCCGCGGCTCGTCTTCGGGCTCACGGCGGCGCCGCCGGTGGCGCTGCTGATCGCGGGCCCGCACGTTGACGCAGTGCGCTCCATCGAGGATCTGTCTGCGATGCGCGTGGGGGTGACGACACCGGGCGCGCCGGAGCACGCGTGGTTCGGCTGGCTGCTGGCCCGGGCCGGTATGAGCATCGCCCAAGTGCGCGTGCGAAGCCTCGGCGAGCGGGGGCTCGTGGCGGCGATCGAGTCCGGCGACGTCCACGTCGGCCTCGTGCCGGAGCCCATGGCGTCGCAGCTCCTGAGCCAGGGGCACGCCAAGCTGCTCGCCGATTTTCGGACGCCCCGCGCCGCGGCGGCTGCGCTCGGCGTCAGCACCGTGAACGCCGCGATCTTCGCGCGAGCCGATCGGCACGCGTCGGATCGCGATCTCGCCGCGGTGATCCGGGCCATCCGCAAGGCCGAGCAACGTATCCGCACCGGCGAGCCCAAGGACCTGGCGAGCCGGCTGCCAACGCGCGTCGTCGGCGAGAGCAGCGACTTCGAGGCGCGGCTGGCCACCTCGCGCAACCTCTATCTGCCGGACGGCGCGGTTTCGCCGGACCAGCTTCAGCAGACCATCGCGATCATCCGGACCCACACGCCGCTGCCACAGTCTGTGAAGATTCCGAAGCCGGAGGACATGCTGCTCCACGTCAAGCCCTCCGCTCGCTGACGACGCCGTAGCTCTCCAGCAGACGGCGCGTCGTCTCCAGCGGAAGCCCGACCACGTTGGTGTACGAGCCGACCACGCCGTCGACGAGCGCCCCGCCGAGATCCTGGATCGCATATCCACCGGCTTTGTCGAACGGCGCCCCCGACGCCACATAGGACTCGATCACCCCGTCGGAATACGCCGCCATCACCACACGGCTCATCACCGCCGTCGACTCCGCTCGACCCGTCGCCGCCTGGACGACAGCCACACCGGTAATGACCTGATGCTCCCGGCCCCGCAACCGCGCGAGCATCTCTCGCGCCTCCTCGGGCCCGGCCGGCTTGCCCAACACCACCCCATCGATCACCACCACCGTATCCGCCGCCAGCACAACCCCTTCACCAACCCGCGAAGCCACAGCCCTCGCCTTCCTCACCGCCAGCCCCGCCACCGCCTCGGCGAGCGGGCCGTCCTCCAGCTGCTCGTCGATGTCGCTCGGCAACACCTCAAATTCCGAACAGATCCTACGCAAAAGCTCGCGCCGCCGCGGCGACTGAGACGCCAGGATCAACCTCATAAGCCTAATCGGGCCGCCAGCGGGGGGCTGCGGGTGCTGGCTGGGATCTGTGTAGGCAGCGTTGCTGGCTGGTGAAGCGTGTGGCTTTCGAGCCAAGGGCGTGGTGGCAGCCAGATCTCAGCCGGCACCCCCGGTCCCCCGTCGGCGGCCCGGCTAGAGCCGACGAAGAGCGATGGTGGCCAAAACCACCCCGGCGACAGCGACGAGATTGATCTTGACGCTCAGCCCAAACGTCATGGCGAGGAAGCGGAGGTCGACTGTTGCCGGGGGCATCAGCCCGATCATCGGGCCGCGGGTGAGGAGCTCGCGGGCGCTGCCGGCGGGGAGGAGACCGCCGAGAAGCTCTCCGAGAAGGGAGCCGACGACGAGACCGGCGAGAACGACCAGGATGATCAGCCCGATGCCACGCTGGGCTGCCATCTCGAGCTGCGCTCAGGTGACGATCAGAGGGTTCGCGTCGGTGACGACCCGGGTCTGTTTCGCAATGCTCTTGCGAATGAACTTCGGCAGGCTGAAGGCGTGCTGATGGGTCACGCCATCCCAATACTCGAGCGTGCCCTTGACCCGCTCGGCGATCAGCTTGTCGACCGCCTTGACGTCCTGCTTCATCGGATCGAGCTTTTTCGAGGCGACGATGAAGCCCCACGGCGTGCCGAAGCATGAGACGAAAGTCTGATATCCGGCGACGATCGGGAAGACCTCGCGCAGGGTGCGGTGGATCGACGTGAAGAACGCGAGCTCGCCGCGCTTGGTCATTCCGGCCTGCATCGACATGGTTCCGCCGGGGGTGAGCCGCTCCTTCACGAGCGTGTAGAACTCCCGGGTGAACAGCATGCACGCCGGGCCCTCTTCGAGGGGCTCGACGAGGTCGATCGAGATGAAGTCGAAGCGCTCCTTGCTCTTCTCGAGATAGCCGCGTGCGTCCTCGTGCCGCAACTCGGTCCGGGGGTCGTCGAACGCGCCCTGATGCATCTCGGGCAGGTGCGTCTTGCACAGCTCGACCACCTCGCCGTCGATGTCGACCATGACGGCCCGGGTGATGGAGGGGTACCGCAGAATCTCACGGAGAGTCGCGCCCTCGCCCCCGCCGATCACCAGGGCGCTCTTGGGCGCCGACTCGGTGGCGATCAGGCCCGGGTGGACCAGCGCCTCGTGGTAGATGAACTCATCGCCCTGGCTGGACTGGATCCGGCCGTCGAGCACCAGGGTTTTGCCGTAGGACGCGGTCTGCATGATCTCGACGTGCTGAAACTTGGTCTGAGCCTCCACGATGGTCTTCGCGATGGCATGCATGTGCCCCTCGAAGGCGGTCGTGGTCTCGATGAACCACTTGCGGGACTGCGAGCTGATCAACTGACCGGAACCGGGCTCTTGTTGACGACCGGGACCGCCGAGTTGAGGAACATCCCCCGCTGCATCTCGACGACCGACGTCCGCTCGGCGGCGAACTGCTCGACCAGGTAGTTGGCGGCGACTTCCGGCTGGAGGACCTCGCCGCAGGAAAAGATGTCGACCGCCGCGTACCGGTACTCGGGCCAGGTGTGGATCGCCAGGTGGGACTCTGCGATGACGACGACTCCGCTGATGCCGAACGGGTTGAACTCGTGGAAGACGACGTCGACGATGGTCGCTTGGGCCCGCTTTGCGGCCTCGATCAAGGCTCCCTTGACCGCCTCGAGGCTGTTGATGGCATCAAGGTCGCAGTCGAACATCTCGAGCAGCAGGTGTCGTCCCAGAGCGTTCAAGCCAGTGGTCCCCCTTTCGATCCGTTCATCTACCGCACCTCTCCTGCGACGTTTCATTCACGTCGCTATTGCGCTCGTCAACATTCCGAAAAAATTTCGCTTCTAAATAAAAACTTGTTTCACTGTAGGGTCCGTTTTCACCCATTGCAAGAAAAAAACGCTTTTCCGACCGGCTCGGAGTGCTTCGGGAGCGCCGCGACGCGCGCCGCGGAGCGCCGCCGAGAGCGCTGACGAGCGCCGCGGAACGCTCCTCGGCTCGCCCGACACCCCTCAGCGCTCGCCGCCGCGGCATTCCGGAGCGCGTCACAGTCGACCGAGCCGGCGGCGTCGCCACCGCGTGAGCTTCCGTGTGCCGCCGAACCGCGCGGTGGAGCACTTTCGGGTTGTGAGCGACGAAAACCGCGCGCGGCGACGCGGCGTGCGCCGTAGTTTCCACTTGCAATAGCTCGGCGAGCCGCTAGAGTGGCGAGGACTCATGCGCTCGGTATCTCCGACCTTCATCGGTTGCCGTCTTCCGCTCGCCGACGCCCGCATCGTCATCTACGGTATCCCCTTCGAGGGCCGGGTGAACCTCAGAAAAGGCGCTGACGCGGGCACGCTCGACGTTCGGCTCGGCTCCGAGTCGATCGAGACGTACTCGCCGGCGCTGCAGCGTGATCTGGAAGACCTGGCGATCGCCGACATCGGCGACTGCGAGCTGCCCGACGGCGTCGCGCCGCGGGAGCAGCTCGACGCTGCGCGCGAGCAGATCGCCGCGTGGTGGCGGCCTCAGTTCTTTCCCTTCATGCTCGGCGGCGATCACACGGCCACGGTATCGGTCATCGAAGTGCTCGCGCCGGCGTTCCCCGACCTCCGCATCCTGCACCTGGACGCCCATCCCGACTTGCGCGAGGAATTCCTTGGCGAGCGCTACAACTACGCCTCGGCCCTCGCTCGCGTGATGGACGTCGTCCCGCCGGAGCGCGTGTACCAGGTGGGGCTTCGCGCCGGCGCCCGGGAGGAGTACTACCGCCACCGGCCGCATTTCTTCCCGATGTACCCGATGACGGCCGGGCATCCGGTGCAGGTCGTACGGCGGCTCTTGCCCGAGCTCCGCCGGCATCCTCTCTACGTCACGATCGATATCGACGTCCTCGACCCGGCGGAAGCGCCGGGGACCGGCTCTCCCGAGCCGTGCGGCCTCCGAGTGCCGGAGCTGCTCGAGATCGTCCGGATGCTCGAGGGCTGCCAGGTCATCGGCGGTGACCTCGTCGAGGTCGCCCACGCCTGGGATCCATCCGGCCGGACCGGCATCGCCGCCTCGTGGGTGATCCGCGAGGGGCTGCTGGCGTGGTGGGGGGAGAAGCGCTGAGGCTTCGCGAGAAGAGTCGGGCCCGGGAGTACAGCGCCCCGCGCTTCTACGAGATCGCGTTCGAGCTCAACCGGAAAGGCGAGGTCGACTTCCTCGTCCACTGCTTCAAGCGGTTCTCCCGGCGGCCGGTCCGCCGGGTCGTCGACATCGCCTGCGGCACCGGGCCCCACCTCATGCGGCTGGCGGACCGCGGCTACCAGATGTCGGG
>Ga0126370_10001087_pt1 | contig 12220 bp, 9 predicted proteins | sample PanSoiMetaPlot_3_FD_92586 | JGI IMG/M metagenome (GOLD analysis project Ga0126370, IMG submission 92586) | Tropical forest soil microbial communities from Panama - MetaG Plot_3 | ecosystem: Environmental > Terrestrial > Soil > Tropical forest > Bulk soil | place: Panama | collected 2016-02-17 | reverse complement strand
TTGGTGCGCCCGGCAGGAATTGAACCTGCGACCTGCGGGTTCGAAGCCCGACGCTCTATCCAACTGAGCTACGGGCGCCCGGCTTGTTTATCGCACACTTAACTTTTCGTGGTCAATAACGGATAGCGATGCCGTGCCCGAATTCGTGCCCTAAACCGGTCCTGATAGCTTCCTAGATTCCTCCTGAAGGTCACTCGGGCTGACGATGTGGTACCGGTCGAAAACCTCTCTGGTCCGGTGACCGGTAATTGTCATCGCAACCCGCTCAGGCACCCCCGCATTGACTAAGTTGCGGACTGCTGTGCGCCGGAAATCATGCCGAATCATCCGTTGTAGCCCAGCCTGACCCGCGGGTGTCAGCCCTTTCAAGGATTGAATGACACTTCGGGCCACTGCCAGACGCAGGATATCGCTGGGATGCGGATCCATATTCCCTTCGTTATCGGCCACATCAGAAACCGTGCGGAGAGTTGGCGTAGAGGGTGGTTATGCTTGGAATTGACCGATGAACACGGCCAGAAGCGCGGAAAGATTCACACCAAAAGTTGGCCCGATGTTTAACAGCCCGTAAACATCCGAGGCCACTTCATCCATCCAATAATCCCACAACACGCCCTGCCGTGTGGAGCTGCCGGTGAACAATTGATAGACCCCCGAACGGATTTCAGGCAGTAATTTGGCGTTGGCATGTAGTACATCGTGTCCTCCTGTCTCATGCGCGAGGCTGCCATATAGAAATGGATGCCCCGCAAATGAGACCAGCAGGCTCACCACACCCACTTTTCCATCGATTAAGCTGTGGATGTTCTCAACGGTGATCGTGAAAGGTCCATTTTGGGGATTGGATTGAGTTGCGGGATGAGTTGCTGAACGGAGAACTGTTTTATACCTTGCACGAGGCACAAGTGCTCGTGGAACGGTGGCGGCAGCGCTACAACACGAAGCGCCCGCACAGTCACCGGGGTGCCGGCCACCGGCCCCAGTGACTGTCGCGCCGATCAGCTGTCTCTCGGCGTGACTGAAATCAAGCGGTGGCCTAACAACTGAGGGCAGATCAGCACAGCATGGCGTCCACCTGCACTTCATTCAGGGAGGAAACCGGTGCAGAACGCGTTTATTGAGAGCTTCAACGGCAAGTTCCGTGACGAGTGTTTAAACGAACACTGGTTTGTGACTTTGCAGGAAGCGCAATTGGTGATTGAAGCGTGGCGGCGGGAATACAATGAGGAGCGCACACACAGTGGGATCGGAGATGTGACACCACACGAGTTCATTCGTAACCATCAACATGAGGCCCATCTGACGCAGGAGTTAACTTCCTCCGCTTTGGTGTAATAAACGGGGGAAGGTCATTCAGGACGGTCTCTCCTGCCACGACTGTCGACGCGGCCACGGCTTAAGTGACTACACTGGAACAAGACGCGAATTCGATTCATGAGCTTCTCTTTGGGATGTCTAACGGCGCCGGAAATGAATTACGAAGCCCGCCGCCCGTCCTAATGCAGACGGCGGCAGCATGAACCCTAGTGCCGCGCTTCTTCAGTTCCATTTCCTCGTAAGGCATCGCCACCGTCGGAATCCATCTTCTGGCCAAGAAAAACGAGTAATTAAAGATGAATACGTCACACTGGATGATGGCATCTGGCATGATGGTATTAAAGGCCGTAGCATGGTCTAGATCGACATCCTTCCCAAGCAGGCGATGGATGATGTCTTGTACTCGTCGTCAATTCGCCTATTCCTTCTTTGGTGATTGCTGGATAGCTCTGCCTAAGGCGCCGTCAGAGAAGGCACACGTTCATCTATTCCAAACATCGCGAGGCCATCCACGATTGTCTTGTTGATATCCTGGCATCGAGCCAGAACAATCTCGCCTTACGACCCTCCAGGCATCCAACCGATTTGTGGAGTTATCGACTAAGCGGTGCCACCGTGCATGGTTGAACATCTAACCCGGGCACCTCAAATCGGCTTAAACATCCGGTTGTATTTTTCTTCCGCGGCTTTTCCTTTCCAACCTCCCGCAAGAATGTCCCGTGAAAGATTATAGGCTTCATTGAGCAGTTCAACGATATCGTGCTGTCCGGCCGTGATGTCTTCTGGTTTCAGATGCTTGCGGAGGTTGTATTTTTGAATCGAACATTCCATTTCGGTGAGATCGTCTTGCACCATCTGGTCATGGGATTTGGAAGCGAAGAAGGCGGTACGGTTCTGACTTTTCGTTGTATTTTTCAGAAGGTCGTCAATATACGCTCGATACTGACTTGCCAAACGAGGGGCATTGCGAATGATCATCGCATTGTTGGAATCCATCATATAGCTGCGAAGATCACCGTTCGCGGACCCCACGATTATGTCATCGCCAAAAACGGACACTTTTGTGTGCAAGGAGGCATGCTCCACGGGCTTATCTTTCTCTCGCACACACGATTCCTTAGTCTCAGCTAGGTACTCATAATAGTCGATGAGGGGACTCTTTTCCTTATGGCGCTGGTTGGCATAATACTCCTGAAAAGCCTTGAGGGACTGCTGAGCCAGGAGATTGACGACACCAAGATCGGTCGTTTCAAAAGAATTGGTCAGCACGGTGATGCGGACGTGACGACAGTCCATGTCCCCGTTCGTCATATGGGCCAGCATACGTAAGAGGTTTGAAGGCGGGGCAAAATAGGCACTGTGTAGAATCACGCGCTGGGGGTTGTCGGCGGTTGCCATAGCGCACACGTTCTGCAAGCCTAACAGCCACAGGCTATGAATACGTTTGCCATACAGGGCTTCCTTCCCATTCACCGCGCCATATGACCGCGTGACCGGAGGGGCGCCGGGATTGCCATAGAACGGTAAATTCTCGACATACGCAACAAATGCGCCTTCATCTACTGGGAACATCGGTGAGGCGTCGACGGTGCGAGCAAAGGGATAGTCCGTCCAGTACTGTGCAGCGTGCAGCTGCATGGTGCGATGCCGCTCCTCGATGCGTTGGTCCAACGTCAGCATGTGATCAGCGAGCTTCTCTTGGAGGCAAGCGTTGTGGTCTGCTCCCTGTTTCGCATGGCACGCGGTCTCTGCGGCTGTGACCAAGGCATAATTAGCCGCATAGTCATTGGGGGCGTGTTGCCGAACTTCAGCCAGCGTGGCCACCATCGAAATAAAGTTCCATTGGGCCTCAAACGCCCGCTGCAGCGCCGCTTCGGATGCCTTGAGGTCGAGCCGCAAATCCGTGTCCAGAAAGATATATTTCTTCGTTAACGGGTTGCGTTGCGTATGATAACTGTCCTCGACATTTCTCCCACCGAGCTGCACATGGCGCTGGTCAGCCAGTAACAATTTGTGGTGTAAATAATCGGTGAAGTATTCCCAGTCCCGCGCCGCCTCCTTGTTGTCCGATCGTTCCACCGGCAGATAGCCGGTCAAGGCATCGCGCAAGGGGTCCAGCGTTTGCCCATACACCTTAAAGATGAAGGCCAGTTCAATTTGACTTGTCAGCCGCTTAAAGGGATCCTTCTGATGGGTCTCGGCATAAATTTGAGCCACTTTTTTGAGCTGTGCACGTTCTTGCGCCGACGGAGATTGCCCGGGCTTCTTGAGGCTATCGAGATCGATGGATTGTCCCGTCAGGACGGCCAACGCCACCAGATCCGGTTTCTTCGAATAGAGTCCCGAGAGAAACAAGCCAGAGTTTCCAATGTTGAGGTTCGAAATGCCGAGATCGGCCGCCGGCTTTCCGCCGATCTGCTCGCCTTGAAAGAGGCGGTCAATCTCTTGGTTTTTTGTGGCGCCGCATTGCTGATCGATTTTTGGCAGGGCTTCGCCGCACCCTAACGTCAGATAGACGGCGTCCTGGACAATGGCCCGGGAGGGACGATTGAAGAGCCGCACCTCCAGTGAGCCCTTCCCCTCATTTCCATACTTCTCCATCATGGAAAAGAGATCCAGTTGATTGTAGGTCGTTCCGTAATCGACCAGCAGCCGGACACGGACTCCGCGTACGGCGGCGTCAATCAGGGCTTGCGTGAGAACGGAGGACGACAAATCATCAGAGTAGATATAGTACATGGCATCGACTGACGTCTTTGCCGATTGGATCATGTCGAGCTTCGAGTGAAATGCCGCATCATTGCCTGTGAGGATGCGGCCGTCGGCAACCGCTAATGGGCCTGCGGAGGCGTGTAACAAGACGGTGTCGTTTGACAGGCGTCCAGTGGACTTCGTCTCCTCGCTGAGATACGGATTCGCGCAAGCATTGAGCAAGACAATAAGCAGCGCCAGAAACCAGTTCGGGGTCATGCGAGTACTCATCAGATCCTCCACAAAGTCGCTACATACAACGGACAACCGATGAATCATTGGCACATTCTTCGACTCATCCTTGTCGGCAGATCGTCATGGTCTCTCTGAGCAGGTGATGGCCTCTGGAGCGACCGGCCGGGCGCCCGGCCACGATGAGGCGGGGGCGAATCTTTGAATCGCGGTCCACATCAATCGCCCGATCGAGGCACTATACACATCATGATGTCCGCTAATCGTTTGAGACCCATCTAGAATCACCAATTGACAGGGACTGGGCGATGGCGAGTCTGTCCAAAGGCCTTCTTTCCCGAGCGGGATGATCTGAAAGCGCTCTGGACGTTCCTTGGATTTGCTCAGACCGCGTGACCCGCCGACGGGATTGGTGATCCAGACACTTTTGAGAATCCAGTCCTTGGTTGAAGAGCTCAGGAGGTACTTCCGGGCTCCTTCCTCGAAATGTTTATAGGGATTCCCTTGGTTGCCGTCTCCAAAGCGCTGGATGCTAAACGCTGGCTGGAGGCCCAACATCAGACTCGCCGTGGGACGGTCCGTCGGATCTCGAAAGAGGAGGCGCCGGCTATTGAGCGCAGTCGTCATGGCCCGGCCACCAAAACTATGTCCCACGACCACAATCTGGACATCGTGTTTGGCCTTGAGGTCGTGGAGCACTTTATGAATGAGGACATTCGCTGTCACGTATCCGACTTCATCGGCATCATGTTCTTTGTCAAAGACACTGATGATTGGACCCAGCCAGGTGGACACGAGCGGCCATTCGGACGGCCACGTGATCCCAATGACCAGCGGACGGAATGGACGCGTGTCGTCCTGCGCTGTCTGTTTGAGATGAGACGTCCAATGTTGATAGTTATCAATCGATTCCACTTGGAGGGTATTCCATCCAGTCGACATGACTAATACATGGGTGGGTTTTCGCTCTGGTGGCTCATTCCGAATGCGCGCATCGAGTTCCTGTTCCAGCTCTTCAAGCGCGGTCAACCCAGTGGCCACACTTAACTGAGAGGGCCTGTTTTGTGCGTCGAAAGGACGGGCACAGCTCGTGGCGTCTGGAAATTCATTGAGGGGGTACACATTGTAGAGAAAGCACACGCGCTTGGAACCGATCTGCTCTGCGATAGGGTCCAGTCGTGCGATATGCGAAACGAACAGGGTTTTGCCACGATCGTTCTGTTCGGCAATTTTGTTGCGCCACGGGCTGTCCTGGGGATAGGCGTTGAGGTTCAGACAATACCCTACGGCTGTCGACGACGGCTCGGCAGAGCAAGGTGCCAGTCGCTGGACGGCGTCAACATCTGCTTTTTCGATGCCAATGAGATAATCGGGTCCATCAAGCAAGGTGCTACCCGACGGGGGGGCGATTACCGGCTTTTGTAAGATGGCATGGTAGTCAGGAATAGTTCCTAACTTACGTTCAAATGAGGTGGCGCAGCCCAACGACAGTATGGCCATGGCACAACAGCCGGCGGCGACATACTGGGACCACTTCATACACACCTCAGAAGATTAGGGTATCCATAATCACCATCCGATCCCGACGCTATTGTAACTAGCTGGTCAGCCTCTTTGCACGCCAAAAGGCCCACGTAACGAACCCCATGGTGGCGAGATAACAGAGCGAGAGAATACCGATCGCTTCGGCGGCTAACTGGGGAACATGATCCTGGGAGCTCCATGTCGGAGGATGGACATGCAAATAAAACGCAGCGGGGACAACCCAGAGGAGTCCCATGACATAGCGCCACCACACATTCTTCAAAAATCCTCCTTGCGTCTGAAACGCCATGCGGGTGCCGAGCTGTTGCGCCTGCTGTAGCGAAAAGGCTTGGCCTTCGCTTTGCAGAATCAAAATCCGTCGCCATTCGGCGGCTCCCGCAACAAGATTGGCGAACAGCCCTTGGCGTGGCTTCCATCGTTGCTTAAAAGGCCGCCACCATTTTGCTATGTGGTGCCGAAGGTGCGTGGGCACCTCAAAATCGGTCTCGGCGCGATACGCCTGTGTGCTATAGGGCTGTATCCAAAGAAGACACGCCGCCAGGAGTGCGATCACAGAGCCAATGCTGAACCCAAAATATGTTAGCCCGCCGAGGCCATACATGATGAGAATCCCTGTCGTCATGGCTGTAATGAGAGGGATCCGAAAATACGCCCAAACAAGGATCTTCCGATAGACGCCGGGCAGGTTACGGAATGCATCCGCGACAAAATACTTTTCGTCAGGCTGCATTCCGATCGGTGGCAAGTCCATGACGTGCCAAATGATGCCACGAAACAGGGGGTGATCCCGCCAATATTCAATGTGCGCTAAACCAGGCACGGGATACCGCCGAAAAATAATGTCCCGACACGCCACGGGCGTATGAGTCGCAAAGACCTTGGCATAGTTCACGGTCGATTGCGCGATATCCAAATGATGACCCACCGGATCTTGTTCGTCACTCAAGTTAACGTGTTTGATTTTTGCCTTCGCTTCGTCGATCCAGTTGTCTGAGCACTCTAGCCAGTTGGCTGACCACTCTAGAGGGATATGGGGAAGTTTCTGGAACCCCATATGCAGGTAGTTCTGGTACCACAAGGTATGAAATTTATCGATGGGAGAGCCCAGCGTAATAAATTCCTTTACGCAGTCTCGCCAAAAGAGGGTCGGCACTTCAGGGGCATGCGGCGCGATGGTCGCTCCGGTAAGGTCCTTAAATCGTGTATCGAGATCTGCGGCCTTCAATTTCCTGGCCAACGAGTTCCAGAGGGTATCTTCGTCCGGCGCTTGTTCGGTATAGGCGGGGAAAGGCAGTGATGGGCAGTCATGCGGTTGGCTTCCGTCACGAATAGGCCTCTTTGCAAAGGCGTACATGAGCGCATCGAAGGACATGATGGTGCCCAGACTATGCGCGATGACCGTAAAGCGTGGCTGTTCGTATGGAGTATCAGGGGTTCGTCGATGCCAATCCAAAAAGTCGCGTACGAAGATTTCATCGAGCACCAAGTGAAAGTGGCGGACGGCTTTGCCGCGCGTTCGTGTGTAGTCGCCGTACAGGTGAACGTTGCCGAGAATTTCATCGAAGATCAACTTGGCCCAGTCGGGTTTAAAGTACGTCACGGCGGCTTGAACCGTGAGCGCGCTGTGTTGAATTTGCTCCAAGACCAGGCCGGCCCATTTTACCTGCAATGGCGCGGGTAAAACGCTTTTAAATTTCTCCCTCAGCGCCTCAGTCCACTGCTTGACTTTGCAGGCATAAGCCTCCTCATCCTCGGCGAGAATTTGCGACCAGCGCAAATCCACAAAGCGAAAATTCCGTCCAGCAGTGGTCGTCGCGGGAAGCCCATCGAAAGGTCCAGTATGGTCGGCAGGGTCAACAGGAATACCTCGAAATTCTGCCCACCCATGGCCCTTTCCCGCCAAAACGGATTGAGACGACAAGGTGGGAGGGAGAAGGTTTCTATACGTCGGTTTGTTCGAATTTTGACCATTCCGCACCTCGGCAAAGCGGTGAATCACTTCAAAAGCCGTTTCACTTTCCTTTTGAACACCCATCCCATGCACCACGATCACGTAGTGCCGAGGCTTTGCTTTTGCTGTTGTTTCACTCATGCCGGGGCTCCTCAAGATTGAGCCAGACGTTGCCAACTAGAGGTTCCTTCTTCTCGTTGATTCCTATCCCTATCAAGGGAAACAAACTTGTACCCAGATACAAACCTCGCGTCAATATTTATTAAGCTCTGAGATATAACTGTCGCGCTATGCAGATGATTCGATGCTAATGGGGAGCAACAGATCGATCCGCCAACTATCCATTGGGTTCTCGCCAAGGGGGCTACTGTTGGCAAAGGCAAAAGCATCCCAGCGTTGTGATGCATACTCTCCAGCACTCCTTGGCGACGTATGCCCCGGTGAATCGGGCGCCCGGCCATAGGGGCGGAACAGGCGATCACGAAATCTAAGATGAGGCGGATGAACGTCACCGATAACGGCATGGGTGTGTTTCGGCGAAGAGCACATGGGCACCTGAATTTAGAATTTTATAAAAGCACGCGAGAGGTGCTTTTGTCGTGTTTGATCCATACAGACCATTTAGACTTAGTCCGAAACCGAGATTATCCAGCATTTAAATGCAGCATTTCTTGTACCAAACGCTCCAAAAATGAAAGATTCATCGATGGCAGGAAGTTAGAGGCTAAGAGTAGATAGAGACGGCGGGATTCAGTGTATCACTTTTGATAATGGGATGAAGCCAAAGTGATACATTCCTCCCCACAGAAAATTATCAGGTACCATCCAAGAAACAGATCCGGCTATCTGTAAACAAACCCTAAACCTTCGGGATCAGGGATTGGGGATGGTTGCAATCGGCAAATCTGTGGGGGTGTCGAGCCGGACGGCCTGGCGACTCGTCAGTCTTCCGCTTCTCTCAAAATGACCATTTCATCTACACATGGCGCTGCTGTATTTGTCTTGCCACTGTCTCAACTAAATGGTCTTCATAGTTCTTCATATAGTTATGGAGGCAAGTGTGCGCTCTGTGCGTGTTCGAGTGCATCCAATCAGATACTACTCCGTATCTGATTGGACACAGACGTAAGAATATCTTCTTGACGTATAAGTATTGCTTCTGTCTTCTCCCTGCTCGCAGCAATCACAGCCGCAGGGTTCCTAACAGAAGGACGCAAATGGCCTTGCTGTTTTAACGGTACGCATCGAGTGCCTCTACATCATTGATTGTTTGAGGGCCTCGAGTTCTGCACACAGTTCAACGATCACAAGCTTTGCTAGACCCAATAGCACCCTGACAGCATCCTCGTCGCAACGGAGCTGTCAACATGTGAGTCAGACCCATAGTTTGCTGACAAATCAACTCTTCAGTGTAACGCATCGCTAGACGAGGCATGGTTTACGCATATTGAGACAAGAGAGTGACCACCGGATGAAGGGCGGCAGAATGTCTGAGAGTGAACGACGTAGGTAACAACATTGGGTGAGCATAGCGGAGACATAAGGAGATAACGAATGTGGATGCCGCGAGTGAAGGGAGCGATAAGAAGGCTTGTCCCGGGACCAACAGTCCTGGTCGTGCTGGCGTTGGGCGGATTGCTTCTAATTGGCATAGTGACCATCATAAGGTGGCTGCACATCCCTGAATCTATGTGCGCTTCCTGGGGCTCACGGGGAGGTGACTACTTCGTTCTTGGACAACAATTGTTGGATGTCTTACAGAGCGATTTCGAGGGTGACCGTACCGATAAAAGAGTCCGATTCCAGTGCTTGGATGACATCTCACCATCACGAGGTACCGTAGAAAATCTCAAGCGCATTGTGCAGGGGAAAGTCCAAGTCGCCTTAGCGATGGAAGGCTTTTGCTCTGACACAGATGGCAAAAGCTCTCAGGAGGCCTTAAATGCATGTCGGAAAGACGGCCTAGGTCTCGAGGTCCGAGGGCTAGCACAGTTGTCAGACTCAACTCTTCATATTGTGTTGAGTCAGCACATGCAGCAAAATCTCAACAGGCGGCTTGAATCCTTGTCCGATATCATTGACGAACCCGCCCTTAGGCGTGACGGTCCTCTAAGGGTGTACGTGGGGGCCGAAGGAAGCGGAACTCTTCAGGCGGTGCGTTGGTTGCTACGGCACTATAGGGTTGATCCCCTAAAAGAGGGCCACTGGAGCGTTGTGCCTGCTGGATCTTATGATGAAGCTGCCGAACAATTTACTGCTGGTAAGATTGATTTGGCCTTTTTCTTTGTGCGTGTAGGAGCGAAAGCTATAGAGAAAGTCGCGACGCAAGGGACGCTCTTATCGTTGCGGGGCCTTGTGGAGGGCATCACGACGCGGCATCCGTTCCTTAAGCCTACGATTATCCCGCCTGGAACGTATAACGAGGCGTTTCCGCGACACAAAATCGAGACCTTGACGGCAGACAATATCCTCGTTGTCACCAGTGATCTCGATAAGCGAGTCGCCTATCGCATTGTGCGATCAATCGCAAGCCACTGGCATGATCTGAATCCCGGAGTGCACTTCACCGAGGACTTTAACAAGACCCAGTTGGCAGCGAATGATTATTATTCATTACATCCGGGGGCACTGGCCTTCTACAAAGGAGAGAATATTCCCCTCTGGCCATGGTTTAACAAGATTTGGAATTTCTTCGTCAAACATCGTGATGTGTTCACCTCGGTGACCTCTGTGATAGGAATCATGGGTTCTGGGTGGCCCTTTGTTTACAGGTGGTTCGCTCGGCGGCGTGTCCGCAACCTTTTGAGGCAAGCTAGTCGGATCGCAACCAGTGATGGTTTAGATGAGAAGGCTCGGGTGACGATCCGCATAAAAGCCACACAGTTGTTGGCGGAAGGCAAAATCGATCACGATGGCTACGAAGTAGTCACCACCTTTGCCCGCGAATGCCTCGCAAAACAAGAGTCTTCGGCATGTCCCTGAATCGATGACAGAGCATTGCAGAATATTCAGCTTATCTCCGGATTGCGATACCTGCAAAAATTTCAATCACAAAGGAAGTCATCCGCGGCGATGATCCAGTGATCTCTGCACACTGCTCGTGGCGTCTCCTGCGTGACTCCTGGGATCTGCGCCGTCGTTAATTCAGGCATAGCGTCATGCCGAGCACATAACCGGTCACAACTGTGACTCGCGTGTAAGAAATTACACGTTGAAAAAATTTGCTCGCGTGAAAAAATTGGGGGGCAAGATACGGTGGACGAATTGCCGACCTTGGCTTCCTTCTAGCCAACATGGAACGGGAGTCCCGCGATAGCACAGCGGGCCTGCCGGCCTGGGGCCCCCCGGGCTTAAATTTTCTCCATTGAAGGATCGGAGTTCCTTTGGGCCGAACGACCAAAATCGTGCCGGTAATCGTGCCCGCGTCCCCTCGCGGGCTCCCATTTCTTCCAATTCCTACCAACAAACAAAAAGGGCGGCCAATCGCGAGATCAGCCGCCCTGGGCCTGTCAATTCCGCTGTCAGTGCGGGGCTGCTTCGATACCCTAAAAAGCTTCCTCCAAGGGTTCGAAGCCCGACGCTCTATCCAACTGAGCTACGGGCGCACCGCGTGATTACAAACACTTATCTGCATGGCTTGTCAAGCATGGGTCCACCGGATGCGCCGGGGATGCGGAATCGACCCAGGGAGGCCCGTCAACTCCAAGCACGAGACTGAAAAAAGGTAGTGACGTGCCGCCTGTAGTCGTACCACCTTCAACATGAGTCAGGCATAGCGAGGTCCCAACCTTGGCTGGAGGCTGGAATGAGCTAGAGTGAGCGACTGTCTTGAATGTCAAGCCTCCGATACCCATCTGTCTTACCACGGCCTGCGTGTGCGGAGCATAGAGTTGAGAACGGTGAGGAGCTTGCGCATACAGGCCGTCAACGCCACTCTTTTGGCTTTCCCCGCTGCACAGAGCCGGTGATAGAATGCCCGGATGATCGGACTGCACTGGGAGGCCACCACGGCAGGTTCAAGTCCTGCCGGGTGCACCACCAGTAAAATTGTTCCGTTCACACTTTTAACCCCAGGGTCCTCGGTTCCAGCCGCAAATCAATCGCTACCTGCGTGTTCAGCACTATTCCGCACCGTGTTCAAAAAACTGTCTCAAGCTCGTAACCGCCAAAGTCGATTTTCTGAGAGCTTTGACGTATCCTATCGCCGGATCCATAAAGAAAACATTGTGATACTAACCTCGCGAAGGCGCTAAGAGTGTCGGTGGCGGAGTTGATGGGGTAAAGGATCAAGGCCGTATGACAAGGCGTACTGTTTTTGACGAGCATCTCACAGCCTCTCGATTCGAAGAAGCAAGGGATCTCCTTCAAGCAGAGTTAGCAGGCGGTCGACTGCTCGATCCAAGGCTGGATCCATATTGGCCTCGAATTGCTGATCGCTTGGCAGGAGAAATTGATAAAACATTT
>Ga0126370_10001085_pt1 | contig 12226 bp, 11 predicted proteins | sample PanSoiMetaPlot_3_FD_92586 | JGI IMG/M metagenome (GOLD analysis project Ga0126370, IMG submission 92586) | Tropical forest soil microbial communities from Panama - MetaG Plot_3 | ecosystem: Environmental > Terrestrial > Soil > Tropical forest > Bulk soil | place: Panama | collected 2016-02-17 | reverse complement strand
CGGCTCGCGGCTACGCCAAGCTCTACATGGATCACGTGCTCCAGGCCGAGCACGGCTGCGATTTCGACTTCCTGCGAAAAGCGTGAGACGCGCCACACGCGTGGAGAAGGCATGGCGACCCCTGAAGCTCAACGTGAATGCCACGGCCCGGTCCGTCGAGCTCGACGACCCGGAGACACCGCTCCTCTATACCTCGCCGATCCGCGCGCCCGGCAAGATCGGCAACAGCTTCGCGGTGGAATCGTTCGTGGACGAGATCGCGGCGCTCGCCGGCGCCGATCCCCTGGCGTTCCGGCTCAAGCACCTGACGAATCCGCGCGGCGCCGAGGTGCTCCGCAAGGTGGGCGCCCGCATGGGCTGGCAGGCTCGGCCCTCGCCGCGCGCCGCGGATCCCAAGGCGCCGATCGCTGCCGGACGCGGTCTCGCGTACGTGCATTACAAGCACGACGAGACCCTCGTGGCGATGGGGATGGAGGTCCAGGTCGAGCGAGCGTCCGGACGCATCCGCGTGACGCGCATCGTGTGCGCCCACGACTGCGGGCTGATGATCAACCCCGACTGTGTCCAGGCCTAGGTCGAAGGCAACATCTTGCAGACCCTGAGCCGTGCGCTGCACGAGGAGATCGACCGGCGTGCGCCTGCGCACGGTCCCGTTCCGTCCGGAACGTGTGCTCGCGGCGCTCGCCGGCCGCCCCGCGTAGCGGCTTCTAGCCGGGCGACGCTCCCTGCGTAGAGACGTAGAGCGCGTAGACCGGAGAGCTGCGGCTTTGGAAGTCGAACGTGTTGCGTTGCTGTTGTTCGACGGCATTCGGAACACCGCGACGCGGCCGTTGTCCTCGAGCCAGCGCATCTGACGGTTGTTCGGGATATCGCTCCACACCAGCTACCGGCCCTGGCCGCTCCACTCCACACCCTCGGACCAGAGCACGCCCGTCCACAAGTGCTGGATCGGCGCGTTTGGCTAGCGCAGCGATGCGCGCCGCTCGATGCGGATCAGCGGCGCGACCGTCAACCGCTTGCCGCGCGAATCCGGCGCCACAGGCGCTCGCGCGTCAGCGGCATCTCCGCCACCGCGACGCGCAGCGGGCGCAGCGCGTCGGCCACGGCATTGGCGATCGCCGCCGGCGCGGGCAAGGTCCCGCCTTCGCCCGCGCCCTTCACGCCGAGCGGGTTCAGCGGCGAGGGCGTCACCACGTGGTGCACCGCGAGCGGCGGCACGTCGGCCGCGCGCGGCAGCGCATAGTCCATCAAGGTGCCCGTGAGGAGCTGACCGGCCGCGTCGTAGACAATCTCCTCGCTCAGCGCGTTGCCGATCCCGTGGGCGATGCCGCCGTGGATCTGTCCCTCCACCACCAGCGGGTTGATCATCGTGCCGCAATCGTCGACCGCGACATATTTGAGGATCCGAACGGCGCCGGTCTCGGCCTCGACCTCGACGATTGCCGCGTGAGCGCCGCTGGAGTACGTCGACTGCGGGACGTGCACGTAGCCCGAGGCCTCGAGCCCTGGGTCCATCGCGCCGGGCAGCGCATAGCCCGGGCGCGGCGCGGCCGCGAGCGCCGCGACGTCGCCGAGCGCCAGGCCGCGTCCCGGCGCGCCGCGCACGGTGATGCGGCCGTCCTCGAGCGTCAGATCTTCCGGCGCCGCCTCGAGCTGATCCGCGGCGACCGCGAGCGCCTTCCGGCGAACCTCCGCGGCCGCGTGAGCCGCCGAGGTGCTCGCGAGCACGCCGACCCGGCTGGCGAACGTTCCCACACCGTACGGAATGCCCGCCGTGTCGCCCGGTACCACCGTGATCTGCTCGAGCGGCACGGAGAGCCCATCGGCGACCACCTGGGCCAACGTGGTCTCGTGCGCCTGCCCCTGGCTCGACGTGCCAGAGAATACGAACACGCGCCCGAGCGGATCGACCCGAACCCGGATGCCCTCGTAGGGCCCGAGGCCCGTGTCCTCGACGAAGAGGGCCACACCGAGACCGATCGCTCGGCCGGCCGCGCGGGCGCGCTCGCGCTCGGCGGGGAAGTCGGCGGCGCCAACCGCTTCGGCGACTCGCCGGAGACACTCGGGGTAGTTGCCGCTGTCGTATCGGCGCGGGCCGTTGTCGCGCGAGGTCAACCCGACATCGTAGGGAAACTCATCGGGCTGGATGAGATTGCGCGCCCTCAACGCGATCCGGTCGATGCCCAGGCGCTCGGCGGCGAGATCGAGCATGCGCTCCATCACGAACACCGCCTGCGGCCGGCCCGCGCCGCGGACCGGCGTGACGGGCACGCGGTTGGTGTAGACCGCGGTCAACGTCACCTCGTAGCTCGGCACGCGATACGGCCCCGGCACGGTCACCGAGGTGAGGATCGGCACGATGACGCCCCACGAGACAAAGGCGCCACAGTCATGCGCGAACGTGTCGCGGACCGCGAGGATCCGGCCCTCGCGCGTCAGCCCGATCTCGACGTCGTGCCACTGGTCGCGCTCCTGGGTGACCGCCAGTAGATGCTCGCGCCGCGTCTCGACGAAGCGGACGGGCCGGCCGAGCGCCCGCGCCAGGAACGGCACCAGGATGTCCTCGGCGTAGACGATCGCCTTCGGGCCGAAGCCGCCGCCGATGTCCTGCGTGACGACGCGCACAGCGTGCTCGGGGATCGCTAGATAGCGGGCCAGCAGCCGGCGCAGGATCTGCGGCGCCTGCGTCGTCGACCACACGGTGATCTGGCCCAGATCGCCGTCCCAGCGCGCCGCGATCGCGCGCGTCTCCATGGCCATGCCGGCGCCGCGGTGCAGATGGAAGCGCTCCCGCAGCACCACCGGCGTCCGCGCGAGCTCGCCGGCCGGATCGCCGACGCGCTGGGTGAATCGCGCGGCAACGTTGCCGCCGGGATGCACGCGCGGGCCGTCGGCTGAGAGCGCGTCCTCGAGCGACGCGACCGCGGGTAGAGGCTCGTACTCGACCCGGAGCGACTCGAGCGCGTCCTCGGCCGCAGCGGCGCTCTCGGCGACGACGAGCGCGACGGGCTGACCGGCGTACGAGACGATCTCCTGCGGCAGGATCTCGGGACACGCCGGGGCCAGCAGGCTTGCGTGGGGCACGAGCAGCGGCAACCGTCCGAGTGCGGCAACATCGGCGGGTACCAGCACGTGAGCCACGCCGGGCCGGTGCCGCGCTTCGCTCGGCTCGACGCGGACGATTCGGGCGTGGGCATGCGGGCTCCGATGGACCGCGACGTGGAGCAGGCCGGGATGCGTCACATCTGCGACGTAGCGGCCGCGCCCAGTGACCAGCCTCGCGTCTTCGCGCCGGCGCACGCGCGCGCCGAACAAGCGCTCGCCCATCGCGCCCGCCTCAGCGGCTCGAGCGGGCGACGTAGAGCGAGTTCGCCGGGTCGATCCGCTCGAACAGCTGCACGTCGGGGAAGCCGGCTTCGCGCAGCATCCGCGTGGCGAGCTGGTGGCCCCACGCGGTGCCCAGACCGGGGCCGCCGGCCGCGAGTGACACGCTCATGCAGTGCATCGTGCTCATCGTGTAGAGGTACGGCGCCATCGGCAGCCCGACGTTGTCGGCGAGCTCGCTCGAGGCGCAGACATCGAGCATGAGGAAGGTACCGCCCGGCGCGAGCGCCGCGCGGATCCGGCGCAGCACCCCGGCCGGATCGGCCTGGTCGTGGATTGCGTCGAACGCGGTGATGAGGTCGAACGGCGTCGAAGCCTCGAGCTTCGCGACGTCCTGCACCTCGAACGAAGCGTTGGCGAGACCCGCGGCCGCGGCGCGGGCCTCGGCGATTGCCGCCTCGCAGATGTCGTAGCCCACGAACGTGCTCTTCGGAAACCGGCGGGCCATCAAGCCGACACAATGCCCCGTGCCGCAGCCGACGTCAGCGACGCGGATACCGGCCTCTAGGCGCGCCGCGATCCCTTCCGGCTTTCCGAGGTAGGCGCTGAACAGAAGCTCGTCGTAGCGCGGGCGGCTGCGCCGGTCCATCAGGCCCGTGAAGTCGGGCTGGAACGCGCTGTACGGCACGCCGCGGCCTGTCCGGAACGCCTCGGCGACGTCGGGGATGACGCGATTCATGAGCGGGAACATCTCGACCATGCTCGTGAGATTGCGGGTCGAGCCGCCGGTGAGCATCGCGGCGTGCTCACGCGGCAGCCGATACGTGCCTTCGGCCGCCGCGTAGTCGACGATGCCGCCGCAAACCATCGCGCCCAGCCACTCCCGCACGTAGCGCTCGCTGAGTCCGGTCTGCTCGGCGATCTCGAGGCTCGTCGCGGCGCTCATCTGCGCCATCGCCTCGAAGAGGCCGACCCGCCGGCCGACCTCGAGCATGACGGAGACGGCGGCGCCCTCGAGGTGGCGCACCATGAGCTGCGTGAAGGCCCGAGCCTTCGTTCGGTCGAATTCGGCTTGGGCCATCGCCGTGCGTTACCGTCCTCTCATACCGCCAGGTAGCCGCCGTCCACCGGCAGCTCGATGCCCGTGATGTACGACGCCTCGTCCGACGCCAGGAACAGCACGGCGTGAGCGACCTCTTCCACCCGGCCCTCGCGCTTGAGCGGCACCGCGCGCAGCGACTTCTCGCGCCACGCCGGATCGGCCGACGCCTTCGAGGTGCGCATCGGCGGCAGGATGCCCGGGTGAACGGAGTTGACGCGGATCCCGTGCGGCGCGAACTGCACCGCCGCCGACTTCGTCATGATGCGCACGGCGCCCTTCGACGCGTTGTAGCCCATGTGGATCCGGTCCTGGCCGACGAAGCCAGAGATCGACGAGATGTTGACGATGGAGCCGCCGCCGGCGGCGCGCATCGCGGGCACCGCGTGCTTCATGCCGAGGAAGACGCCCTTGGCGTTCACGTTCAGGAGCGTGTCCCAGGCCGACGTGCTGAGCGTGTCCGGGTCGAACGTGCCGCTGATGCCCGCGTTGTTGACGAGGATGTCGAGCTTGCCGAACGCCGACACCGTCGTCTTGACGGCTGCCTCCCAGTCCGGCTCGCTCGTCACATCGAGCTTCACGAACCGCGCCTGGCCGCCGGCCGCGGCGATCTTCTCGACGACCTGACGCGCCTCGAACTCGAGGACGTCGGCGACGACGACCTGGGCACCTTCGCGCGCAAAGATCGTGGCCTCGCTCTGCCCCATGCCGCTCGCCCCGCCGGTCACGATCGCGACCTTTCCCGTCAGCCTCATAGCCATCTCCTTTCGCGGTCCTTCGCGCCCCGCGAGTATCGCAGAGTGCCCCCACCGTGTACACTGCGGGTCGCCGACGCCTCAACATCAAGGAGCGACCATGGCCACGTACGTCCTCGTTCACGGCGCGTATCAGGGCGGCTGGATCTGGAAGCCCGTCGTCGACGGCCTGCGGGCGGCCGGGCATCGGGTGTACGCGCCGAGTCTCGACGGCTGCGCCGAGCGCCACCATCTCGTACGCCCGGGAATCACCGCGGGCACCCACGGGCAGGAGATCGCGCAGATCATGTTCTACGAGGATCTCGAGGGCGTCGTGCTCGTCGGCACGAGCTCGGGCGGCATGGTTGTCTGCCGTGCGGCCGAGCTGGCGCGCGACCGCATCCGGCACCTCGCCTTCGTCGACGCGCTGGCGCTGATGCCCGGCGAGCGCGTGGGCGACATCGTCAAGCGCCCGTCGGCTAACGAGACCACATCGATCACCACCGGCCCCTCGCGCGGCGACGCCGAGAAGCGGCTCTTCGCTGACCTCGATCCCGGGCTGCGTGCCTGGGCCCTGGCGCGCTACACGCCGCATCCGATCGCGGCGCTCGAGGCGCCCGTCGAGCTCTCGAGCTTCTGGAGCCAGGCCTGGCCCACGACCGTCATTCGCTGCCGCCGCGCGGCGAATCCTCCCGAGGCGCACCAACGCCGTACGGCCGAACGGCTGAAGGCCGCCTGGCACGAGCTCGACACCGGCCACTACCCGATGCTGAGCCAGCCCGAGCCGCTGACCCGACTGCTGCTGGCGCCGGTTTCTTGACAGACTCCCGGCTGCGTTGCACAGTGCGACGCGGGGACGTGTGACGTGAACGGCATTCACGACATGGGCGGTATGCACGGCTTCGGGCGCGTGGAGCGCGAAAAGAACGAGCCCGTCTTCCACGCGCGGTGGGAAGGGCGCGTGCTGGGGATCAGCCGCGCCTGCAGCGTCCAGGGCATCTTCAACATCGACGAGGGCCGCCACGCAATCGAGCGGATGGCGCCCGCCGACTATTTGGGCTCGAGCTACTACGAGCGCTGGCTCGATCGCAACGTGCGTCTGCTCGTCGAGAAGGGCGTGATCACGCGCGAGGAGCTGGAGCGACGCATGGCCCAGCTGGCCGGCGGGACCGACCCGGCGACGCCGCGCTCCGACCCCAAGCTCACCGAGCGCATGCTGCGCGTCACGCGGACGCGGACGCCCTACCGGCAGCCGGGGCCACCGCCGAAATTCACGCTCGGCGATCACGTGCTCACGCGGCACGACGCGCCGGCCGGCCACACGCGGCTGCCGCGCTACGCGCGCGGCAAGCCCGGCGTCATCGTCCGCGTGCACGGGACCTTCATCTTTCCCGACACCAATGCCCACGGGCAGGGCGAGCAGGCCCACGCGCTCTACAGCGTGCGCTTCGACGGCGCCGTCCTGTGGGGCGAGTCGGCCGAGCCGCGCGCGCCCGTCCACATCGATCTCTGGGAACGGTACCTGATGCCCGCCGCTCCCGCGAGGAGCCCATCATGAGCGGTGCCCACGGCGACCACGGACACCATCACCGCGAGCCTGAGTCGGTCCTGTCGCTCCGCGTCCGCGCGCTCGAGTCCTTGCTGATCGAGAAGAAGCTCGTGTCGAGCGAGGCGGTCGACCGCATCGTGAGCGCATACGAAGAGGACATCGGCCCGCACAACGGCGCCAAGGTCGTCGCGCGCGCCTGGGTCGATCCCGCGTACCGCGCGCGCCTGCTCGCCGACGGCACCGCGGCCATCGAGGAGCTCGGCTTCGGCGGCGTTGATCTACAAGTGGTCGAGAACACGCCCGGTGTCCACAACCTGGTCGTGTGCACGCTCTGCTCGTGCTATCCGTCGGCGCTGATCGGCCTGCCACCGGTCTGGTACAAGTCGTTCGAGTATCGCTCGCGGGCGGTGCGCGAGCCGCGCGTGGTGCTGCGCGAGTTCGGCGTCGAGCTGCCGGAGAGCACGGAGATCCGCATCTGGGACTCGAGCGCCGAGCTCCGCTACCTCGTGCTCCCGGAGCGTCCGGCGGGCACCGAGCGCCTGAGCCAGGCCGAGTTGGCCGCGCTGGTCAGCCGCGACGCGATGATCGGCGTGGCCGTGGTCAAGCCGCCGGCCGCGGCGGCCCGATGACGGAGGCGCCGATGGAGCCGGTCCCGAGCCGGGAGATCGCCGACATGAAGGGCGCCGCGGCGCTGCCGAGAAAGAACGGCGAGCTGGTGTTCGACGAGGCGTGGCAGGGTCGCATCTTCGGCATGACAGTGGCGATGAGCCACGAGGCCTGCTTCGCGTGGCGCGAGTTCCAGGCCCACCTCATCGAGGAGATCGCGCACGCCGAGCGCGAGGGCGAGTCCTCGAGCTACTACGAGCGGTGGCTTACCGCATTCGAGCAGCTCCTCGCTGACAAGGGTCTCCTCGACCCCGGGACGCTCGCCGAGCGCACGCGCGAGTTCCAGTGCGGACACCGCGACGACGTGTTCTGAGATTCGCTCCGCGAAAAGGAGACGCGCCATGGCTCTCGACCCGCAAGCCCAGGCCGTGATCGACCTCGTCATCAAGTCGGGGCGTCCGGCGTACAACACGCTATCCCCCAAGGACGCCCGGCAGCTCTTCCGCGAGACCCGGCCGGGCTCGACGCCGACGCCGGCCGAGATCGGCCCCGTGCGCAACCTGAGCGTCGACGGGCCGGGCGGGCCGATCCCGCTGCGCGTCTACCGGCCCAAGGGCGTGGCGGCGGGCGCGGCGCTCCCAGTTCTCGTCTATTGCCACGGCGGCGGCTGGGTCATCGGCGACCTCGACACGCATGACGTGCAATGCCGGCAGATCACGGCAGAGGCCGGTATCACGGTCGTCGCGGTCGATTATCGCCTGGCGCCGGAGCACAAGTTCCCCGCGGCCGTCGACGACGCGTGGGCGGCCACGCGCTGGGTCGTCGGGCACGCCGGCGAGCTCGGCGTCGACGGCGGCAAGCTCGCTGTCGGCGGCGACAGCGCAGGCGGCAATCTCGCCGCGGTGGTCGCGCTCATGGCGCGCGACGCCGGCGGGCCGGCCATCGCGCTGCAGGTGCTCGTTTACCCCGTGACCGACGTCGGCTCCGAGTCGAAGTCCTATCGCGACTTCGCCGAAGGCTACATGCTCACGCGCGACGGCATGCGCTGGTTCACGAATCACTATCTGAAGTCGCCCGCTGACGCGCAGGACTGGCGCGTCTCGCCGCTGCGCGCGGCCTCCCTCACCGGCCTGCCGCCGGCGCTCGTCATCACCGCGGGCTTCGATCCGCTCCGCGACGAGGGCGCGGCCTACGCCGGCCGGCTCTCGGACGCCGGCGGGCGCGTCGACTACATCAACTACGGCGGGATGATCCACGGCTTCATGCCGATGGGAAAGCTCATCGACACCGGCAATCGCGCCACCTCGCACGTCGCCGCCTCGCTTCGAGAGGCGCTGCGCTGAGCTAGTCGCGCCCGGGGCCGGCGCGGTCTAGCCGGGCAGGGTCAGGCGGATCACCTCGTCGACCGACGTCGCCGCGTCCAGACCAGCGACGGCGGCCACGAAGCGCTCGTAACGCTGCGGCGAGATCGGCAGGCCGGGCACGAAGCGCCGAAGCTCCCGGGCGTCGCGCGCGAAGTCCCACATCAGCTCTCGGCCCCCGTACTCGCCGATGACGCGCCGGCCGTCGCGCAGCGCGACCGTCAACCGCGGCGCGAAGCACTCGCGGCCGACCGCGCCGACGATCTCGACCTTCTGCTGGAGCGCGGCGATCCGGGCGGCCTGCTCCGCCCCGGTCGAGGCGCCGGCATCGCGCGGGTCCTCGACGTTCGCCTCCAGCACCGGATAGTCGCCGGCGATCAAGGTGTAGGCGAGCATGTACGCGGTGCGGCCGAAGCCGCTGCCGTCCGGCGCCGGCGGGCGCGGAAACCGGGGCGAGGGATAGAGCGTCTCCAGATAGTTCATCTCGAGCGTGACGTGCTCGATCGCGTCGGCCGCGAGCCGGTGGCGCGCCGCCATCTCGCTCGCGAGCCAGACCACCGGTTGATTGAAGCCGGGCGTGGGGTAGATCTTGAACTTCACGTCCAGGACTTCCCAGCGGCGGCCGAGGTCCGCGACGATCTCGCCGAGATCGGCCGTAGGCGGTCCCGTGAACGTGTACGTCAGGTCACCCTTGTTGCTGCCGGTGAAGGCGTTGTAGAACCCGCCCTCGCCTTCCAGCGCCGTCGGCGCACCCTGGAACCCCTGCGCGGCGAGGCTCGCCGCCCACATGCCACTTCGGGCCGCCTGCGCCTCCGCGAAGTCGGCGTCGCGCGCTCCGGTGCGCTGACCCTCGATCAGGCTGCCGGCGAAGCTCGCCGCCAGCGCGATCGCGTGGCCGACCCCGGGCGCATCGAGGCCCAGCAGCTTCGCCGTCGCCGCGGCGCAGCCGAGAATGCCGTAGACCGGGCTCGCGCGAAAGCCGTGCGCCGGTGTCGACGGGATGAAGTCGCGCGCGCAGCGGCACTGCACCTCGTAGCCGGCGGCCAGCGCGGTCAAGAGCTCGCGGCCTGATCGGCCCTCGCCCTCGGCGGTCGCGAGCCCCGCCGGCACGATGAGGACACCCGGATGCGTGAGCATGTGGTACGAGTCGCACTGGTTGTTCACCGCGACTGCCACGCCGTTGGCGAACGCCACGCCGGGCCGGGTGGCCCGGGCGCCGTCGACCCACAAGGTCGCGCCCTGGCCGGCGCCAATCCGCCGCGGCTCGAGGCGCTCGTGCTCGAGCACGGCGTGGCGCGCCGCGACCGAGCGCGGGTTGGAAATGCCGGCGAGGCCGACCGTCACCGCGTGATTGACGAGCGCTTTGGCCTTGTCCACGACGCTCGCCGGAAGCTCCTCGAAGCGGAGCCCGGCGACGAATTCCCCGAGCCGAACGGCCAGCGGCGTCCTTGTCATGATTCATTCATAGGCGCGCCTCGGCCGGCGGGGCCCCAGCCCCGCGACGACCTGCAGCGCGCACGGCGGCTGGAGCATAATACGGCGCATGCGACCTCGTGAGGAGACGATCTCGGTCGGCGGCATCGGCGTACATACATGGGTCGGCGGGCAGGGCGAGCCGCTGCTGGTGCTCCACGGCGCCGGCGGCAACCGCGGCTGGACGCGCTGGCTCGACCAGGTCTCGGAGCGCTTCACCGTGTGGGCACCGACCCATCCAGGCTTCGGGCGCTCGGACGATGCCGACTGGATGGAGGGCATCGACGACCTCGCGCGGTTCTATCTCTGGTTCATCGAGGCGGCGAAGCTCGGGCGGCCGCACCTGCTGGGCCACTCGATCGGCGGCTGGACGGCGGCGGAGATGGCCACGATGAGCGCCGGTGCCTTGGCCCGGATCGTTCTGGTCGCCCCGGTCGGCCTCAAGCCCGAGACGGGTGAGATCCTCGACGTCTTCTACCACTCGCCGGCTCAGCTCTTGACGATGACCGTGCACGACGCGAAGACGGTCCCGGAGTGGCAAGAGCTCTACGGCCGGCCGCCCACGCCCCAGGAGATCGAGATCGCCACGCGCAATCGGGAGATGGCCGCGCGCCTTACCTGGAAGCCGTACATGCACAACCCGCGGCTCGCGCAGTTCCTGCCGCGGGTGACGAACCCCACTCTGATCGTCTGGGGTCGCGCGGATCGCGTGGTCCCGGTCGAGTGCGGCGAGCAGTACCGCCGGGGGCTGCCGAACTCGACCTTGACCGTGCTCGAGCGGTGCGGCCACCTGCCGCCGATCGAGCAGCCTGACGTCTTCGCGCGCCTGGTGCTGGACTTCCTCGGAGGAGATTCGCGGCGATGAAGCTTTACTACTTCAGCGAGATGCCACATCACGAGTTCCCCGACGAGGAGGGCGACAAGTACCCGTCGCTCCGGCTCGAGTTCCCGAACCGCTTCTTCGATCGCGAGAAGGCCGCGGCAAACTACCAGCGCTATCTCACCGAGTACGAGTTTGCCGACCAGGCGGGCTTCGCCGGTCTCATGATCAACGAGCATCACTCGACGCCGTCGTGCGTCAACGTGGGCGTGAACATGACCGCCGCCGTCCTCGGCCGCACCACGCGGCGAGCGAAGATCCTGCTGCTCGGCAATATCCTGCCGATCGAGGACAACCCCGTGCGGATGGCCGAGCAGCTCGCAATGGCAGACCTCATCTCGGGCGGGCGCGTGCTCTCCGGATTCGTTCGCGGCGTCGGCGTCGAGACCTGGTGGTCCAACTCCAATCCCGTGCACAACCGCGAGCGCTTTGAGGAGTGTCACGACCTCATATTGAAGTGCTGGACGGAGCCCGGGCCGTTCCGGTGGGAGGGGCGCCATTACCACTTCCGCCACGTGAACCCGTGGTGCCTGCCGTTGCAGAAGCCGCATCCGCCGATCTGGATCCCCGGTACCGCCAGCCCGGAGACGGCGGTGTGGGCCGGGCGCCGCGGCTACACCTACGTGCCGTTCCTGGTGCCGTTCGAGATCGCGCGCGAGCTGTTCGACTTCTACCGTCAGGGCGCGGCCGAAGTCGGGCGCACGGTGACGCCGGACAACCTGGGCTTCCTGATCTGCGCTGTCACGGCCGAGACGAAGGCCAAGGCGCTCGAGGCCGGACGCCACTTCGTCTGGCGCATGGGGCCGACCTTGCGGGCGCCCGTCGAGTGGTTCGCGCCGGTCGGCATGCGCTCGCGCGCCGGATCGCAATTCGCGCTGCGCGCGCGGCCTCGGTCGCTGGCAACGCTGAGCTACGAGGAGCTGGTGGACGGCCAGTTCATCGTCGCCGGGACGCCCGACGAGGTGATCGAGCGCTTCGCCCGCGTGCAGCGCGAGCTCGGGGTCGGCCATCTCCTGCTGGAAGCCCAGGAGTCGCGCATGGACCATCCGACCACGATGCGCTCGATCGAGCTGATGGGGGCGAAGGTCATCCCGGCCGTGGCGGCGCTCTAGCAGGCTGCGGAAGAATGCGGTGAGCAGCGCATTGTCTGGGCTCGGCGACCCGGCATTGGCGTGCCGGCCACACGGCGATCGCGTCGTG
>Ga0126370_10001084_pt1 | contig 12231 bp, 6 predicted proteins | sample PanSoiMetaPlot_3_FD_92586 | JGI IMG/M metagenome (GOLD analysis project Ga0126370, IMG submission 92586) | Tropical forest soil microbial communities from Panama - MetaG Plot_3 | ecosystem: Environmental > Terrestrial > Soil > Tropical forest > Bulk soil | place: Panama | collected 2016-02-17 | reverse complement strand
GTTTTCTTCTTTGGCGGAACCCGTGAAATTCTGCGCCGGCTTCAGCAGAATCTGCTGCACCGTTTCCCGCGTCTTTTGGTGGCTGGAACCATGAGCTCCAAATTCCGCCGCCTCACCATCTCGGAGCGAGACGAGGTGGTAAGGGAAATCCGGAATTCCGGGGCCTCCATCGTTTTCGTCGGCTTAGGTTGCCCTCGTCAGGAAGTATGGGTACACGAATTTAGGGCGTCCCTGGCTTGCCCGCTGCTGGCGGTCGGGGCCGCTTTTCCCTTTTTGGCGGGAACTATCGAGCAAGCCCCTCTCTGGATGCAGCAACGAGGCCTCGAGTGGTTGTTCCGCCTCTCGCGGGAACCGCGCCGGCTCTGGAACCGATATCTGCTGCTGAGCCCGCAGTTTTTGGGCTTGTTGCTGCTGCAGCGCCTTGGCCTGGCGCAGTTTGCCGACCGTGGCAAATTGCCATCCGAATACGTTTTTCCCGGATAGCCCCAGCCCGAATTTGCCAGGCGGCCACTGGCAGGGCTCGCGGAGAGCCTGCGCTGGATATTTCGAGGCAAACCGCGTTCCGATGCTCCTAGAACCGAATCGACGCCGGCGGCCGTGTGGCCATGAGGCTCGGACCATTTCCTGTACACGAAGCGAATCGCACGCGCAGCAAAAATGCCGACAACATGAAGGCTTGGGGCTTCCAATCAGCGTCGGGCGGTACGGCCAAGTCTCTGTATCCGTTTTTAGCGTCCGCTCGCGATAAGTTCTTCGGCTTTCACCGCGGCCTGGTCGCCCGCGCCGGAGACAGGAATGCGCAAGTAATAGTCCATCGGCAATCTTCGGCCCGCCGGGCTGAAGATGCGATAGCTCGCAATTCCGAGCATTTGCAGACGGCATTTCAGGGTCGTGGCCAAAACTCCTAAACCATATTTCACGCTTCGCCTGAAGTTAATCGAAGATGCTTCCGCGAAGTATTTCGTGGGACAGGAAAGCTCGCCGATGCGGTAATTGAAGCAAATGCACTGGGCGAGCATCTCATTGTCGAAAACAAAATCGTCCGAGTTTTCCAGAATCGGCAGATTGACGAGCACGTCTCGCGAGAAGGCCCGGAATCCCGTATGGTACTCGGACAGCTTGGCGCCAGTGAAGGCGTTCTGAAATGCGGTGAGAAAGCGATTGGCCACGTACTTGTATAAGGGCATACCGCCCTTCCTGGCGCCTCCGCCGACGATTCGAGAGCCGAGGATCACATCGTAGGCGCCAAAGGCAATCATGCTGGCCATGGCGCTTACCAGAAGCGGAGTGTACTGATAATCCGGGTGAACCATTACCACGATGTCCGCGCCGGCCTCGAGCGCTTCCCGATAGCAGGTCTGCTGGTTTCGGCCATATCCATAGTTCTTATCGTGCACGAATGTTCTGAGGCCAAGTTGCCCGGCGATCTCGACCGTCCCGTCCGTGCTGTGGTCGTCAACTAGAATCGTAATGTCTACGGTTTCCGGCAGCTCGCGGAAGGTTTTTTCTAGCGTCTTTGACGCATTGTATGCGGGCATCACCACGGCGATGCGTTTTCCGTTGATCATTTCCCTCCCCTGAACGTCCCCCTTGACAAAACGAATCCGCGGCCTCGAGCGGGAGATTGCCGCTTGCTTCGTCGTTGCCAGCCCGATCTCTGTCGCGCAGGAGCGCGACCCAAAACGCCCGACGGTGTATCGAGCAGCAAGATCACTGGCAATCCGCCCGGCGCAAGACCTCCTGTCCGTAATCTCCAAGCCTGTCGTCAAGAAGAATGGTGACCGAGGCATCGCTCTCCGGCGCCAATCGATGTGCTTCCGCGGCACGCCGATCGAAAATCAACAGCTCTCCGCAGGCGAGCTGATCTCCCATGGGTTTGGCTCCTAGAGAGACCCAGCTGATTCTAGAGGTCGGCACTCCGGCGGCGTTCAGCTCTGCAAACGGAGCAGAGCCGGCGTACAGCACCTTGGCCACATGCGAGTTCATGGCCACGTTGTAGCTGTTCCAAAATTCGTCGGTCCGTTTGCTGCCTATGCGGCTTGATTCGAACCTGGGCCAAAGCTCCCCTGCCGCAAGGGACAGCAGCAAAAGGGCCAGGATTCTTGCCGGCTGGAGAGAGCCCCACCTTTGTAGGTTCCCGATCTTTACCAGAAAACCTGCCGCCAAAACAAAGAGCAGCGGAAGAATTGGCGTAAGATATCGCGGAAACCCGATGTGAGCGCTGCCGATCGAAAAAACGTACAGGACCGCGAACACGACTACCACCAAATAGACACGATAATTAGGAACCGCTACGGTGAAAAACCCGAGCAGGCCCAGAATCAGGAGCACCTTGCTTTCACTGCCGAGCCACAGATAGTAGTTCTGCCACTGCGCTTCGGCAGACTGGAGCATGACCGTGGCGCGCGCCTGTGCGCCTAGATCGTAGGTGAACTTTGACGGATCGAGAATGCTGTAGGGCGTGGTCAGGGCAGCCACGAGCAGCACCATCGCCAAGCCAAGGTAAAGGCGTCTGAGCGAAAGCAGCCGGTAAGGGTATTCCCAACGGACCAGGAGCGCCAAGGCCGCCAACGCCGCCGCTCCCCATACAAGAATCTTTCGAACCTGGTGGAAAAATACCAGATACTCGGCCGGGCTTCTCAGGTCCGGATTGGTGTGGTGCGCGGAGGCGAACCGCATGAGGTCGGACAGCGGAAACAACCAGGCAGCGGTCAGGAAAAGACACCCCAGGCAGGCCAAGGCCGGGCTCAGAACGCTCCGTGGTACGCGAGGCTCGGATTCGCTTCCGGCGTGGCCTTCCTTCCGGACCTCCCGGATCATCTCGGTAATGGCGTAAGCGAAAAACAGCAGCAATGCGGTGTACTTGGAGCCGACTGCGACACCCACCAGGATCATGGCCACAAGCCAGTTTCGAAGCTTGGTCTGCTGGAAGTACCGGACCAGGAACAGAAGGCTGGCCAAAATGGCGGCTGCCAGCAGCACATCCGTGCAAATGTAAGAACCGCTGTTGACAATCGTGGGGCTGGTGATAATGAAGAGCGCGGACAGGATTCCTGCGGTTCGCGAGAGAAGATAGATCCGGCAGAAGGAGTAGGCGAGGTACGACGTGAGTCCGACAAAGCTGAGGTTCAAAATCCTGCCCCCGACCAGAACCATGGAAGGCGTGAAAAGCTTCGTAAAGAAATAAGTAATGTAGTAATACAAAGTCGGATAAAGGAAGTTATGCGGGTTCAAGGTCCCGCTTTGAAAGCGCTGGAATATATCGAGGGCCGTGCGTTCATCTACGTTGGCCGCCAAAGGCAGGTTGTATTGTGTCCGAAAGAAGAAAAGCAGCGGCGTCCCGATCATCAGCAAAGGAAGAAGCGCCCAGTCGAAAAGCTTTTGCGGGTTCTGCTGTCGGGGTGTTGATTCGCCTGCTCTGCTTTCGACCGAACCTTCGCACTCTGCCCGGATGCTCATCTCGCAGTCATCCGTTCACCTTGTCTTTGCGGACAAAGATGTAAAAATCCGCGAAAGAGGTCTCCTCGGGCTGCGCGGGGTCAGAAGGAAAACGATTGGCAACGAACCCGTGCTGCTGCCAGGCGGTCCTATTCCGCGCGATCCAGGCTGTGAACTTACGGTGGCGCACATGCGTGGCCGGGGTAAGCGCATCGTGATTGCTCGAATAAATGACCACATACCGCTGCGAGGAGTCGAATAGCCGGCGCATGTACGCGTCGAAAACGGATTTTTCCACCAGGTGGTAGATCACATCGAGAGAGATCGCCAGATCGAATTCACCGATGTCCGCGGGCAGCGCGTCCAAGTGATAAAAGCGCTTCGTGTGGTCCCGGGCAAACAGCGAAGAACAGCGCGCCACCGACTCCGCTGCAACATCCACCCCCACATATTGCGGGTACCTGGCCAGCTGCAATTGCGCGCCGTCGCCGCAACCAAACTCGATGACTCTCTCGATGTTGTTGGCTTGCACAAATTGGTTAAGAATTTCTGCCTTGAACCGCGCTAACCGTCCATAAGAGCCCGGGCCCGATGTCCCGCCCTGGCGGTACACGCTTTCCCAGTACGGCGCCGAACCCGGGAAGACCAAGTTGCGCGCGCGCAGAAATGCCTGTGAGTGCGCAATTCTCCCCGCTGTGGGCCCGACTACGGGAATCCTTTTGATAAGGCTCTTTATAGTGGAGATAGGAATTATCTCGCCGCTCATGAACATTCCGCTAAAACGCGAGCACGCCCGTTGCAATCATGGATTGCGCAGATGCACAGACCGAAAATGGAATATTAAAAATTGGCGTAAGAGTGCGGTTCTGTGGATTTTCCGCGTTGCGCGGGCTCGTAACTGGTCTTTAGCCCAATTGTAAAGGCTTCGTCACGGAGCGTTGTTCCCCGGTTTATACAAGCTCCTTAGCATCCGTGGCTAGTTTTCCATTCAGACAGTACGACAGTAAATCGATTCTTGGCATCGGGTCGGTTCCGCAAGGAATCGGATCGGGCCGCTTCGTGCGCGGCCGGCTCAAACCATTCCGTGAAAGGTACGAAGTCACTTATGAATCATCCGCATCAGAGCGACCGCAACTTGCAGTCGTTTGCGCGCCCGGGAATTGTCGCCGGAACTTTGCCGGGAACCGGCCGGTTGGGCGCGCTGCTGGCGATCCTCTGCGGCTTGACCTTCGTTGGCGCCATGACCGGGTGCAAAAGCGGCGCCGCCAGCCCTACCAACGCCGGCGGGCAGACACCTCTCATTTCGATTGTTCTCACCCAGTCGCCCCCCGTTTCGATGATCGCCGGCAATAGCGCCATGGTCTCGGCCACGGTCGCCAATGATATTGCCGAAGCCGGCGTGGATTGGGTAGCTACCTGCGCCAGCGCTCCGAACTGCGGCAGTTTCAATCCCAAGCACACCACCAGCGGCGCCGCCTCCATCTACACCGCCCCGCCGGGCGTACCCACGAAAAACACCATTGCAGTGACGGCGCTGTCGACAACGGATCGAAGCAAAGCCTCTTCGGCCACGGTCACCATCACCTCCACGGTCACCGGGATCGTCATCAGCAGCCCTCTGCCGCCCTCTGCGCCGGCCAACGCGGTTCTTAACCTCGGCGCGACCGTGGCTGGGGATCCGGCCAATCTGGGTGTGGACTGGGTTGCGACCTGCCCCACAGTAAACGGACCGGCTGTTTGCTCGCCCTCGGGCTTGCATTCTTTTGCCGGACAAACCGTTCCTTTCACCATTCCCGAAACCGTGCTCGTTCCGGGCACCACGCAGAGCATTTCGCTCGTGGGCGCCCTGATTACCATTACGGCCTTGCCCACGGCGGATCACAGTTTTTCATCCTCGACCATGCTGACGATCACCGCTCCGATTGCGGTCAGCATCAGCCAAGGGCCGCCTGCGACGATGCTGACGAACGCTACAGCTCCGGTCATTGCGGTGGTTACCAACGACACCACGAATTCCGGTGTTACCTGGCTGGTCTCCTGCGAATTGGCGCCCTGCGGCGATATCGCTCCGGCCCAGACCCCCAGCGGCGTGGCCGCGGTCTTCACTGCGCCGCCAACCGTGCCCTCGCCGAACCCGCCCCCCGGCTTCGCAGTCACCATTACCGCCTACGCCACCGCAACCAATCAGACCATTCTGGCCCGCGCCACGGTCAATATCATTGCCCCCGTTTCCGTCGCCCTTACCACCCAGATCAATAACAGCACCATTGTCGTAAATGCCACCGCACCTCTGGTGGCCACAGTCACCAACGACCTCGCCGACGCCGGTGTCGACTGGACCGTCAGCTGCGGCAGCCCGGGCGCTTGCGGAAGCTTTTCGCCCGCGCACACCGCCAGCGGCGCGCCGACGACCTATACGGCGCCCAGCGCGCCGCCCAGTGGCCAGATTGTGACCATCGCGGCGACCTCCACGTCGGACAACACCAGGAGCGGGCAGCAGATCGTCACAGTGACGAACGCGCCTCCCCCTAACAGCCTGCTGCAAGGATCATTTGTGCTTTTTCTAAGAGCCAGAAACTCTCAGAACGGCCCCTTCGTTCTGGGCGGCCTAATCTCCGGAGATGGAAACGGAAATATTACAACCGGAAAGTTCGACCTAGCGGACGGCGCAGGGAACGCCGAGCCGGCCAACGCTTTGCCCGTCATTCTTCCCAGCACCTATTCCATAGGCGTCGATGGGCGCGGGCAGATTCAATTGACCCTCAGCACCTTCGCCCTCAACAGCAATTTCGGCGTGCCGGTTCCCGGCAGTCCCTCGAGTACGCTCACTTTGAGCGTGGTGTTTGTAACTCCACAACACGCGCTGCTTACCGAAACTGATACTTTCGGCAATGCCGAAGGCACGCTCGACCTGCAAAATTCGATCGACCTGACCGCCTTCGGGAACGGCAGCGCAGGGCTCAATGGAAACTATTCCCTGCAGCTCGCGGGAACGCAATTCCTGGCTCCCCACGCGGGCTTTTTCGTGTCAGCGGCCATTACCAGCCAGGCTTCGGGCCCTACCTACACGTTCACCGGGTACACCGCGGACCAGTCGGCCAATGGCATTATCACCATAGTTCCGTTTACCGCCGCTTCACAGAGCTTCCCGAACGCTGTGCCGAATCCCCTCGGCGAGATCCAATTGGGCGCGGTCAATTTGGGCCTGCCGACGCAGTTCAACCTGGACCTGTGGCTGATTGACGCCAATCATTTCGTGGTGACGGATTTCATCGACGCGGCGAACGCTTCGCCCGTTCTCATCGGCGGTTATCTTACGGTCCAGCCCGCATCACCTCAGCTTTCCGGCAGCTTTGCTTTCACCGAAGCTGGCGCCACCGCCGCAGGGCAACCACAGGTTGCCGGAGGCATATTTGCCTGTGGCTCAGCCGGAACCTTGGACGTCGCTGCTCTGTCCGGAACTGTGCTGAGCGACCAATCCGTCAACGCTACCTGCTCGAGTCCGGCGAACGGGCGCAGTCTCATATCCATCTCAGGAGCGGGCTCGTCCGGTATCAGCCAGTTTGGCGCTTATCCGACTTCCGACCGCGGCCTCTATCTCATCGAACTTGACGGAGGCGCGGACGGTACCAGCGGCTCTTCCGGTGCGGGCGTCGCCTGGCAGCAAACGTTGTCCAGTCCAATTTCCGCCTCCGCTCTGAACGGCAAATACGCCGGCAGTTTTTCGGCGGCCACGGCAGAGGGTTCCGAGGTATTCGCGGGACAGATCCTTTCTGACGGCGTCTCCGCTATCTCCGGGAATGCGGACGTCAATTCGTTCAATGCCACGGCAGCACCCCCGACAGGCACTCCGTCGTCCAATGCTTCGCTAAGCGGATCGTTTGTAGCCGGCAGCGACGGGCGATTCCCACTGACGCTCGGGATCACGCCCGCGAGCGGCCAGCCGCTTCCAGCCATTACCGCGTTGAACGCGTCCTGCTATGTCGTCGACGCGAACACTTGCTTGCTCCTGGGTCTGGATGCGAGTGCGCCGGGTACCGGCATCCTCGTACTGCAGAACGCCGGCCTTTAGGAATCTGATGTGCTCGAGGGCTGAACTCATTACGACGCCCGCGGCAGGAGGTTAGGATGGCAGCACGCTGTTTTTCCTTTCGCTTTCTTCTTGCGTGCCTGTTCGCTTCGATCCTACAGGCTTCAACGATATGTTGCGCTCAACAGCCGGATATCAATGGCATGCCGCTTGAAAAGGATCCGAACCCCGATGCCGGTTGCCCGCACTTTAGCCTGTTTGAGCCGGTACACGGGGCTACCGTGGTGTCCTGCCAACGCGGGAAGTCCGTCGAAGTGAGCATGCCGTTAGAACCGGACGCCGCTGGCCGTGCCAGAGAAAAACGGATCCGTGGCAACTACGAATATCGCGAATACCAGATACCGCAATCCGAGGAAGATTCAGCGTTCGATAAATTGCTGGACCAGCTGCCAATGGCGGGATTCCGGATCAAATATTCGATGAAACCGTCCGCCATCACCGCGCGAAATGGCGATACCTGGGCGCGCATCAACATCAGCGGAGATTCCTACAACGTCAGCGTGGTGCGAGAAGTGCCCGGAGCTTTCACTCCCGTAAAAACTGCAGCGGAGATTGCGCGGGAACTGCAGGCACACGATCGGGCGGATATCTACGGAATTCAGTTTTCCCCGGAAAACCGGGCGATCCAGGACTTGCAATCACCCATACTCGAAGAGGTTCTGAAGTATCTGAAGCAGAACGGCGATTTGGCCGTGATCGTCGAAAGCCATAAATTCACGCCGTTCGGAAGCGCAGAGAGCGATCTGGAAATCACCGCGGCGCGATCCGCCGCCGTGGTGGCCTGGCTGGCTGCTCATGGAGTCTCTTCCTCCCGCCTGCATTTTAAGCCCTTGGGTCGCACCCAGCCGCTTGCCGAAAATGATACTCCGCTAGAGATCGCGAAGAATGAGCGCATCGTTCTTGTCAGGGCGGGCAAGTAGGAGTCAATTTGCGAGCGTCAAGAATGCGCCATGCCCGAACAACCCGCCCACGCCAAAACAGGGTAGCGATATGAGCTTAAGCAAACCAGGAAACGTCTTAACGTCAACCGAGGGGTCCGTCATGAGTCATACCGGTCGCACTGTAACTTGGCTCGCCCTGCTCTTGGTCTCTTGCCAGTACGCGGGCGCTCAACAAGCTCCGCGAAGCGTCACTTCCCGACCGGAGCCACTGGCAAACTCCGCTTCGGAGCAATCCGATCTCATTAAAGACAATCTCAACCACGTAGCCGCCTCAGCAATTCTCCTGAAGGAGATCTTGATCGGCGATCCCGGTCTGATGGTCGAACTAAAGCGCTTGGTGGCTCAGGAAGCGGGCGATAACGGGCAACTCATTCGCGACGAGGATCTAACCGATGACGCTGTTTACGAGCGAATGAAGCGCGATGTGAAGTTTCGTTCTTTTGTCACGCGCATGGTTCAGCGCTACGGGTACCTGGTTCCGAATATCAACCCGGGCTCGGAGCTCGGTAAGTCACAAGATCTTCTTCTGAAGGAGCGGGTCCGGCGCATGGTCCAGACAGAAGATCGAGAGGATGCCGACTCGCTCCGTCCACTTCGGCAAGACAACGGAACCGTCGAGGCAAAATCCGGCCCTTGTCCAAGAAATTCCGGGGATAGTTGCGGATCGGCTGCGGCCAATCGCGTCGGCCGCACCCTTTCGGCGCCGGAAGCCTCGCCGCAGAAGGAATCACCGCCAGATGAACAGCAGCCCGCTCGCGCAACTTCTCGAATTCTTCAGGCGAACCGAAGCGGCAACGACGTGCCGCCCGAGGACACTGCAACACTTCAGAATGTCTCCGGTGCGCGTGATTTCCAGGACTTTGCCGGTGCTGGAAACGCAGCGCCGGACAATCGGGTCCATGGCGGTCCGGAACGCGCCCGGGTGGCCACTGCGACGGAATGGGAAGCCCGTTCTGACGAAGCTCTAGAATCGCCCAACACCATCGCCCGCGCTGCCGCGAGCAGCCGTGAAACCAGATTGGCCAACGGCCTTGCAGCTTCGATTCCGAACTTGGTGCGGCGTCCCAGCCCCTACACCGATGTGCCGTCGTTATACGACTTGTACGTGCAGGCGCCGGCGCTAAATATTTCGCCGGAACGGTTCGGCTCGGCGGTGTTCCGCGACGGACTGCGCGATCCGCGGAGCATTCCCATGGATTTGCCGGTCGGACCCGATTACGTGGTCGGACCCGGAGACAGTTTGAGCATCGATCTCTGGGGCGGCTTCTCCACCAAGTTCGTCAAGGTCGTCGATCGACAAGGACGCGTGACGCTCCCCGACGCAGGTCCGCTGCTGGTGAGCGGCCATTCGCTCGGAGAGATTCAGCAGTCTGTTCAAAAAGCAGTCGACCGCCTGTATCGCGATACCTCGGTTGACGTTTCTGTTTCGCGGCTCCGCACGATTCGCATTTACGTCGTCGGCGAGGTCGAAGAACCCGGCGCATACGATATCAGTTCCTTGTCGACCGCCCTCAATGCTCTCGTCGCCGCCGGCGGGGTCACGGCGAAAGGCTCTCTCCGCAATCTCAAGCACATGCGCGGGCGGCAGGAGATTGAGCAGATCGACGCTTACGATTTACTTCTGCAGGGTGTCTCGCCGGACGCCAAAAAGCTCGAGAACGGCGACACCCTCATGGTTCCCCCGGTGAAAGGCGAAGTTTCCGTCACCGGTATGGTTCGACGTCCCGCCATCTACGAACTAAACGGTGAGGCAACCGTAGAAGAGGTCCTTGCGCTGGCGGGAGGGATTCTACCCGCGGCTGCCCTCAAGCACGTTGAGGTGCAGCGTCTGGAAGCCCACGAAAAGCGGACCATGCTGAGTCTTGACCTGTCTCCGAACCAAACCAACAACCCGCAAATTAGTTCGTTCCGGGTACAGGAGGGCGACATGATTCACATCTTTCCCATCGCCCCGTATAACCAGAGCACGGTTTATCTGCAGGGGCACGTCCTCCGGCCCGGCCGTTATTCGTATCACGACGGCATGAAGCTGACCGACCTAGTCGCGTCGTACCAGGACATTCTTCCCGAACCTGCGGCACATTACGCCGAAGTCATTCGCCTCAATCGGCCGGACTTCCGTCCGAGCGTTGTTAGCTTTGATCTTTCGATGGCGATGCAGGATCCCTCCGTCGCACCGGTGCTGCAGCCTCTAGACACGGTGCGGATCTTCAGCCGCTTTGACTTTGAGCCGCCTCCCATGGTTTCCGTCACGGGCGAGGTCAGACTGCCGGGCACGTATCGAACGTCGGGACAACTCACGCTGCGCGACGCTGTCTATCTCGCCGGAGGCCTTACATTCGATGCGGCTTTGAACAACGCGCAAGTCTTTCGCTTTAACGCCGACGGCACATCCGAGATCTTTTCCGTCAAGCTCGGCGAAGCCCTGAGCGGTAGCCCGTCGGAAAACATTCTCTTGCAGCCGCGTGACCGCCTCCTCATTCATGCCAACAAATCTCGGGTTCAGCCGAGCTCGGTCGAAATAACCGGCGAAGTCGCCAAGCCCGGACGCTACCCATACACGCAAAACATGCGCGCCGAGGATTTGATCCGTGCTGCCGGCGGCTTGAAGCAAAGCGCCGATACGTCCAAAGCCGACCTCACTAGCTATTCCGACCTGGGAAGCCCAGCCACTCACGTCGATATCGCGCTGACCTCTCTGGCCAATGGAAACTCGACCGAAGACGTCACCCTACGTCCCGGCGACGTCCTCTCCATTCGCGAAAAGACCGGATGGAAGAACATTGGCGCCTCGGTGAAAGTCGATGGTGAAGTGATGCACGCCGGTACTTTCGGCATAAAGCCCGGGGAGCGGCTCAGCTCGGTGCTGGAGCGCGCCGGTGGCTACTCGCCACAAGCTTACCCTTATGGCGCTGTCCTGACACGCCGCGATGTGCGCGAAGCCGAGGAGTTGGATCGTGCTTCGTTGGTCCAGCGCATCAAGACGGAACAAGGCAGCCTGCAGGTCATGCCGGAGGCGGATGAGCAGCAGAGGAACGCCAAAGCCACTGCACTCGCACAAGTGCGGTCTACCCTCCATCAGCTCGAGGTGAATCCACCGGTCGGCCGTGTCGTCGTCCACCTCGACGGTGCGATTGAGAAGTGGAAAAACACTCCCGCCGATGTCGCCATGCAGGACGGAGATACGCTGGTTATTCCAGCTACCACCGGATACGTCATGGTGAACGGACAGGTCTTTCATTCGACTGCCGTCAGTTTCCGCTCGGGCAAGAGTGCCCAATGGTATCTGTCTCAGGCCGGCGGTCTGACCCCTCTCGCCGACAAAAAAGCGGCCTTCGTGCTTCGCGCCGACGGCAGCGTGATTTCTGCGCGTAACAATTCCATCTTCTCCGGCGATCCCCTGGACGCCATCTTGCGGTCGGGCGATGTGGTCGTTGTTCCTGAGAAGGCTCTCAAGGTAGGCGGCCCCAATTGGGCAGTGATCATGCAGGCCGCTTCCGTCGCGGCTTCGACGGCCGTCGCGATCGGATATTTGCACCCGTGATCTGGACGCCGCCAGCACGAATCGTTTTCGTTTTGCTGGCGCTATTCGCATCTACCGGGGGCGGTGCACAAGGCCAGACGGCCGACGGGGCCTCGGCGCTTTCCGGCGCTGAGGCAACCGGGTTAAAGGATGCTCCAGCGACGTCCGATGGAGGATTAAGGAATCGCCGGGAGACGCCGCTAGGGCAGATCGGCAAAGACTTTCTATCCGACCAGAAG
>Ga0126370_10001082_pt1 | contig 12234 bp, 10 predicted proteins | sample PanSoiMetaPlot_3_FD_92586 | JGI IMG/M metagenome (GOLD analysis project Ga0126370, IMG submission 92586) | Tropical forest soil microbial communities from Panama - MetaG Plot_3 | ecosystem: Environmental > Terrestrial > Soil > Tropical forest > Bulk soil | place: Panama | collected 2016-02-17 | reverse complement strand
GCTCCGGCTCGCAGCAGACTCAACCCGACTTTCCGGGGAATGTCCTTCGCCAGCCCCAGATCGTTCTGCAGGTTGTGGCTGGTCTCGTGCAGAACCGCTCCCAGCGTCCACGGATTGATTAAACGGTGATAGGGCAACTGGATTAGCGGAAACGGATTCAGCTGCCTTCCCAGCCGTTTCATCGGAATTCCACGCCGAAACGTTGCCGGCGCAAAACCCGTCGCCATATAGGAAAAAGGTGGCGGAGCGGGAATCGAACGAGCAACCGCCAGCCCCAGGTAGCTGGCCCGGTAGCAATCCAGCCCGATGCGGTCGCAGCTCAACAGCCACTTTGCGTACCTGGTTTGCCGCTGCCCGAAAAGCTCAAAATAGAAATCCCAAATCTTCTCGATGCCCCGGACCCACTGGTGTGCCAGCGCCTTCTTGCGCATCAGGTCCTGCATGCGCGCACTCGACGATTCTTCGATGCTGGCTGACGCGGACTTGCTGACCCTGTCCGAGATCGTCAACAAGCCACGTCTCAATCTCGTGAGCAGTCCATTCACCGCCTGCAGGTGCCCGGCGGTCGGCGCTTCGGCCCCCGTGCCGAACTCATCCGCTTTGAAGGGGCGAAGCCCCGCGGCATGCCGGGTTAAATTTACGGATTGCGCTCGCAACCATGGCTGCAGCACCGGCAGGGGACGCGCAGCAACTGCTGCTGAGGGAGCACCAGAAGCCGCTGCAGCCCCTGGTGCCGATACTGTCTCGATCATGGTGGCCATGGCTCGAATCTCGCTCAATCGTCCTTATCGCAGGACTTGCCCGCAGCAGCGGCAGTAGGCTGGAGCTGGAGGAGCCGCTGCGATTGGTTGACCGCCCGGCGCGGTACCGCACGTCGGACATACCGGGCACGTGCACTGTCCTCCTACCACTTGCCCCGGCCTGCGCACGGCTCCCGGCACTCTGGCTCCAACTGGATACCCGACACCCCCTGCTGGTCCGGCTCCCGGAACCCCGGCCGCCGCTGAACCCGGATACGCAGCACCCGCACCACGGCCGTAGGGGAACGGAACTCGCCGGCCGCGCCACCAACGCCAGTGTGGACGTGTCATCCCGTGCCCATGGCGACGATGGAACGTTCGCTCTAGGTGGTCGTGACGGCGGAGCACATGGCGACGGCGCTGCGGGTGCGCTAGCACTCGGCTGGTCTGCTGGGCCAGCGTTCGCACCGCGGTACGCGGCGTAATCGGCCGCCCATGCGCCGCTTGCTTCGCGATGCTGCCGACGGTCTGCCGCGCGATCGTGGGCACGGTTCGTAGCAGATGCCGTGTCTGCGGATTGCGATGCAGGACCTTCGCCACGGTTCCAATTCCCCTGGTCAGGTTGGGCGTCACTCGCGTCACCGCTCGCGCAATCTTCGGCAGCGCTTTCTTCGCCATCGGGGCAACCGTTTTCGCTACCACCGGCAGCAGCTTCGAGGCAGCCATGCCAATGAGCGGCAGAAACTGCTCTGCGGCTTCCTCCTCTGTCTCCGCTTCTGTGGCGAGCTCTCCCAGATGTTCCATCATCGCGTCCGGATAGATTTTGCGGATGGGGTTGAGTTCGGCCTCCGCTTCGAGGGCACTTTCAAAAGCGCTTTCGTACGCGCCTTCATACGCAGCTTCGTATGCCGCTTCCTCTTCGCCCTCGCCCAGAAGACTACCCACGATGTTCCCGCTGGCGCCTAGCCAGCCTTCTCCTTCGAGGCTGGACTCGTCTTCGAACGCTGCCTCACCCGAAAATTCCTCTTCGAGTTCATGCTGCGTCACCTCACTCTCGAACTGATTAGCCATGACGATTCCTCCTGCAAATGCGGTCGAAGACTGGACGGACTGGTACTGAGTTCAGCGTACGGAGCTCCGGCGACGCCGGATACCGGCTGCCGCACGCCGTGGCCGTTTGTATGCGCGGGTGACTTTTGCATTGCGAACGACGGCAGCCGTGCAAGCTCTCGGGCTGCTCAGCACGCGGCGTACTTGATTGGCAGCCGTTTGCGCGACTCTCCGGCGTGTAACCGGAACCCCGTTGGCCGCTTGCCGCTTCAGGTCTTTCACCGTGCGGCGCATGATGGTCGGCACAGCCCGGACCAGCGGACGAGTTACGCGACGGCGCCGCAGGATACGGGTGAGAAGTGCGGTCCCGCGCACCATGTGTGGCAGAATCCGCCGCAACGCTCTGCGATCGCGCGGATTGATCACCGTCACAGTCGCGGCTCCCGCCATCGCTTCAGCCTCGCCCTCGTGCGATTCGCGGGCAGCTGCATCGGCCATCATCTCGGCCACCGCTTCGTTATGCGTGAGTTCGTGCGCAACGATCTCGTGGGCCATCTCGGCCTCCTGCGCAGACTCTCCCGAGAACTCCCCTTCGCCGAGTGCTGAGCTGGCCAGTTTTCCCAGAGCTCCGCCGAACGGACCGCCAATAGCGCTGCCCACGATCGGCGCGGCGACCTTGGCGACTCGCTTGAGAAGCGGCGCAGCCCGCTTGATCAAGCGGCCGATCTTGCCGAAGAACTGCTCGCCCTCTTCACCCTCGAAAGCTGCTTCCAGGGAACTCTCGAGCGTGCTCTCCAACGCGCTCTCTTGCGAGCTTTCGAAAGAACTCTCCAGGGAACTTTCCAGTGCGCTTTCAAGGGAGCTTTCCTGAGAGCTCTCCAGCGAACTTTCCAACGCGCTTTCGAGCGAGCTTTCCAGTGAGCTCTCCAACGAACTTTCCAACGCGCTCTCTTGCGAGCTCTCGAGAGAACTCTCCAGCGCGCTTTCCTGTGAGCTTTCGAGAGAACTCTCCAGCGCACTCTCGAGCGAGCTCTCTAACGAGCTCTCCTGGGAGCTCTCCATTGAACTTTCCTCTTCACCGAGCAGGCTGCCGACCGCGTTGCCGATGGCACCGAGCCAGCCCTCGCCTTCCGGGCTTGATTCACCTTCGCCGAACTCGTCCTCCAGCGCTAGTTCCAGTTCGCTTTCACGCAGATCCGACATGGTCATGCCCTCCTCGCGGTTAATGACGACGCGGGCATATTAGTCTGGCGCGCAAAAACGAAGCTAGTCGCATCTTGTGGTGAGACAATTTCGCGCTTCACTACAAGGAGTTCACTGAAACAAGCGACAGGAGAGTTGCCGTACTCAGAAGATCAATTGTGGTTATATCCGCCAGCGCTTTCGTCGCTTAGCGGTTTCAAAGAGGGGTTTTTCTTGAAGTGTTGAATTGCCGCCTGCAGATCTTCGAACAGCAACCCTGCCAGATCCCGTGTCACGCCCAGCCGCGCAACCATCCGCTGTACAACAATGTGGTTACAATTCGCCGGAAGCGGATAAGCCGGAACCTGCCAGCCTTTCACACGCAGTCGGTCTGCGAGATCGTAAAGCGTAAATCCTGGACGCAAATTCGGCTTGATCGTCCAAGTGCACCCGGGGATACCGCCCTCGCCGTCATAAATCAGATTAAAAATTCCCACCTTCCTGATTTGATCGGCGAACCATCGACCTACATCGGCGCAGCCCTCTGTAATCTTGGTATACCCTTCACGGCCAAGCCGCACAAAATTGTAGTACTGCGCCACGATCTGCCCACCGGGCCGGGAGAAATTCAAGGCAAACGTCGGCATGTTTCCGCCGAGATACTTCACGCGAAAAATCAGCCCCTCCGGCAGATCGTGCTTTTCTCGCCAGATGGCCCACCCGCAACCTAACGGCGCCAGCCCGAACTTGTGCCCAGACGCATTGATCGATTTCACCCGCGGCAGCCGAAAATCCCACATGACCGAGCGATGGATAAACGGAGCAATGAAGCCTCCGCTGGCGGCATCCACGTGGATCGGAACATCAATACCCTGCTCTTCTTCCAGATCGTCCAGCGCCTGCGCGATCTTCCGCACCGGCTCATAATGCAGCGTATGCGTCACCCCAAGCGTAGGAATCACCCCAATCGTATTGTCGTCGCATCGACGCACCGCCTGCTCTGGCGACAGGTGAAACCGATGTCCTTCACAAGGCACTTGTCGGAGTTCGACGTCGAAGTATCTCGCAAACTTGTGCCAGCACACCTGGACGGGTCCGCAAACTATATTTGGATGCATCGCCGACTTCCCTTCCCGTTCGCGGCGTCTCCGCCATCGCGCTTTCAGCGCCAGCCCGCCGAGCATGGCAGCTTCGCTCGATCCAGTTGTGGAACAGCCACGCGTGTTCGCTGCATCGGGCGAATTCCACAAATCGGCCAGCATGTGAACACAGCGCGACTCGAGTTCCCCCATCTGCGGATACTCGTCTTTGTCGATCATGTTCTTGTCGATGCACTCGTCCATAAGCTTGTGAATCTCAGGTTCAACCCAAGTCTGGCAAAAGGTCGCGAGATTCTGCCTCGAGTTTCCGTCCAACAGAAGCTGATCGTGCACTAGTTGATAGGCGGGAGTCGGCTCGGTCTCTCGGGCGGGAAATTTATATCTGGGGAGCGGATGCGGAAGAAAACTCGTTCCGAAAACCTGGTCATCGAGATTCGAAAGCACCTCTTGTTTCGAATGGACGGCCATACGATTCCTTCCGAAAGAAATCCGAGCCGGACCTTGACACAGCTTGTCCAAAGGTCGGCTCCGACGCTGATTCTATTACTATTGTCATCAAAGCACAGTCGCTAATTTAGGGTACATCCATTAGGCTGTTGTCCCGTCTTGCGTCCTTCCTACCCGTAAACCCATTTCTGCCTAGGGATTATGCCTACAACACATATTCTGCCATGCTCATCACAGATGGCGGACTTTAGAAATCAGGCTCCGGGCGATTTGTACCTGCTATGATCGATCAACCCGAACTGCAGTCGCTGATCCGAACGATGGAACGCGCCGCCGAAGAAGTCCTGCAACGCGATCCCGCCTTTTTTGAAGCCCTCCACGCATTAAAGTTAGAAATTGAAGCAAATCAGCGTGTACGATCGGCCATGCATGGATTGCAGCGCCTCGGCCAGCGTGCTGTTACTTCCTTCGTTCCTCGTATCAATATCCGGATTCGAACCGCAACTGGCTTGTTCGGACTCACTCATGCCCGTGAAGGAACCAATGCCCACCCGCAATTTCATGCATTAACTGAGGAACTGAGGATGGCGGCAGGTGAGGTCATCCGTCACAGCAGGCGACGCAGGGAACTTAACGCGATAGTGAACGAGGCAATCCTTTCAAGCGATCTCTTTGAAGGAACTGCATCCAAGGTTGAGCAAGAAGGATACGAAATTATTATTAGCCTGGACTTCTCTGCTTTCACACGGGTTCTTGGCAGCAATATGATCACGCCGCGATCCGATCGATCACAGCTTGCGGAATCAGACCGGTGCTCAGATCGATCACTGTCGACGTATGATCTTATGTTCCTGAACGCTCTAGGAATCAGAGCCGATCTTTAGCGCTGCGAAAGATGTCGTACAAGGTTCCAGACGTCAAAAGGCTTGGAACCGATGAAATGATGCCCATAGACATCTGTTTCTCTCTACCTAGATTCATCTCAGACGGTCTGGACGAAGACTGAGTACAAAAAGGCTCTACGCCGCGAGCACAAAGAGGAACGCACGGCGATGCTTCCCCTAATCATGGGCAAAGCTGTGATTCCTGATTTCCTTGAACAAAAAATCTACATCGATTTGCGCAAGGATCCATGATGATAGCCGTCAAAATAATAGCTCACACGCGCTTCCTTCTCTCCAGTTACTACTCGGGGCGCGTCAACCTGTGGGATATGGACACCGGGGAAACGATCCGGATATTCAAAGGCCCAAAGAGCGGAGTTATGGCATTGGAGGTCAGCCCGGACAGATCACTTCTGGCCACCGCCTGCTACGACGGATGCCTGCGTGTATGGCGAATGGATACTGCTGTTCCCTTGGCGCAGTTCACCGCCGACAGTCCGTTACTGGCTTGTACATTTAGCAGCGATGGCAAAACGATTGTCGCAGGCGACTTGACGGGCCGGGTTCTGTTCCTGGCACTGAAAATGGATTCCCGAAGACCTTCACCGTCGCAATTGCAGATTTAGTCGTGGCACCATGTTGCAGGTGGTCTCACTGGAAGCTAGGCCCGTACAGGGAGTTTCAGTCTCTTGCATCGGATGTGAATGGGGAGCTCAAGCATTGGCGTCTGTAGGAGCAGGCATGAGGCCGACAATGCGGTCAGATCCCCGATCCTCACGAACACTAGGATACCAAGGCCGACCAATGATGGTGGGCGTATGGTGCCGCTAGCCGAAGCTGTCCAGAAACGGGCTTTTGATAAACGGAGGCTCCTTCAACCCAAGATGCTTAAGTTAGCGCTCATGCCCCACCAGGGTGGGAGGCATCGCGACGGCGTCGACCACTTAAAACACGGCCACCGCGAGCGACGCAGAACCGGATACTCGAGGGTCACCGCCAAACCGCACGCCGCCGTACAAAGTTCAGGGTTCTTAGACCAGCTTCTCACTGCAACTAACGGCGAAAATTCGGGCAGTCGTACGTTCTGGAAACTCAATTCGGGCCGCGCTTGCAGCATCCTGCAGGCTTGCCTGATTTTGTGATACGCTAACAATCCTTCCCCGCAATTCTTCCTAGACACCTGCGGAGACCCAGTCTGTACGCGGAACTTTGGCGGAGCCGCCAAAGCGGCGTTTTTCAGCGCGTCGACGGGAGTACAGTTGCCATGGCCTATGTAACTCGGTTACGTTATGACCTCTTCGTGAGTTATTCCCACAACGACGATCCCACCTGGATCTCCGGCTTCGAGCGGGCTCTTGCGCAGGAACTCCGCGGCAAGTTAGGCAGTGCTCCTGCCGTCTGGCGGGACGAGCACAGCATTCGCCTTGGCCAGCAATGGCAGGATACGATCACGGAAGGCATCAAAGCTACCGCCGTATTTGTTGCCATACTCTCTCCCGGCTACCAAAACTCAGACTGGTGTAAGCGTGAGCGGAACTGTTTCATGAACCAGTTCTCCACCCTGGACGACATGAAGGTCGCTCTCAAGGCGGGCAATGCGTATCGCTTCCTCAAAATCGTTAAAGCCCCATGGGATGACGACGCACAGCGCGAATTCTTCGCCGAATTGCAGGATATGGAATTTTTCCGGCGCGATGCGTCCGGGATTGATCGGGAGTTGGTTCCTGGAACAGAGGCCTTTCGCTCGCGCGTCGAGGAGGCTGCCCATCACACCTCAGCCATCTTAAAAGCGATGCGCCGAAAGGGCGAGGTGGTCTTTGTTGCCAGCCCGGCGGAAGATGCGTTCGAGGCCGGCAATGACTTGCGCAACGAGCTGATGGCTCAAGGCTATGTCGTCCGGCCCGAGGGTCCCCTCGACCGGTTCTATTCCGACAAGGCAATCAAGAGCGAGATTGAATCCGCGCTTTTATCCGTACACTTGCTGGGAAACGAATACGACGAATTCGCCGCCCGCCAAGTCAAGCTGGCGGTAGAACTCGGCAAGAAAGTTTTGTTTTGGCTCCCCCGCGGCGCCATTCGATCCAGCGACGCCCGACAACGCGAGCTACTGGAATCGATCCGAAATGCGGTCGGAATCACCTCGCCATTTGAGGTCTTCGAGGGCGGAGCGACACGCAACATGATCACGGAGGTTCTGCACGCGCTAAAGCCTCCGCTTCCTCTGGCGACGCCAACCGCGACCGGCCCCAGCATTTACCTGATCTGTGATCGGTCCACTCCGGAGGACTCTGCCTTTGCGGAAGCACTGCGGGATGCGATCCAGCCCAAAGAAGGCGTCACCGTGATGCTGCCGGAGGTGAACCCGCCAAGTGGCATTTCGATTGAAGATGCGCACCAGGAACGCCTACGTGAGTGCGATGGCGCGTTGCTCTACCGGAATATGGCGCCGCTTCGCTGGTTGCTGCAGCAAGCGCCCGGCGTTCTATTAGCGGAGCAGATCCTGCAGCGCCCCCCGATGAAGGCCAAGGCGTTTCTGGTCGATAAGCTCGACTTGTTGCCTGGATTTCCTAACGTCATCTTGAGACCAGAGACACCCGACCTCAATATCCTCGAGCGCCTCCTCGCGTCGTTGCGGCCGGCTGGAGAGCAGCATGCCAGTGCTTGAGTTTGACGTCCAGGCGGCGCTGGCTCAACCCTATCCCGGATTGCGCTCGTTTGAGTCCTCGGAATCGTTTCTATTCTTTGGCCGGCGTGTCCAGACCAACGAGTTGCTGCGCCGGCTCGGGGCCGGACGAATGCTCGCCGTGGTAGGCACTTCCGGGAGCGGAAAGTCATCGATGGTACGCGCCGGATTGCTGCCAGCCCTTTATCGCGGGCACCTCGCTGGCACTGGGTCCACCTGGCGCATCGCCGTGATGCGACCGGGCGGCGGACCGCTCGACAAACTCGTGGACGCACTGGTGGATGCGGAACTGTTTGCTGCGTCCGATCGCCAACAGGTTCGAAAAACAATTGCGCTGTCGAGTATGGGGCTTGTGAATGCCGTTAGCCAGGCAAAGCTCAAGCATCGCGAAGCTCTCCTCATCGTCGTCGACCAATTTGAAGAATTGTTCCGCTTCCGTATGGACCACGAGTTGCCCGACGGAGGCGGAGAAGCCGCATTGTTTGTCGCGTCTCTACTGGAGGCCGTCGATCAGGTCGAGCAATCGATTTTTGTCGTGCTGACGATGCGGTCGGACTTTCTCGGCGATTGCGCCCAATTCGTTGGTCTGCCCGAAGCCCTGAATCGCAATCAGTATCTAATTCCGCGCATGATCCGCGATGATCGTCAGGAAGCTGTCGAAGGCCCTGTCCGCGTGGCCGGAGCGAAGATTTCCGTCCGGCTGGTGCAGCGCGTGCTCAACGATGCCGGTGATGATCCTGACCAATTGCCCGTGTTGCAGCATGCGCTTATGGCCACTTTCCGGGAGTGGAAGAAGCGAGGCGGACAAGGCGAAATCGATTTTCCGGAGTACGAGGCAGCCGGCACACTCGCCGATGCCATCAATCGTGACGCCCAATCTGTACTCGATGACCTTTCCGCCGGCGATCAGGTGGTTGCACAACGGATCTTTCGCTGCCTCACGACCATGGAAGGCGGTCGCGCGGTGCGTCGCCCAGCGCGCTTCAGCAAGATTCTCGAAGTGATTGGCACTGTGGATCGCGAACAGATCGAGCGGATCATCCGCAGCTTCGCCGCAGCGGAACACAGTTTTCTGGTCCTGCCGGCCGGAGGACAGCTCCGGGATGATTCCGTGATCGACATTACACACGAAAGCTTGATTCGCAAGTGGACCACGTTGCGCAACTGGGTAGAGGCCGAAGCTGAGAACGTAAGGTGGTACCACTCGCTGGTTCGCGCCGCCGCGTTATATGAGGTAGGTACAGGCGGTACTTGGCGCGACCCTGAACTGAAAGAGGCTCTTCTCCGCCGCGAGCGGGATCAGTGGAATCAGGCATGGGCCAACCAGTACGGTCCTGGATTCGACTCAGTGACCAAGTTCCTTGCCCGGAGCAAAGCGAGGCAAAGGCGAGATCGAATTCTGCTTCGTGGAGCGATCGTGTTGGTGTTTGCGGGGGCTCTATGGGGATATGGCAAGTATCGCTATGACTTGTATCAGGATCACAAGTCAGAGTTAGCATTGCGGGCAGCGTTGGCCGATACCGCGTCCTCGCAAGCCGCCACGCAGAACAACCTGCGAAAGCTGGAGGCTGATCTCGCCACCGCGCAGAATTCGGCGGAAAAAGCGGAGCTGAAACGGAAGCTGGACGAGCAAACAAGGGAGCTCGCCGTCTTACAGAACCAAGCCAGCCAAACGGCACAGCAACTTGCAACTCATAAAGGCGATCAAGCGTCCCAAGATTCGCTGCTCAAAGATGCGTACGCGCAAATCGACAGCTTGCAGGCCCAACTGAATGGGGTTCGCGGCATTTGTGCGCCGGGATTCGTCTGGCGCGGCGCGGTGCCGGGTGATCGAGTGTGTGTCACTCCGGCGGTGCGCAATCAGGTTCTTTCCGACAACACTCAAGCTGCGGAACGTCGCGCGGGAGGTGGACCCTACGGACCCGATACTTGCAAGCAAGGCTACGTGTGGCGCGAAGCTACGCCCACCGATCACGTGTGCGTCGAAGCCAGCGTTCGGGAGCAGGCCGCCCAAGACAACCGCCAGGCGCAATACCGCTTAGCCACCGGATCGCCAACGGGACAGATGGCGAAATAGTTGCGAGACGGCTTCACTTTGTCGAGCCGCGCACCACGGCCACGCGGGCGAGTTCATTTTCTCCCGTTCGGTCGAAATAATATGGTTACAAAACTTACACAGGGTCCCCGAAAAGAACAGCAGGGTTTTACCCCTCTTATGACGTGGGCGGGGCCAAGGCGCGAATCGCAATCCTTTACTCGATTCTTAGGGCGTGCATCGGTTCGATGCTAGCGGCGCGGCGGGCAAGGATGAAGCCATGAGCAAACGCGGGGGCCATCTTTGGATTCTGCTGGAGAAGCCGCTGCTGGCCAAGGACTGCCGGATTTAGATTCACCAGATACTGGCCGCATCCGTTGGGAACGTCCTGAAACGACAAGATGGAAGAGGATTCGGGAATCTTTCCCGAACCCTCCCATCCTGCTATGCCGTGCCTTACTTCAGAGATGCGACCAATATTTCCTCGGCGACGGGCACGTTCTGAGCTCGTAGCTCCGCCTCCGTCTTGCTCTCGGGCAAGCGATACATAATTCGCTCACCGGCAAGCGTCATTCCCACCAGGAAATATTGAGCTCCGTATTTGTGGAAGACGAGAGTGTAAGCCGCAGCCTTTCGGCCTTCGCTTAGAGAGGCCTGAGAAAACATACCCAATCTTGCGGTCGTATTACGGATCACCAGTGTCCTTCCGTCCATGGTGGCCGGTTGTACGATGTATTCCCCGGCAGGCACGGGCTTGTTTGCGACCATAAACTCGAATGGCACTTGGGCCAGTATCCTCTCCCCACTGTGTAACTGGGCAGCCGCCAAGGCCGGGAGCAAGGTTAGCGCCAGTGCCAGCATTTGCTTTGCGTATTTCATAAGCCAACCTCCAAAATCTACTTTCTGATCGACCGGGGAAGTTGGCCCATCCTGCACCGGCACAGTGAAAAGGTCCATGGAGGCAGTCTGAAGCGATATCAATTGATCTGAAGAACCGGGACACGGCTTGACAGGGCCGCATGGGCCGACAAGAATTGCAGATACGGATTGAGTTGTGGGGTTGCATGCTAGAGAAGAAAGTCCGCTTCAGCAAATTCGAATTGGATTTCGGACGATTTCAGCTATCGCGCAGCGGTCAACCCGTGCGTCTGGAAGGCCTTCCCCTGCAACTGCTGATGTTTCTAGTCGAAAACCAGCGCCAGCTCGTTACGCGCGAGCAGATTGCTGATCAGTTGTGGGGAAAGGGCGTCTTCGTTGATGTCGAACAAGGAATCAATACAGCGATCCGCAAAATACGGGTTGCGCTGGAAGACGATTCGGCACAGCCTCAGTATTTGCAGACTGTGGTGGGGAAAGGATACCGGTTCGTGGCGGTTACGAATATGGGTGGAAGTTTGACAGCCCACAGTTCCGAGGTCGCTGACAAATTCCACGTCTCCCCCGGGGAACTCGGAGAAGCCATCATGGCGGCGGCTGGGCTGCAGCCGAATGATACCAACCCACGGAAACTTCGGAACTAGTCTTAATCGAATCCGGATGCCCAGTAACTTCGAGAACGTGTTTGCGAACCTTGTTCTGGAGATCAAAACAAAACATTTTCTAACGTGATGTGTGTCGACTTTGTTCATACTCATCAGTTGGCCTACAATTCTTGGCACTCTTACGCGAGAGCCTAGGGATCTCTGGAAAGAGCCGTCAGCATGGCAGCCATCGCCGCCGTTTCTCCGGATAGCGCCTCTACATTCATGGGCAAAATGGCAGGTCCTTGTGTCTTCGTTTTGTTCGGGGCCGCTGGGGATCTGACGAAACGCAAGCTGGTTCCAGCGCTGTTCAATCTGGTGCGCGCCAAGCTGCTTCCCGACATCTTCGCAGTGATGGGAGTTTCTGTCGATGAGCTCGATAACGAGTCCTTCCGCAAGCAAGTAAGCGAATTTCTTCCGACCCAGGATGCGAGTTCTCTGGATTGGCTCCGCACCCGGCTTTTCTACGCGCGCGGCGATTTCGCCGACGCCGGTATGTTTACGCGCCTGCGCGACCGCCTCGCCGAGATCGATGCGAAACAAAACACCGAGGGCAATTACCTGTTTTATCTCGCAACAGCGCCAAAATTCTT
>Ga0126370_10001081_pt1 | contig 12237 bp, 11 predicted proteins | sample PanSoiMetaPlot_3_FD_92586 | JGI IMG/M metagenome (GOLD analysis project Ga0126370, IMG submission 92586) | Tropical forest soil microbial communities from Panama - MetaG Plot_3 | ecosystem: Environmental > Terrestrial > Soil > Tropical forest > Bulk soil | place: Panama | collected 2016-02-17 | reverse complement strand
TAGGTCTGCGTGAAGTTCTGGCGGGCGTCGCCCACGTTGGTGATCGGCCCGAGCTCGGCGCCGAGGCCGTAGGACAGGATCGTGTTGGGATTCTTCAGACCTGGGGTGGCCAGCGGATTGACGTTCGAGAACTTGAAGTCGTAGCGGATCATGTCGTCGCCCGTGGCCGGGTCCGCGATGTGAATGCTGTAACGCGCGTCGTCGGCAAAGCGGTCGTAGATCACGCCGTCGCCGGGCTCCGAGAACGGACGCACGTGGACGACGACGTTGAGGACCTTCTCGCTCGGGTTGTTGTACTTGGTCCCGACGAACGCGTAGACGTCGGTCAGGTTCACCTGGGGATCCTGCTTGATCAGCGGCGCGTCGCTGTGGCTCGCGGCGCCGGCCGTTCCGCCGACGAACGCGAGCAAGGTCACCAGGGCCGCGATGACCGTGCCGCGGGGTGCGTGTCTCATCATCGATCCTCCTGTTTTGCGCGCTGCCGGCCCTCGCGGAGCTGAGGATTCACCGGCCGAGGCGCGCCTCTGACTCGTGTTGATTGCCGTAGATCACGTGAGCTTCCAGGGAACCAGTCCGCCGGCGAGCGCCTGGATGGCGATCGACACGCCGAGCAGCGCCATCACGGCGGAAGACGTCAGCGGCAGCCAGCGCGTGACGAGAGGGCCCCGCTCGTCGAAGCGCGCCACGAGACGTCGGGCGTACACCATGAGCATGCCGATCGCGATCAGCACGAGCGCCAGGCCCACGCTGAACGCCACGATCAGCAGCAGTCCGAAGCCGACCCGCCTGAGCGAGAGCGCGCTCAAGAGCACGACGAGCGCGGCGGGACAGGGAACGATTCCGCCGGTGATGCCGAGAGCCCAGAGCTGCCGCAGCGACACGCTGCTCGCGTCGTGATGACGATGCGCGCCACGGTCGTGGGTCACGTGATGATGGTCGTGGCCGTGCGCGTGATCGTGAGCAGGGTCGTGGTCGTGGCCGTGTGCGTGATCGTGGGCGACCGGACCGTGAGAGTGAGCGAGCCCGCCGTAGTGGTGATGCCCACCGTGGTGGTGATGCCCGTGCTCGGAGCTTCCGCCGCGGAAGCGGCGCCAGAACAACGAGAGGCCGAGCGCCGCGATCGTGAGCCCCGAGGCCAGCGCGACCCACGGATAGAGTCGCTCGGGCACGACGTACTGCGAGGCGTAGAAAGTCACGCCGCCGAGCAAATAAACGCCGGCGGTGTGCGACGCGGTGACGATGAGGCCGAGGATCAGCGCGTGCCGTGCGGTGCCCCGCGAGCCGACGAGGTAGGCAGCGACCACGGTCTTGCCGTGGCCGGGCTCGAGGGCGTGGAACGCGCCGAGCGCGGCCGCGACGAGGAGTGCGATCGCGACGACGCTCACGGTGAGCTCGCGTGTCGTGATCAGGTCGGTGAACGCGCCGCGTGAAGCCGACTGCACGTTGGCCTTCGCGACGATCGGCGGCGCCGGCGACGTCTCGGTCTGTGGCATCTCCGAGGGGGGCGACGTCACGATCCGCGGCCCCGCCATCGGCGACGCCGCCCGCGGCGCGGTCGTGATCGGCGCCGCCACGACCGGCGACGAGACGCGGGAGAATCGCACGCGCGCCTCGCGCGCTTGCGGCGGTGCGTCGAGCAGATCGGTCGGGTAATCGCTGAGCTCGCGGCTCCGATCGCGCTCGGGTGCGGTGCTCGCCACGACCGTGATGCCCGCGCGTCCGACCGCGATGATTTCCTTCCATCCCGCGCGCGCGGCGAAATTCTCGTCGCGGTAGCGAAGATCCCAGACACCGCCGTGGCTCGTGGCGAGCGGCGCCTCCATCAGAACCGCGATCTTCATCGTTGGCAGATCGGCCGCGCCGGGCGGGAAGATCACCTCGGCGGATCGCACGACGAGCGGCAGCCGCCGTCCGTCGACCTCCAGCGCCAGGCCCGCCGTCAGCGCGTTGACGGTCTCGCGCAGGTAGCGCGTGACGCGCGCGTCGGCCGGATCGGCCGGCAGGTCGCGCGCCTGCAGCTCCTGGAACGTCGGGATCTCGGCCATGTCGACGAAGTAGCGAACCGCGATCGCATCCGGCGAGATCTGGATGCCGCTGTACTGGCTGATGCTGAAGTTGCCGAGCGGATGCGCCTGCCCCGGCGCGGGAATTGCCAGGATCAGCGCAGCGAGGAGCCCGAGTGCCCGGACGATCCGTTGGGTGCCCATGATCTTCTGCAGACCCTACGGATCGCGCCGCGATCCGGATTCACGGCGCCGGATCGCCCCCCGAGGGGGCGCAGGTCAGCGCGCGAGGCCGATTTCGCGGAGGTAGCGGAGCACGCCGGGATGGATCAGGTCGGGCCGGGGCGCCGCGCCGAACGTGTTGGCCGCGGTCGTCTCCGCGGCCTGCGGTAGGCGGCGCGCGATCGCGGCTTCCCCGCGGTGGAGCGCTCGGGCCAGTCGGTACGCCACGTCGTCGTCGAGATCCGGCCGCGCGAGGATGAAGCTCCACGAGCCCACCGACGGCAGCGGCGCGGCCAGGCCGGGATACGCGCCGGCCGGAACGGTCATCGGCTTGAGGAAGGCGTGCCTGGCGAGAATGCGAGCGATCTCGTCCCCGGCCGGCGCGATGAAACGTGCGCCGGCGGGACCCTTGGCGACCGCACCGAACCCGGGCCAGCCTTGCCCGCCGCCCCACAGCGCCGCGGCGCGGCCGTCGAGTACCATCGCTGGTCCATCGCCCGCGCGATCGAGGTAGACCGCCTGGAAGTCGCGCTCCTGGTCGAGGCCGAGCCCGTCGAGCACGTACTTGGCGAGGATCACCAGACCCGAGCCCCGCGCGCCGAAGATCACCGCGCGGGTCTTCAGATCGGCGATGCGGCGATAGGGAGTGTCAGCGCGGACGACGAACATCCCGGGTGTCGAATACATCGCGGCGACGATGCGGAGATTCGCCGGCGGCCGGCCGATTCCATTGAACGCCTCGTGAGCAACCTCGCCCTGGACGAGCGCGATGTCGAGCTGGCTGGCCTCGAGCAGGGGCACGTTCTCGGTGCTGCCCTTGGTGTTACGCTGCTCGATCGCGAGCGTGCCGTCGGTCTCGTGAATCGTGTCCGCGACGGCGGCGCCGTAGACGGGAAATCCACCGCCGGGTGTCGCGGTCCCCAGGACCACCGTGCTCTTGCGCGGTGGAGCGCCACCGGCCGTCGTCGACATGGCGGATACCCTACCACGTCCGCGCGCTATACTTCCGGAGCCCCATGAAGCTCGTCGCTGCCCTCTTGATCCTGCTCGCCGCGGGGCCGGCCCTCGCGCAGCCGGTCCAGATCACGATCTCGCAGCCTGCCGAGGCCACGACGATGGATCCGGGCCGGAGCACGCAGGTCCTGACCGTCAACTACTTCTACAATCTCTACGACACGCTCACGCGCTGGGACAACACGCTGAAGCTGACGCCCGGGCTCGCGACCTCGTGGAAGAACGTCAACGAGACCACGTGGGAGTTCACCTTGCGCCAGGGCGTCAAGTTCCACGACGGCGCGCCGCTCACCGCCGAGGACGTCAAGGCCACGCTCGAGCGCAATCTGCAGCCGGGCAAGACCGTCGTGCAGCCCGGGTTCGCGACGATCGAGGCCGTCCAGGTCGTGAATCCGACGACGATTCGCGTGAGCACGAAGAAGCCGGACCCACTGCTGCTCGTGCGGATGGCGCAGATGGGCGCGCAGATCCTGCCGGCGCGCCTGACGACCGACGACGGCGTGAAGGATCTCGCCCGGCGCCCCGTGGGCACGGGCGCCTATCGCTTCGTCGAGTGGGTGAAGGACGAGCGCTTGGTGATGGAGGCCAGCCGCGACTGGTGGGGGTGGGAGGGCAAGGCGCCGGCGATCGACCGCGTGATCTGGAAACCGATCCCCGAGGACTTCCCGCGGATCGTCGCGCTCGAGAAGGGCGAGGCCGACATCATCACGAACATGCCGCCCGATCGCATCAAGTCCATCGCCGATGGGCGCACAACGAAAATCTTGAGCGTGCCGTCGAGCCGTATCGTCGCGCTCTCGATCAACGGCACCCAGCCGCCGCTCTCCGACAAGCGTGCGCGCCAGGCGCTCCACTATGCGCTCGACGTCCCGTCGATCGTCCGCAATCTCTACGCCGGTCAGGGCAAGCCGTTCAGCGGGGGCGTCGCCGACACCGACTTCGGCTACAACGCCGCGCTCAAGCCGTACCCGTTCGATCTTGCCAAGGCCAAGCAGCTCCTGACCGATGCGGGGCGCCCCGGCGGGATCGACGTGAGTCTGCACGCCGGCAGCGGCACGATGGTCAACGACAAGTTCCTGCTCGAGACGATCGCGGACATGTGGGCGAAGGTCGGCATCCGCGCCCGGATCGACATCATGGAGATGGGCGCGCGGCAGCGCATGCTTAACGAGCGCACGGTGCCGCCGAACGGCCTGCTCCTGGGCAACCCGCAGTCGACGTTGCTCGACGCGGACGGTAGCCTCTGGCGGCTCTGGCACCCGAACGGCTTCAACGGAAAGTACTGGGTCGGCAGCCAGCCCGGTCAGCGCTTTCACGATCTGATGGAGCAGGCGCGCTACTCGCTCGATCAGGGCAAGCGCCGCGCGCTCTACATGGAAGCGACACAGATCATCCACGACGAGAAGCCGTGGCTCGAGCTGTTCCAGGAGGTGATCGTGTACGGCGTGAGCCGGCGCGTCGCCTTCAAGCCCCGGGCGGACTACCGGCTGATCATGGCGGAGATGGGGCCTAGCCGATGATGCGCGCTTCCAGTCGAAGCAGTCGCCGGTCGACTCGGCGAAATTCGTCGGTGACCTCGCCGCGGAAGCGATCGAGCTTCTGATCGACGCCGATGACGCCTTCACCGACCAGCTGGATCTTGTCCATCAGGCGATCGGCGACCACGTCGAAGTGCCGGCGCGTCTCGGCGGCGCTGGCGGCGATCTCGGCGCGCAGGTCCGCGGCATTCGCGGCGATCTCGGCGCGGATGTCGGGCATGAGCTCCGACTTCAGCTCGGATTTGAGCTCCGACTTCAGCTCCGATTTCAGCTCGGAGAAACGCCGATCGAAGTACTCGACGAGCTCCTGATCCACGCGGCTACTGTGACCGGCCGATCCCGTCACGTCAAGTGTGTCGCGGTCGAGACAGCGACCGTCGCCCGGACCGGCGCGGGTGCGGTCGGGCTCTAGTGTAGAGTGAGCTCATGATCAGAGCCGTCGTCATGCTGGCGATCGCATTTCTCGTGGCCGCTGCGCCGGCGCCGGTCCGCGCGCAGTCGCTCGACGACGTCGTGCGCGAGATCGAGACCGTGTACGGCCGCATGAACGACCTGCGCGCCGACTTCACACAGACCGCGTTCAACAAGAGCCTCAACCAGACGCTCCCGGCAAAGGGCACCGTCTACTTGAAGAAGGGCGGCAAGCTCCGCTGGGAGTACACCGAGCCCGCGCCGCAGGAGATCGTGTCGGACGGCAAGAAGCTCTGGCTCTACACGCCGAGCCTGAACCAGGCCAACGTCGCCGACGCGCCCGAGGCGCTGGCCGGTCCGGCCGGCAGCTTCCTGGCCGGGCTCGGCCGTCTGCGGAGCGAGTTCCAGGTACGCTTCCTCAATCCGGCGCAACCGAAGGACGCCGACGGCAACTGGGTGCTCGACCTCACGCCCAAGCAGCCGCTGCCGACCCTGACGCGGCTGATCCTGTCGGTGGATCCGAAGAGCTGGGAGGTCCGCAAGGCGATCGTGCACGATCAGTTCGAGAACACGGTGACGATGCGCTTCACGAAAATGGCGGTGAACAGCGGGCTGCCCGACCGGACCTTTACCTTCGTCGCGCCCAAGGGTGTCGTGATCGTCCCGCTCAAGTAAGCGGAGGGGCCATGGCCGCCGAAAATTCGTTCGACATCGCGTGCAAGATCGACATGCAGGAGGTCACCAACGCGCTCGACCAGGCGCGGCGGGAGATCGACACCCGCTACGACCTCAAGGGCGCCAAGTGCGGCGTGACCCTCGAGAAGACCGACATCACCGCCACCGCGCCCGACGACATGAAGCTCAAGGCGGTCGTCGACATCCTCCAGTCGCGCCTGCACAAGCGCGGGGTGCCGCTGAAGGCGCTCACGTACGGCGACGTGGAGCAGGCCTCGGGCGGCACGCTCCGGCAGAAGATCGCGCTCCAACAGGGGATCCCGATCGAGCGCGCCAAGGAGATCGTGCGCATGATCAAGGACTCGAAGGTGCGCGTGCAGGCCTCGATCCAGGAGGACCAGGTGCGCGTGGCCGGCAAGAACCGCGACGACCTCCAGAAGATCATCGCGATGCTGAAAGAAAAGGACCTCGGTATCGCGCTTCAGTTCACGAATTACCGCAGCGTTTGAGGTTGACTGGAGCCCGTCGAAGTCCCCAGGTGGTGGTCATCACTGAGAAGGCCGCGCCCGGGCTCACGGTATACTGGCTCCCGGCAATGAAGGTTCATTTGACGACGCTCGGCTGTCCGAAGAACCAGGTCGACTCCGAGCTGATGCTCGGCATGCTGACCGAGGCCGGGTTTCCGCTGGCCGAGAGGGCCGAAGACGCCGAATGCCTCGTCGTCAACACGTGCGCCTTCATCGACCGCGCGCGCGAGGAGTCGATCGACACGATCCTCGAGCTCGCGAAGCTGAAGAAGCGGGGCTCGTGCCGGGCGCTCATCGTCACCGGCTGCCTCACCCAGCGGTACGGCGGCGACATCCTGAAGGAGATGCCCGAGGTCGACGGAATCCTCGGCACCTCCAATCTCTCGCGTATCGTCGAGCTCGTGCGCCAGGCGGCCGGCCGTCAGGACTGGGCGAGCTCGGCGCCGCCCGGGTATCTCTACGATGCGACCACGCCGCGCCTCTTGACGGACCGCGTCCCGTACGCGTACGTGAAGATCGCCGAAGGGTGCGACATGGGCTGCACCTTCTGCGCAATTCCCCAGTTCCGCGGCCGCCACCGGAGCCGGCCGCTCGCCGACATCGTGAAGGAAGTGCAGGGGCTGGAGGCGCGCGGGATCCAGGAAGCGATTCTCGTGTCTCAGGACACGCTCGCGTACGGCCGCGACATTCCGGGCAACGGCGACATCGCCGACCTGCTGCTCGCGCTGGGCCATGACACGCGCATCCCGTGGATCCGTCCGATGTACCTGCATCCCGCGCACGTGAACGACCGGCTGATCGAGCGGTGGGCGCGCGCGCGGATCGTCCCGTACCTGGACCTGCCGGTCCAGCACGGCGACGACGGAGTGCTACGCGCCATGCGTCGCGCGGTGACCGCCCGGCGCATGCGCGAGATCGTCAGCGCGTTCCGCGCCGCGATCCCCGGGCTGACCGTCCGCACCACGGTCCTCGTCGGCTTCCCGGGCGAGTCGGAGACCGCGTTTCAGAACCTCCTGGAGTTTCTGGAGGACGTGCGATTCGATCGCCTCGGCGTTTTCACGTACTCACCCGAGGAAGGCACGCCCTCTGTCGGCTATCCCGACCAGGTCTCTGCCGACGTGGCGGCCGAGCGCGCCGCGATCGTGCAGGAGCATCAGGACCGCCGCGCGTGGGAGCAGAGCGCCGCGCTCGCCGGCACAGTGACGGACGTCCTGGTCGACGGGCCGAGCGAGGACCCTGCGTTCGCGTGGGAAGGCCGGACGGCGGGACAGGCGCCCGAGATCGACGGCGTCGTCTATCTGCGCGATCGAGGCCTGACGCCGGGCCGGTTCGCGCGCATCCGCATCGTCGAGGTCGAGGGATACGAGCTGGTCGGCGAGCGCGCCTAGCTTCACCACGGCGCTCGATCGCGTCGCGCTCGTCCTGGCCACTCTCTTCGGCGCCGGCTATGTCCCGGTCGCGCCCGGCACCGTCGCGAGCGGGCTTACCGTTGTCCTCCTCTGGATCGTGCCGTTCTCGCGTCCGGGCCTCGTCGTGTTCCTCATGGCCGTCACGGTTGCCGGTACGTGGGCGGCGCATCGCGCCGAGCGCGCGATCGGCGTCAAGGACCCCGGCGTGATCGTCATCGACGAGGTCGCGGGCATGACGCTCTCGGTCGTGCCGTTCGTGCTGACCCCGGCGGTGCTGGCGGTCGGCTTCGTCCTGTTCAGGATCTTCGATGTGACCAAGCCGTTCCCGGCGCGCGGGAGCCAGCGCATCACCGGCGGGGTCGGCGTGATGGTGGATGATCTGATCGCGGGGCTGTACGCTCTGCTCGTGATCGTCATCGGCCGAGCCGTGTTCGCCTGGCCATGACAGCGAGCGCCCAGATCGTCACGGTCGGGGCCATGCCCACACCCGGCGCGGACGGCGCGGCGATTGCCGCGACGCTCGGCACGGCCGGCGTCACCGTCGTGAGCCGCGTGTTCGTCGAGGACGACGAGTCCGCGCTCGAGCGCGCGCTCGGCTCGGACGACGTCTTGACGGTGGTGCTGGCGGGGAGCGCCGGCTCGGCCGGCGACATCGTCCGCCGCGTGCTCGCCCGAGTGACGGGCGCGCGGCTGGTCCTGAACGAGCGCCTCTTGACGACTTTGCAGGCGCGCTATCGGCGGCTCGATCGCCCGCTCCCGCGACGGGCCGAGCGGCTGGCCCTTCTTCCGCAGGGCGCGACGGTATGGGTGACGGCCGACGCCGAGGCGGGCTGGGCGATGGAGAACGGCCAGCGCGCATTCGCGGTCCTCACGCGTGACGCAACCCTTCCGGGGATGCTCGCGCGCCACCTGGCGCCGTTCGCTCGCGAGTGGGCGTCTACGCGCGGTGCGACGGTCGTTCGCACCCTGCGCACCGCCGGCCTCGCCGCGGCCGACGTCGAGGAGCGGCTGGTCGACTGGCTCGGGCGCGACGGGGAGGCGACCGTCTCGACCATCCCGGCCGACGGCGAGGTGTGGGTGCGGCTTCGCGCGCGCGCCTCGACGCCGGCCGAGGCCGCCAAGAGCCTGGCAAAGGCGGAGAGCGGAATCGGCGTGATCCTCGGCGACGATTGCTACGGCCGTGATGGCGAGACGCTCGAGCTGGTCGTGGGCCGCATGCTTCGCGAGCGGGGGCTGACCCTCGCGGTGGCCGAGGCGTGCACCGGCGGCCTCCTCGGCCATCGCCTGACGAGCGTACCCGGCGCGTCGGCGTACTTCGAGCGCGGCGTCCTCGCGTACTCGCAGCGTGCGAAGGAAGAGCTGCTCGCCGTACCCGGGTCGCTCCTGCGTGCCCACGGGGCGGTCAGCGGGCAGTGCGCCGAGGCGATGGCCCGCGGCGTCGCGACCCTGGCAGGCGCGTCCTGCGCGCTGGCCGTCACCGGCATCGCCGGGCCTGACGGCGGCACCCCGGTCAAGCCGGTCGGCACCGTCTTCGTCGGCCTCCTGCTCGAGGGTGAAGCGACGGCTCGCCGGTTCCAGTTCTCCGGCGACCGGGCGGCGGTGAAGTGGCAAGCGACCCAGGCGGCGCTCGACATGCTGCGCCGCTCGCTGGGAGCGCGCGCGTGAAGGCATGGATCGTCCCGGCGGCTCTGGCGCTGGCCGCGTGCTCGACCGTGCCGCCGCCCGATCGCGGCGCGACTTCGATGCGAGAGGGCAATTACGCGAGCGCGAAGGACGCGCCGGACGAAGCGATCCGCGACGCTCCGATGTCGGCGGCCGCCTACGCGAGCCGCGGCGCTGCGCGCGCGCAGGCCGGCGACTTCGACGGCGCCATCGCGGACTACACCAAGGCGCTGTCGCTCGGACCACCGGACGCGGAGCTTCTTTACCATCGCGGTCTCGCGATGATCGAGAAGCAAGACTATCAAGGCGCGATCGCCGACCTCACTCTGGCCCTGTCCGCGAACCCACGGCACGCGAAGGCACTCTTCGCCCGCGGGACCGCCCGCTCCCGCGCGGGCGATCTCGAGCATGCACGGGCTGACTGGCTGCGGGCGGTCGAGCTCGAGCCCGACGCCGAGGAACGGGCCAAGATGCTTGCGGCAATCCGCGCGGCGACTCCGACAGAGGCCGCGCCGGCACCTTTAGCTGTTACGCCGCCGACCGCAGAGGCCGCCCCTTCAACTCAGGCCATTGCGTCGCCGTCGGTGGCCGAAGCGCCTGCCCCCGCCGTAGTCGCTCCGCCAGCCGCCGAAGCGGCGGCAGCGCCTCCGGTCGCCGCCGCTCCGTCGGAAACGGCGACGACCACACTCACACCAGCGCAGGCGCAAGCGGGCACCGAGAGCGCACTGCCCGCAGCCGCGGGCACGACTCCGGCAGAAGCAGCTCCGCCGAAGTCCGAGGCGCTCGCCGGATCGCCGGCGCCAGCGGCGACCGACGCAGCGGCGCCGCCTCCTGCCGTGGCGCCGGCAGAAGCTTCCAGCTCGCCGGGCGCCGGCGCCGCAGCGGTGGTTGCTGCGGGAACGTCGTCGGCTGGTCAGTCGGCCACCAGCGCGACACAACCGGCCACGACTCCGAATCCGACACAATCGTCTGAAGCAGCCCCAAGCGCCGCCGCGCCCGCGCCGCCCGCGTCGTCGCCATCCGAAAGCACGGCGTCCACCGCGCCGGCGCAAGCGGTCGCGGCCGTCCCGCCCGCGCCGGCGCCCGTGCCGCTGGACTCGCACGCGCTAGCGGCGCGCGGTCTCGAGAAAGAGCTTCAGGGCGATCACGAGGGGGCACTCGCAGATCTGAGAGCGGCACTCGCCGTCGAGCCAGACCCCGAGCGGCAGCTGGGCATCCGCAACCTGCTGCGGCTCCTGGAAGCGTCCCGATAGCAGGCATTCGCGCGTTCGTCGCGATCCTGCTCGACGACGCCATCCGTCGCCTGCTCGCCGAGGCGATCGAGCGGCTGCGTCCCTCGGCGCGCGACGTCGCGTGGATCGCGTCCGGCAATTTGCACCTCACGCTCAAGTTTCTCGGCTCCGTCCCCGAGGAGCGGATCGACGCGGTCGCCGGCGCGCTGCGCGAGGCCAGCACGGACACGAGCCCTTTCCAGGCGCGCATCCGCGGGCTCGGCGCCTTTCCGACGGCCCGCAGGCCACGTGTCGTCTGGGCCGGGGTGACGGATGGCGCCCCGGACATGATCGAGCTCGCGAGGCGGATCGACGCGGCGCTCGCATCGCTCGGGTTCCCGCGCGACGAGAGGCCCTTTTCGCCCCACGTCACACTCGGTCGGGTTCGCGAGCCGGGCCGCAACCCAGCGCTCACCGAGGCGCTCGGCAGCGCGGCCACCCGCGAATTCGGCCAGATGAGGGTCCCGAGCGCGTCCCTCATGCGAAGCGAGCTCAACCCACGGGGCGCGCGCTACACCGAGCTGGCCACGGTACGGCTCGGGCGCTCTGTCTCGGACTCCGGACATTGACGGCCGCGAGAGCGGCCACCTAGAATGGCGGAAAGCGATAACGAACGAAACGTGCAGTGAGCGTGCGAGGATAACTGAAGGAGACGCGCATGGCTGAGGCCAAGAACGAGCGGCGGCAGGCCCTGGAGCTGGCGATCTCGCAAATCGAGCGGCAGTTTGGCAAGGGCTCGGTCATGCGCCTGGGCGCCGGTGGCCCCCTCGAGGAGATCGCCGTCATTCCGACCGGTGCACTGTCGCTCGACGTGGCGCTCGGCGTCGGCGGCCTGCCGCGAGGACGTGTCACCGAGATCTACGGCCCGGAGTCCTCGGGCAAGACCACGCTCGCGCTCCACGTCGTCGCCGAGGCGCAGCGCCTGGGCGGGATCGCTGCGTTCATCGACGCCGAGCACGCGCTCGACCCGATCTATGCGCGAAAGCTCGGCGTCAACATCGACGAGCTCCTGATCTCGCAGCCCGACACCGGCGAGCAGGCGCTGGAGATCACCGAGACGCTCGTCCGCTCCAATGCGGTCGACGTCATCGTGATCGACTCGGTGGCGGCGCTGGTTCCGCGTGCCGAGCTCGACGGCGACATGGGTGACTCGTTGCCGGGCCTGCAGGCGCGCCTTATGTCTCAGGCCCTCCGCAAGCTTACCTCGGCCATCTCGCGCTCGGGCGCGATCGTGATCTTCATCAACCAGATCCGCGAGAAGATCGGGGTCATGTTCGGCAACCCCGAGACCACCACCGGCGGCCGCGCGCTGAAATTCTATGCCTCTATTCGCCTCGACATCCGGCGTCAGGACGCGATCAAGCAGGGGACGGAGTCGCTCGGCGTTCGCACCAAGGTCAAGGTGGTCAAGAACAAGCTCGCGCCGCCTTTCAGAGAGGCGGAGTTCGACGTCCTCTACGGTGAAGGCATCTCGAAGACGGGCAGCGTGCTGGACGCTGGCGTCG
>Ga0126370_10001080_pt1 | contig 12241 bp, 10 predicted proteins | sample PanSoiMetaPlot_3_FD_92586 | JGI IMG/M metagenome (GOLD analysis project Ga0126370, IMG submission 92586) | Tropical forest soil microbial communities from Panama - MetaG Plot_3 | ecosystem: Environmental > Terrestrial > Soil > Tropical forest > Bulk soil | place: Panama | collected 2016-02-17 | reverse complement strand
CGTGGCCTACGGCGCGGAGAGCCGAGGTAACATTCGGGTCTACAACCTGCACAATGGCGAGCTGGAAAACGAACGTAACACGACGGGTGTAGCGACATATGTCTCCGTCAACGCAAACGGCAATATCACAGCGCTGATCGGCAGTGATCTATTCCATTGGAAGGACTGGACAGACACGCAGGGCGCGCTGCCTCCGGACATCAATGTTGCAAAAATGCTCGACTCGGGAGCCGCCGTTGCCATCAGTTCGGATAACACTTTGCTGGCCATCTACGATCGTGAGCACTCAACGCTCTCGATTCGTGATTTCCTGACTGGCAAAGAGAAGCAATCTTGGGACGTCGGCCGTGTTCTCATCGATGATATTGACTTCGACCCGTCCTCTCCTAGGCGTCTCGTTTCGTTCGATCGCACCGGAACAATACGACTCTGGAGTACCGAAAGCCGCGAGGCATACGTTAGTCTGCAGACCGGTCCCATCGACCGGGTTTTCTTCAGTCCCGACGGCCGGCTTTTGGGGGCAAACGCGTCGGACGGCACCATTAAAATCTGGGACACGCGTGATGGAAAGGAAGTCGCGACGACCGCACCGGCACAAGAGGGAGCGAAAGCGACTGCGCTCGATGGTTTACATGGTCTGGTTGCCTTCAAACAAGCAGAAGCGGTTCAAGTGGCAGAGATTAGTGACAAGCCTCTGCCCGATTTGTCTCCCATCCAGAGAGTCTTCGGCATCATACCCGAGTTGCGCCTGGCAGCCGGCACCTGCGACATGTCATTATGCGTGGTGCGGTTCGATAATGGCGCTCATTCAAATCTGATTAGCAAATTCAAGTCCGGGATTACGACAACGCTTGGTTCGAACGCCACCTTCAGTTCGGATGGCCGGTTAATGGCCGGCGTTTCGCGGCAGTCGGTTCTCACCAGATCGATTCAACCGAGAATGAACGTACTACCTGTGGTGTGGGACATCTCGACCGGCAGCCAAATTCCGATGCAGGCCAAGCAGCGGAATCTGATGATCCTAGGCTTTACACCCGACTCAAATGGCCTCATTGTGATCCCAGTGGATGATGATCAGACTTCGAATCCTTCAGCCGTGGGGCAAAAAATTGAAATCCAGGACATGCGCCAACCTGGGCTCAACATCATGGTCCCGCAGGTGCTCCAGCCGGCGCCAGCAAGCCTCGCGTTCAGTGCCGACGGCCACTGGCTGGCCACGACTAACGCCTTGCCGGTGAGGACCGGAGCTCTTGTGGAGCGCGAAGAGGAAGTTCGATATGTCATCAGAATTTGGCATTGGCCTAATGGAAAGTTCCCGGTCAGGACGGTGGATGTTGGAACAAGAGTGAGTAAGATGGCATTTAGTTCGGATCATCGATTCTTGGTCACATCTGCCGCTGAAGCGTTCCTGCGGATTTGGGACACCAACACCGGCAACGAGGCGGGCCGCGTGGCGCTCTATCGAAACGGCGTTCCCCTCGCCATAGCGTTCACGGATTCAGACCGGCGCGTGGTGGCATATGATCGTTACTCGCTAACGAACTCCTTCTGGCGTCCGGAAGATCTGAAGAGAGAGGTCTGCCAGCGGGTGGGCCGTTCTCTTACCGTGCAGGAGTGGGATCAGTATCTTCCGGGTGAGAAGGGCAAATACTTCCCAACCTGCTCAGACTACTTACGCCCTCAATAGCTGGAGGTGTGCAACGGAACTTTTCGTGAGGTCCTCCTGGCCACGAAATTTCTATGACATACGACGACTTTCTCATCGAGCGGATCGTCGGCGCACCGTGATGAAGTTCCTAACCGTATAGCGAGGAGCCTTAACCCAAGTTCGTCAGTGTAATCCCATGATGCGGCGCGGCTACTCGCGCGATCATCGTCCTGATTGCGAGCAGCTGATCCTAGCCGTCATCGTAAACTGCGAAGGTTTTCCCTTCAGCTACGAGGTGTTCGATGGAAACCGGGCGGATGTCACCGCGCTGGAGGTGATTCTGCGTACGGTGGAGCGCAAGTACTGGAAAGCGCGCCCGGTCTGGATCTTCGATCGTGGAGTAGTCAGTGAACAGAACTTGGCCGCGGTACGCAGGCATGGCGGACAGTATCTGGTGGGTACAGCGCGTCGCAAACTGAAACAGTTCGAGGCGGAATTGTTGAAAGATGATTTTGAAAAGATTCGGCCGGACGTGGAGGTCAAGTCGATTCCTATTGCTGGCGGGGAAGAAACCTACATTCTGTGTCGCACCACGGGGCGGAAGGAAAAGGAGAAGGCCATTCGCAGCCGTTTTGTGGGCACGATCGAACGCGCTCTTCGTGGGCTGGAGAAACGGATCACGGAAGGCAAACTGAAAGATCGCTTCAAGATGGAGCGCAATCTGGGACGCATCCAGGCCTGCCATCCGCAGGTGGCGGATCTCTACGAGATGAAAATCGAGGAAAACAAGCAAGGCACACGCCTGCTGTGGCGACAGAAACCGGAACAACAGCAATGGCTCGAGGCCCGCGAAGCGAGCTGGCCATTCGAGGCTGTTCCATCAACTGGAAAACGAGTCAAAGCGCATGTACTCGTTGCCTTCCTCGGCTATGCCCTGCTGGTGACGCTGAAACATCTACTGAAGCGCAGTGCTTCGGAATATTCGCCTGCTGAAGCCCTCAAGTTTTTATCGGCCTTGCACAGCGTAGATATTGTTTTGCCGACGATCGATAACCGAGAGATATGGCTGTGCCGCATTACCAAACTGGATGACCATCAGGGGAAGATTTTGCACCACTTTCAACTGCAACTGCCGGAACGACTGGAACCCATTCAGATTCAAAATGTAGTGCAGACCGCATCATAGGCGACACTGATTTAAAAGCACTTAACTATCTTTTTGGCCGTTCACTGACGAACTTGGGTTAACGCCGCAGCCCATGTGCTTTGTTCCGATGCCGTTCGGGAGTAAACTCGACGCTATCGCCCTGCTCATCGACTTCGATGCGGTCTACCACGAGCTCATCGCCCCTGCCATCCGCTCCGCTCAAAAACGCTTCGCGCAGATGAAGAAATGAGTGGAGCCATTATTCACAAGCCCATGTTCGAGCGTTTGGTCTTGTGTGAATATGCGGTGGCTGATCTCACCATTGCCAATGCCAACGTCTTTTACGAGTTGGGTATTCGCCACGCTGTGCGAACGTGGAGCACCGTTCTGATTTTGCAGGTGGCAGCCGACTACCCTTTGATGTTGCCCCTGTAGTTCGCCAAAACCCCGCAACGTACACCAATGCGCTAGTAGCGCCGCAAAAATAGGAAGGTCGTGATGCTGCGCGCGGCGAGCAGCTTCTGGACAGCAAACACCGACGGCCGGTCGACACTGTAGTAGCTCAGAAATAAAGCGGGTCCATCCATCGCACGACACCCCGCCTCGCAAATCATGGCACTGTAAGTAATTCTGCTTGAATACCCGCAACTCTGAAGTTAAGCGTAGGAGGAGCTGGGACGCGGGCCGGAGTCGGCCTCGAGAAAGCTTGTGCTAGAGCAGCAATAACAGCAATCGCTGGGATTGATCGCGAGTAACGGCGTAGCTTTGACTGGAAAAGATCAATCTCCTCGGCTGAAAGTCCTCTCGCCAGATCGCTGCGAGAAACAGCAAATCGGACGAGAGGCGACCACCGACCGTTTCAGTTTCGTTTCTGAAGAGCTCTGTCTTTAGCCTTGTTCCGGAACCCAGAACGAGATCATCGTTATTATTACTGTGTCTCTCAACCCATCCCCGTGTTCTTGGGTGAAACGGTGCAGCACCGAAGTTGTGCTCTCAATTCAGCGGCGTTCATATTACTCGCGAGAAACACTCTAAGTAGAGCCACGGCACCCGACGGCAGGCATCGGACGCAGCCCGGTTTTACTCGACCCTTGGCGACTTTACGAGAGCTATTGTTCGTTGACCGGGGTGTAAGGGTTGTCGATGACAAACAGCCACGTGCCATCCGGCTGCTTTCGAACGACTTCCGTGCTCATTCCTCGGGTGATCAGTTGGGGCTCGGTTGTCGTCGTGCGCTGGACTACCCACTCACCGTGCAGCAGCGCAAGACCCTCACTCCTTGCCCGAACGGAGCCCTTCCACCTCCATATGGCCCCAGGAGATGTGAGTGATCCGTGGAGATCGTTTCTCTTTCATCGCGCCTTCAGTGAATTAATTCCAGCAGTGCTCCTCGATCAAAGTTTCCTAACCTTACCTTGACATCGGCCCACGTGGGTCGCTTTTTTGACTGATGGTTGCCCATATGCACCTCAGATGTTACCCATTCGCGTCCCATGCCCTGGCGACTATAAACAAGATCCTGCTACGGTCGGCAACAATGTCTCGCGGTATTTCCATGGCATCCAGTCCGCAGGGTTGGCGGCGAGCTCCTCGGCATGCCTCTGCAGTTCGGTGAGATAGACGAAGGGATTCACTTCGTTCAGTTCGCAGGTGTGGATCAGGCTCATATACAGATCTCCCACATTCGCACCATTCAAGGTTTTATAAGAAAGTGAGTTCTTTCGATGCAAAATTGCCTTCTTTAGCGCACGTTCCACAAGATTATTGTCCAAGGGTGCACCTGGCTCGCGCAAAAACAACGTCAGTGCTTGCCAATGCCGCAGCATGTAGGTGATAGCTTTGCCTAAGCCAGAGTTCGGCTCGACTTTGTGCTCATTTACCTGCGCCTCCAGCCCTCGATGCAGATTGTCCATCACTGGCTTGCTGTATTGCTGGTGATGATGTAACCGCTCTCGTTTTCTCATTTTTGCTTCAATTGTTCTTCCCGGACGGACCGCAGTTAATGGGACCCTTCGAGAAGGGGCTGAAGCCGCTATTGTGAAGAGTAATCCGGGCGCCGCAAGCATGAACAGGTAAGCAGGCGGCAGTTGTTGGACTAAGTTATTCGTGCAGAACAACAAGAGTGCTCATGGAACGTGGCGTGGTTACTGTGTTAAGCAGTGATTATAAGTAGCTCGTATCCGAGCGGTTAGCCTACGGAGACTTTCGGATAGCACGCAGGGCGGGACCGCGATATGGGACTCTTTGATGTGGAGTCGTGGACCTAATGTCGGACGCATTTGACTGCCTGGGCGGGCCAACCGGAAGCTGGCTAGAAACGGGCATGGGTTCCGGAATCCAATCGGTCGTATAGTCGGCTACGCGTTGAAGTGACCCCCGCTACAGCCGCTTTACCAGCGCCTCAAGGAACTGTGCTTTTTCGGTCCACTACCTCGATCATGATTACTTCTTCGAACTCCCCCTTGGACGACCTCTTGGGATCGGCGAGTTGTGCGTTGGCGAGAGCATTGCGCGAGAATGGGAGTCCGTGCTCCCGCTAGATGCACGCCGCGTTTCTTTCTTCTGCTGCGCGAGACGCAATCGCTCCTCAACGGACGTAATGTTATCCGGAGAAGACTTTCCGAACCGTTTCAGGTAGAAGTGCTCGATGTACTCTCTCAGCGGCATTTTCCACGATTCCTGCTGATGATTGTCCAGTTTGCCGAGCTTGATCGGGTTCATACCCAACTCGCGAGCCATCTGCACTTGGGCGTGGGAGAGGTGATGGCGCTTCTCGCGCGTCGATCCACTCCTGCATTTTGGGGTTCGGCTTTCTTTTCTTCGCCATTCGATTCGCCTCGCTTCCATTTACCTCATTACAGGAGAAGATCGTCTCCCTCATCCTCGTCCTCGAGGTAAGTCTCCTCTGCCGCGGCCAACGCTTCATGGACCGCCTCGACGATGTCTTCATCGTCGGACTTAGTGAGATTACTCAGGACTTCACTGGCTTCGTGTGGGCGAATGCTGGATACTGCTTCGATCGCTGCCAGCAGTAGGGGCTTTGGCGTTTGGCCCGAATGGATAAGGGCAGCTACGTGTGGCCATGCGGCTTCGAGGCCCCAGTTTCCTGCGGCAAGGACAGCCTCAAGCTCAATGGCGGTATCCCTATTGTCTAGCTCTTCAACGATCTGCCCATCGAACCCGCGGACGAAGCGCATGCAGAAGACCGCGGTCAGCGTCCAGGTGTCATCGCCGCTGGCATAAGCAGAACGGACGGCATTCTCGTGCCAGTCTTGTGGAGCGCGAACGGATGCCTCAAGAATTCGTCGTCGGACTTCCCTGGGAATCTGTGCGTCAGTGTAGAGCTCGCGAAGTGACTCCTGAATTCGTCGGAACGTCTGTTCCGAGATCGGGACATCACCTGCATCCTCGCAACCTTCAGTGTCCGCATACTCCAGAATCGGCCCGAGCGAAATCGCCGCTCGGCCACGCAGTCCTTCGGATTCGTCGCCGCAGCGTAGAACCGCGAGCAGCGCTTCAACCAATTCCTCGTTGACCACGGTGAAATCGCCCGCCATCTCGGTAGCCAGGAACGCGATCCGACTCAGCCGCTTGCTTATCCCGAAGAACGCTGACCAGTGTTTCTGCCGTGTTCGCTGGCCAGTCCCAAGGTGGAATATTGTCCAAGGCCTTCAAATCCATTTCGATCCCCCACCGGCCAACAAGGGGTAGCCTGACCGGTTGTCCTTAAGCTGTGGCATACCCGCACATTGTCGCACGTTCTAAATTAGAAAAGATGGCTGCAATCGGGACAAGCGTCAGCGGAGCCAATATACGGGATGAGCGTTATACGGACAGCTGGAAGGAAAGCATTGGTGAACTTCTCTGGAGTAATCTCGGAATGATAACGTCCTTAATCATTCATTACCTTGGTTGGCCCGCGAGTGCAATGTATGGGTTATTGCGGCCAACTATGGGGGGCTTTCTCAGGAGGACAGCGTTTGCAACCGCTCGATGATTTCGTCCAGCGCCTTTCGGGCCGGGTGGTTCAAATCACTGTAGTCGAATTCTCCGGTCAGTACTGAATGCGAGCCGTTGGGTATTTTGCCGGGATTGTTCGGGCCGGTGGGAATTGTCTTGCCCTTGAAACACTTCTTCCCAAAGAGCTGCTCCAGAGTCTGAAATCTGTCGTCGGGGCACTTCGTATCGGTTTCGAACCTGAATCCCAGGACCTGCACCTTTCTGGCGCGCTCCGCTGCCCTTCTGGCATCGTCGTCAGGCACGCCTAGAGCTGCCGTGCGCTCCTTCGACCACGGTACCAATGGAACGGCCGGCTCGCACATCACCGGCACCAGAACCGACTCGTCGAGCATGACCGACAGAAGCAGGTTTCCGATGAGGCACATCCCAATTACGCCGACACCGCGTCCTCCACATTCGGCATGTATCCTGCGGCAGAGGGCACGCAGCCGCCCCGCGATTTTGCTGGGGGCGTTCGTGCTCAGACTGTTGAGCTCTTTGCGCAGGCACAGGATCGCACTCGCCGGGCCGACCAGTTTGTTGTCCATCCCCAGTTTGCCAAAGAGCAGGGGGAGATAGGCAGAAAATCCGGCGCGATCAGTCGGTCGGCCAAGGCAAGACATCGGTCGCTCATCCCGGGAGCTTCGTCCATCACCAGCACGCCGGGGCCGGAGCCGTCGCGAAAAACGATGTGCGTCATTCCGTCGTGTTCCAAGACGAAACGGTGGTCGCCATCCAGACGCATCGTTGCCCCTCTCTTCAGTACAGCAGCGACTTTCGTAGACACTTTTTTCGCAGCTGCCGGCACTGCGCGCGCGTGACCTGATTGTCGAGGAAGGATTTTCGTGCGCTAACCAGGAAGGCCGTCACCATCGATTCCGGATCTATAGCAACGTATGCGACGATAGCGATCAAAGGGCCGAGCAGCACGCCCCAGACGATCGCTTTCGTGCCGCTATCCCCGAGTTTCGCACCTACCAGACTCGTGACTCCGCCGCAAAGCGCTGCGGTTAGGAGCCCACTGGCCTTTGCGAGCCCGTGGGCCTTAGAAAAAAGGCTGGCGAGGATGGGGCCGGACGCTACCGCCCGTGGCTTTCCTGTCAGATCAGGCATGAGATCCTCCGCTCGGAGCATTCTCCAGAACTCGTCGGTGCTCCATCAATCGCCGCGAGTACTCCCGGAAGTCCGGCTCATCGCTGGCGTCAGCCCACACGGCGAGCACGGCATTGGAGGCCCGAGCTCTCGCCCTCGTTACCATGGTCGGAAGCAGACCAACGACGAGCAGCAGCAGGACCGCGAAGACTGCCCACCAATGATCGGAATCCGAGCGCGGCAGGTAAGCCAAGCACAGCACTACAACGGCCGCAACCAATCCTGCGACTAACTGGCAAGCCGCCTTCCAGTGGCCACTGATGTACGGTGGCGGCTCCTTCGGCGGTTCCGATGGAATCGACTAGACGAGCTCGTCGCGGTGTTGCTTGTAGTGCGTGATCAGCCCCATCCGGTACAGCTTGCGGAAGCCTTGACGCAGCAGCCAGAAAACCGCGATTTCGCCCAGGATCCAGTACAAAAGCTCGCCTGGAGGTGGGATAAGCAATGTTGCCGCGACCGTCAGCAGAGCGGCGAAGATCGCGAATTCCCGGCCACATATCGGGAGGGCACTGCAGCAAGGGGTTGGCATCGACCTTGAAGTCGAGGATCGCCTGCACCCTCCCCACCGGACCCAATCCATCGAAGCGCCTTTCGTCGGGCTGCAAGCTCGCAAGGCTTCCGTCGGGACTTTTCAAATACCCTGGCGCCTCCGAAAATAGAGGCACATATTTTTCTCGAGGATAGTCCGTACCAAGCAGGTTCTCAGGGCGATATTCCGGGACGTTCTGCATCCGGTCGAAGACGCTCTCATGCAGCACAGCGAGGTTGTGATGAGTCACGGGATCGATTGGCAGACGGCGGCGTTTGCCGATGGGAGGCAAAGTCCAGTGCGGCCTGCCCTTCATTTTGTCGTACTTGAAGTGGGGCAGAAACTCCACCACCCACCACGCGTCTTTCAGCGACTCATGCTGTCCGTCCGAAGGATCGGGGCGAACGAAGGGGGCCGGAGACGCTACTCCCAGGACACGTTTCGCCTCGTCGTCGTGGATACGAAGCCCCGCCAATTTGGCTTCGTGCAGCATCCACTCCAGCGTGATCTTCGACAGCCCACTTTCGCCCTCGGGATAGCTGCCGCCAACATCGGAGTGCACCCCGGCGAACCACACCTGCTTGATGTCCTGGTGCACCCGAAAGCCCGGCTCTCCCGGCTGGAACGGCTTGCCCCAGAGATTGTCGCGGAAGAAGCAGCGGCGCTCGTCGATCGAAACCGCGTGCCGCCCAATCTCCATGATCGGATTGGTCGCAGTGAAAGGCATGACGACCGGATCGGAAATCCACCCTACGGAACTGACCGTGTCCCATACGCCGATGAAATGAATCAGAACGTCCTGGCAAAACGTCTGTTTAAACCCTTCCGCAACCTCCAAAGTGTGGGCCATGCCCTGGGTTTCTTTCGTCCGGGTTGCGAACTTCTCCGTGATGTAAGGAATCAGCCCTTCATTGCCCTTATGGAGCAGCCCATACATGTCCAGAAGTCCGCCGAGAGCGCGGGCTGTGTAAGCACCACGGCTGAAACCGAAGAGGTAAATCTGATCGCCCGGTTCGTAGGTCTGAATCAGGTAGTGGTATGCGTCGGCGATACAGAACGTAACGCCATAGCCGAACGCGAGCCCACGAATTACATCCCATTTCTTCTCCACCCAATTTCGCGCATTTGGAGCGCCCATGGTTCCCACGCCCGGGTGATAGTAAGAGACCTGATGCTCGTCGATGACTAATGTACTAGCTAACTTGACTACGTTGGAATTGCTGTCGCCAAACTCATTTCCTGTTCCATCGCAGCAGACAACAATGTTCTTAGGCATAGGTAATCCACCCAAACTAAAAATAGCCCATCACTTGGATGAGACCAACTGCTACTCCACTCTTCAGGGGAACCTGTGCGGGGTATCTTCGCAGATTCTGCGACGGGCTGTCATCAATTTCCGAAGATCGGTACATGATCCAGGCGCGAAGGGCCATACCGTGCTCCTGGACGCCGTCCGATCGGAGGCTCCTGTGGCAACTGGACGCTACCTATTCGAGCTTGTGCCTTAGCTGGGACACGATGCGCGATGTTGCGCTTTTCGTTCCGCTCCGATAGTGAATAATAAAGGACGTTATCGGTGCACCTGTTCATAAGTCTTTGTGAAACGCCCCTCCCGTCACTTCGACAAGAAGTCGGCGTCCCGTCCTAGTGCCGTGATCTAGCGGAATTCTTAAATTGCTATACTTGATGCGCTTTTTTTTGCCGTCGTAGCACTCTCCGCCGTTGGAGGGCAAATATGCCAGCGGTTCCGCAGGCATGCCAGGCCATTGCTGATCAGTTATCCACCCTGGAAGCACAGGATCAAGCCCTTCGCACTCAGTTGGCGAACTTAACGGGAGCGGATGCTTGGGCAGCTCTCGTGCAACTTGGGCAAATCCGGCAGCAGATCACGGTAGTGCAGTCTCAGTTGAACTCCTGCATCGCTGCCAACTCTGCCGCGCTGCAGGCGAACTTCGTAGTCATTGACGTCAGCGGCGCTGGTGGGCCGGCGCCGTCCCGTGTCGCAAACCTGTGGGAAATTACGCCCACCGCGACGACGCTCAGTGACACGAGCACTGTGAGCGGGAATGCTTTCTCCTTCAAAGGTCCTTTGCCCACACAATTTGGACTCAGTGTCCTGACCTCCGGAGTGGCAGATATCATCGGACCCGACTTTCTGTCTGCTGCACTTGCCGCTGCGGATTTCGCGAGTAATCCTGCAATCCGCCTCGAAACTGTGTTGGGCCCGGAACTGAAGATTGACGCTGCCACGATCGCAACTTCGATTGCGGGGGCATTTACTCCAGTGAACATCAGTCTCTCCGTATCCGGCATCGCAAATGGGACTCTTTCCGTGCAGACCCTGGATGCCTCGGCGACCAGCGAAGGTATTCAACTGCGCGCCAATGGCCAACTCGATATCACAGTTGTCGGCACAGGTTCCAACCGAGCTACTGTGAGTGGAAACACGACTCTGAGCCTAGTACCTTCTGCAACGCCAACGGCGGCGGACATTTTCGACGTCGTTACCGTTTCCGATGTCACTGTTGAAATCACGGGCTCAGCGATTCTTGCTGCGATAGCCGCAATCATTAAGTCGTCCCTGGCAGGGCTGATACAGAATCAGCTGCGGGACCTCTTTCGAAAATTGCTTCCCTCCCTTGCACTTCAGGCGCTTGTGTTGCCAAATCTGCCGAATGGCGTAATTCTTTGCATTCGCAGGCTTGCGGCCGACCCTACCAGCATCACTGTTCAGCCCGCTCTAGCTGCGGTCGGCACCGTGCTGTCCACTTTCCACCCGCCTACGATCCCGCCGCCATAGATCTGCTGCTTCAGGCCCATCGACCGTTTTCAGGCAAGGCAACTCAGGTTCAACAATCGGAGGCTCAGCTCTTGTCATCTATTCTGCTTTTTCATACTTGATGAGCACGGGATGGGCGTTATACGGCCAGATGAAAGAAAAGTATTCGTAAACACTGGGCGACTAATCGTTACCTATCTTCCTCGCGTTATCCGCGATCGCCTAGACTAGACTAGCTAGCAGCCTGTGGCGAAACTCGGCCGGCCCCGGTCGTCGCGATCAAGCGTTCATCCACCGGAATGAAGGCTGGAAGCCACTTAAACGAAGCAATGAAAAGCCTTCGCCACGAAGCAGCTCAGCGTTTGGCCTCTGGACGCTTGCCGACGGGCACCATGATGTGCACATAGGGCGTGCCCTTCCACATCACGAAGGGGCCACCGCTGTAGGGGTCAGTGGATAGGCCCTCCAACTCCGCCGGATTGGGAACGATCAGCATAGTGTGCGGTCCGGGCTCCACCCATTGGTTGTCACTGGTCCGGGCTTCGGCGTAAGGGTCGGTGTTGCTGCTTCCCACATCTCCGGCCAGCATGTACACGATGCCGACTTCGTTGGCTTTGAAGGGCTTTTTGTTTAGCCAGGCATCTCTCCATGCTTGGGAAGTCTTATCCAGGCACATGGACATCTTGCCGCGCTTTTTCATCGAGTCTGGGGTGGGATAGCACGTGTAGGCACCGGTGCCCGGCTTGAGGACCGTACCGTCCCAGTTCTTCACGATGGCAGTTTTGGCCATCTCGGGCGGAGCGGCGCTCAGGGCCTCACGGATCAGTGCCTGCTTGTCCTGCGCGCCTGCTTGAAAAACGGTGGCGAACAGAAGGAAGACCAGAACAATCGGCAGCCGTACAACTCTAGCAAGGACGAATACCTGCGAATGCGCTCGCCGCGAAATAGGCAACGTTCTTTCCATTTTGACCTCCAACGCACAATGCT
>Ga0126370_10001077_pt1 | contig 12245 bp, 5 predicted proteins | sample PanSoiMetaPlot_3_FD_92586 | JGI IMG/M metagenome (GOLD analysis project Ga0126370, IMG submission 92586) | Tropical forest soil microbial communities from Panama - MetaG Plot_3 | ecosystem: Environmental > Terrestrial > Soil > Tropical forest > Bulk soil | place: Panama | collected 2016-02-17 | reverse complement strand
TTGCTCATGCCACTCCTGCGAAACGTTATCCTAACTCCACCGACGGAGCAACCTGAAGAGAATCTTGGATTCCTTGACTGACGAAATCAGTGTTTACGCTCAGAACCCCGTCCGAAGGCACTTGAGCGTAACCGTGATGTTTCAACAGGGTGAATGATCGCATTTGCATAGCTAATCCCAATTACGCTTTCGAGGGTACACGAGAACGAGTTCCGCTCAATGAACTTCGAGCCCTCCGTCGATGGCAGTTTCCGCATTAGTCAGCTTCGATAAAAGCGACCAAAGAGATCGTCGTCGGACTGGTATAGCCTGCTGGCTGTCCATTCGGGGACACAAAAGTTCATGAGTGGACGCCGTCGTGGTGTCTAAAAGGCAGGGACGGCTTCCCTTCTCCTTTATTATCAATCTGCAATCCCGCCGGAGCTTTGGATTGGTAGTTGCGGTGAATTTCTGGGCCGCCGGATCTGACTCAGAATTCAGCACGAGCGAATGTATCGGAGCCAATAATGCACACTATCATTCAAGACCTTCGCTACGGCATAAGGCAGTTAGTGAAGAATCCAGGGTTTACGGCCATCGTCGTCATCACTCTGGCGCTGGGGATCGGCATCGACTCCACAATGTTCAGCATGGTGAGCGCGATCTTGCTAAGGCGCCCCCCCGGGCACCAGCCCGATCGTATCGCCGTCGTGACCGGTATCGATCCGGGGAACGGCTTCCAGCCTGATACAGCCACTGTCTCCATCCCAAATTACTTAGCGTGGCGCGAGGCCAACCATGTCTTCAGCGACATAGCAGCAGCCGATGAGTTTCACACAGCGAGTTGGACGGGGCAGCGTGAATCGGAGTCGCTGCGCTCGGCCGCCGTCTCGGCTAACTATTTCGATGTACTGGGCGTGACCGCGCAGATCGGCCGAACTTTTAGCCCCGGAGAAGATCAGAGTGGGCAAGATCATGAAGTAATCCTAAGCCACGGACTGTGGGAGAGGCGTTTCGGTTCCGACCCGTCAGTTGTGGGTCGCACTATTCGTCTGGATCGTGAAAACTACACAGTCATTGGCGTTACGCCCATTAGCTTTCGCCTGATGGGCTTTCTTCCGGAACTTTGGACCCCTCTGGTGATAACACCGGACGACCGAACAGCCGCTGCTCACAAGGATCGCGCACTGTATTTGTTCGGACGCCTGAAGCCCGGCGTGACCGTGGTGCAGGCACGTGCTGAGTTTGCGACCTTGGCGCACAGCGCCGAGCAGGAGTTCCCGGAATCCGACAAGGGATGGGGAGCGATGGTGCGGACTCTGCCGGATTTCCTGATCTACGGTTTCGGCATTCGCAGCGGTTTGGCAATCATCATGACGACGGTGGGATTTGTCCTGATGATCGCCTGCGCGAATGTTTCCGGTCTGTTACTGGCACGCGGCGCAGCCAGAAAAAAGGAGCTAGCTGTTCGCCTTTCCCTCGGAGCAGCCCGCTCGCGAATCGTCCGGCAATTGTTGACGGAGGGCTTGGTGATTGCGCTTCTGGGAGGCGGACTAGGGCTTTTGCTCGCCTATCGCGGTATAGATTTCATGCGCGCGGCTATGCGCTTCAATGATGCCTTTACTGCAATTGGATTGAGGCTCGACATCAACGTAATTCTGTTTACTATCGGCGCTTCGGTTGCATGCGCCCTGCTTTGTGCGCTTGCGCCGGCGCTTAATACCGTGCGGGCCGACGTCACGACTGGTTTGAAGGATGAGAGCCGCTCCGCCTCTGCTGGACGTTCGCATACCCGCGTGCGATCGGTCCTCGTCACCGGGGAGATCGCGCTGGCGTTGCTTCTTTTGGTCGGAACGGGTCTGCTGTTTGTTTCGATTTTCAAGCTTCATCATCAGAACCTGGGATTCCAGTCGGAGCGTCTGCTGACTGCAGGCGTTAAACTCGACGTGGCAAAGTACAAAGACGGCGATCATCAGGTAGCTTTTGTCCGCGACCTGGTGCCCCGGTTGCAACAGATTCCAGGTGCAGAGGCAGTCAGCGTGACCTCGGATTTGCCAACCACAGGACCCGGCACCGTAACCGTTCGAATCCAGGGCCAACCTGACTTGGCGGCGAATCAGGTACGCACGGCTGCGGATTTTGTCATCACACCGGATTTCTTCCGGACGGCAGGCATGACCGTGCTTCGGGGTCGTTCGTTTACAGAGCAGGACAGTAGCGCTGCAGAACGCGTGGTGATGGTCAATCAAAAGTTCGTCGAGCGCTATCTGCCTGGCGAGGATCCGATCGGAAAACAAGTTCGTCTCGAAGTTACCGGATCACCTGCAGGATGGAGTCAAATCGTTGGAGTGGTAAACAATGTGAAGACGTATTCGGAATCGGCTGCAGAGGACCCCAACGTCTACGAATCATTTCTACAGCGCCCCCGGGCCGAATTCTCCCTCATGATACGTGCTGCGAGCGAGCCGAACAGCATGGTCACCGATCTGCGTAAGACGGTAGCGCAGGTGGATGCCGATTTGCCACTGTCTGGCGCGATGAGCATGTCAGCGGTGATCAAGCGACAAAACATAGGGGATGAGTTTTTTACACGTGCCTTGGGTGTCTTCGCCCTGCTTGCGCTAGGGTTGGCAGCTATTGGAATCTACGGACTCATCGCCTACTCCGTTGGCCAGCGAACTCATGAAATTGGCATCCGCATGGCCATGGGCGCCAGGAGTCAGGACATTTTGCAAATGATCTTTCGCGAAGGACTAAAAATGACTGTGATCGGCGCAGCCATCGGACTTGCGCTGTCGATACCATTGCCCGAGGTTTTTGAGGCGATGTTGTCCGACACCCATGTCCATGAGCCAAGTCTTTACTTCCTCGTCCCGATCGTCATTTTGGGCGTGGCCACAATGGCCACCTACATTCCGGCACGATGGGCGGCGCGGGTGGATCCCATGAATGCGCTGCGGCAGGAATGAGTTTCACGGGGACAACCGTGCCTGAGATGTGCGTCTCGACAATCTGAGCTTTGCGGGCGGTAAAGGTGAAAAAAAACAACAGTTCAACGTGGATAACTATTCTCAGCTGCCCAGTCTTTGACGTTAAAACCTGCGGGCATTCCCTTACCGGCGAACCATCCTAAGCCGTGATGGGCTCTGAGAATTTGATAGGCATTCGCGCCAACTGGCGTTATCACGTCTCTCGTCTTCCTTACAGCGTGCAGAATTTCCTTGCGACGAGCCTTAATCGCGCTTGTTTGGCATCAGGTCACCGTTGCAAAAGAGACATTTCACGCCAGCATTCTACGCTGAATCTCGGGGGAGTTCCCGTACAATGGCGCAACCAGGCGTTAACACGTTTTGACCTTTGGTCATTTCGCGCTATCGGGATTTCTCGGAAACTGGCGTGCTCGGTCGCGATGTTTATGATCGCCGCTTCCCTCAAAAGGTCCCAGGGCGCCTCCCGTACCTTGTCGCAGCGGTTGCACTCTTCAAAATTACGGGGACTCAGAGTGCGAACAGTCGATTCGCGCCTTTTCGACCACGAGAAAGGACAGGTTCGATATTGGGCCGAACGCGAGCTGGATGTCGAAGGCCAACTAACAAAGAAGCGAAACGCCGAGTACATTTTTAGCGATTACTGGGACCCGAGGGGACCGATGCGCGAGTAGCCAAAGCTCTCGGTGTGAAAGCCCATCACCGTGCCGTCAGCCAAAACATCAAAAGTGAGTTTCTCGCCAGGCGACTCCGAAGGTCCGACATCGCGCTCTCGCTCGAAGAAGACGTTCGGCTCGCTAGTTCGTTGGAGAAGTGTGCTTCCCGAGCGAGGATTCGGCTCATCGGGAGCGAGGAGAACAAGATTCCCATCGAGGACTGCCACCAGCATCCTCCCCAAGTGATGCTTCGCCTCGTAAAGTCCGACCAAACGACTGGATTCCGGCGCCAACTTGCGCACAGCGCGGGGCGACGAGTTGTCGAGGATAGGCGCGAGGAGTTGCACGGCATAATCCGTGTAGTTTCCCGGATCGTCGTCCTCGGAGTTGGTCAGCACAATCACGCTTAGCTTGACAGCAGGGATGAAGTTTATATCGGCGGCGTACCCGCCTCCACCTTCGTGGCCGACGCGGACGTAACCATTGACCCGGCGCACGCGCACGCCGAGCCCCCACGATTCTTGCCAATCGGGGAGCAGCCAGTGCGGCTGATGCATCTCGCGCAAGGTACGGCCCGAGAGCACGGGAGAGTCGCCATTGCTGCCTTCGGCAAGGTGAAAGGCAGCGTATCTTGCAAGGTCCTCGACGTTGGAAGCAATCGCGCCTGCACCGTCAATCGCAGTCGGAGCGCCTGGCCATTGCACTGCGGGGTCAGCCGGGACGGGAGGCCCGCCCGCAGCGGCACGCACGTAGGCCACTGCGAGTCCCGGTTCATCCCGCCGGGGAACGGCACGAGTTTTCGTCATTCCAAGCGGAGTGAGAATATGCTCCTGGATATAGGTATGCCACGGTTGGTGTGCTTCTGCGGCAACCACTTCGCCGAGCAGGGCAAAGCCCAGATTGGAATAATACCAACGCGTATCTGGCTCATAAATCTGAAGTAGCGGACCCGTCAGATCCGTTTCGCTTGAATAAGTGCCGGCAGTCCAGACAGTCCCCGGCGGGTCTAGCTGCAAACCCGAGGTATGCCTCAGGAGTTGGCGGATTGTGATATCGGGTGTTCTGGAAGAGTGCCTCTGAATATGTATTTGGCTGAGATGATGGGCCAGTGGGTCATCCAATTGAAGCTTCCCTGCATCGCGCAACTGGAGAATGGCAACCGCAGTGAAGGTTTTTGTTATAGAGCGAATGCCATAGAGAGTTTGCGGCGTCGCAGGTATTTTCTTTTCCAGGTCTGCATAACCGTAGCCTCGCGCCCAGACCAGGCGATCACCCACGACGACTCCGGTCGAAAGGCCCGGAAGGCCCCTGCTCAGGACTCGGTTAGCAGTCCAGGCGTCCAGGATGTCCAAGGCATCCTGCAACCCTTCAGGGTCTTGGCCAAGGACGGGGTTGGCGGTGGCAAACAGCGTCCCGACCACAATCAGCAGATAAAGGAGGCGATGCCTGCATAAGTGCGACCTCGTTAGGGCTGTCTGATGGGGATGATTTGGCCGGCGGAAAACCATAGAACTCCTCCTCCGCTCTCTACATCTTGTCACACTGGGAGGTTCGAAAGCGCGACGATGATCGCTGCGGCTCAACGCGAACATCTCTCCGCTTCCACCATAACTGTCGCAACCAAGCGATCTAACTTGTAACCGTCCAGTTACGAGTTCAATCGCGATGTTGCGCCAAGTATGCTTTCGTCAGCCAGCAGGGGTTACGATTCGATGTGGACCCTTAATCGCGACTCTGCTGGCGGTGCTTGCGACGGAATCTCCGGTTTGCCAGAATGACAAACAACACGATTCCAAGCCAAAGAAGAAAATACATTCCGTAGGCGTTTAAGATTTTTTCCCACAACGGCAGCGATGACCCTCTTGGGAAGTCGGCGACGATAAGAGAGACGAGCAGGAACGTGTATGCGAACAGGATAATCAGTACACCGATCCACTGTCCAACGGTGAAAGACTGTTTGGCATACAGGTTGCGCCAGAATCTGCCCTGATTCTGGACGGTGTTAGGAAACACAATATTTTGCTGCCGGGAACCTACGTCAGTTAACCATTGCGCTTTTCGCTTGAAGGGAAACGAAGGGCGAGCTATGGGCAGGATTCTAGCAGTTAACCTCAGGTGCGCGTAGTTGATGTAAACAGCGATAGCACGTATTGACCGCTGGTCACTAAGCGCTCGTGATAAGAAAGCCACTCACGGTTTCGACGGCAGCTGCAGTATTGATAGCGTTTGCTGATAGCGGGATCGATGAGTGTCATCCGGTCGCATCGAGAGCCACTGCTGAACGTGATAGGCGGGATTATGCCCTGGTCTATCGCGCTGGTTGGGGTCTGCGCCCGCGTCTAACAGTATCTGGACCACCTCCGGGTTCCCCGCTTTTGCCGCCCACATCAGCGCAGTTTCACCCTCATCGTTCATCTGCTTAACATCTGCTCCGGCAGCAAGCAACCGCTGAACCACCTCAACCTGCCGCTCAGGTTTCCCATAGAGGTACGGATTGGCGGCGGCGCCGATCAGGACGGTATCGCCGTTCTTGTCTGTCGCTCGTATCTGAGCACCATGCTTGAGCAGAACGGACACTGCATCGGTTTGACCCTCGACGGCCGCCATCATTAGCGCTGTCCATCCGGTCTCGTCCTTGGCATTGATGTCGGCTCCCGACTCGATTTCGTTCTGCAGACTCTGGATGTCTCCTTTCCCCGCCGCCTGCATCATCTTCGTGAAGCCGGGCTTTGTCTGCGAGTGAACATCGGATGTGACGATGAGTTCATTCTTCAAGTCCTCCGCCATTGTGTACTGGTAGCTTGGCTCGACTGACTCCAGCGTAAGCTTGGCGTTTCTATCGTGCCACCAGCGATGAGAGTTGCTGATCCTGTCTACGAGCCGTTCTAGCTCATTCAGTTCATCGGGAGCGAAACAATAGTCTTCGACCGTCTTTGTCACGCCGTCATGCGCGAAGGTCAGGTACGTTGTCGGCAGATCGCTCATACACATCGTCCCATCGGGAAGAATCCGGTTCCGGTACGAACTGTTTAGCGATTGAAACCTGCTGGCCGACATCATCCTGATCAATTCCTCGACTTGCGCTTTGGGCAACCTTGCCGTCGCCATGCCGATGGTGCTGACGAACCGGTTGCCATTCCACTGCACTGTTCCATCGGTAAAGATCGACACCTCGTACACCCGGCACATACCGAAGCAGCGCGTCCGTTTCAGGGTCACAACAGGGGAAGTCGAGGACGTCTGGGCTTGGCCGCAGTTGCAGACTGTTGAGGCAAACAACAGAGCGAAAGACATGCGAACGATCCTGCGTTTCACATCAGCAGTTTACGCCCAAACCTTGTACTAGTTCGGCGATAACTGGCGTAACCTGGCGATAACGCTCAAAATCCCCCGGTGATATCTCACGCTTGTGCAGCATAGAATCTCCTCCGCGTTCAACTCACCGGGGGGAATAGGTCGGCCTCGACCCCTCAAACGGACGCGGTATCAACGCCCACAATATTGGAAGGTCTTAAGACTCAGCCGGACAGTGAGCACTATTGATTTAACGCCAAGTTACGAGAAGCTTGGGAGTAGCCGACCATCCGGACAGAACCTAATAGCCCAAAGATTGAGTTAGCACCCTAACTTTTAATTACCGCCCCGCGGCACTCTCCGCTTCAGCTCGTCGACAAAGTTTTCTAGGAAGATCACTTTTCCCGAGTCGTGCTGCGCAGCGCCTCCGGAATAGCTACAGGTGGCGATGCGCTTTCCGTTGGGCGCGACGTCATACTGGGCTCCCACGAAGGCGTTAAGAGCGACGGCTATACCCTGTTCCGACCACACTCGCGGCTTTTCTGCGACGAACGTGTCGACTTTGGCCGAGTAGCTCACAACCATGATCCGATCTTCTGAGGTGCTGTAGAAAAAGAGTTCCCTCCCATTTCGAGAGAAGATGGCCGACGTTCCGCCGTCACTTGAGATTTGCCAACGTCCTCCTTTGTCGGGAAACGCCCGCACATAGATCTGGGGATTTCCCGATTCACTGGAGGAGTAGGCGAGCCAGTGTCCGTCCGAAGAGAAGCTTGCGTCAAACTCCACAAAAGGCGTTTGCAGGAACGGTTCGGGCTTTCCCGCTCTCAATCCGTTGGTCCCACGTTCTACCGACACGGTCCAAAGATTCCATCCTTGCGGCCTGCTTTGGTGAAACGCCAGCCGTTTCCCATCAGGAGAGAACGATGTCGGAAAAACAGATTCGTTGCTCAGCACCAGAGGCTCAGGCTTGCCACCTCCGTCGGCCCGTGTCCAGAAGATCCCTGCGGGGCTGCGAAAGACCACGTACTTGCCGTCGGGCGCCCACACCGGACTGCTATACCCCTCGCCCGTGGTCAACCGTGCCAGCGTGTCGCGATGAAGGTCATAGATCCAAATTCCGCTATCAGGCAAACTAGTATCAGCTACGGCCAAACGGTCGCCGTCGGGCGAGAGACGCGGATTGACAAAGATCCCGGGTTTGTCCAGCAGCGGTTGCGTCTTCCCATCCGCATCCAGCCATTGAATTGCCCCGTGCGGGGCGTCAATATCACGGCTTCGGTAAACAAGCGTTCCGGTGCGCGAAAAGCTCAGCTTCGCGGAGCCGTACTGGGAAGAATAAGAAACCTGCTGCAATACGGGTATGGGCGAGCCGCTCGTCTCTAGCTTCTCAAGGTCAAAGGGAACCGCGAACAGGGTTCCCCGATTCACGTAGGTGAGGTACCCTTTGCCACCGGATCCCGGCAGATACCTCCCGAAGGTTGCTCCCCTTTGCAAGGTTCTTCTGTTGTGGTCCGCCAGCGTCACGACATCGATGCTGGCATCATCGTAACCTATCAGAGAACTGGAGACGGTAAAAAGCACGACTTTGCCGCCGGGCAGAATCTGCGGCCAACGATGCGTTCGTTCTCCTCCTTGAAGTTCGGTGACGGGGACAGGAGTGCCGCCCGCCGAGGGGACGCGAAAGAGTCCAGCGCGAGGGGAAAGACTCGCAATAATATTGCCGTCTTCGCCCCAATCGGCACCTGTGTAGGACCCGCCTGCGTCGCATAGCGCGATTTCTGTGCCGCCTTCTACAGAGATTTTTCTCATCTTCCCCACCGCAAAAAAGGCGATCCACTGCCCGTCGGGGGAAAAGAACGGGCTGGTCGCGCCTTGTGTGACGGAAAGCTCGGTGGCGCTCGGTTGATCCAGCTTACGCGTAAAGATGTGGCCACGAGAAAGATATGCAATGCGCGTGCCATCTGGCGAAATGATGACGTCGGACCCGCCCCACGCATTAAGATAGATGTTGTGGCCTAGGTCCACATCCAGCCGCACCAGCGGCTTCAGCTCCGCCGGGCGGGTAGCCCGATAGGCGATCCAAGAGGCTCCCGCCGCGACCAGGGCGAGCACTGCAAGAGCCACCCATAGCAGAAGAGGCCGCTGCCTGACCGCCGCAGAGGCTTTGCTCGCTTCGTCCGCAGAACTCGCGATCCACTTCAACTCGTCTCTCAGATCCCGCACCGTCTGCCAGCGCTCGTCCGGATCTTTCGCCAGACACTTCTTCAGCACGCGGTCCAAAGCAGGAGGAGCAACATCTGCAACCGACGGCGCCCGGCGCTCTATAATGGCGGCGATCACGCTGGCCGGAGACGCGCCCTCAAATGCTCGTTTGCCGGTAAGCATTTCATAAAGCACGAGCCCGAACGAAAAGATGTCACTGCGCGCGTCCACGTCGCGTCCCGTAGCCTGTGCCTGCAACTGCTCGGGCGACATGTAGTACACCGTGCCCAGGATTTCATTCTTCCCCGTCAACGTCATGGTGAGCGTGGCATCGCTGGTCGGATCGGGTTGCCCGGTCCTTGCTAGGCCCATCTTCGCTAAACCGAAGTCCAGCAGCTTGACGCCGTTCTTCGTGACCAGAATGTTCGCGGGCTTCAGATCGCGGTGAGTAATGCCTTTCTTGTGCGCTGCTTCGAGTGCCTCGCAGATCTGCACGGCATGTTTCAGCGTCTGATCCATCGGCAACGGTCCTTTGAGCGGCGTGCCTTCGATGTACTCCATCACCAGGTAATTCGGTCCAACATCGTGCAACGTACAGACGTTGGAGTGATTCAACGCCGCGACCGCCTGCGCTTCTCGTTGGAAACGTTCGGAGAACTGGTCGTTGGAAACCTTGATCGCAACCATACGATTTAATCGTGTGTCCCGCGCCTTGTACACTTCTCCCATGCCGCCAGCGCCAAGGGGCGCTGCGATCTCGTAGGGGCCGAGGCGCGTTCCAGGTGTGAGCGGCATGCGCGTCGAAAGATTGTATCGTGGAGAATCTAAATGTGGAACGGATCACGGGCAGAGCGGTTGTTAAGGTCAGTTGACGCTAACAGGCCTTTGCACGTTTTGACCTCTAGTCATTTCACGTAATTAGGATTTTTCGTCAACCACCGACCGATAACGCCCGTGGCCAGAATGGTTTTTGACATCGCGGACCAAAGGCCAGCCTAGAGAACAAGACCCTACCTGAGAGAAGACTCCACCTCCGATCACAAAACCGCGTGTTGGCGATAGGGCATCTGAAAGGCCCACCAAAATGCTTGAATTGACGCTGAAACCGGAGCCGAGTAGGCTGGCTAGCAATTCCGCAAGGCGGCTACCAGTTGAGCTCAGATACGTCCAAGCTGGCCAAGGGCACACGTCTCGGAGACTATGAGATCCAATCGCTGCTTGGAGCGGGCGGTATGGGCGAAGTTTATCGAGCGCGTGACCTTCGCCTGCGGCGCGATGTAGCCATCAAGATCTTACCCGCTTCCTTCGCTTCCGATCACGACCGCCTGCGGCGTTTTGAGCAGGAAGCGACCGCCGCGGCCGCGTTGAATCACCCCAGCATCCTAGCCGTGTACCAGATGGGAACCTACGAAAGAGCGCCCTATCTGGTCTCGGAATTACTAGAAGGAGAGACCCTGCGGGAAGCAATCATGCGAGGACCTATGACGATCCACAGGGTTACCGATTACGGGACACAAATTGCGCGAGGATTGGCGGCGGCCCACGAAAAAGGAATCGTGCATCGCGACCTGAAGCCGGAGAACCTCTTCGTCACCAAGGACGGGCGCGTGAAGATTCTGGACTTCGGTCTGGCGAAACTGACGCAGCCGCAGCTCGGTTCGGAGGCCAACGCGCCCACGTTAGAGGGCGCAACGGACGCGGGCGTGGTCATGGGGACGGTCGGATACATGGCGCCGGAACAGGTGCGTGGGCAGGTTGCTGACCACCGAGCCGATCTTTTTGCCCTTGGGGCAATTCTTTACGAAACCCTGGCTGGCAAACGAGTGTTTCAGAAGCCAACTTCCGTGGAGACAATGACCGCGATCTTGAAGGAAGACCCGCCTGGAATTTCGCAGGTTGCGCCCACCACTCCTCCGGCATTGCAAAAAGTTGTGCATCGGTGCTTGGAGAAGAATCCCGAGCGCCGGTTTCAATCGGCCTCGGATCTCGCGTTTGCGTTGGAGGCGCTCTCGGACTCGGGCGGGTCTGCGGCCGTGGCCGTCTCGGGACAAGCTAAGCCGGGCGTATTGAACTGGCGCTGGGCCATCGCGATCATCGCGGTGATCCTTGTGGCGGCATGGATACTCACACAACTCAATTCTCCGACACGTCCGCCCCGAGTGCTAGCAACAACGCAACTTACACGAGACAGCCGGCGGAAGTTCAACGTGGTCACTGATGGGTCACGTCTCTACTTTGGGGAGGGAGGAGCCGCGGAACGGATTGCCCAGGTTTCGGTCAGCGGGGGCGAGACGTTGCCGATTCCCACTCCGTTTGCCAACGTGGATCTCCTCGACATCTCCCCTGATCATACACAGCTTTTAGTCATTAGTTACGTGGGCACGGAAGCGAACAGGCCCCTGTGGACTCTGCCTCTTCCTTCAGGCGCTCCACGACATCTTGCGGACATGGTCAGTAGTGATGCCACCTACTCTCCCGACGGACAACGACTGGTATTCGTAAACGGATCAGACCTCTACGAAGCAAATGCTGACGGCACGAACCCGCACAAGCTCGTCACCATCTCGGGAACTCCATTCGCGCTCGCATTTTCACCGGAGGGCAGCCGGATTCGCCTCACTGTCACACAGTCTGGCGCCGACTCGCTTTGGGAAATCCGTGCGGACGGAAGCGATCTGCACGCTGTCCTCCAGCCAGGGCAAAGTCCCGCGAGGGCATGCTGTGGCGGTTGGTCCTCGGATGGTCGCTACTTTCTGTTTACCAGCCAGACTTCTTCGGGAAGTAATGTCTGGGTCATGCGCGAACCGGCAGGACTCTTCCGTTGGCGTTCGTCCGTGCCCGTTCAGTTGACCACGGGACCGTTGGCGATTAACGCCTGGACAGTCAGCCCCGATGGCAAGAAACTCTTTGTGGCTGCGGCACAAGGCCGCGCAGAACTCGTGCGTTATGATCCCAAGTCCGGGCAAAGTGTGCCTTTTCTTTCCGGCATTTCAGCAGGGGAACTGGATTATTCGAGGGACGGCCAGTGGGTCACCTACATTTCGTATCCGGATGGGACGCTCTGGCGCAGCCGGGCAGATGGTAGCGACCGCCTTCAACTGAGCTACGCGCCAGTCTTCGCTGGCTT
>Ga0126370_10001076_pt1 | contig 12245 bp, 9 predicted proteins | sample PanSoiMetaPlot_3_FD_92586 | JGI IMG/M metagenome (GOLD analysis project Ga0126370, IMG submission 92586) | Tropical forest soil microbial communities from Panama - MetaG Plot_3 | ecosystem: Environmental > Terrestrial > Soil > Tropical forest > Bulk soil | place: Panama | collected 2016-02-17 | reverse complement strand
TCGTCGATGCTCGGCTCGGGCGCGCGAATGCCCGCCAGCGGGTCGGCGTATTCCGGGATTAGCGGCGCGTTGGCCGCCGGGCGCGAAGGCGCGGGTGGGATCACAGGCGCCGCGCGGGGCGCGGAGCGGTTGGGCGGCGCGAGGAGATCGGCAAAGGGGTCGAGCGGGCTCGGCGCGGCCGCCGCGACGCTCGGGGAGGCGGCCAGCGGCGCGCTGGACGCGCTCAGGGTCACCTGAAGGAGATAATCCCCGACCTTGATCTGATCACCGTCGCTGAGTCGCGCCTGGCTGCCCGAGCCCAGCGGCCGGCCATTGACGACGACCGGATTCTTCGTGCCGGTGTCCGTGATGAGGTAGCCGCCGGCCTGGAACGAGATCGTGGCGTGCGTGCGCGAGATGAATCGCTCGGGATCGGAGAGCACCAGCGTGTTGATCTCGCCTCGCCCGATGGTCCCCCCGGCTTCCTCGAAGCGGGCCGACAGCTCCCGGTCGAGTGGCCGCCCTTTGACGGAGATCGCGCGGATCGTCAGTAGAGCGCCCAAGCGTTCCTACCTTTCCGGAACAAATCAAAGAACAGCGCAGAGCGATTTTACTCCGATTGGGTCGCCCGCGTCCCCCCTCAATCTGCTGTACTTCCGCGACTTCGGAAGGCTAGACTACCGGCGCATTCAGGAGGCAGCGGATGGCCGAGCCGGGAAAACGGGCAAAAGCGCTGACGTTCCAGGAGCTGACGGAGCTTCGCCGCAAGACCGAAGCCGTCTCCAAGTTCTTGCAAGAACAGCTCGCGGCGCACCTGGAAACCCTGCGGCCCGTGCTCTCGCCCGAGCGGGTCTTCAGCAAGTTCCTCGGCACGAAAGGTGACCACACCCTAGCCGATCGCGCCTTCACGCAGCTCCAGCAGAACTACCGGCCGTTCTCCGCGCGCCCGTTCGACGTGCCATCGGAGTTCGATCCGCAGTGGCTGACGCTGGTCGGCAATCGTCTCACCCTCTACCCGTGGGAATACACGCACGAGGCCAGGAGCGAGCAAGAGACGAAGCAGATCACGATGGCCTCGCCCGTGCGCTGGGTCGTGAGCTTCACGTCGACGTATGGATTGTCACAGCTGCGACAGGGACTCGCCGGCAAGGCCGAGCGCCGCGTCGAGCACGTGCGTCAGTTCGTCGTCAACGCGCTGGTGACGCAGCTGGCGATCAACCACGCGACGGGCCTCGGCGCGCTGCTCACCGATCTGCGCTATCAGCTGCAGACCGAATTCGCGCCCGACCTGCCCAAGCTGCCGCTCACCACGATCACGTTCGGGTTGCCATCGTTCCGGCCGCCGGATGATCTGATCTTGGCGGCGACGGGCTTTTCGGGGATTCCTGCGTTCATCGAGCTGGTCGACACGGACGCGGCGGCGAAGCTGCAGGATCCGCTGAGAACGCGGTTACAGGAATTGGTGCGGTAGTCTCGACCGGTCTGCGCGGTTCTACTCCTTCTTGACGCGGAAGTGCACACGGCGGTTCTTCGCCGCGCACGCGTCGGTCTTCTCCGAGCACACCGGGTGATCCGATCCCAGGCTGACGGTCCAGAGCCGCGTGTCTGGCACGCCTTCCTTGAGGAGAAAGCTCACCGCCGCCTTGGCGCGACGCTCGCTCATGGCCAGGTTGCTCTCGCGAGTGCCCTTGTAGTCGCTGTGACCTTCGATGAGAACCAGAGAGCCCGCGTTCTCCAGGATCCAGCGCACGTTGTCCTTCATCGTCTTCGCGCCGTTCCGGCCGATGTCGGCGCGGCCGGGGTCGAAGAACACGTCTTTGAGGGCGGGTTCGTCGGTGAAGTCGTCGAGGCTCTGGGGGGCGGTGGTGGTCGTCTGCGCGGCCGCTGTGCCCCCGGATACCGCGTGAGGGGCGGGCCCGGATGGCTCGGCCGGGCGCTGCTCAGGGGCGGCTGGCTGATCGGTTGGAGCGGCCGGCGCTGACGCCGTCGGTGTCGGCGTCGTCTCCGTGGTGCTCGCGGTCTTTTGGCCGCAGCCCGCGAGCATCACGAGCAGCGCGATCAGGATGGCGCTCTGCGCAGCACGAGTCGTCATCGACGCCTCCGCGTTCGATCCGAATGGAGGGCGTCAGCTTAAGCGATTTTGCCGACATAGAACTGGATTTCTGACGGCGGTGTCAACGGCGGCTGTCAATCCAGAGCCACGCGCACACGACCGCGAAGACGGCGGCAATGAGCAGCCAGATCCGGCTCGCAGAGTCAAGGTGGCCCTTTGCGCGCGCAAGGCGGATCACCGCCGCCAGCAGAAATAGCGCAGCAACGATCGCCAGGATGTACTTGGCCGCAATCGGATCAGCTCATCTTGGCCAGCGAGCGCTGCTGGCGCCAGGCTGGGGCGCTCGTTGGGAACAGCTGTGTGCCCGGCTGCAGCAGACACAGATATTGCGCAGCGAGGATTCGCTGCCGCTGATAGCCGCTTTTGAGGACCTCGATACAGCGCTCGCGCGTGACCGGCGCCCCCATGAAGTAACGGGTGCCGGGCACGAAGCGAGAGCTATTGGCCGCCCACCACTTCTCGATCTTCGCGACGTCCGGCCACGATAATCCATCATCTGGATCCATCTCGACGTTCGGGGCAGCGGGATCGTCGTTCGGCCCCGCCTCGAAGCCTTGCGGAGCTGGCCGGTCGAGCGCTGCCTGTCCGAGATGTACGCCGGCGATGGTGGAGAAGGCCTCGCCCGCCACCCGCGCTACCGGAAGATTGCGCATCTTCTGGATGAGCCAGGAAACGTAGGCGGGATCTCCGACGATGCCACTGCCCTGGATCAGCCATCTCGCACTATGTGGACTCCTGGCCAGCTGCTGCAGCACGCCGTGGGCCGCGCTCGTATCCATCACCTGCAGCGCGAGCCGAAGCGCTCGCGCGCGGTCCCGGCCCGGTAATAGTCCGAGCCGCGTCAGCGCGTCGAGGCCACGGTCGCGATCACCGATTAGTACAGCTGACCACGCGGACCAGGAGCGGCAGTCTTCGTCCTCGTCGGTAAGAGCCCCGATGCACGACGTCGTGAGATCCGGCAGACCAAGTTCACCGACTGCCTTCAGCGAGCGCGAGCGAACGCTGAGATCGACATCACGAAAAAGCTCTCCCGACATGAGCCCAGGATCGACGCGGTGCACGGCGCAGGCGGCAACGCCAACCATACGCCTGAACCCACCACGATCCCGGAGCAGGTTTGCAACTGTGCCCCGTAATCGCGTGGGCTCGACCCACTCGAACGCTGATAGCAGTCCGGTTCGGGTCTCGGGCATCGCTTGCACCAGAGCGAAGACCCTGCTCAACCTTGCTTCGTCGCGGTCTTGGAGAGCTCTCACGGTGACGGCAAAGACGATACCCGAAGAGGGTGTCTCGAGACCCGACTCGCACAACGCCCAACCTTCCTCGCCCGCCAGTCGCAGTCCGTCCAGGTGCGCCATCAACCGACGATCGAACCGATCGAGATAGGCGAGCGTCGCGTTCGGGCCCTCGACGACATCGAGGCGGTTGGACGCGAGGAGCGCCGCGTCATCTCTATGCTGTTCAACGACCGCGGGAAGAATCACCGCCGCAACGCTCAGGCCTTTATCCGGCTCTACGTGCGGGCGGCCGTTGCAGAATGGCTCCCAGCTGGGCCGAGAGCAGCACGTTCAAAGATTCTTCGACTCCTTCACGACTGTTGCCGCCCAGTTCGAACGTGACGAGGTCCTCGTCGACGGCGATGAGGACGCTCGATGCGGGTTGCGACATGCAAACCACACGCGGCAGCTCCGGCAAACTCGCTGCGAAGCCGAGGTCGCGAAGCAAATTGGCAGCATCTTCCTTTGTTTTCAGGGGATTCCTTGAGGCCCCTCCGTTGAACGCCGCCACCTCCGCCCCAAACGGCATTCGAGAGACGTCAATCTGCCACACCAGTTCGTAGATGATCTTTTCGGTGACGCTCAGGGGCCATTCCTCGATTTCGGAATCCGGATTCAGAGGGCGCGAAATCCTGACGAGAGGACCGTCATGCTGATCGGAATGCTGCAGGTCTAGATAGATGTCCTCGAACGAGGGAGCTGACAGGTCGGACTCCATCGCCACTCTGAAGTAACGCTGGGTCATGTCGGAGGTCGAAGGCAGCTGCCGAATCAGCCGCGAGAACTGGTGGGCGTATGTAAAGCCGAACAGATTGAGGCCACCGCTACTCTCCCCCATCCTCTGGAGAAAGTTCACGTAGTTCGAGGGCAGCGTGATTCCGTATCGCCTCTCGACCGCCTCGATCTGACTCCGAGCGACCCCTGCACAGGAATTCGCGAGCTCGGCGTTCCGCCGAGCGATGAACTCCAGGACGGCAGACCAATCGATTTCTACCGGCACACTCGCTCCGGGCACATCGTCATGAACAACAGCCTCTGGCAGGTATTGCACGATCCGACTGAGCTCCCCCAGGGATTCTGTGGAGTCTCCGGAAGATTCGACGCAAACAAACGCGGCGCGCGTTCACCATCCACGAGGAAGTTGTATTGGCGACCCCACACCCCCTCGGGCGCAGCGAAGTACATCTCGGTCATCGCGGTCGGGGCATGGCCGCTCCGGCCAAGAAGATGCTGGCCGGCGCACTTGCCCGGCGGAACGAAGCCCTCGCCTTTGATGGCCTTCCAACGACGCTCCACCTGTTGAGCCAGCGTATCCGCCACCGCCACGGAAATGGAAGTATTCGCTTTCGCGAGGTCCTGCCATTTCGTTGAGCGGGGCTGACCACCGGCGCCGCCGCCATTGATGACGACGTCGATACCCGCTTCACGACAGCCATCCTTGAACGCTGGCAGGCAGTTGCGGGGTCTGCCCGCTTCGTCCTGGCCGCCGCCGCCCGACATGGCCGCGAATGACTTCGGGGGATTGCAGGCGCAGATCATGACGCCGACCATATAGCCTGCAAACGTCCACCGCTCAGAGAACGTTGGGATGCCTTCGTCGTAATTCGCCAACTTCGCCACGTTCATCTTCGCAGAGACATCATCGCCGTTTCTGACCTCGTTCCATCGATTTTGCAAGTATTCGATAATCTTCGAGCACAGCTCGGCGCTGCTCTTCGTCTCCACAATCTCGTGCCGCTCGCGCGTCTCGTTGCATACCGGGCAGAGCTCCTCCTCGAAGTCGTCCGCATACTTCAAGCCGGTCTCGCCCGGAGCTATGAAGGTCGTGTTCCCCGAGTTGCCGTTGTGGAAGCCCTGCTCCATAAATCGAACGACCATCTTGCCCTCAGCCTTCACGTCGAGGCTGCCCATCTTCCACGTGACCGTCCCCTTGACCTTGCTCGAGATGATGCCGCCTCCCGCCGTACCCGGTTCGTCCCCACTCGTCATCGAGATCTTGGCTCCCACGTTGGCGACCGGGTTGCCTTCGATCTTGACCGACTCGGCACCATCGGTGATGTCGCTGTCCATTCCGATGTTGATGTATGGGATCGGGACCGGACCGCCCGGAGTGGGCGTCTTGCAGACATCCGGCGGCGCACACGTATGTGTTTGTCCGTGACCCTTGTGCAGGATGCTGCGGCCATTGGCCTTGACGTCCATACCCATCGCCGATACCTCTTTCCCGGTCAGCCCGCTGTGCGGCGCTCCCATGACGTCGGAGCGCCCTCGATGATCGCCGCGCCGACCTCTCCGGTATCCGACTCGCTGTAAATCAGCGCCCGTCCGCGGGCGCCCCGCGGCTGGGTGACCATGCGATACATGGCGAACGCGAGACCGAGCGTTCCGGCCGCGGCGCCCACGTCGCCGACGCAATCGGCGACCAGTTCCATCTCCAGCGGTTCCGGCATGATCTCGACTTCCCGGAGATACGCGTGGGCAAAGCTGTGCGCGAAGTACCCCTCGCCGCTGTGCGCAGCAATCACACGTTCGACTCGCGGCGATCCTGCTTCCCGGAACGCGCGAAAGGCCGTGGCAAGATCATCACCCGACACACGATCCCGCTGCGTGAAGGGAACGGCCGATCGATGCTGTGCCACCGCCTCGAGCCGGACGGCACGTGTCGAATCGGTCGCTGGGTCATCCGACCTGCTGAGCAGGGCGAACACAGCCGCCTCTCCTGGAATCATCCCCTCGGTGTGAGGACCCATCACACGCTCGAACTGCACCAGTCGGTGGACGGTGTGTTGCGCGCACAAGCTGTCGAGGCCGCCAACGATCACGAAGCGGTGAGCCCCACGTTCGAGAAGGTGCATCGCGCCGGCCAATGCGGGAAACGTGCTGGCACGTCCGTGTGGAAACCAGGTGATCCTCGACCGAATGAACGCTTCCTTGCTGAGCTCTTCATTGACAGCCACCTGTTCGTCATCGTCGACGTCGGATGGCACTCCGAGCATCAAGGGCGCCTCCTCGACTCCCGCCGCGGCCAGCAGTTCCCGAAGATCGATCAGCGCGATCGCTACGAGTCCCCGCAGGCGCAAGATCCTGGGAAGATCTCGGTCCAAAAGAGAGGCCGCCATTACGGCGGTGCCGAAAGGATTTTTCAAACCGGTGTCGCTGAAGTTGCTCAGGCCCGCGCCCATCGCCGCAAGCGTGGGCGCCAGCGCATACCCGAGCGACGTGCATCCGGCAAGACCAACAATGCTGATCGGAGTCGCCGAGCTCATTCGCGGTTACTCTCACCGGCTCGATGCAGGTGGAGCGACGTGTGGCGATGTTTGATCAAGGACAACGGAGCGCGGACCGACGCGCGATAATACATCGTCAGACGGTGTGCGTCCGTCTCGATCAGCACGCCGTCGAAGACGAGGTTCCGCTCCTCGGTATGCCCGATGAAGCGGCTTCGAGACGTGAAGCGCAGCACCGGAAGCCGAAATTCCATCGGTCCGTCAGCGTGCAGGCCCCGCAGCACGACGGCTTCCCCGCCAACCAGGTGGGGCGACGCCTGCAAGTAGCTCGGCGCGCTGCAGAAGAAGCGCTCGTCGAAGTCGAGCGGCCATAGGGGCGCCCGTTCGCGCTTCCACGCTTCGTCGTAAGTGCCGGCGTAATGCAGGCGCGGCTGCCAGTGGCGACCGGTCGGACCGACCCCGACCGGCTGCGGACGGTCGGCAATCTGGCCCAACGGTTGCCTAGGATGTTCGATGTTCGGCAGCGGTTGGCCGATGGCATGCTGTTGGTCGGTCTCGAGCCCGCATCCGATCGGATTTCGAGGCTCGAAGGCCGGACGCTGAACCGTCGAGCTCTTTGCCACGCCGCCGTAGGCGCGTTCCCAGATGAGGGGCATCTTGACGAACGGTGCCGGATTAGACGGCCGGGCGCTCATCGCGGCGCGCTCCCAAATGCGATCTCCGGTCACACGCAGATCAACTCCGCAGGAACCAACCCGAATGTTCACGATCATGTCGGTGACCGGTTGGCCATGGGGGGCCCACGCGTCACCACAGACGTGGATATCAGTCGCCGGTTTCGTGTAAGACGACTGTCCGTCACGACGGATGCTGCTTTGTCCGGGCTCGCCGACGTACTCCTCGACCATAGGGGGCAGGTTCTGAGTGTCAGAGGAGCGAAGGCCCAGATCCTTGGTGCCCGGCTCAGGTAGCTCAAACTGGGCAGCAACAACAATGAGGAGAAGATCCACCCCTTCGCGATCGGATGACGGCATCATCACGGCACCGAAGGGAGTCTCGTTTTCGAAGTCAGCCATGCGTCCCTCGCATCATCAGCCAGCCGCTCAGTTGATCTGGACCGAGCCGCCCTTGATGCGCAGGACTCCAGAAGATTGGCTGGACACGTACGCGCCCTGGAGAATCACCTTCCCTGCCTTGGTGAGCGTGATACTGGCCTTACCGCAACGAAGAACGATCCGCTCCTTCGCCGACACGATCAGGTGATCGTCGTCGGCGTCGACAACGATTCGGTCGGTCTCAGCAGATAATGGTGTCGGATGTACAGTCTGCAGACACCCTAGGATGATGGGTCGATGAGGGTCTCCCCCCTCGAACATCAACACCGCCCGCCTTCCAATGTGTCCTCCGTGAAGGCTAACGGTCGCGTGGGCCGGCAACGCCGCCGTACCCGGCTGGTCGTGGTAGGTCACGAGCGGAGTGGCGCCGGCGTCCGCAAATCCAATCAGCGTGCCAACGACCACGCCCACAATCTGCTTGCGCTCGGCGGACGAAACGCCGCCTTCGACCGGCGCTTCGAGTAACCGATTCAGATCCTCGGCGGCGGAATCATTCGCCGCGACGATTTGAGCCGAAGAACGGTCGTTCATCAGCGCATCCTCAGTTTTGAAGAATCTTCGAGCCCTTCATCACGATGTCGCCCGACGCCTTAACGCTAATCTTGCTGCCATCGATCGTGATGTTCTTGCCCTTGATCTCGATCGTGCCGTCTTTCTTCATCACGATGCTTGCGTCGCCCGTGGTAATCGATATCGATTCTCCGGCCGTAAAGTAGAGATTCTTGTCGACGTTCAACGTATCGTCTTTGCTCACGGTAGACTGGCGTTTACCCGAGACCGTATGGTTTTCATCTGCAGCAATTGTCATAGAGGCGTTCTTGCCGATATTGACGGTCTGAGTTCCGCCGACGTTGATCCCTTGATCGCGGCCAGCGTTGAGCGTCTGATTCGCTGCAGCGCTGATCGTTTGGGTCGCGCCGACGCTGATCATCTGGGCCGCGCCGACGGTGATCGCCTGCGCCCCGCCGACCGTGATCTCCTGCGCGGCGCCGACCGTGATCGTCTCGTTGACCCCCACGGTGTGTGTCCGTTGCAGTGCGACGGTCGCCGTCTCGCTCTTGTCGACGGTGATGCTTCGATTACCGCCGATGCCGATGGTCTCGTTGTTGCCCACCGTCTCGGTCCGGTCATGCTTCACCACCGTCGTCTCATCGTGGTCGATGTTCTTCTTCCGATCATTCCCGACCCAGTGCGTCTCGTCCTTCTCGACCTCGATGTCCTGATTCTTCTCGGCGTGGAGGAAGACCTGCTCCGAGCCCTTCTTGTCCTCGAAGCGAATCTCGTTGAAGTTGGCCGCGCCGCCGCCCTTGCTTGAGCGTGATTTGATGCCGGTCTGGGTCGCGTTGGCCGGGAGCGCGTACGGCGGCATCTGGTCGGCGTTGTAGACGCGGCCGGTGATGATCGGCTGATCGGGGTCGCCCTCCAGGAAGTCGACGATGACTTCCTGGCCCATGCGCGGGATCGCCATGCCGCCCCAGTTCGCGCCGGCCCAGGGATTCGAGACGCGGATCCAGCAGCTCGAGTTCTCGTTCTTCTTGCCGTAGCGGTCCCAGTGAAACTGCACCTTGACCCGTCCGTACTTGTCGCAGTAGATCTCCTCGCCGCCGGGCCCGACGACCACCGCCGTCTGCGGGCCGCCCATCGTCGGGCGTGGCGTGATGCGCTCCGGGCGGAACTGCTGCTTGGCCTGGAGGACCGTCATCGTGCAGTGATAGACGGCATCCTCCTCGGTATTGGTCTCGTAGGTATTGTTCTGCAGGTCCCACTCGGCCTTGACGATCAGATAGTCCTTCTCCTGGTCCTTGCGCGGCGCGCTGGTGAGCTTGAAGGTGTATCCCACGGCGATCTCTCGCACGCTGCACTCAGCCTCGGCCAGCTCGAAGCCGGTGTGCAGCTCGTCGATGCGCACGCGCGCCAGGTGATCGCCGTTGTCGGCCTGGACGTAGTCGCCTTCGTAGTCGTAGATCTCGTAGTCCGCGCTGTCGTGCTTCTCGATGATCTGGGCCTTCACGCCGAGGTCGGCCTTGGGCTTGGCGAAGTCGTACGACCGCGTCGCGACGAGGCCGGGCTGGATCCGCTGGCCCTGCCGAAAGACCTGGATGTACTCCTCGTCACTGTGCAGAACCCGGCCCGGCAGATGGTACGGGATGCTGTCCCGGCCCGGGAGCTTCTTGTGGGTGGAATCGGCATCGACCAGCTTCATCGTGTGCTTGCCGTCGCCGTGGTCGAAGAAGTAGTAGATACCCTCTTCCTCCATGAGGCGGCTCACGAAGTCGAAATCGGTCTCGCGGTACTGCACGCAGTACTCGCGCTGCGCGTAGGTGCCGTTGAGACCATCGTCGAAGACCGCCATCGAGTGATCGGCGAAGACCTCCTTGATGATGTCGGGGACGGTCTTCTCCTGGAAGATCCGGCAGTCCCTGGTGCGCGTGAGGAACCAGAGCCACGCGCGAACGGTCATCCGGTATTCGTAGTAGCGGCCGACCGTGTCCCCCTGGGCGAACCGGGTGACGTGGCCGTTGAAGTAGCGCGTGCCGCCCTTCGCGCGCTCGAGCTTCACGGTGATCTTCTTGCCAAGCAGGTCACTCGGCTTGATGTCGTTGCGGGTCGACAAGGCCGCCAGCTCGAACTCCGAAGGGCGGCCCAGCTCCTCGCGACCGCGCAGCCAGCGGAAGAGCAGATCCCTCCCCAGCGGGCTCGAGAGCTCCATCATCCGCGGCATGACGGCGCTCATGCGAGTCGAACCTGCAGCCAATTGCTCGATGTGCTCGGGGGCTGTGGCACTTGTGAATTCGCAACCATGGTCACTCCCTCAGCGCAAATGGACCTGCGTGCCACCAATCTCGTCAGTTCGCTGGCGGTGGCCACCACGTTTCACCCACCCCAAACTCAAGGCCGGCGCGCATCTGATCCCCGCCAGCCACGTAACGCAAGCCGATCTTAGCGTGCCCCCTGAGTCTTTCCGCAATCGTTTCCGATCTTCACGTCGTGGTCGGCACGCTCAAGGTTCCGATCAGCGAAAGAGCCACTCAGGCGATCTCGATCGCGAAGTCGCCGTTGCGGACGCTCAGCGTGATCGCCCCCAGCGCCCGGCCGGCCACCATGCGAGCCAGATACTCCTCGCTGATCCGCGGCAGGATCGTGTTGGTCAGGATCGCGTCGATCATCCGGCCTCCGCTCTCCACTTCCGTGCACCGCGAGACCACCAGCTTCACGACCGCGTCGTCGTACGTGAACGGCACCTTGTGCTGCTCGCCGATCCGCCGGGCGATCCGGTCGAGCTGCAAGCGTACGATGTTGCCCAGGACTGTGTCAGGAAGCGGGTAGTACGGAATGACCACGAGGCGTCCCAGCAAGGCCGGCGGGAAGACCTTCAGCAACGGCTCTCGCACCGCGCGGGCCAGCGCCTCGGGATCGGGCAGGAGATCGGGATCCTTGCAGAGCGCCATCATCCGGTCGGTGCCGGTGTTGGAGGTCAGCAAGATCACGGTGTTCTTGAAATCGATGTAGCGCCCGTCGCTGTCCTCCATGAAGCCCTTGTCGAACACCTGAAAGAAGATCTCGTGGACGTCCGGGTGCGCCTTCTCGACCTCGTCGAGCAGCACCACGCTGTACGGCCTCCGGCGCACGGCTTCCGTGAGCACGCCTCCGCGCTCGTAGCCGACGTAGCCGGGCGGCGCGCCCTTGAGCGTCGAGACGGTGTGCGCCTCCTGGAACTCGCTCATGTTGATCGTGATCACGTTCTCCTGGCCGCCGTAGAGCGACTCAGCCAACGCCAGGGCCGTCTCGGTCTTGCCAACGCCCGACGGCCCCACCAGCAGGAACACGCCGATGGGCTTTTCGGGATTGTCGAGCCGCGCCCGCGAGGTCTGGATGCGGCGCGCGATCATCTCGAGACCGTGGCGCTGGCCCACGACGCGCGCGGCGAGGGTGTCCACGAGCTTCAGGACCGCTTCGATCTCGTTCTTGACCATTCGCCCGACCGGGATGCCCGTCCAGTCCGAGACCACCGCGGCCACCGCCTGGCCGTCGACGCTCGGCAGGATCAGCGGCGCGTCGCCTTGCGCCTTGGCGAGCGTCGACTGGAGCTCACGCAGCTCGGTCAGCCGCGCCTCGCGCGCCGCCGGCTCCTTGGCCTCGGTCTCGTCGCGAAGCTGACGGCGCAGCTCGAGGATTCTGTCGACCAGCTTGCGCTCGTCGCCCCAGCGCTGCTCGAGGCCGGTCAGCCGCTCCTTCTCCGTCGTCAGGAGCGCCTCGGCGTCGGTACGGCGCGAGCCGATCGCAAACCCCGCGGTCTCTTCGCGCGCGATGATGTCGAGCTCGGTCTGCAAAGCTTCGATCCGGCGGCGCGAGTCTTCGACCTCGGGCGGCGTGGCGTGCTGGCTCACCGCCACTCGTGCGCAGGTCGTGTCCAGAAGGCTCACGGCCTTGTCCGGCAGCTGACGCGCCGGGATGTAGCGGTGCGAGAGCTTCACGGCGGCGTCGAGCGCCTCGTCGAGCAGCTGGACGCGGTGGTGCTTCTCGAGCGTGGAGG
>Ga0126370_10001075_pt1 | contig 12251 bp, 12 predicted proteins | sample PanSoiMetaPlot_3_FD_92586 | JGI IMG/M metagenome (GOLD analysis project Ga0126370, IMG submission 92586) | Tropical forest soil microbial communities from Panama - MetaG Plot_3 | ecosystem: Environmental > Terrestrial > Soil > Tropical forest > Bulk soil | place: Panama | collected 2016-02-17 | reverse complement strand
CCGGAATCGTAAATACTGATCTCAAGAAATATGACGGTCAGACACTTGCACAAATCGTGTCTTCACCAGGAAAAGATCCGTTAGATGCTCTGATGGATTTGGTGCTCGCCGATAGAGCCCAGACTGGAGCGCTGTATTTCATCGCTAGTGAAGATGATTTGCGCTACGGATTGAAGCAGCCCTGGACGAGCATCGGTCTCGATGCGAGTGAGCTTTCATTGGACGGCCCACTGTTTGAGCCTCACTCTCATCCTCGCGCATTTGGGTCGATGCCGCGTTTTATCGGCCATTACGTGCGCGATGAGCATCTGCTCCCACTCGAACAGGGAATCCGCAAAATTACCTCGCTACCCGCGCAACGTGAACGCCTGAGAGACCGTGGTCTTTTGAAGGAAGGATTTTTCGCCGATATCACTGTTTTTGATCCAGCGACTATCATTGATAAGGCCACCTATGAAAATCCGGCTCAGATTTCGGTCGGCGTGAAGTATGTTTTCGTTAACGGCCAACTTGAATACGAAGATGACAAGCTGATCGGAGCGCAAGCTGGCCGGGTCTTACGCGGTCCTGGCTGGAACGGTTCGAAATAATGCGGGCCTGCTAACTATGTTTGTCGGAGTTCCGATTTCCCGATTTGCCGACCGGTGTGTACCAACGTGAGCGGAATTCCTGTTCTTTGCGGCGTAATACTGACAGAGAACGTTGAGGGTGAAGTTGCGAGCAGGCTACCAGCAGTGCGTTGATAGCGGAAACTACAGCGACATAGGACCCGTGGAAAGATGGGCTGGCTATAGACATGATCCAAGCGGAGTCGGAAAAACGAGCAATCGGACTTCTTTCACTGTCAGTCAAACCAAACGTTGGCACACGGTTGTCATGTGCACAAATTACTGCATCGACGGTATCTTGAAGGCAGCGTCCAAAACTAATCGCGACGAGCAGGTCTTTCGGACCCAAGAGAAGCACTTTCTGGCGCAAGTTGCCTGCTGAGCCGACAGGCGCCTCCGCGTCGTAGCCGATTGAAACCAATCCATAGGCCAGTAGATTCGAAAGAGGAGCCGCAAAATCAACGCCCACGACTAAGACGCGGCGGGCCCGGTCAATCCGTTTGGCAATTTGCAGCACTCGCTTCACATCCAACTGGGTGCGCAATGCGTTCAGATTTTGCATATCCACCTCGAGCGTATGCTCAATCTGATTCGCGACGCTGCGCTTCTCGCGCACGGCGGACTTCATGAGGGCGTACGGCGTGATCCGAGATACGAAATGCGATCGCAAGTCGGCCGCAAATTCTCCATAACGCTTGTAGCCCAAGGCCTGGATTGTGCGCACAATCGTGGTGGGATCCAACCCGTACCGCTTCGCCAAGGCACGGGAAGAAAGGAAATACGTGTCCTCCGGGTGATCGAGAATTTCGCGAATCAGCCGTTGCCGACTGCCGCTGAGGTTCGGCGCGGCTTCGGAAAAGCGAGTCTCTAAGCTCGTCGTCCATGGCTTTCGCAATTCAGTGGAGATGCCTTTGGGATTACCGTCTGTGTTTGGTTTTTCCGGGTTGATTTTCGGCACTCGCTAACTCCATGTACGTCCATTTTGTGCGGAACCATCCGCACTTTACTGCAATTGCTGTCTATCTCCTACCGAATAGAATTCCGGAATCCTTGACAGTAAGGGGTGACGGCGCCCGTCTGTTCATCGCTTCTCTACGAAACGGATATTTGTAATCTGGCCAGTGTTGAGTCTAAATTGTGAGATCTTTCCGGAACCCTCACGTTCAAAATTCAGTCGATCTCCTAGTTCACTGAACTGGTCAGTCGTCAACGGGGTGATTGAAATCGACCCTTGGTTTCGGACCTTCAGTTTCAGATCCGCGCCCTCATAAAGAACCTGCACGTGACATACAGCTCATTCCTGTAACATTCGCCGGCGTACGTGGACAATTCGTGGCTAGACGGCAAAATCGTGTTAATTTTGTCGGTCGAGCCGCCTCACACCTCCCTTAACGGTTACGGAAATGCTCTTGCAGGCAGTATCAGTCTCCGGAAAATCAATCCAGACCGGAAGTGGCCCAGTCGCCCGAAATCGGCTGCGCGTCACAGGCTGAAGCTCAAAATTCACAGTGGCAAACTCTGCGTAGAGTTTTCCTTCCTTCAAGTATGTTTTCCAAATTGTGCCATCTTCTTTTCTTCGAAAGCTCCCAGCCGGGTTGGCAGGTCACGTTCGGAGACAGAGACGGCTTTGTATTCTGTGGTACCCTCAGCTTGGTGAGCGGAAGTGGCGCTTGCTCCAGTGGCTGGTGCTTGTTCGAAGCCGCTGGCGAGACAGACATCGGCCACCTGCCGAGCAAATTGGTCTGGGCTTACCTGAATCGCATCCGAATTGCACAGGCAGATTACCGAAAACTCCTGGGCCGCAAAGCGGATCATCGGTGCTCGGTATCCAAATGACGCTCCCGCATGTTCTACCATCTTCAGCCCACGACACTCTGATATCTCCAATCCGAAAGCGTAGGTCAATGCTTTGGCGCTAGTGAGCTGGCCTGGAGTTTGAATTTCTCTCAGGAGAGAAGATGTCCTCTTCCCCAGTTTGTTGTGATAGAAGTTCTGTTCCCATAGAAACAGGTCGTTCATCGTGGGCAGGAGACCACCGGAACCGGGATGAGTAAAGGCGGCGGCGTGAAAGTTATAGGCGCCGTTTTTAAAGGAGTCTCCGGTGGCGCGATTAGGCACGATGACCGTCACATCAGCTCGGAAAACAGTGTGTTCCATACCGAGAGGTTGGAAGATGCTCTGAGCGGCAGACTCCCGAAAAGACTTTCCAGACAGACGCTCGACAAGGACCGTGAGCAGGACATAGCCAGAGTTTCTGTAAAGAAATTGGTCTCCAGGCAGGAAGTTCAGCTGTTGCAGTCTCCCAAGCAGGTCAGGCAGGTCTTCCTGTGTGAATCGGTCGTCGCCGGATCCGACAATATCTGAGAGCGTGAAGTAATCCTGTACCCCACTGGTGTGATAAATGAGCTGCCGTACGGTTGTCGAACCGTAGACCGCCGCCGGAATGGGAAAATAATCTGTGATCGCTTCATCGAGCGGTAGTTTTCCTTGCCTTGCGAGAAGCGCAAAGGAAAATACCGTGGACTGCCTTAAAGTCGATGCAATATACAAGTTCGACGAAGTGATCGGCGGATTGTAGTCGAGATTGGCCACGCCATAGCCGCTTTCGTAGATAACCTTGCCCTGTCGAACCACGGCTAAAGTACAGTTTGGCGAACCTTTTTTGTCGAGCGCCACAAATACCGCATCGACCTTGCTGCCGAACACGGAAGCTCGCGGCTCGGCGACTGTGCCGCGCGAGAACATGATGCGCACCGTCAGGAACAGGAGCCAAACAGCTTCTTTATGGACGCTGCTAGCTTTGTTTCGCTCTTTCGCAATCCGCAAGATCATGAGTGAGGAGACCACAAAATGGGGGCAACAGATAGTGCATGGTAACTATCCAATGCATCGTTTGATGCTACATTATAGCAGGCGGCTTGGTCCGAAATTGTTAAATGTTTCAGGTAGAAAAACTGCTGCCATGCCGTCGCAAATGTCACTTTCAAGACTTGGGGGTGAATTACTTCGACCACCTCAACCGCGAAAAGCTCACACGCTATTTTCTCAAACGGCTAACCCGACTCGGCCACAAAGTGACAATCGAGCCGTGTGAGGCTTCGGCCTGAATCCGTTTCAGGAGAGTCTAGTACAGATGCGACCCACTGACGCAGACGCATCTGTTCCTCCAGGTGCCTGTGCGGCAAATCCGGTATGACCCGAATGCCTAAGGCTCAAGGCACAAAGACCAAAGTTGAGGAACTTAAGCGAGCGAAGAGAGATGCTTCAGAACGTCTGCTAGTTCATGCATCCGCATGGAATCGGTCGGGCTCTTCGCCGATGTGGCACTCTTTTCCAGCCAGGGTGTCATCTTTTTCAACCTTGCGACTGTCTTCTTGTCCAGATGCGAAGTTTCAGCACTTTGAATCGCTTTCTGCAGCTTTGTGATCTGGCCAACAGACAACCCCTGTGATCGCGTAAGCTGGTCCAGGTAGGCTTTCGCCACGACTAGCTTTGCCGGCCACTCGATCTTTGGTTGGTTCTGCACATTGAGTTCATCAAACTGGACAGCCTTGGCGGCATCAATTTCGTTCTGCGTGAGGAATTTGGTCGGTGCTAATTCAAACACATCCAAACCGCGATCGATTTCCGATCCGTAGATGTACCCGTTGTACCAGTACGCCGACCACTCGCCTCCGAGCACCAGCGTTTTCGAATCAATTGGACCGCGATCGAAATAGGCAATCTCAAACGGCTTCTCCGGATCGGTGAAATCCATAACCGAGATCCCGCCCTGGTACCAGGCCTGCACTTCGATATCACGCCCCGGAACCGGAATCAGCGAGCCGTTATGGGCCACGCAGTTCTCCGAATCGGCTTGTGCGGCCGGCATTTTGTAATACGTCGCGAAAGTCAGTTTGTGGTTATTGAGCCGAAAGATCGCATCCGCGCCCCACTTGTTGGGATCGTTGGCACGACACCGCGCCCCTAGGCCGCCGCCCCACTCATCGGTGAATACGACTTTACTTCCATCATTCGAGAAGGAAGCCGAATGCCAGTAGGAGTAGTTGGGATCGTTAACGGCATCGACACGCTTGGGATGTACGGGGTCCTTGACGTCGAGCAGAATTCCATTTCCGGAGCACGCACCGGCCGCGAGCCCGATGGCCGAGTAAACGGTTATGTCATGGCACTGGTCAGTATCGGAAGGCTTCACTGTGCCTTTCTTGCCATGCGTGCCGCCGTTGTTCAGGCCGTTGATCGCGCCCGTCCGGGAATCGATAAATACACGAGGACTCGACACTATGGCAGCCTCCTGCGGCGCAGCCAACGGAACCTTGATTACATCAATGCGAAACAGGGCCGTATTTGGGTCTTTGTCCGCTTTCTCACCAGAGCATCCGGTCAATTCTTCCGGCTGGCGCACAAACGAAGTGCCCGAGACATAGATATAAACACTCTCCGGATCATTAGGATCGATCACCAGCGTGTGGGTATGTGATCCGCGACAGGTCTGCACGGCCGCCACCTGTTTTGGATTCTGGATATCAGAAATGTCAAAAATGCGTACGCCCCGAAAACGGTCCTTCTGTGCTGCCGGTATTTTCTTCTTGTCCTTGCTTTTCGCTTCTCCGGCAGGCGCTGGTGGCTCAGGCGGAAATCCCTGCGTTCCACAATCGAGCCGCCCATTGGGCATCTCCACAGACATGAACATCAGATTTTTATAGACCGATACATCCCCTTGTCCACCCGGGCATACCATCGACGTGAGCAACTGTACGTTTGCCGGATCCGAGATGTCGTATATGTTCATACCATAGAAATTCCCCTGGAACAGGTGCGTGCCTTGGAAGGCGAGGTCGGAGTTAGCAAAAGCAAGTTGCGCGATTTCTAAATGTGCAGCCTTCGGGATTTTTGGATTATTTCCCATGCCCAGCTGTCCAACAATCCTTTGCACCTTGGGATCGTTAGGATCACTCGCGCCGAGTTGAAAGGCGTCCGGCTTCTTGAAGAGCAGAAGGTGTTTGATGCCCATGGCAGCTTCCCCGGCGTCATAAAGCCCCGGCGCCAGCTTGGCGCGCGGATCGTTCGCATCCGAGCCTGTCATGCCTGCCGGCAGCGGCGGTGCGGGCTGTGGAGTGAAAATTCCCGCGTCATCATCTTCATCTGCTTCCTGGGTGGATGGCGTACTCGCAGGTTTCTCTGCCTGTGCTTTCGCGTTTGCGGGCTTCTGCTCAGTCTGCGATGGAGTTACGGGTTGCACCGCCTGTGCGTGCGCGCGATTCCGCGCAGAGCAGAAAATCGAGCTAGCGGTTAGCACACACAGGACAAGGCTCAAGGTTCGGTTCATCGTTCCTCCTCCGCTTCCTCTTGTTTCAACATACTTTCCATGATCTTGATTTCGGCTCGTTGCGTGTTGTCCGCATCGGTGGCGAAATCGAATAACTCGGCGTCCTGCCCAGCACCTGCGGTGGCGAAGAGATCTTTGACCATCGTCAGTGCGCCGCTGTGATGCTGAATCATGCCTTTTAAAAACAGGCGATCAAAGTCGCCGCCCTTCGCCTTCGCCAACGCCTCCATCTGAACCGGGGTAAGCATTCCGGGCATCAGGGGCATCGCCTCCTTAGAGGACATATTCATACCCGGCATTATCGCCTTCGGAACTGCCGCACGCCGTGCCTTCAACCAGTGCTTCATGAACTTAATTTCCTCTGTTTGAGAGCTACTGATACGCGCACCCAGCGAATGCAGGTCCCGGTTCTCCGTATTTGACGAAATCATCGCGGTCATCTCCACGGCCTGTGCATGGTGCAGAATCATGCCCTGCATGAATTGCACGTCCGCTGCTGACAGCGACGGAAGAACTCCTTTGGTCGAAGATGGCAGCACCTTGGTTGGAGAGCCAGGGGGCCCCGGCTGCACCACGACTGATTGTGGTGGATTCCCTTTCTCTGCCCGGCCGGTGTAGGGAAAAAAAGTCACGCAAAGCGTTCCAATGGTAAAACCAACTGTGGATCTTATAGCTATCCGCGAAAACAATATTTTGTAAACTCTCCCCACGAAGCCGTGATTGGAATGTCTTACCTCATAGGATACCCTACTCAGACGGCTCACGTGCGCCGCGGCGGCTTGGCGCAGCGAGGCGTGGCCGGTGAAGGGGAGATAGCTGTTGCAATCGTCTCTGCCGATGGCCTCGTGCGTAGCGGCGAGCGGTGGTGGCCCGAGATCCGTGTCCATGTTCTCGAGGCACGGAGTTTCGGGGTCGTGGGCTCGATCTGCGGAGCCGCCTGTGCGATCCACAGCGGTCCCTTGTATTTCCCTGAGGCGTGAGACCGTCATGTTCGTTTCCCGTTAGCGCAACCGGTTTTCGCCTTGACCTGAAGATCTGCTTCTAGAAAGTGCAAGCGCTGTCTGGCAGATTTTCGGTTCGCATCCATTGAAAGGCTTCGATTTCTTTCCCACGAGGCAGGTAAGTGATCTCGAGCGGCTGGCCGTCGCGTAGAAGCTTGAGCGTTAAAAGTGCGTGCTGGTCGCCTTGAATGCGGTCCTGAGGAACCGGCTGAGTGATTTCGTCTCCATTTCCCAGACCGGCACGTTCGGCTGCCGAGTTCGGAATCAGATCGCAGATGATCCGCTTGGGCTCGACCAGGACCTTCGGGGAAGCCGAGTTGGTAACGGCGCAGCATTCTGGTAGTGCGAGTGAAGCATGGTCCGAAGGCGTCCGAGTCGGGCAGTTGGGTAGCTCCGGTAAGCATTGAGTCGAATTCCGTTTTACCTTTCTCACCGAGTTCTTTTGTTACCAGGCTCACCCAGGCATCCTCATCGACGGAAAGCTGCTGCTTGCGGCATCCGCGCATAGCGAGGAGCAGATCGTCGAGCGTGCGTTTTCCTCCAGACGCGGCATGCACTTCCTCGTCAACAACGGCGAAGTACTTCGAGCCACGATCATAGGGAAGGACGCGAATGCGGGTATCGGCCCAGAAGCGTTCGGGAATTTCGGCATTAGGCATCGCAATGATGTCGTCGGTGTAATAGCGCCCAGCTGGGGTATTTAAATTTTGGAGAAACTGAGCGGGAGTGACTTGACCCGCGCGCAGCGCTAGCAGCCGAGCATAATAGACAGCTATTCCCTCTGAGTACCAGGAACTGGTTAGTCCCTCCGGCTTGTCGAGTGCGCCGACGACGGTATGCAACATTTCGTGCGCGAGGGTGATTTTCAGATCATCGAGTTGCGTCTTCGGTCCGAAGGTTGCGACGAATGAGCCGAACAATTCCATGCCGCCTCCAGCGTTGACCGGATTCTCAGGCAGAAAAACACCATAGGGTGCGGGTGCTGGACGGTTGAAGATTTTGCCATAAAAGGCATAAAGCTTCTCTTCAGACATCATCAGTGACTGTAGATCGAAAGGCGCGGTTCCGTGCCAGGCTGAGAAGAATCCGGTCATAGGGGGAGTAGAAGGATACAACTCGACTTTTTCCGCCATAAAGTAACTGGATTTGAGAACGCGCAGGTTCTTGTGCTCGTCACATCTCCCTTTCCGAAGCTGGAGATACCCACGGTATCGTTTCCCATAGCGCTGAGATCCCAATGAATTTAGAGTGGTTGTGGCGAGTCTGTTTTGGGCTGAACGAGGAAAGTTTCGCCGGCACCAGAGAAGGCGCCATTGTTGGAGCGCAATTCGAGGGGAGGTGCGGCTCCGCGCGGCGCCGCCACGTTCGAGATCGGGGCTCGGTAGTGAACGGTGAGCTTGCCCTTTGTTGCGCGCGAGGAGATCCAGTGGCGATAAGTGATCTCGCCAGATTCGGGATCGTCCTTAAAGTAGGCGGCGAGCGGACCCGACTCGTCATCGATAACGACTCGATGGTTTTCGCGACGGTCACGACGTTCGAGGTCAGGAGCGGGATTTTCAGGAAAGGTTGGCCTTGCGCAATCGGAGGAGTGACAAATGTGATCGTGATGTCCACATAGGCGACGCGCTGTTGGGCATCGGCTGCGGCGGATCGAAGGATGACGCTCATCGGAGCGGTCGGCGAAGCGGTCGCCCGTGCAGGCAGAATCAGCACCGCGTATGATGCCATGTACTTTGCGTTAACAAAAATGGGCATATTAAGGCTCCGATAGAGGGCTTAGCCGCGGGAAATCAACAAAAAGTTAACACAAAGCGGGTATAGATTCTAAGCGGCTGGGCGCTATCAGCAGTAATCACTCTGCAATCGGGCACACCACTCACGTTCCTCAACACGAACTCGAATAATCTTTTTGGCACGATGAGTGACTTCGCCTAGCTCGATTTGTGCAACACGGGCTGCAATGAGAGCCTAAGCCTCGGGGGCTCGGTGAGGGATCGACTCGACGAGTACTTCAATACCGACTGCTTTACCGGACCGCCCGTAATCAGTTCTGATGGAGGAACTGGCTTTGGAAACACGACGCCGGGACTGCTGCGCGGACCCGCCCAGCACAATGTCGACCTCGCGTTGAGAAAGACGACTGCGATCACCGAGCGGACGAGTCTCGAATTCCGCGCCGAGTTCTTTAATGCCTTCAACAGCACGCAATTTGCAAATCCAAACACAACGTTCAGCGACGGAACTCCGGCATTCAGACGCATTACGGGTACGTCGCTCGCGCCACGGATCGGACAACTCGCGCTAAAACTTTATTTTTTGACGGATGGTGCGGCAACTCGAGAGGATGACGAACCGAAGAACCGCAAACCTGGCCATGATTGTCGTGGTGCTATGGATCTCGTCTGCCGCAATGGGTCAGGTTGCGGCTGGCCAGAAGCTCTCGCCCCCGCTCGTTTCCCATCTGCCGGTCATTACCCATCACGATGGGATCTTCAACGGAAAGCAGCTGCAATACACTGCCACAGTAGAAGGACTCGAAGTTTCAGATGCAAAAGGGAAGCCCGCGGCGAGGGTCGTGACCTTTGGTTACACTGCAGCTATGACAAGGCGAAGCGGCCAGTTATGTTCGTTTTCAAGGGCGGCCCGATCACCGCATGGGGCAGGCGATCAACATAATCGAGTATCGCGAGCGCCCGCAGAACATCGTCAGCTACGCAGTCTCTCTTCCCACGCTGGCGGCGCTCGGCTGGTATCACGAAAAGGTTGATCGACAAGGCAAGACGCTCGACCAGTTTGTGGATGAAGCATGGCATTATGCGCAAACTGACTATCTGACGGCGCTGTTCCAGGGAAGCTCGATCGATCCGGCGAAACGGGATCGCGTTGCTAAGCGCCTTGAGGAACTCACGGGAATTCCGGCAGCGTACTATTGCGAGCATGATTTGCGCATCAGCAAGGAGCGCTTCGTGGAGAACTGCTGAAAGGCCGCAAACTGCTTCTTGGTAGAAACGATGGCCGTTACGTGGCACCGATCACGGACTAGGCCTGGCGCCGGATCCTTCAGATGTAGTGATGTCTCCCTATCGCCAACACGGATCAAGCGCCTGTTTGGGGATTACATTCGCAACGACCTCAAGGTCGATTGGCCCGATGAGTACGTCTTGTTGAAAGAAACGACACTGGATGGATGGGAATGGGGTGGGAGCGGTCCTTTCGCTGACTGGCCATATAGTGAACGCCTGCTCAAAGTGATGAAAACCAATCCGCGGTTTCACGTGCTGATCGGCAACGGCTATCACGACACACAGACAACCGTCGGCGCCGCGGAGTACGCTGTAAGACAGTCAGCATGGCCCGAGGGCCGTGCTACTCTTTCGTATTATGGGGGAGGGCATATGGCCTACACCGTTGAGCGCAGCGCCAAAAAGTTTACCGATGACCTTCGCGCTCTTGTGCGAAGCACTCAATAGAATGATCTGAATTCGCTGTGCTCGGCGGTGGTGGAACTCAAGGAGGGAACAGCAATGGCGATCAGTCGACGCGAACTCTTGGCCGGACTTGGCACCGTAGCCGCGATTGGAATCACGCCGGAGTTCGGGTCGTATGCCGAAGAATCTCCTACTCCTTCGATGGCAACACTCCCGGCGAAGAGTGATTTCGCAATCCCCGATGGATTGACCTATCTCAATTGCGCGTATACCCATCCGATGCCGATCGCGTCAGCAGCGGCGCTGCGCGAGTGGGCGGAGTTTCGTGCTCATCCGCAAGTCGCATCCCTGCCCAAGAAACTGATCAATATAAAAGCCGAGTTCGCGGCACTTATAAACGCTAAGGAGTCAGAAATCAGCTATGTGCCGAACACGAGTACCGGGGAGAATCTGGTGGTGAACGGACTCGACATCGACTACAAGTCCGAAAACGTCGTGACCGATGCGCTGCACTTTGAGGGCGCCATTCTGCATCTGCAGGCGCTGCAACAACGGTACGGTCTCGATCTCCGCATCGTGCTGCCGCGCGACTGGCGAATTGATCTCAAAGACCTAGAGCGTGTTGTCGATAAGAAGACCAAGCTGATCGAAATATCGCTGGTTGCGATGGACAACGGCTTCCAGCACGATTTGAAGGCGGTTTGCGATCTGGCTCATGCCCATGGCGCCTACGTTTACGCCGACATTGTCCAGGCCGCAGGCAACACTCCGATTGACGTGCGCGCAACGAAAATAGATTTTTGCGCTTGTTCGAGCTTCAAGTGGCTGATGAGCGATTTCGGGCTAGGATTCCTGTTTGTGAGAGAAGACCTGCTCGACCGGATCGTTCGCCGTTCGCAATATGGCTACTATGAGGCCGCAAGCCTCGATTCCCATTTTCTTCCCGGCGATCAACCGAATCCCTCTCCTTACACATGGGAACTTGAAAGGAACGCAACCGGTCATTTCGAAGTAGGCACACAGGCAATCGGCGCCTGCCACGTCCTTGCTCAGTCGTTACCCTACATTCGCAGGCTGGGTGTTGAGAAAATTTACGCGCATCGCCAGCCCTTCTTAAAGCGGCTGCAGCAGGAGTTGCCGCGTCTCGGTTTTGAACCTCTCACGCCGCCCGAGTCGACGTCGGCGCTGATCAGCTTCGCAGTTAAGGACTACAAGTCGGTTCAGGAGCGTTTGCAAGAGGCGAGCGTCAACGCGCGCGTTTCACAGCGCTACATACGAATATCGCCGTCGGTATTTAATGACATGAAAGACATCGACAGATTGCTCGATGCACTGGCATGAGACAAATGTGTGGTATCCTCATTTTCTTGGCGGTCGCCGGTGCAAGGGCTAGCCATGCTGCAAGGATCGGTAACAGCGTCGTTGTAGGGGCCGCATAGCCCAAAGGGATTGAGCGAGAGGATCCTGCTTTCAAGCATTCTGTTTTCCTACTTCCTATTTCCTATCTTGTCCACAAACAATTCGATCCTGAAGAAGAAGCCTGATCGGCAGTAAGAGGGAACGAAAGTTGTGGACTCTTGACATTCCGTTCTCGCACTGCAAGGGCCATGAATAAAGCGCTGCATAGGGTGTAAGGCGCAGATCGACTCCGGTGCTTAATAGAAACTATTAATCAAGGAGCAGGTTTCCTCGGGCGACTCGTCGTTCGTAGCGGTGGTGAAGTCCTCAGACTAGTGGTACCGCAACTCGCCACTTTCCACCGGGTGAACGGGTCGCAGCTCGGGCGAATCCTTGGCCGACGAGAGATGGGTTCGAGATTGGTGATACAAGTCGACAATCAAATACCCATAGTACTGAATCGCGAGAGCTCCTTTATCCGTGGCAT
>Ga0126370_10001072_pt1 | contig 12262 bp, 15 predicted proteins | sample PanSoiMetaPlot_3_FD_92586 | JGI IMG/M metagenome (GOLD analysis project Ga0126370, IMG submission 92586) | Tropical forest soil microbial communities from Panama - MetaG Plot_3 | ecosystem: Environmental > Terrestrial > Soil > Tropical forest > Bulk soil | place: Panama | collected 2016-02-17 | reverse complement strand
GTCGCTGCCGATCGCGCCGCCGGCCAGCGGCCGTTCTGCGTTGCGGCCAGCGCCGGGACGGTCAGCACCGGCGCGATCGACCCGCTCGACGAGCTCGCCGACGTGTGCGCGGCCGAGCGCTTGTGGCTGCACGTCGACGGCGCGTACGGCGCGGTCGGCGCCGCGCTCCCGTCCCAGCGCGTGCGCTACGCCGGCCTAGGGCGCGCGGACTCCGTCGTCCTCGATCCCCACAAATGGCTCTCGGTCCCCGTCGAATGCGGGGCGGTCCTCGTGGGTGATGGCCGTCTCTTGCGCGAGACGTGGAGCCTCGTGCCCGACTATCTGCGCACCGAGGCCGATCGCGGCTTCGGGGGGTTGCCGTGGTACTCGGAGTACGGTCTCCAGCAGACCCGGGGCTTTCGCGCCCTCAAGCTGTGGATGACGCTCCAGCATCTCGGACGCGACGGCGTGCGCGATCTCGTGGCCCGCCACCTGACGCTCGCCCAACGCCTGGCCGAACTCATCGACGCCGCGCCCGATCTCGAGCGCCTCGCCGAGGTCGAGCTGTCGATCGTCTGCTTCCGCTATGCGCCCGCACGCCTGAGGGGCGACGATCGGGCCCTCGATCTCCTCAACAAGCGGGTGATGGAGGAGGTGCAGGCCTCGGGCGCCGCCTTCCTGACGCAGACGACGCTCGGGCAACGGTTCGCGCTGCGCGCATGCGTCCTGCACTACGCGACGACGGAGTCGGATCTGGCGGCGCTGGTTGAGACCGTGCGCGCGGCGGGCGACCGCCTCGCCGCGGGCTGACCCGGCTTCGCCGCGCCGATCGACGATGTCGTGTCGATCGCCACTGGCATGGCACGGCCCCTGCCCACTTCTCCTGACGAGCGGTCGCTCGCAGTCCGGAGCGGCCGTCGGGGAGGGGCCCGATGAAGCGACGAGTGATTCACCCGATGCGGGTCGGCGTCGGCCTCGCGATCGCGATGGGCTGGCTCGCGGCCGGCGTGATGGCTGAGGTGGCCACTGCGCGATCCGATCTGGGTTGCGCGAGGGAACGGAGCACGCGTGGGACACGGTCATGCGCGCGCGCATGACGGCCGCGAAGGAGCGGCCGGGCTGGGTGGGTGGCCAGCTCCTCCGCGTCGAAAATCACCCCAGCCGGCGCGTCATCGTCGGAGCGTGGCGGACACGCGCCGACTGGGAAGCGTGGCATCGAGACGCAATTTGCGGAGACGCGTCGTCAGCTCGATCCCCTCGTCGATGGTCGGAACATCGGCGGTGGAGCGAGGTGGTCGTCGACGCCAGGGTGGGTGAGCCCGAGCGCCGGTGAGATCCGGCGGCCTCGCCCGCGAGGCCGCCGGACTTCCGGGCTCAGCTTGCGCGCTTCTTGGCCCGCCCGGCGCCGTGCTTGTCGCGTTCCTTCACCGACCGGCGCGAGACGGCCTTGGCCGCGGCGAGCGTCTCCTTGTCCTTCTTCGACCTGAGCGCGAGGGAGCCCAGCGTAACGATGCCGGCGAGCTCGTTGTCGTCGTCGATCACCGGGAGGCGCCCGACCTGGGCCCGCGCCATGGCCTCCATCGCCTGATCGAGGTCCCAGTCCGGATGGGCGACGATCGGATCGCCGGTGGCGCATTCGCCCACAGGCGTCGCGGTGAGATCTGCCCCGGCGGCGATGGCGCGCACCACGAGATCGCGGTCGGTGATCACGCCGCACACCTGGCCGTCGTCGACGACCGGGAGCATCCCGACATTCGCCTCGCGCATCAGCTGGGCCGCTTCGGCGAGCGACGCCGACGGGCCGATCTTGACGACGTCGTGGACCATCACGTCTCGAATCTTCATTGCAGTCTCCTTTCGTGAAGTGGCGGAGATCTCCTCGCGGGTGCAACGTGGGTGCCACCGCCGTGGCCGAATCGTCACGGCCTCGACGTTGGCTGGTACCCCGCTTGCACCCGAGGAGGGCATGATCCTTCCGTTGGCGCAGCCACTCGGGATGGCGCTCGCGCTGATCCGTGTCGTCGTGCCGACCGTCAAGCCCGTTCCGGTCGAGGATGTGCCGGTCGACGTCGCCAACACCACGCCCTCGATCGAGCACCTGCTCGAGGAGGCCGATGCCTATCTGCGCGCCGTCGCCGCGACGCCGGTGTTCGGTGGGCTCAAAGTGCTGACCTGCGTGCGCTCGGGCGAGGCGCCCCAGGAGATCATCGCGGCAGCGAGAGAGATCAGAGCCGACGTGATCGCGATGACGACCCACGGCCGCACCGGGCTCAAGCGCCTGCTCTTCGGGTCGGTGGCCGAGGCCGTGCTGCGCATGGCGGACGTTCCGGTCTTCATGCTGCGCGCCGCGTACCTCGAGGCGGCGGCCCGCGTGGCCTGAAATTTCTACCGGCAATTCCTACACGCCCCCGCGAACGTACATGCGGGCGTTGCCCTACGACGACATCGGGGGCAATCCGGTGCGCGAGATCCGGCTAGACCTCCCACCAGCGCGCGATCTCGCGGTCGAGCGCGCGGAGATCGGGATACTGTCGCTCGACCTCGGCGATGAATCGCTCGGCGTCCGTTGCCGTCGGTATGAGCTCGCGCGGCGCGACCGCGAAGTCGTAGACCGACAGGCGCTCGGTGGGCAGGACCACGTCGAGGCTCACGATCTCCGTGTTTCGGTGGCGGAGCACGCTCTGATAGACGGCGGCGTAGACGGCCGGATCGTACGGCATGGCCTCGCCGGGGCGTCCCGCGATCGCCGCGAGGCTCTGCCACAGATCGCGCAGCACGTGCGGCGGCGCGTCCTCGCGCTCGCGCGGATGCAGGGGATCGCGGGCGCGGCGCTCGCGCTGGGCCTCGAGGAAGCCGCGGACCTCGCGCGATGGCGTGGCGATCGCGAACCGGCACCACGCGGCGGTCAAGAGGCCCTCGGCCCGGTCGCCGATCCGCTGCGCGAGCTCGACGAACCGGTTGCCGACGAATGGCGCCTCACCGACCAGGAGATGTCCGTCATCCGCGTAGCGCTCGTTCCAGTCGGCCACCGCGTCGCGGACCCACAACCCGGCGGCGCGCCGGATGACCGCGTGCGTCACGCCGTCGTCGAGCGGGTATCGTCGCCCGGCCGGGCTGGCTTCGAAGACCGGCCGCGCGACGTCCCACTGCAGCAAATGGACCGTGCGCCCGGCGCCGTGGGCCACGTGCACGAGCTGATGAACGAGCAGGCTCTTGCCCGTGCCGGGCAGCCCGGCGACGATGACCATGCGGCGCGCGGCCAGCGCGCGGATGCGATCGGCGAGCCCGCGATCGGCGCCCACCACGACACGAGACGCCCAGCCCTCGCTCACGCGCGAGGCTCAGCCACCGTGCCCCAGCCAGACGAGCAGCTGACCGGGAGGGAACGGGACGCTCAGCGCCTTCTCGAACAGCCCGAACACGAACGCGAAGCCGGCGAGGCTCAGCGCGATGGTGATCCGCCAGCGCTCGCGCGCGGTCCTGAGGTAGAGGAAGGTCGTGACGAGGGTGGCGAGCGAGAAGCCGAGCAGCCAGATGGCGGCGTACATGCCGAGGATCCAGTCGCAGATCGCGGCCGTGCGGCGCGTCTCGTCCGCCGAGCCCCGCGGCAAGCCGTCGTCGCCCGCATCGCCGGCACTCGTCGGGCGCCTGGTCGTGAGCTCGCGCGCGATATGGACGATCGCGCGGACCAGGCCGGCCGTGGTGATCGTCCAGGGGAAGAGGCCCGCGCGCACGTCGAAGCGGCGACTGAGCCAGAGCGTGGCCGCGAAGAGGAGCACCAGGCCGAGATCGAAGGCGAGCGCGCCGTCGAGCCGTCGGACGCGCGCGCCGGCCGGTGCGCCCGCGGTCGCTGACGACGCTCCGCTCCGGCGACGATTGACGAGGAGAAAGTCCACTGGCCGGGGATGCTATCACGCGATGGCTTGACAGGAGCCGGCCGGTTACATAACGAACGTCCGTTAGGTACGCCATGGTCGCCACGATCGTCGCCACGCAGGAGCGCGCCACGGCCGCCGAGCGCATCCTGCGCGCGGCGGTGGTCCTCTTCCGCGAGCGCGGCTACCACGGCAGCTCGATGCGCACGCTGGCGCGTGCGCTTCGGATGGAGGCGGCAAGCCTCTACTATCACTTTCGCTCCAAGCAGGAGATCCTGTTCGCGATCCTCGACCGCACACTCGACGACCTCCTGGCGGGCGTGGGTCGCGCCGTCGCGTCGGCGGATGGGCCCGAGGCGCGGCTGCGCGCGGCCGTGCGCTTCCACGTGCTCTTCCACACCGACAGCCAGCACGAAGCCTTCCTGAGCCACAGCGAGCTTCGGTCGCTGACGCAGGCCAATCTCCGGCTCGTCCTGACCCGGCGCGACGAGTACGAGCGCGTGTTCCGCGGCCTGCTCGCGTCCGGCGTGCGCGCCGGCGTCTTCCAGGTGGCCGACGTGCGGCTGACGGCAATGGCGATCCTCACGATGTGCACGGGCGTGGCGACGTGGTTTGCCGACGGCGGCCGGCTGTCGCCGGAGACGATCGCGGAACGCTACGTCGAGATGATCATGAAGGCCGTCAAGCGTGGGTAGTGCGAGCCGCAGGCCGTCGTGGGGCTGGGGCCCCGCCGGCCGAGGCGAGCGAATGAAATGAGCGAAGGGACCGTCATGACCGACGACAGGCCGTTCAGCGACAAGCTCGAGGCGCACGAGGCCCCCAAGATGCCGGCGGAGTATCAGGTGCTCCTCAAGCGGGTGCTGCGCATCCAGGCCGACTGCGAGATCGGGGGCCCTCATCTCTACGTGAGCGAGTGGCTCTTGACCGCGCCGTCGGCCGACGACCAGTGGATGCTGGCCAAAGTCGCCGGCGAGGAGATCGATCACTTCCGTAAGATCAACCGGCTCCTGAACGAGCTCGGCGAGGACGCCTCCGAGCTGATGTACGTCGAGAAATCCCGGCGCGATCTCGAGGCGTTTCGTCAGGCGATGCCGACGTGGGCCGACGTCGCCGCGTTCGGGTTCCTCATCGACCGCGTCGGACAGTACCAGTTAGAGGAATTCGTCGGCTGCTCCTACCTGCCGCTCGACCGCGCGCTGCCGAAGATCCTGTCGGAGGAGAAGACGCACGTCGGCTACGGCCACGTGAAGCTCCGCGAGATGGTGCGCACCGAGGAAGGCCGCGCGGCGGCGCAGGCGGCGATCGATCGATGGTACCCGCGTGGTCTCGACATGTTCGGGCGCTCGAACTCCCGCCGCGCCGCCCGCTACCGGCACTGGGGCCTCAAGCGCCGCGCAAACGAGACCGCGCGCGCCGAGTACGTGGCCGAGGTGAGACCGTTGATCGAGGCGCTCGGGCTGACCGTGCCCGACCCAGCGTCCGATCGCCACTTCGTTTGAGGTACTCTTCGGGCGGGGAGGACACACCGTGACAGAGCTGGAGCGCGCCGCCCGAGACGTGGTGATCGCCAACCGGATCCTCGCGAACGAGGGCGTGGTCGACGCCTACGGCCACGTGAGCGTGCGCCACCCGGGCGACCCCAGCCGCTTCCTCCTGTCGCGCTCGCTGGCGCCGGCCCTGGTCGAGCGCGGCGACGTCCTCGAGTTCGACCTTGAGGGCAAGCCGGTCCGCGGCGACGCGCGGCCGCCGTACCTCGAGCGGTTCATCCACGGCGCGATCTACGAGGCGCGCCCCGAGGTCCAGGCGGTTGTGCACGCCCACGCCGAGGCGGTCTTGCCCTACACCATCTCGACGACGCCGCTCCGGCCCGTCGTGCACATGGCGAGCTTCATCGGGCCGCGCATTCCGGTGTGGGACATCCGCGACAGCTTCGGCGACACGAACCTGCTCGTGGTGAACATGGCGCAGGGGCGCGACCTGGCGCGCGGGCTCGGCGCCGAACGCGTCGTCCTGATGCGCGGCCACGGCTTCTCCGCCGCGGGCCGGTCGCTGCCGGAGGCGATCCGCATCGCGGTCTACCTGCCACTCAACGCCCGCGTGCTGAGCGAGGCGCTGCGGCTGGGCGAGGTCAAGCCGCTCTCGCGCGGCGAGATCGAGGCCCACGCCTCGATGCGGCCCGACGAGCCCTCGATGTTCCGCGCCTGGGAGTACTGGGCGACGCGCGCGGGTTGCCGCGATTTGCTCAGCGGCCGGACCTGATCGGCGCCGTCGGCGTCAGCTCGTAGAGCCTCCGGGTGTTCTCGTAGAGAATCTTCCGCTTCGACTCGGCGCTCAGGTCCTCGCGGGTGGCCAGCTCGCGGATGTTGTCGGGGAAGTCGTGGTCCCAGTGAGGCACGTCGCTCGCGTAGAAGATGATCTCGTTGCCGAGTCGGCGGATCACCTCGGGCACCGACTTCTCGTCGCCCTCGGCCGCGAAGAAGAGCTGTCCCGATTTGAGGTAGTCGCTGGGCTTCTTGCGGCAGAGCGGCGCCTCGGCCTTCCGCTTCGACCACTCCTCGTCCATACGATCCATCCAGAAGGGAAGCCACGAGCAGCCGGCCTCCATGAAGCCGATACGGAGGCTCGGATACTTTTCGGGTACGCCCTCGAAGATCATGCCGGTGAGCTGGATCATCTGGGCGACCGGATGCGACAGCGTATGCACCTCGACGAACTTGTCGAACCCATCGGCGCCGAAGAAGTGCGGGCCGCGCACCGTCGCGTGACAGGCGACCATGGAGCCCAGGCGCTCGGCCTCGGCGTAGATCGGATGGAAGTCCTGATGGCCGAGCGGCAGGCGGAGCCCGACGGCCGGGGCGAAGGCGCCGCACATCCCGAGCTCGGTGACCGCGCGGCGCAATTCCTTCACGGCCTCGGTCGGGTCCTGGAACGGCAGCAGCGCGACGGCCTTCAGGCGCGGGCTGACCGTGAGGAACTCCTGGTGGACGAAGTTGTTGTACGCGCGGCAGAGCGCCACCGCGAAGTCTGGCTCGCGCACCCACCCGATAGCCAGGCCGGCGGTCGGGTAGAGGATCACCGTCTCCATGCCGCCCTCGTCCAGGATGCGAAGCCAGCTCTTGGCGTCGTTCACGCTGCTGCCGAGCGTGCCGCCCATGGAGCGGTCCCAGCCGTCCTCGGGATAGTAGGAGCGGCGGCCGGCCCAGGCGCCGCGCTCGCCCAGCTTGCCCTCGAGGTATGGGCGCAGCTGCTCGGTCGACTCGGTGATGTGGCCGTCGGCGTCGTTCACGGGGAAATCGACCATCGCTCCCTCCTCCGGTGGACCGGTCGTGGTCCACCGCTTGACAGCCCGGTCGGGCACCCGGTACAAGCGGTCAGCCCGCCGAGGCTCGGCGCCCGATGCACCGGGATTCTGGCCGACGCGTCGGACATTGGCAAGCAGGCCGAACGAGGAGGATCCGGACGATGAGCTCGCCGAAGGTGTTCATCTTCGCGCCGGTCGAGGAAGCCCGCGAGAGCCACAAGCGACTCGAAGCGGAGGGCTGCGAGCTCGCCCTGGGCAAGCCGGCGTGGGATGCGCCGGGGGCCAACAGCGAGCCCGAGCTGGTCCGGATGGCGCACGGCGCCCACGCGCTCATGGGCACCTCGATCCGCAACGTGCCGATCAGCCGCACGATCATGGAGAGCTCGCCCGAGCTGCGCGTGGTGGCGAAGTACACGATCGGCGTCGACGACGTGACGTCGAGGCCGCCACCGACATGGGGATCCTCGTGTGCCACGGGCCGACCGAATCCAACTGGGGCGGTGTCGCCGAGGGCACGATCACGATGATGCTCACGATGCTGAAGAAGGTCCGCGAGCGCGACCGGCACCTCAAGGACGCCGGCGTCTGGCGGGATCCGAAGCTCGTGGGGACGTACCTCGGCGCCCGGGCCGACGGCTACACCGGCATCACGCTCGGGCTCATCGGTCTGGGCCGGATCGGCAGCCGCATCGCGACCCTGATGCGCCCGTGGAGCATGCGCATCCTGGCCACCGACCCCTACGTGCCTGAGGAGAAATTCGCCGAGCACGGCGTGACGCGCGTGGATCTGCCCACGTTGCTGCGCGAGTCGGACGTGGTGAGCCTACACGTGGTGCTGACGCGCGAGACGCGGCACATGATCGGCGCTCCAGAGCTCGCGCTGATGAAGCGAGGCGCCCTCCTGATCAACACCTCACGCGGCCCGTGCGTGCACGAGCCGGCCCTGATCGAGACGCTCCTGAAGGGCGAGATCGGCGGCGCCGCGCTCGACGTGTTCGAGCAGGAGCCGCTGGCGCTCGACAGCCAGCTGCGCAATCTCGGCGACCGCGTCCTGCTCTCGCCGCACGTGGTGTCCAACAACGCCGGCAGCGGCCTGGGCCCCGGCATCGCCTGGGCGACCGAGTCGGTCCTGGCCGCCCTCCGGGGCCAGGTTCCCGACAACGTCTACAACAAGGAAGTGATCCCGCGCTGGGAGCGCCGCTTCGGCGGCAAGAGCGTGTGGTAGTGCGAGCCGCCGGACGTCGCGGGGCTGGGGCCCCGCCGTCCGAGGCGAGCCGAAGAAGGGTAGTGCGAGCCGCCGGACGTCGCGGGGCTGGGGCCCCGCCGTCCGAGGCGAGCCTCTAAGGAGGACCCATGCCGTATATTCCCTACGTCGATCCCGCGACGGTGACCGACCCGGAGATTCTCGGCTACCTCGAGCGCGCGCGCCGCGAGGGAACGCCGCGCCCGGAGAGCCAGGCGATTCGCGCCAACAATCCGAGCGTGATCCGCGCCTTCTCCCAGGCCTGGGAGCTGACGTTTCGCCAGGGCGTCTGCGATCACGCGATCAAGGAGCTCTGCCGCGTGTACGTCTCGAAGTCGATCGAGTGCGAATACTGAGGCGTACAGCGCTCCGTCCAGGCCGGACGGAAGGGGCTGACGGAAGAGAAGTACGACGACCTCCTGAATTTCACCGAATCGCCCAGGTTCACCGAGCGCGAGAAGGTGGCGCTGACGTACGCGAGCTCGATCGTGTGGAACGCGGACATCGCCGACGAGGCGCTGTGGACGAAGCTGCACCGGCATTTCTCCAATCCCGAGCTGGTCGAGCTCGGCTTCTTCATCGCGCTGACCCTGGGGCAGCAGCGGTGGATCAAGACGCTCGGGATCGGCCACCACGAGGTACTGGCCGACACGAGCGCCGGGCTCGCGCCGCCTAAAGGAGTCGTCTGATGGCCGCCGTGCCCGGCTGGGAGGGGCGCTACTTCGAGGACTTCAACGTCGGCGACGTCTACCGCTGCCGGCTCGGCCGCACGGTGACCGAGGCCGACAATATCTGGTTCACCCTGCTCACGAGCAACACCAACCAGATCCACTTCAACAACGACTTCGCCCGGCGCACCGAGTTCGGCCGCTGCCTCATCAACAGCACCCTTACTCTGGCGATCGTCACCGGGATGGGTGTGGCCGACGTCAGCGAGAACGGCGTGGCCCTCGGCTGGGACGAGGTGAAACTGCCCCACCCGCTCTTCGCCGGCGACACGCTCTATTCCGAATCCCAGGTGCTCGAGAAGCGCGAGTCGCGGTCGAACCCCAAGCGGGGCGTCGTCAAGGTCCGCACGCGCGGGATCCAGCAGGAGGGCAAGGTGGTCATCGACTACGTGCGGAGCGTGCTCGTATGGAAGAAGGTCCACGCGCCGATGCGCGATCTGTTCCCGGAGGTACGCGAGTAGGAGAACGGCCGAGCGCTACGACGCGAACTTCGGCATGACGCGGGTGGCCAGGAGCTCGAGCGTCCGGAGCGCTTCCGCCTCGCCGATGCCGCCGAAGTTGATCTGCAGTGACGGCTCGATCTCGCCGAAGGCCTCGACCTGATAGGCGAGCTGCTCGACGACCTCGTCCGGCGTGCCGATGAGCGCCTGGTGCCCCGCGAGCATCGATTCGATCGTGGTGCTCGCGATCGAGGCGACGACCTTTCCGTAGTCCGCGTACTGTGAGGCCTGCTGGCCCGCCCACGAGCCGACCGCCTCGCCGAAGACCTCGATATAGCGCTCGACGCGCGGCCGGGCGCCCTCGATGGCCTCGGTGTGCGTTTCGGCGAGATAGCAGTGGAGCGAGGTCTGGATCTGCTCCCGGCCTGGCGCGTGCCCGGCCTCGCGCCAAGCCTCGCGGTAGGCGCAGACCATGCCGCGGACCTTCTCGATGCCGCCGACGTAGGGCACGATCATCACGTTATAGCCGCGCCGTCCGGCCCAGATGAACGACTCGACCGACGCCACCGTCGCGACCCAGATCGGCGGGTGAGGCTTCTGCACCGGCCGGGGGTTCAGGTGGACGTCACGGAAGCGGTGGAACTTACCCTCGTACGAGACGCGATCCTCGGTCCAGAGCCGCTGGACGATGTCGACCCCCTCCTCGAAGCGCGCGCGGCTTTCCTCCATGCTGACGCCGAAGACCTCGAACTCTTTCGGGATGAAGGCGCGCCCGAAGCCCACGTCCAGCCGGCCGTTGCTGATGTTGTCGAGTACCGCGAGCTCCGCGGCCAGCTTGACCGGATTGTTGAAGGCCGGGATCACCGCCCCGGTGATCGGCCGGATCCGCTGCGTGCGGGCGGCGACGGCGGCCAGAAAGACGACGGGATTCGGCGAGTGGCCGCCATAGTCGTAGAAGTAGTGCTCCACGGCCTTGACGGAGTTGAGCCCGCGCCGGTCGGCGCGCTCGACCAGCCGCAGGCACTGGGCGAAGTACTCCGCGGTCGAATAGTCGCGCGCCCGGAACGACGGAAAGAAGTTGAGGCCGAACTTCATCGGGCGGCGGCGACCGACTGGGGGCGCTCGGCGAAGTGCGGCATCACTTCGCGCGCGAACCGCTCCATCGCGGCGAGCGTGTCGCGGTGGCCGAGCTCGCCGAAGTTGAAGTACATGATCACTTCGGAGATGCCGCCCTCCTCGCACCGCTTCAGGACCTCGATGCAGTGCTCGACGTCGCCGGTGACGATGCTCCGGTCGCTCACCTGATCCGGCTTCATCGCGCGGAGCCGCTCGACGATGTCGACGAAGTAGGCAATGTGCGGCGGGGCGGTGCGGCGGTCGCTCGGGAACACCGGCAGGATGCTGTGCAGGTAATGGAGGAGCCGGACGCGGGCCCGGTCGGTCTCCTCGGGGCTCCCCGAGACCGAGACGAAATAGCTGCACATCACCTTCGGATCGGGGTGACCGGCCTCGCGGGCCATGCGCTTGCTCTCGCGGGCCGCCTCCTGGACCGAGCCGAACAGCATGGCCGCGGCGAACGGCGCGAAGATCGTGTTGACGCGCAGGCGTGCCGCCAGCTCGATCGACGGCTTGGAGAAGCACGCCACGTAGACCTCGGGATGCGGCGCTTGCACCGGTCGCGGCAGCACCGTGAGCGGCTCCGGTGTGGAGTAGTAGCGGCCGTGGAACTCGAACGGCGACTGCCGCCACGCCGCCATCATGTATTCCATCTGCTCGTCGAACACCGCGCGGCTGTCCGCGAACGAGGCGCCGAACGGCGTGTACTCGCCCTGGTCGTAGCCCCGTCCCGCGGAGAAGACGGCCCGGCCGCCACTGAGAAGGTCGAGCAGGTTGAACTCCTCGACCATCCGCAGCGGGTGGTTGATCGGGAGCACGACCGTGGCGGGGCCGAGCTTCAGCCGCTTCGTGCGATTCGCGATGTGGGCCAGGAACATCGTGGGCGAGGGCAAGATGCCGAAGCGGCCGAAGTGGTGCTCGGGGACCCAGGCGCTGTGGTACCCCATCGCCTCGGCCTCGACGCACTCCTCGACCACCTCGAGGAGAAACCGGTTCGGGTCGCGCCGGTTCGGGCCGTAGGCCGGCGGATTGTCGGTCAGGGTGAAGTAGCCGAACTTCACGGCGCGGCCCTAGCCGAGTGGACCCTGGAAGACCTGGTCGACGTACGTGTCCGAGAGCGGCTCCAGCGCGTCCGGCCACGCCCCGTTGACGGGGCGCCGCTGCGCCGCGGGCCGCACCTTGCCGTCCCAGCCGACCTGTTCCATGTAGTAGTAGAGCTGCACGCAATGCCCGTCCGGATCGAGTGCGAACGCCGAGTAGTCGATGCCCGGATAGAGCTCGGGCGGGATCGAGTCGACGAACTTCACGCCGCGGCCCTTCAAGAACGACACGGCCTGGCGCAGCTGCGTGTAGCTGCCGACCTCGACGCCGAACGACATGCACGTCGTGTGCTCCGAAAGCCCGAGCGTGCGGCGGAGCTCGCGCGGAAAGAGGCCGACACTGTGGTGCTCGGCGCCCGCGCGCAGGAACACGCACCGCGCGCCGCGATAGGTGGTTTCCTCGCTCTTCACGAAGCCGAGGTGGCCGGTGTAGAAGGCCTCGGAGCGCGCGACGTCGGCCACGAACAGGCCCACCGGGCC
>Ga0126370_10001071_pt1 | contig 12267 bp, 10 predicted proteins | sample PanSoiMetaPlot_3_FD_92586 | JGI IMG/M metagenome (GOLD analysis project Ga0126370, IMG submission 92586) | Tropical forest soil microbial communities from Panama - MetaG Plot_3 | ecosystem: Environmental > Terrestrial > Soil > Tropical forest > Bulk soil | place: Panama | collected 2016-02-17 | reverse complement strand
GTTCTATTTTGGACGATGAGGCCTGATCCGCGCTTAGCTCCCGCGCGGCGCACGGGAAGTAGTTTAGGACAGAACAGATGCGGGTTTTGAATCAAGAGAAATTCTTCCGTAAGTTGGGGCAGCGAATTCGAGGCCTGAGAGAGAAACGCGGTCATTCTCAGGAGGACATGATCTTTTACAACTTTTCACCGCGCCACTGGCAACAAATCGAAAGTGGCCGGCCGATCACAGTGTCGACGCTCCTTCGTATCTGCGCTGCATTCGAGATCCCTATCGATGTTCTGGTCCGGGGATTGGATAAGGGAGACTAGTCGCGATGCCCCGCTAACTTGCTCGTGGGCAGGTTCATTCTGGTGGCTTATAACACTATCAGTTACTCTGGCTCCTCTGACCATTGCACTCGACGTGAGGCGTTCGAGTCGAGCTACTTCGACACAGACTTCGCATTTCTGATGAATGATTGACCGCTCGTGGGGGAACCGCATGAGAGCTGGCGAAGGGGAATGAAGTTGCGCATCCTGATGGCCGACGATTTTGCGCCTTGGCGCCACTTCGTCAGCTCTTTAGTTCGGGATATGAAGCCCGTATGGCACATTATCAGCGAAGTCTCCGACGGCCTGGAAGCGGTCAAGAAAGCCGAGGAGCTCAGACCAGACCTAATTCTGCTTGACATTGGTCTTCCAGAACTCAATGGCATTGAAGCCGCTAGGCGAATTAACCTCACTACTTCCGACGTGAAGATTCTATTCTTAAGTGCCTTTGACTCAGCGGAATTGGTGGAAAGCGCCCTGAAGACCGGGGCAAGCGGCTACATCATCAAGTTGGACGCCGGAAGCGAGCTGTTAACGGCTATTGAAGAGGTCTCGCAAGGTAGACGGTTCATCAGTAGACGCCTAATGGGATCTATTGTCTGTCCACACGCGAATTTTATCGGAAGGGCTTCTTCACGTTGAAGTGGGTGATCCGGCTATTGTGATCGCTACGAAGCTCCAGGAGATACGCTGTTTGAACTTTTGAAAGCGCAAGGGCGCCCAATGTCGTTGTCCCGTCCAACAAGAACCTGTGTTGCACTGAACACGGCTGAACTGATCTCCAAGTAGCGATTCTAGGCGAATGCGCCGCTCTGCTGTGGACCGAAGGAAGAACCAAGCCGCCATGCGGGTCGAACATATCGGCAACGACCTTGCTCGAAAAGGTGACGTACAGATCCTTTGCGCCCATTCGCCGAGTTTGGATATCGAGGACGACAAGGCTTCGCATGGGCGCGGCATTTGAAGCGGGTGATAGAGCAACACCTCATTGATTCTCTAGCGAATTTGCTGGCAACGAACCAGGTCACTGCGCGGTCCGCTCTCGGCGAGCTTGTAGTATCACGGAAGAGCAGCATCATTTGCCGCTCAAGGCATTCTTCACGGCTGTTGCCACTTCATTGATGCACTCTTTCCCCACAGCGAGTTGTCCTGCCATCAAAAAGAATCCGTGCACCGCATTCGGATAAAGAGAAATCGTTGCGGCAACACCGTCGCGCTTCAGGCGACGAACATATTCCTCGCCCTCGACTCGCATGGGGTCTTCTCCTCCGTACGCAATCACCAGCGCTTCCGGAAGATTTGTGAAGCTCTCCGCACGAATCGGAGCGACAAACGGATCGCTGAGTGAGGCCGCGACTGGGAGGTACGCGCTGAGTACACCGTGTTTGACCTCTCTGGTAACGGAAGGAGCATCCGATTCTGTGAACCAACTTGGCCTCATGGTTGAAGTATCGAGCATCGGGTAGATTAGGACTTGGAAAACCAGCCGCGGACTGCCACGCTCACGCGCCATCAGCGTAACTACCGCTGCTAGGTTACCGCCCGCGCCGTCTCCTCCTACGGCCATTCGGGCTGGATCGCCACCGATCTCCACGGCATGCTCCGCCACCCACTTCGTCGCAGCATACGCATCTTCCGGAGCGGCCGGGTATTTGTCTTCTGGTGCCAGTCGGTATGCAACCGAAACCACCGTGCATTCGCAGCGGTTTGTCACCGAACGCAGAGGAGTGTCGTAAGCATCAAGATTTCCAGCAACGAATCCTCCTCCATGAAAGAAAACTAGGATCGGCACGCCAGTCGTTGGCTTGGACGAGTAAATGCGAATTGTCAGGTTACCGGCCGGGCCCGGTATCTGTCGATCCTCAACTCGGAACACGTGCTCTGGAGTTCCGGACAGCTTTGGATAGAAAAGATAGGCCTTTCGGACGTCTTCGACTGTTGATGGCCGAGTAATGCCTGCCGCGGTCATCTTTTCGAGCACCACTTTCGCTTCCTGAAGATCGGACGTCTTCGAATGTGATTCGGTCAGCGCTTGATTTTGCTTTTCGAGAGAAGTCTGGATGGTCCATTTGACTGGGGATGCCGTGGAACCGCTAACTGCATAAAAAGGGACTGAGACCATCGTCGCTAGCAACAAAGTAGAACTCTCGACGGCTTTGCAGATTCTGGCACCCATACGGAATCTCCGACGAGTCAGCGCTCGCTTCATTGAAGCTAACTCCCGTACAGCTTCGTTCTAAGCTGGCATTTTTGCCAGTCTGCTAGGGGATAGCAAATGGACGTCCCAGTTAAGAACACCGGTTTTTCAGGTTAATTCAAAGAGCGGGACCTGCAGTCACGGCGCAGCGTCTCAAAGCATACCCGATAAAAGCAAGCGCGCTAACTTCAGATTTCTTCGATTCTTACGATGAGTCGGCTGCACGACCTTGCGATAGTTCTCAGATATAAGCTCACGGAGAATTTCCAGCCAAGGATTGAATATCGCTACCAGCAATGGGATAACAGGGACTATCAAACGTCAGCCATGAGACCCTACATGGGATGCGTCAGCCCTATTCCTGATGGACCACCGGTGACAAACTCAGTGCCGGGTTGAACGACACCCTTTCTCCTCACGAACACCCCGAACCCCGCCACATCTCCGAGCCCCTTCTACCCGGGCTTCGTCGTTGGCGACCCAAGCTCTGCCCGCTATTTATTTCTTGGTGTTGACCAGCCTTCGTATCACGCACACAAAATTATGGCAACGCTTGAGTACAGGTTTTGAGGAGAGCCGCGCGAAGTATTTCGCAAGAATCTAGCCAGGCTGATGTGAACTGGCCTAGAGCGCCTTTACGAAATCAGCGATAGCCTTGGCTTGCGCATCTGTCAGGCCGGCGATGCCTTTCTTGTGAGGTGGCTTTGAGTTCGGCTCACCTTTCGTTATGTGCTGGACGATTTTGTCGGCGTCTAGCGCCGTTCCTTTTAACGCAGGTGCCTTTACCGCAGGTTTTCCTTCACCGCCAGCACCATGGCAACCAGCGCATTTCGCCTTATAGAGCGCAGCACCATCCTCGGCTGCCCAGGAAACGGCAGGAGAAGCAGCGAGTACAGTGATGACCAAGGCATTTCGAATGGACGGCAGGTATTTCATTTCTGATCTCCCTTCAAGAGTTTTGCTTCTGCGAAATCTGTTCGACTGAGTTCATCATCCGTGCTGATACCGATTTGTCTCGAATCAGTTCTTCTGAACTTTCTGTAAGTGTTCTTCAAGGCCCAGTGTTTTAAGAATCTCTGGCGACGCTTCATCTGTGGCTAATAATTGATGGCAGCTGTTGCAATCCTGAGCGATGGTCGTGCCACCTGTGGATGTGTGTGAACCGTCGTGGCAACGGAAACAGCCTGGGAAATCCGTATGTCCCAGATTATTGGGATACGTCCCCCAACGGACTTTTAGATCTGGAAAGACGTTACGGTTGTAGATTGCGATGATCGCTTGGGCGGCTCCTTCAATATCCTTTAATTGATTCGCGTACAGCGCAGGGTAGTTCTGCCGGTAGTAGCTAGTCAGTTCTGCTGAAATTTTCCCAGAAGCTTCCTCGTTTGAGGCGTACGTGGCTTTTAGCAATTCCATAGCTTTTTTCTTAATGAACGGCAAGTTGCCGGAGACCTCCTTAAGCGCGAGGGCATTGTTCATGCCGCGCTCGGGGGATTCAAAAGTATGGGTTGGCCGGTTGTGACAATCTACGCACTGCATCTCATACGTCGGAAGCCTGCCTACCGCATCTGCGTCGCTTGCGTCGCTTAAGAAAATCTCGGCCGCACCTAATGCTGTGTTTTTGTACTCGACCCACGGAATGGTCTGCCTTTTGGCGTCCGCTGCCGCGTAGCGAATCTTGATGCCAGGACCAAAGTGTGCGCCGTGAATGCCGGCGAATTTGCTTCCTCCCACCATCATCATCAACACAGTCTGTGTACGAGTGTTTTTCTCGTCCTCTGCGTAGTTGTTGATTACCCGCAACTTCATCGAGCCAAACTTCTGTGCCCAATGGCAGCTTTCACAAGTTTCGGTGGCTGGTACGAGTCGGTTCGTTTCCATCGCGGAAGGAATTGGCCGCGTGTAGCTGTTCCGCATGACCTCAAGGAGCTGTCGGGTACCTGCCGTCTTGCTGGCAACCCATCCCGCCGCACCCGGAGCAACATGACATTCCACACACTCAAGCTGGGAATGAGGCGAATTCTGATGAGCCATGAACTCCGGGAGCATGGCATGACACGACTGACCGCAAAATTGCGGAGTTTCCATGTGTTTAATAGCCCGATAGGTCAGCTGCGTTCCGATAAAGATGTTGAGAACGCTGGTGAGAATCAAAAACCACACCATCCGCCGCAGTGCTGCCTTGCGATCAAGAATACTATCTCCACCCTTTGATAGCCTGTGTTTCCCAAAGTAAATCCCGATCGGAATCAGCAGGAGTCCAGCAAAAAATATGACCGGCAGAATCAGGAACACGACAATTCCGACGTATGGATTGCTGGCGTGACCCCGAAGCTGCAGTGGCAGGACGAATAACCAGGAAAAACCTGCCGTCGTGACCAGTGCCGTGCCCGCGAGGCTCAGCCAGTGAACAGTCAACAATTGCCAAACGGGTCTGCGAACGTTTTCCGTCATGAGCGCCAATGTACGCCGCATGAAGAGTAGAAAGTGAAAGCCTATACCTGCATCTGTAAGATTTAACAGCTACGCGGCTCATGCCGCCTCGCTAAATTGCAGAAATTCGCTTCGGAGATCTGAAGAGTCTAGCGGACCTAAGTTCCGCGTCTGGATGAAGTTATAAGACATTGCACGCTAAACTGGTGGGGACCCTATGGCAGCGAATGCGGGAAAGGACTCTCAACGTCCCTCACGCTCGCACCACGGTGCTCGGGCGATTAGCTTGCCGTCCTTGGACCGAAGGCAGTGGCTGAAGACAACTTTCGGCGGGGGAACAGGACTTGCGCTCAGCAGCCGCGTTGACGTCTCCAAGGTCAGGGCAGTCACAGAAAACTTGAAGCTTTCTCAGACTAGCGAGTTCACGACGTCGTGCAATTTCTGCTCGTGCGCATGCGGAATGATCGGGTCCGTGCGCAAAGGCAAACTCATCTCTGTGGAAGGGGACTACGACCACATTGTGAATCGCGGATCCCGTTGCGTTAAGGGCACATTCATGTTCGCGACGCACCCGCCGCGCCGACTTGCAAAACCGCTTTACCGGGCGTCGGGCAGCGTCCATTGGGAGGAGATTTCGTGGGAAAACGCGGTGGAAACGGCTCGCGCAGACGAAAAGAGAGCGCGACGCTGCTCAGCTTAGTGTCCGAGCTGCTGGTCAGCGGGCATAGGAAGATAGTGTTTAATCGCGTTAGAGGTAGCAGGTGCCAGATTCACTTACCAATTTTCTATGGAGTTCTGTACTAGGTCCTTCCCTGCCGCAGAGGTCCGCCGTAAAGGCATTCTGCATTGGTCTGGCCTCGTTCTTCCTGACAGTGGATCCCGGCCTGCTAAGCAACTCTCCCGCAGTCTGTCGGTCAGAGATCGTTGCAGAAGGTAGTTCTCAGACCACGGACCAGTTACGCGAGATCATCGAGTCTGGAAAACTTTCCGATCTTCGGTGGCCGGATTTCTCGGACTACAAGCCACACCTGAAGAGTTTCTACGAACGCTCTGGATACAATCCTGCCTGGATTCGTCAAGCGCAAGCCTCCAACCAAGCACGTGCGATGATCGAAGTCCTCAAACAAGCAGACAGTAAGGGGCTAAATTCAGAAGATTATGATGCGAGCCGTTGGACTGACCGACTTCAGAAGCTCGGCGACCCGGCCGCTGCGGCACAGTTTGACGCCGCGCTGACAGTTTGCGTCATGCGCTACATTTCCGACCTACGTATCGGTCGCGTAAATCCTCGGCATTTCAGTTTTGGAATTAACGTCGAACGCAAGAAGTACGATTTGCCACAGTTCGTTCGCACTCGCCTTGCTGAAGCATCGAACGTTCAGGCAGCGCTAGACGAAGTCGAACCTCCCTTTGCTGGCTATAAGCGAACGCAGGCCGGTCTTCAGCGCTATTTGAAGCTATCGCAAGAAGATGACGGCGAGAAGCTACCCGATGTAAAAGAGAAGATTACCGCTGGACAAGAATATGCGGGAATCCCGAGGCTTACGCGCATGCTTCGGCTTCTTGGCGACTTGCCTTCATCGGCCGAAACAAAGGCAGGCAACATTTACCAGGAACCGCTAGTAACAGCTGTAAAAACGTTTCAGCACCGCCACGGCCTGTCAGCTGACGGTGTTCTCGGAGAGCAGACGGTAAAGCAGCTCAATATTCCGTTAAGAGACCGGATCGAACAACTCCGGCTGACGTTAGAGCGCTGGCGGTGGGTACGCAGCGAATTCCCGCAGCCGCCAATCGTTGTGAATATTCCAGAGTTCCGGCTGCGGGCTCTTGATAGCAGCGGTAGGTCCACCTTGACCACGAATGTAGTGGTCGGCAAGGCGTACCGTCACGAAACACCGGTTTTTGAGGACGAAATGCAATATGTAGTATTTCGTCCATACTGGAACGTGCCTCTCAGTATTCAACGCTCCGAAATCGTTCCGGCTCTTCGGCGCGACCCCGCCTACCTTGCAAAACATAACTATGAGATTACTGAGCCAGATGGCTCCATCTCAGCTTCGCGGACAATAAGCGACGAGGTTCTCCAGCAGTTGCGTTCTGGAAAGCTGGCGCTTCGTCAAAAGCCGGGAAACAACAATGCTCTGGGCGCAGTCAAACTTATCTTCCCCAATGCTCATAACGTGTATCTGCATAGCACTCCGGCACAACAGCTTTTTTCCCAGTCGCGGCGCGATTTCAGCCACGGTTGCATTCGTGTTGAAAAAGCCGCGGAATTAGCCACCTGGGCTCTGGCGGGCAACAAGCAAGACTGGACCTTGGAAAAAGTTCTTCACGCAATGAAAGGAACTGAGGACAACGTACAAGTGAATCTGTCCAGAGCAATTCCCGTATTGATCCTGTATGGTACTGCGGTTGTTGACGAGAACATGGTCATCCACTTTTTTGACGACATATACGGATACGATGCCGACCTCGAAAAGCTACTCGCCAAGGGATACCCTTACCCAGGTTAAAAGCCCTCAGAAAGCAGGGTACAAATGAAGTGGGAGCACTCGGGTGACGGCTGAATGGAGCGGGGCAAGGAATAAAGAGACTGTCAATCCTTGGAGATGATGAAATTTGTGAGGGTCCACGGATTCTGATAGGTCTCGACCTCGATCTGCTGCTTTTTCTTGTTCACAGTAAGTTTGCAGGCCGGCAGTACTGTACCTGAGCCCTTGCCGTCAGGCGTCAGGATGAGATCTATGGCACCGACGCTGTAATCTCTTGAACGTGTCCCCTGGTAGAGCTCACCGAACGCGATGGTCCGATCCGTAACAAGGCGGAATTTCCGTCCCGACTTGGCCGGCAGTTCCATAATGTATTTGACGTCGTTGCCTACACCACCGCTCGCGAACCTGATGCGTCCCTTCGGTTTCATATCTTCGAGAACGTCTACAAGACCGTTTTGACCGGAGCGCTGGAACGCTTGTATGAGCGCTTGCCGGTCCTCAGGCGAGGACAATCCCTCGATGTGAATATTAACGTTATAGACTCGACCCATTTGCGTGCTCGTCCCCATCACTGTCGCTTGAATCGTCATGCGCTCCTGCGCCTGAGTGATTGGGATCGTGCATGCCAACCAAAACAAAAAGTAGACCACCCCAGCGCAGCGGAAAGATCTGTGCATGTTATGCATGATTGTTTCTCATCCTAGTGTTTTTGTAGATTTACTGCTGGCCGTAAGATGGCTCGCAACGCTACGGACTTAACCAAACTATAGGATGTTCGGAGTTTGGGAACTGACAATCCTGACAGGGGCGTCAGTCAAGCCCTGTCACTTCTGACAGTGCGTTTTATCCAAATGACGCGGGCATAGTGTTCCAGACTGCCCCAGGTCAGCCCATGCCCAGAAGAGGGTTAAGGCTGTGTCGCGACGACGATCATTTCATCACCACTCCGAAAAGATCGTCCAATCCAAAGCTTCTGGTCTGCATGCCCCTTGGTTTTGCCTCGTAGTCACTATGCATCTTTTTGTGCCTTTCACGGTGTGCCTGAGCGAAGTACAGGCCCAGACAACCGCAGCAGCTCCTCAGTCTTCGAATGAGCCTAAACGAAAGAATCAGAAAGCAACTCCGGCAGTCCCTGCCAGTCCGTCAGAGGACTGGGTGATCCCATTGCCAATGATCGCCGATCGCACGGATCAATTGGATCAATTGTTGCGCGAAATCGGCAAGCAGCTGAAACCTAAATCTGAACTTCAGGAATTCGAAGAAAAGGCAGAAAAGCAGGCAGAGGAGATTCGTCGACGAGCGCTGCAAACGACAGACCTGCTGGTAGGAACTCCAACCCCCCTGGAGCTTGAGGACGAGCAGCGGTACTGGCGAACTCGAAATCTCGAATATGAAAAAGAACGACAACTCTTAACGGCGCATGCGACGCAACTAGAAACACAGATTCAGACACTGGAAACCCAGCAACCAGAATGGGTCGCAACTTGGAATCACATTCGTGAGTCCTCAGGAATTGAAACGGTTGTCGAACGTACGAAACAGCAAGTTGACAAGATTGAGACGACAAAGATGGCTGCTCGGGAACAACTCAATGTTGTGCTTAAGCTTCAAAATGAAGTTTCCCAGCACGATCAGCAAGTGTCAGATCTTCTGTTCAGGGTTCGTGAAGCACGCGAGGGCCAATACAGTCATCTCTTTGAGCCTGATAGCCCACCAATTTGGAAAATTGTCGGATCACCCGAGCCAGACCAAGGTGCACGACTCGCATTGCGACGTTCGTTCGATCGGTTATTCACAACAGCTAGAGAGTTTTGGCAGGGGCACAAGCTGGCGGTGCCGACTGTACTTGGCTGCTACGCCTTGATTCTTCTCTGTGTGTTCAGGGTTAGACGCTATGTTAGGGAAAAGCGAGGACCGCAGGTTCCGGCTTCAACCTTGCATATGTTGAGCCGCCCTTTCTCTATAGCGCTGTTGCTCACGATGATCGCAGCTGGGAGATTCGTAGCCTCCGCACCCGTCGGAATCGCATTTCTGTTTTATCTGCTCTCTCTGATTCCGCTCTTGCGAACACTGGCGCCGCTGATCGAACTGAGGCTGCGGTTACTTCTCTATGTAGCCGCTGTGCTCTATGCGTGTGAGGGTGCGTACCTTCTGCTTCGGCTTCCACCGGCTCTAAAGCGTGAGCTTTACGCCTTACTGCTTACTACCGCACTGATCAGTATTGCCTGGCTTGCGGGTCCATCCAAAGTGCTTCAGGTCGCCATGCAACCCCGAAGCCGGCGAATGCTAGTGATCGGAATACAAGCCGTCTTTCTGCTGCTGGCGGCATCTCTGATAGGCAATATAGTCGGCTTTGCTTCGTTGTCTCAGGTTTTAGGCATGACCGCCTTGGTTGGTCCTTTCGTTGCCTGCGCAATGTATTGTGCCGTGCGGCTGCTGACAATGAACTTGGGGATTCTTCTTCGCACGCACTGGGCCCGAACTTTGCTGGAGGTACGTATTGAGGCAGTCGAACGGTGGAGTACCCGTTTCCTCGGGCTAGGCGCCCTGTTCTTATGGCTAAAGTCGATGTTTCAACTAGTGACACTCCGCGACAGAGTCGTCGAAGCTGTTTCCCAACTTCTCAGATACCCGATTGGGTTCGAGAAAATTCATTTCACCTTGGGCGATGCGCTCGTCGTGCCACTTGTATTGGTCGGCGGCTACCTTTTCGCTAAAGCATTTACTTTTATTCTGAAGACGGTACTCCTTCCGAAGTTACCGCTACAGCATGGCCTACCCTACGCGATTTCGACCGTAGCCTATTATCTTCTGTTGGTATTGGTCGCGCTCACAGCCCTCTCGGGTGCGGGCGTCGAGTTGAACAAATTTACCGTGATGACGGGTGCTTTGGGCGTTGGCCTCGGATTCGGGCTGCAGAACATCGTAAATAATTTTGTTTCCGGGTTGATCTTACTGTTTGAGCGCCCAATTCGCGTCGGCGACACCATTGATGTCGGAGGTTTAATCGGCTCTGTTCGCCGCATCGGTGCCCGTTCTAGCACCGTCGTAACGGCTCAAGGCGCAGAAGTGATTGTTCCCAATAGCAACTTGCTCTCAAATCAAGTCATCAATTGGACTTTGTCTTCGCAGTGGCGGCGAGTTGATGTGCCCGTTCGAGTTGCCTACGGCACAGACCCGGAACGGGTAATCAAGTTGCTCGTAGGGGTGGCCGAGTCAAATCCAGACGTTTTGCTTGCACGACCTCCCAAGGCCTTCTTCATGGGATTTGGCGAAAGCTCATTGAACTTCGAGTTGCAATTCTGGTCCGCCTGGCAGGACAAATGGTTTCAACTGCAGAGCGACGTAGCGATCGCTGTAGCCACAGCCCTACGAGAAGCCAACATTGAAATCCCCTTTCCCCAGCGGGATTTGCGCGTTCGTGCCGTCGATGGCTCGATGGCAAACACCGCGACCGCGGCGTCAACAGTCGATGTGCCGAAGCGGAATGCTGCGTGGTAGGCGAAAAATCGGGGGGACTTCGGGGCCAAAACAGTTTAAGCTAAAATTCGCTATTTTGAAGGGATAAGGATGAGAGCATGGCGAGGTCCAGCACAAATGCCTCTTCCACCGAATAGACGCGCATCCTCGGGATTGTATTAACGCGTTCCGTGATAAAGACCACTTAATACTCAGCCAACCTCGAATTCACGTCTTAGGTGCTTTTTCCGGCTCTCATCGTGGAATTAAGGGCGAGAACGATGACTGTTACTTTTGACAGGGGAAATGATTGCCAGAAGTAGCAGACTTAAGCGCCGTGGTAACTGTGCGCAGCAGCAGGTCCCTGAATTCGTGGAATGGCGCTGGATACTGGCAGACGCTCCATAAAGCAATTCTCAGTACGTCTGAACACAGGTGAATTCATGACAGCGGCGCGAGTCATGTTGGCCGATGACCACACGATTCTTGTGGAGGCATTCCGCAATCTGTTGGAGCCTCATTACGAGGTTGTTGGTACGGTGGCGGATGGCCGAGCGTTGATAGAAGCGGCATCCCAACTCAAACCAGATGTGATCGTCGTCGATATAGGAATGCCACTTATGAACGGCTTGGAGGCCGGCGTAAGACTGAAGCAAGTGGTACCCACAGCCAAACTCATCTTCCTAACTATGAACGAAGATCCCGACTTGGCAGCGGAAGCGATGCGTCGCGGAGCCTCTGGCTATTTGTTGAAGAGCTCCGCAGCTTCGGAATTGATTCGCGCCATTCAAATGGCGATGAAAGGAAAAACTTACCTTACGGCGCAGATAGCGCGGAAGTTGCAGAAAACCCTCGCCAATGATCCTCAGCCAAGAGCGCGCGCGAAGGCACTGACTCCCCGCCAACGCGAAGTCATCCAGTTGTTAGCCGAGGGGAAATCAATGAAGGAAGTCGCCGATGTCCTCAATGTGAAGCCGCGGACAGTTGCATTTCACAAATATCGAATAATGGATGAACTAAACCTCAAGACGACCGCCGAGCTGATTCAATTCGCAATCAAGTCTCATATTCTCGTGATCTGAACGCGCCCTGACAGTTCCTCAGCATTTGGCAAGCAGCTATGCGTCGTGAGCAAGTGCCTCTGCTTACTTCCTGCATCGCGTAGCTATGTTTTCTGTAACTATCCCTCCGCTTGATGCTTTATCTTGAGGTTAAGATGAATGAGGCATCAATGAGCCTGCGGCTACATCGTTGGAACCTCGTGCTTCTTCTCTCTAGTGCGCTCTACTGGGGCTTTACAGGCTCAAGTGCCGAAGCTCAAGGCATGAAAGCTAGCCAAAATCCGAATCCCGCATCCCAGCCCCCGGGTATTCCG
>Ga0126370_10001068_pt1 | contig 12273 bp, 10 predicted proteins | sample PanSoiMetaPlot_3_FD_92586 | JGI IMG/M metagenome (GOLD analysis project Ga0126370, IMG submission 92586) | Tropical forest soil microbial communities from Panama - MetaG Plot_3 | ecosystem: Environmental > Terrestrial > Soil > Tropical forest > Bulk soil | place: Panama | collected 2016-02-17 | reverse complement strand
GCGCAATGGACGGCTTTCTACTCTCGGGCAAAAACGACGACTATTCGATCGGCTATTACATCGAGGCCGATCGCCCCTTCTACAGCGCCCTGGCGCGCAATTACACCGCGCTTGATCGATATTTCTGTTCCATCCTCGGGCCCACCTACCCGAATCGCTTCTTCATGCATGCGGCGCAGACCGACCGCCTGAGCAACACTCTCGACATGGCGACCATGCCTGCCATCTGGGACAGCCTGGCCGCAGCCGGCGTGAGCGCTCGCTACTATTATTCGAATCTGCCGTTCGTCGCACTCTGGGGATCGAGGTATCTCGGAATTTCTCAAACCTACGCACAATTCAAGCTCGATGCGCAGAACGGGCAATTGCCTGCCGTCTCGTTTCTCGATCCGATCTTCACCCTTGCCGACGACGGGACCGGAAATGACGACCACCCCCACGCTGACATCCGCCGAGGGGATGCGTTTCTCGCCGAGGCTTTCCACGCCGTCGCCACCGGGCCCTTGTGGGCGAGCACCGTGTTCATCGTGAACTACGACGAATGGGGAGGCTTCTTCGACCATGTGCCGCCTCCGCGTGCAGCGGCACCCAATCTCGTCGATCCCGATCTCGAAGACGGAAGGGCGCTTCTGGGCTTCAGGGTCCCGACCGTCGTCGCATCTCCTTTCTCCGCAGGCGATCCCGCCAACCCCTCAGTGAATGGGACGGTGTTCGATCACACGTCCATTCTGAAGCTCATCGAGTGGCGATGGGGCCTGGATCCGCTCACGGCGAGGGATCAGTCGAACGACGTCGGGAATCTGGCGGACATTCTGGATTTCGCAAATCCACACGTCGAGGTGCCGGATTTGCCTTTGCCCGATGCACCGCCGCCTCAGGCCTGCCCGCACTCGCGGCGAGAGGGCACAGGCGCCAATGATTTTATAGGCGGTCGCAGCATCTCAGACCGACCAACCACCGACTGGGCTCGGCTGGCGCAGTCGAGCTTGCTCGATGGCTGGCCAGTGCCAGGGCGCTGAGAGCAATCCATCCGGACTCGTCCGCGACCGAAAGCCGGCGCGCCTATGAAGCGAAGAACGGGGGAGCGGTCAACTACAAACAATTGCACGATCGGATGCTCTCGTTCGGAACTCCCGCCCCGAAGTACGTTCGCGAAATGATGGGCCTGTAGAGCTATCGCGGCGAGCGCACCAGCGTTTCCATCAGGTGCTCCAGGGCCACCTGCGGGTCGTCGCAGAGCCCAGAATGCACCGCCGAGAGCTGGATCACCGTGCTGCGCGGCGAAACGAGCCAATGAAAGCGCTCCGCCTGCGAAAGCTGGCCGATCGGTCCGCTGTCCCTCCCTCCTTCGCAAATCTGCTGGACGCTTCTGAGATGAGCATCGACCAAATCCGCGTCGAGCTCGGGCGCCAGCGCCGACAACCGGCTGCGATCGAGCGCGACCGCCGCGCCCAAGAAATCTCGGGCGCGGCAATACAAAACGATCCCGGCGTTGATGCGCTCCCCGCGTTCCACGCGCGGCACCACGCGGATGATCGAATAGTCAAACGAGCTTGGCTCGGGCACGCTCGGCCTCGGCGACAAAAAGAGAGGATACCTGAAGTCTGTCCACCAGCCAGGTCTGATACGCAGCTCGGAGCTTCGATGCATTCCCGATGTCCGCCTCGGGAGGGAGCCACTGATCGGGAATCGCGGAGAGCAATCGGCGGAGATCGACTTTCGTCAGCTTCGCGCGCATCTCGGCATCAATTTGAACCAACATCGAAGACTGCGGCAAGAGCACGTGGTCTTTGATCTGTGGGAATGGGCTTTGGACCCGGGCCTTTGCATCGGGCCAGTTATGGTGAAAGTAAAGCGTCGTCCCATGATCGATGAGCCAGAGCTCGCGATTCCATATCAGTAGGTTTGGATTTTTCGCTGTCCGGTCTACGTTGAGCAGGAAGGCATCCAGCCAGACTATTTCCGAAGCCAGCCGAGGCTCGACTGGCGGAGGCGCGATGGGATCGAAGGCGATCGCTCCTGCGAGGTAAGCCAGTCCCAAGTTCGGGCCTCTACTCGCATTGATCAAATCCCGTATCTCCGGATCAGGCTCGTTGCGGCCGAGGACGGGATCGAGCTCGGCGATGACCAGCTCCGGCACGCGCAAGCTCACCGCCCGCGCGAGCTCTCCGGCGATCAGCTCTGCGACCAGCGCTTTTGCTCCCTGTCCGGCGCCGCGGAACTTGAGGACGTAAAGATTGCCGTCCTCGGCCTCGACGACCGCGGGCAGCGAGCCACCTTCGCGCAACGGGGTGATGTACCGGGTGACGCCAACCGTCTTCATCGGTGCGAACTCTAAGGCTCTTTCGCCCTCGGTGTCGTCAATTGCTGACTCTTCTGCCCTTTCGCGAACGCTCGGCAGCGCGAGAGATCTGAAGGTCGAGGGCGGCGAAGCTTTCGGCATTTCCCGCTTGCTCGTAGCGACGAAGGGCCGCCGACAGTTGGGCGGTTCGCTGAAGGAAGGTGGTCAACGCCTCGTGCGTAAGCTGGGTGGCGAACATTCCGTACCCCAGTTTCTCGAGGTAAAGAGCGTTCAGGATCTGCTCGAATTGGCCCAGGACCGGGATCGCGAGCATTGGCTTTCGCAGGAACACCGCCTCGCTCATCAAGGTGAAACCGCCGGAAGCCACAACCGCGCGCGCCGTTCGCAGGTCGTCGATAAAGCCGCGTTCGCTGAATGGCCGGAACGTCACGTTCCCCTCGGTGACGTCCGCCTTCAGATCCCGCCGTACCCCATAGACTCGGCATGGCAATTCCGCCTTGCGCAGCATCTCAGTGATCGGCGAGGCGCCTTCCGCCGTCTGATAAACGAGCAGATGCTCTCCCTCCTCAGGCACCGCGGCCAGGATCTCGGGCCGAAGCACGGGGGGCACCAGCGTGGTGCGTTGCCTTCGAAGTGGGGGACAGAAAAACGTGGTGATCAGGTAGTGAAAACAACCCGGCAGCTTGGATTTCACGATCGAGCGCGCGAGGGCATAGCTCTTTTCAAACCCCGCGAGCAAGGCGGGATCGAGCGCGCAGCGATTGATGATCTGCATGTTGTCGAAGCTGATCACCGGGAGGAGGCGGTTCTTGCCGAAGAGATAGCTGAAGCTTTCGAAGTCGCTGATAACAATCTCCGGTTCAAACTGTCTGACCAGCTCGAAATAGCGACGAATGTTCCGAGGCCAACCCTTAGCGGCCCCCTTCAAGTTCTGCACCACCGTTCGCCACTTGCGGATCCGGTTGTCTTCGTAAGCGAGGGTGAACCCCCAGATCCCGTGCACGCCGGTAAGTCTCTCCTCGAGATATCCCTTGGCGCGACCCGAGGCCACGATGTGCACCTCGTGCTCCCGAACCAGCTTCTCCAGAAGGACGCGCGAACGAATCGCGTGCCCCATGCCTTCGCCGACCACGCCGTAGAGAATTCTCATCGCATCCGCTTACGGTCGGCGAGCCTTTGAGCTATGTTCGCGGCGGTACGAGTCTCCGTGAGCTCGATGATGCGCGCGGCAGGCAGTCTCCGCCCAGTGGAGCCGACGAGCAGCATCGAGCGAGAAGGCAGCCGGTCACCGCGCTGGAAAGAAGACCTCCTGCCGCTCGCCACGATTCTCATTTTGACCCTGATCTACAACTGGATTCTCTTAAGCCACTACTACGGCTACGTGTACGCCTACCACGACCTGGCGCTGATAACAGACTGGTTCACCAACGCGCTCTACCACTCGAAGCCATTTTGGATCAGCGAAGACTCAGTCAATCACCTCAGCATCCACTTCACTCCCACCTTGGTGCTGCTAATTCCGCTTTACCTGCTCAGCGACTCGAGCTACCTGCTGGTACTTCTAGGCACCCTCGCGCTCGCAGCGTCGCTCTACTTGGGCCACCGATGGTGGATGGCTCTGAGTCGAACCTACGTTCAGTCCGTCTGGGTTGCTTCAGCCGTTTCCGCGGCGCTCGCAGCGTTCATCGCTCTCAATGCATTTACCAAAACCATTCTCGACTCGGCGCACATCGAGATTTTCTACATTCCGTTGTTCCTGGGTTTTGCTTACAGCCTTCGCTTTCACCAAAAAGTGCGCTGGGCGGTGCTGCTTTGCGTCCTGGCGCTGGGGATGCGCGAGGAAGCGGGTCTCTACCTGTGCCTGCAGACACTCGCCCTGCTCTTTTTGCCCGGCCGACCTGCGGTAGATCCTCGGCGATTTCGCAACCGAGCACTCTTCTTCACCGGCTGCGCGCTGCTGTACACAATGATCGCCGTCAAAATCATCTTTCCGTATTTTTTTGGAATTCACGAAACCAGCGTGGAGCGGGGTTGGTCTGAGTGGGGCAACAGCTGGCTTCAGGTGACTCTGAACATTCTCACCTCGCCCAAGCTCCTCTTCCACCATCTCGAACAAAGCTCCTTCGAACGGCTCAACCGCTCATTCGGGTATCTACCCTGGCTCAATCCGGCGATGGCGGCGCTGGTCAATGCTCCCGGGCTCCTCCTCTATACCGCCAGCCACCCGGATAAGAGACTGCTGTGGTTCTACCATGGTTCATTGTTGTTCGCCGGTTTCATACCGGCGTTTTATGCCGGTTTCTTTCAACTGCTTCACTGGGGCGCGCGCATTCTTCCTCGTCGTATGCCCTTCCTTCTGAAGCGAGGTCGTCCACTGGTTGGCGTTGCACTCGCCTTGGCGTTGATCGGCTCGCTGGTGAACTTCCCTCGAACCGCCGCCGAACGAGATGGCTTCGCCCCAAAGCGCAGCCCGATTGCGGTTCAGAATGCGAGCTTCATTCGAGAGTGCCTGAAGCGCTGTCCCAATGTTTCCAGCGTTGCGGCGGACTTTCGCCACATCGTGTTCGTTCCGAATCGTGTCGAGCGCTTTCTCCTCGACAATGCCGGCAAAGCGCAGTCCCTTTTCATTTTCGAGCCGGCTCCGGGCGTTCCGCTGGATGCGACGATAGACGAAAGCACCCGACGCTTTGTTGAGAAGGCGTTTGTTATTGCGACGGAGACGAAGGGCGGCCGGTTTTACCTTCGCCGCGGAGTTGATTGCCATCCGCTTTGGCAATGAACGCGATGACCGCCTTGATTGTACTGACATCGCGCAGCATCCGGCGGTGACCCATCTCCTTGAGCGGCTCGAACCGTGCTCCTGGCCACGCCTCGGCGATTCTCTTCCCGTGCTTGAAGGGAACTTCTGGGTCTTGTGGATCGTGCATCACCAGAACGGGAACGCTCATCATCGGTGCAAATCGGAGCATGCTGGCCTCGTCGAAGCTCATTCCCAAACGCCGCTCGATTCGCTTCAGCATCCCTTCGGCACGAGCGTCGGAGAAGCCGAGCAGGGCCGCCAGCGCCCTGGCAAAATGCTTCGGCTCGGCTCCGGGCGCGAGCAAGACTGCGCGCTCGGCTTGCAGTCCCTCTCTCAAAGCGACAATCGTCGCGGTCCCGCCCAAAGAGTGGCCAATCACTGCCCGCGTCGGCGAGAACACCTGAGCGACTGCTCGAATGACCCGAGCCATGTCGAAAGCGGAAACTTGGCGACCGGTGGAGCTTCCATGCGCCGGCATGTCGAATGTCACCACGCGAAAGCCCGCGCTGACCAGCGGCCGGATGAACTCGGTCAGTTGCGCTGCATATCCTTCCCAGCCGTGAACGAGCATCACCGTTGGTCCGCGCCCCCAGCTCCAACACGCAATCTCATCGTCGGCGATGGAAAAACGAAACGCGGTAGCCGGCAGCTCGGGGATTGCCGGCGGCCGCCAGCGCGGCGCGCGCCGAGGAGTGAAAAACATTTGGGCGCCGCGTTCCTCCGCGACGGACGGAGCGATGGCGGCAAGCGCTTTCAACCCCAGTCGGACGATCGCCAGCTGCGACGATCGGGTGCGCTCGAAGCTCTTCTTTCGCGCCTCTTTGGCAGCGCGCGGCGGTGCCCTGGGGGAGTTCTCCGCATCCGTCCAGCGCGCTTCCGGATGAAACAACTCGTCGTTGAGCCCGCATTCGCAGCAGAGGCTGTCGCCCATTCCCCAGGGATCGTAGAGCGGCCGGCGGCACATCCGACAGACCGCGTCCGGCGAAGACCTTTCCGGACGAATCGTTGGCTCGTGCTTCGCTTCGATCCTCGCTTCCGACGTCTGCATCGCTGGTCTCCTTTCGACTGATGGCCGTGACCACCGCCCAAATCGAACGCTCGTGCTCATTCACGAGGTCGATCTCCGGTCACGAACCGGTCCCATTCGACAATTGACGATTATATTAGAACGACCGTTCTATTTCTTCAAGCTCAGTCGCCAGGAGATCGGTGGCCAAGTGTTGGCCAGTCGAAGCTTACCCTTGCCATACTCGTACGATCGTGCTAATAGTGACCGGTCAATGGTCCTCGAGAAGACTGTGAATGCAGATGGCCGCCTCGAGCGTGGCGAGCGTACTCGCCGCCAAATCCTCGATCTGGCGGTCGACCTTGCCTCGGCCCAGGGCTTGGAAGGCCTCTCCATCGGCGGGCTGGCCTCCAAGTTGTCGCTGAGCAAGAGCGGCCTGTTCGCCTCCTTCGGCTCGAAGGAGGAGCTGCAGCTGGCTACCATTGAGCACGCCCGTCAGATTTTCATCGATGCCGTGGTGCGCAAGGCGATGATGGCGCCTCGGGGCCTGCCGCGATTATGGGCCCTTTGCGATTCGTGGCTGGAGTACGCGGGCCGCAAGGTGTTTCGAGGCGGGTGTTTCTTCGCTGCCGCATCCGCGGAGTTCGACAGTCATCCGGGCCGCATTCGCGACCGGCTTGCTGCGCTAATGGAGGAGTGGCTGACGACGCTTGCGGTGGCGGTCCGCAAGGCCCAGGAAGCCGGCCACCTCCGAGCCGATGCCGATCCAGCTCAGCTCGCTTTCGAGATCCATTCGCTCTTTTTTGGCGCAAATTGGGCCTATCAACTCCATGGCGATTCAAAAGCCTTCGATCGGGCGCGCGAGGCGATCCGCCATCGATTGGCTGCGCTCACCCCAGAAGTCACTCGCAAGGTCGGTGGGCGCGCACGTTCCAGCAGGTCCTGACTGGATTGCCGACGAAACCTCCATCCGCGCCTTGTTGCCGGTAAGTCCAGTCAATCTTTGTATAGTTGAGGGAAACCTGATCCGTCGGCACTCCACCGTCCATACAGCTTCCGGCAGTCTGGTAGTTGCTCACCAATACATTGGTCAGCGTAACCGTGAGATACGGCTCTTGCGATCCGTCTTTGCGTGCTGTCAATGTGGCCGATGGCAAACGCTCCGCCTCAGCGCTTGCCAGAAGTAGCTTGGGGCTCGATTTATCGAGTTTCTTCGTAATCGTGAGATCATTGAACTCGACTCGGCCAGTCTCTGAATGGCCATGGGCCACATTTTGCACACCCCATCCAAACGAGAGCAGGTCGATTCCGTCGGGAACCGCAGTGCTCTCCCCGGGCACGCCATCAATGAGGATGACGCAAGCGGAAGATGGAGGAGCGGGCGGTGGATCCGAGCTCGCGCGGGTTGCGAACATCAAGACAGCAAGAGCTGACAAAACAAACAACACGGCGGCGATACGCGTTGCGGCCTTCATGGCCCCTCCTTTCCTAAGGGTAGCCACGAGTCAAGTTCCGTTTTCCATTCTCGGTCAAGCGGCCCGCCGCTTTGGCGCGAGGCGCAGTCGGCGAGTAGACACTCTCACCTGCACAGGTGCGGCTCCGCGTTCAAGAACCGATCTGGGCGTGGCTTGCAGCAGGGTCGGTATCCCGCTGCGATCGCCAATCTATCTTGCTACTGCTTGACGCGTTCGAGCTGCGTCCAATTCCCTTGCCTCAGCTCAACGTTGGGGTTGAAGCCCTCCCGGTCGCTGAGGATGTATTCATTGTTGCCATTAATCCAGGCATGGCCGTACTCATTGCTCAGCTCGAAGGTCTCACCGGTGTTGGGATTCCGATAAGTCTCCACTCCTCTGAGAGCCTGGTCGTACTTTTGCATCGCGCGGTCACGGCTCTTGGAGCGCTCTTCGTAGCCTTTGGTAATGGTGTTGCTGATCTCTGCGTTTGACTTGCTGATGATCCGGGAGCGATCGGCTGCGCCCTTGATGTTGGCGGCCGCGATGTTGTTCTGAACGGCGCTGACCCGAGCTTGCCAATCCGGATCGACGCGAATAGTGGAAGCGATCATCTCGAAGAACTTCTGAGAAGCATCCAATTGACCTGGCGGCGTGCGCAAATCGAACATCTGCGCCCAGGAAGTGTAGTAGTTCGCGTGTCCCTGCTGCATCGTCTGCATGTTCAGCGTCGGCGAGGGGATGGCGGTGGTGAGCGTGACGGCAGTCACCCAGCCCTCCACCGATTGGCCATTGAGGGTGTACTGCAATCGTGCGCGACCGACGTCCGATCGAACGCTGGCCCGTAAGCCGGCCTGGGCGGACATCGCTTCGTTCCTCCGCGCGATCTCTTGCATTTGCTTGGCGATCTTGGGGATGGGCTCGACGGCGACCAGTCGCGCTCCCGGCCGAACCTTCGGCACCACGACGCGACGAAGCAAGTCAGCCGCGGACATCGGGCGCATGACATCGCAGCCCCTCTGTGCTTGCAGAGCCTGAATAGTGAAAGCATCATCGGACCATACCCAATTGTATTCGGGCAAAAGCTCGATTGAACGGCCATCGGGGCCGCTGGCCCGGAAGGTTGTTTGCGCCAAGCCGCAGGAGCCGTTTAGGTATTTGATGTTTCCCTGAAATTGCCAGTCCGTGGGGATGAGCAAGCTCATCGCAGGGATCGGTTTTTCAAATCCGTGCTGATCGACGACTTTGACTTGTTTGAGGCGATAGTAATTGGCCTGGCCGCTGTTGGCGCCGTCCGCCGCTGGTTTCTGCTGCTTGGCTTGGGTGGAGACCGTTTCGGATGAGGACGCCGCCGGCGGGGTCGATGCCAGTAATGCCGCCTTTTTGGCCTCGTACTCCTCTTTGGTGAGGACACCGGTTTGTAAGGCGTTATCCAACGCTTTCATCTGCTCGGTTTTTTTGTCAGCGGCGAAAGCGCAGGGTGACACCATGCCAATGACGAGTACTGTCAGCGCTCCTCTTGCTTTCCCCATGGATAGCTCTCCTCGCTACGTCGCCAGATGTCTCTACCCTCTGCGTAGATCACCGGTGCGCACAGTTCACCCGTGGTGTCAAGGGTCTCATTATGGTGAGTTGAAGAGAAGGCGAGCTCAGCGATGCAGTTGCCGATCCAACCAGGAAGCCATGAGCATGAAATAACCTGGCGCTTGCGGAGCATTTTCGTTCATCGTCTTGGCGTCAAATGCCATCGTCTCGCGAGCCGGAAGCATCATTTCGTGGCTCGCATCGGCAACCACGGCGTAACGAATGTTTTCTTGCTGTTTGGACAGAATATCGAGTTGTTTTATCGATTGCGGAACGGGAACCCACGGATCTTCGCCACCGTAAATGATTAGGAGCGGTACCTTGACCTTGCGAAGCGCTGCAATCGGATCGTAGGCCATTTCCTTGCGCGCCGAACTGTGCTCGGGGTCGGTTGTCAGATTAGATGCCCGCGGCAGGAAGGCAAGGTCGAACCAAGGTTGTGATTCCGCCTTTCGGATTTCGTCGAGTGCCTGGGCGCGTGAAGTTGTTCCATTCAGATAGCCAATCCAGGCCCTTCGGGCCTTGAGCATTCGCTCTGCATCTTCTCGCGAATGACCGCGGACCGTCAGCAGGTTGGTTGTTGCAAATTCCATTTGCTTTTCGGGCGTAACCAGCGGCGCGGAGACCGAGATGGCAAATGCCGTATCCTTGTCGCGAGCAGCAGCCAAGACTGCCAACCACCCACCCTGGCTTAGACCCCAAAAACCGATCCTCTTTGGATCTATTCGCGGGAACTTGGCCAACGCGTTCTTCCCGGCGATCGCGTCGTCGGCGAGAGCCTCGTAGTCGGCGTTGTTCCGATTTCCGGACGACTCGCCGCTTCCCCACCGGTCGTAGATCAGCACCGCAATGCCCATCGCAGGTAAGCCTTCGCGCAAATGGCGATAAAGCGCTGCGGAACGGGTTGGTTCCGATGCACCATGCAAAGCTATCACCGCAGGCAAGTGGTCGCCGTTCTCCGGGAGGTAGGCTGTGGCGACCAGGCGTGTATCGCCATTGGCAAAACTTATTTCTTGCGCCACTACGGCCGGTTTTGCCTGGACATACCAAACATCAGACGCCAATGCTGGCGAACGCTGCGCCGAGCAGACCCACACGCAAAAGACAAGCATCGAAGCTAGATCTCGCCGCATCGTACGACCCACTTTGTTGAAACCTGGTCGCCGGCGTCGTGTGCATAGTTCACGAGTGCTGTCAAGGGCCGGGGCTGGAAACCTCAAGCAAGCCGAAATCTCGAAATAGGACAGCGAGTGTGAAAATAAGCTCGGTTTCCGACTTGTTTTTACCACTCGATGCAAAAGTAGGATGTACGTGGTCGCAGAAACAGCATGGGCGATGTCGCCGGGTGCTGACCGCAAGGCTGGAGGGTGAGGGATTAGTTGCCGCCGGGCGTGAAAAACAGCATCGAGTTTGGCGCGCTCAGGCCACCCGTTCCTTGCTCGACAAACGTATCGATGAAATCACCGGTCGTACCATCGAAACGCAAGACACGGCTGTTGGCTCGGCTATTCACATAGAGGTTCCCATCCGGTCCGAACCTCAAGGAAGTGGGGTTTCTGATCATTCCACTGTCTGCAGGCACGAAGATGCTGAGGAGCTGTCCGGTGGCCCCGCAGTACTGCAGAACCGGATTTGGCCCGTGGCTCGCGACGTATAGATTGCCGTCAGGGCCGAAAGTGAGGCCGGCTGGTTGAGTAAGCTCTTTGGTATCTCCGGGAACGAAGGCGTCGATGAATTCTCCCGTCGTCCCGTCGTAGCGCAGCACGCTGTTGGTCATATGGCTGTTCACGTACAAGTTGCCATCCGGTCCGAAGACTAGGCCAGCGCTCGGTTGCGTCAGGCCGCCGCTCCCGGACGGAACAAAGGCATCGATGAACGCGCCGGTCGCGCCGTCGTACCGCAGGACGCTGTTGTTGGCTTGACTGTTCACGTAGAGACTGCCGTCGGGGCCGAAAATAAGTGCCGACGGCTTGGCAAGACCTCCGCTACCGGCAGCGACAAACTCATCAATAAAATCTCCCGTGGCGCCGCTGTAACGCAGAACATTGTTCGTCATGTTGCTGCTGACATAGAGATTGCCGTCCGGACCCAGGGCGACGCCGCCGGACCTGGTCAAGCCACCGCTACCGTTCGGGATGAATGCATCGATCAGCTGCCCTGTGTTCTCGTCGAAGCGCAAGATGCTGTTTGTTCGATTGCTGCCAATCAACAGATCCGCGAACGCTTCGGGAACGGCCCAAAGCGACAAAGCGACGAAGAGCAGCGTCGAAATGCCAGATCTCAGTGTACGCGAGTGCATGAGTTGCCCCCTTTGGCAAGCAGAAAAGTGGTAAGAAGTAGACGGGCTCGCCGGCCTAAAATGTCAACATGATTTCTGACTAGGTCCGATCGAGTGTGTTCGACTCTCGACGTTAAGCCAACACGCCGGGGAATGGGCCGCAATTCGCTGCATCGCCGAAGCCGGGGACGGATTCGCCCATCGCGTTGAGGATGGTGCAACCCACTTTGTTGAATACCTGATCCCCCTCGTCGATCAGCTGTCCACCGCGCCGGATCGCTCCGCCGGCCTTGCCGATGAGGACGATGGGCACGTTTCTCTGACTGTGGTCGCCCCGCCCCTGCTCGTTCGCCCAGACGATCAGACTGTTGTCGAGCACCGTCCCCTCCCCTTCCGGGATGGCGTCCAGAGCCTGCGCCATTCGAGCGACTTGGGTGGCGTAGTACCGATTTATTCGCACCACGCGGTCGGTATTGATTGGAGTGCTGCCGGCATCCGAAGTGTCCAGATGCGCAACCTCGCCGTGGCAGTCCAAATTGATTCCCTCCCAGGCGAACCGCCATGATCCTCCGCCGTATCCAAATTGAATCGTCACGATGGGAGCGAGCCCACAGCCCAGCGCGACGGCTCCGAGGTCGATCATGTTTCCGACGATCTCGGGAATGGCTTGCTCGTTGTTCAACAGCATCTCGGGTGCAGTGTGGGTGAAATCTCTCGGCTCGGCCGGTCGCGTGCAGGGCATTTGTGTTCCGTCGAGCGCCCGGGTCAGTCGCAGCTCCACCTGGCGGATTGAGCTGAGGTGCAAATCCAGCTTGCTCCGCTCCCGCGGGCCGAGCAGCGCCGACACTTCCG
>Ga0126370_10001067_pt1 | contig 12277 bp, 13 predicted proteins | sample PanSoiMetaPlot_3_FD_92586 | JGI IMG/M metagenome (GOLD analysis project Ga0126370, IMG submission 92586) | Tropical forest soil microbial communities from Panama - MetaG Plot_3 | ecosystem: Environmental > Terrestrial > Soil > Tropical forest > Bulk soil | place: Panama | collected 2016-02-17 | reverse complement strand
TGAGCTGCTGGCGGGGATCACTAGCATCATCTACGGCATCTGGGGCCTGTTCGTATTCGCGCCGTTCCTGCAGGAGACCTTGCAACCATTCCTCATTGCCGTCTTTGGCAATATCCCGGTGTTGTCGATGCTGTTTGCCGGTCCGCCCTATGGCATCGGCATGCTCACGGCGGGCCTGATCCTCGCGATCATGGTGCTCCCCTTCGTCACCTCGATCTCGCGCGATGTTTTCGATGCCGTGCCGCCAGTGCTGAAGGAAGCCGCCTATGGCATCGGCTGCACCACGTGGGAGGTCGTGCGCTATGTCGTGCTGCCTTACACCCGCGTCGGTGTGATCGGCGGCGTGATGCTGGGGCTCGGACGGGCGCTCGGTGAGACGATGGCGGTGACGTTCGTGATCGGCAACGCCCACAGGGTGTCGTCCTCCCTGCTGGCGCCCGGCACGACGATTTCGGCGACGATCGCCAATGAATTCACCGAAGCGGTCGGTGACCTCTATACCTCGTCGTTGATCGCGCTGGGTCTCATCCTTTTCGTGATCACCTTCATCGTGCTTGCGATAGCCCGTTACATGCTGTTGCGCATCGAGCGCCGGATCGGATGAACCAATGAACGCGCTTTATGCCGCGCGCCGCCGCCGCAACCGGATCATGATGGGGCTCTCGCTGGCCGCGACGTTGGTGGGGCTGGGCTGGTTGGTGGTGATTCTCGCCGTGCTGCTGTGGGAGGGCTTCTCCGGCCTCTCGCTCGCGGTGTTCACCGAGATGACGCCGCCGCCCGGAGCCACCGGCGGCCTCCTCAATCCCATTATCGGCAGCCTCATTCTGACGGTCCTGGCCGTGCTCATCGGCACTCCAATCGGAATTCTGGCCGGCACCTACATGGCCGAATATGGGCGGCACGACCGCGTGACATCCGTCGTGCGCTTCATCAACGATATCCTGCTCAGCGCGCCTTCGATTGTGGTCGGCCTATTCATCTACGAGGTGATGGTCGCGCCGATGGGACATTTCTCCGGGCTCGCGGGCGCCGTCGCGCTCGCTGTCATCGTCATACCGGTGGTGGTGCGAACCACCGAAGACATGCTGATCCTCGTGCCGAACCAATTGCGCGAGGCTGCGGCGGCGCTTGGAACGCCGCGCGCGTTCGTGATCACGACCGTCTGCTACCGAGCCGCCAAGGCCGGCATGATCACCGGCGTACTGCTCGCGACCGCCCGCATCAGCGGCGAGACCGCGCCGCTCTTGTTCACCGCGCTCAACAATCAGTTTTGGAGCACCAACCTGAACGCCCCGATGGCGAGCCTGCCGACCGTCATCTTCCAGTTCGCGCTCTCGCCTTACAAGGACTGGCAGGTGCTGGCGTGGGCGGGAGCGTTGATCATCACCTTCACCGTGCTCGCGCTCTCCATCGTCGCGCGTGCACTCTCCGCATCGAGAACACAGTCATGAATGTCGCCTCGGTTGCCGTTCCCACCGTCACCCACGCCCCGGTCAGCACGGGCGGCTTGGCCGAGAAGGTGTCCATCCGCAACCTCGACTTCTACTACGGCGATAATAAAGCGCTCAAAGCCATCGGTTTGCCGCTCTACCAGAACCGGGTGACCGCCTTCATCGGTCCCTCCGGCTGCGGCAAGTCCACGCTGCTGCGCATTCTCAACCGCATGTACGATCTCTATCCCAACCAGCGGGCGGAGGGCGAGGTCCTGTTCGACGGCGAGGACATTCTCTCCCCCAAGCAGGACCTTAACCTGTTGCGCGCGCGCATCGGCATGGTGTTCCAGAAGCCGACGCCGTTTCCGATGTCGATTTACGAGAACATCGCTTTCGGCATCAGGCTCTATGAGCGGCTGCCGCGCTCGGAGCTTTCCGACCGGGTCGAGACCTCGCTGCGCCGCGCCGCGCTGTGGGAGGAGGTCAAGGACAAGCTCGGCGCCAATGGGCTCAGCCTCTCCGGCGGCCAGCAGCAGCGGCTGTGCATCGCGCGCACCGTCGCGGTCGAGCCCGAGGTGATCCTATTCGACGAGCCGTGCTCGGCGCTCGATCCAATCTCGACCGCGAAGATCGAAGAATTGATCGATGAGCTCAAAGAGGAATACACGATCGTGATCGTGACCCACAACATGCAGCAGGCGGCGCGTGTGTCCGACTTCACCGCCTTCATGTATCTCGGGGAGCTGATCGAGTTCGATACCACCAGCAAAATGTTCACCGCGCCCAGCGACAAACGCACGCAGGACTACATCACGGGCCGCTTCGGCTAAGTCGCACGGGTTCGCCAGCCAGGACGAAACACATGGTCGTCTCCGATCACACCGCCAAGGCCTTCGACGTCGATCTGCAAGAGCTAACCCGCTTGGTGGCAGAGATGGGCGGTCTCGCTGAGAAGCAGGTCGCGGACGCGGTCGATGCGCTTGCGCAACGCGACGCCGATCGCGCGCAGCGGACCGTGGAAGCCGACTCCGCTATCGATGCGCTGCAGGCGGAGATCGAGGAAAAGTCCGTGCTGACGATCGCCCGCCGGCAGCCCATGGCAGTCGACTTGCGGGAAATCGTCGGGGCGTTGCGGGTCTCCAACGACCTCGAGCGCATCGGCGATCTCGCCAAGAACATCGGCAAGCGGGTCATGGCCCTCGATGGGGAATTTCACCCGCCGCAACTGATCCGCGGCGTCGAGCATATGGGCTCCATGGTTCTCGCCCAGCTCAAAGAGGTGCTCGACAGCTATGCTCGCCATGATCTCAAGAAGGCGCTGGCGGTCTGGAACGGCGACGAGGAGATCGATGCCATCTGCACGTCGCTGTTCCGCGAGCTGTTGACCTATATGATGGAGGATCCGCGCTACATCACCTTCTGTATCCATCTCATGTTCTGCGCCAAGAATATCGAGCGCATGGGCGATCACGCCACCAACATCGCAGAGACCGTTTATTACATGGTCGAAGGCCATGCGATCGCCGATCAGCGGCGTAAGGGGGACACCACCGCCTTCGCAACTCTCGCAGCGGAGAAATGAGAAGGACGGCGGGCGAATGAAAGCCAACATCCTGATCGTCGAGGACGAGGAAGCGCTATCGCTGCTGCTGCGCTACAACCTCGAGGCGGAGGGCTATGCGGTCGAAACGGTCGTCCGCGGGGACGAGGCCGATTTACTGCTCAAGGAGCACGCGCCCGATCTCGTCATCCTCGACTGGATGCTGCCGGGCCTTTCTGGAATCGAGCTCTGCCGCCGATTGCGCGCCCGCGCGGAAACCAAACGATTACCGATCATCATGCTCACCGCCCGCGGCGAGGAGAGCGAACGGGTGCGCGGGCTGGCGACCGGGGCCGACGACTATATCGTCAAGCCGTTCTCGGTTCCTGAATTGAGCGCGCGCGTGCGTGCGCTATTGCGGCGCGCATTGCCCGAGCGCGTCGCCGACGTGCTGTCGTTCGGCGACCTTGAGGTGGACCGCGAGAAAAGACGGGTCTCGCGCGGCGGCCGCGCGATCGACCTCGGCCCGACCGAGTATCGGCTGCTTGAGTTTTTGATGGAGCGGCCCGGCCGCGTCTTCTCGCGCGAACAGCTGCTCAACGGTGTTTGGGGCAGCCAGATCTACATTGATGAGCGCACGGTGGACGTCCATGTGGGCCGGCTGCGCAAGGCGCTCAACCGCGGCCACGCCACCGACCCGATCCGCACTGTGCGCGGTGCCGGCTATGCGCTCGATGATCGCTTCGGCAAGACCGCTTGATCAATCACAAAGCCTTCCTAACTCGTCATGCCCGCGCTTGGCGCGTGCATCCACGTCTTGATTCTTTGACTGGGGCAAAGACGTGGATGGCCGGGGACAAACCCGGCCATGACGAATTCAGCGCCACTGGTGTTATCTAGCCTCGGAACGGCCGTCGATCCCGGCGCAGATGCGGCGGCTGGTAGGCCACGCGCGAGTGATAGGCGCAATAGGGCAGGCCGGTGATAGTCTGCCCGCCGCAGAAGAAGAAATCGGGCTGCCCCGGATCCCCAATCGGCCAGCGGCAGGTTTCCTCCGTGAGCTCGAGCAGGCTCCGGCGCTGGCCGAGCGGGATGACGTTGTCGATGAGCTCCGACTCCGGCTCGATGTCGAACTCATAGGCGTGGGCAAGCGCGGTATTGCCGCGGATCGAAGACCGCGCGACCCGCAGCATGTGCGAATGGGCGCGCGGCTTGCGCGGGCGCGGGGCGGCCGAGGACGGCGACTTGGCACGGGCAGAGAGTCCGAGCCGATGCACCTTGCCGATCACCGCATTGCGGGTCACGCCGCCTAGCGCCGCGGCGACTTGACTTGCCGATAGGCCCTCGGCCCACAGCCTCTTCAGCGTTTCGACGCGTTCGTCGGTCCAAGTCATATCAAATTCCTCCCCAGCCGCGACGGCGGAGACAGAATCCCACTGCGGGTCTGGGCAACGATCAGTTGCCCGACGCGTACCCGCGCTACCGATTGACGCTAGTAACTGTCCGCCGCACGAAATGTCGTATTCGACGATGGAAAAGCTACAATATGGCGGGAGTCGGGCGCAAGAGTCCCGTCGGCCTGCGTCCACATGTTCTGTCCGCGTCGGTCAATGCGTCCACACTTATCTGCACGCCTGTGTATTGCGGCTGACGTTTGCCACTGCCGGCGCGGCCATTGCCTGATGTTGACAGGCGAGCATGCAGCAATAAAATACCTTACCGTGCCGCCCGGAGAGGCGGCACATTTCGTTTCCGCGGATTGTCGGCTCGTCGATGACCACCCAAACTTCGCACTTGCTGCCGACCTACGCGCGCGTCGATCTTGCCTTCGAGCGCGGGGAAGGCGCGTGGCTCATTGCGACCAACGGCGAGCGCTACCTCGATTTCACATCGGGCGTTGCCGTCAACGCCCTCGGGCACGCACATCCGCACCTCGTTGAAGCGGTCACGAAGCAGGCCCACAAGGTCTGGCATGTCTCCAATCTTTACCGCATCCCCGAGAGCGAGCGGCTCGCCCAGCGCCTATGCGCGGCGAGCTTCGCGGACGTGGTGTTTTTCGGCAATTCCGGCGCCGAAGCTGTGGAGTGCGCGATCAAAATGGCGCGCAAATATCAATCGGCGAGCGGGCGAGTCGAACGCTACCGCATGATCACGTTCGAGGGCGCCTTCCACGGCCGCACGCTCGCGACGCTGGCCGCCGGCGGGCGCAAGAGCTATCTCGACGGGTTCGGTCCGGTGGTCCAGGGCTTCGACCAGGTGGCGTTCGGCGACCTCGAAGCGACCAAACGGGCGGTCGGACCCGAAACCGCCGCGATCCTGATCGAGCCGATCATGGGCGAGGGCGGCGTGCGCGTGGTGCCGAGCGAGTTCCTACGCGCGCTGCGGCGATTGTGCGACGAGCATGGCTTGCTGTTGGTGTTCGACGAGGTGCACACCGGCATCGGCCGCACCGGCGAGCTCTTCGCCTATCAGCGCTGTGGCGTCACGCCCGACATCATGGCGCTGGCCAAGGCCTTGGGCGGTGGCTTTCCCCTCGGGGCCTGCCTCGCAACTGCCGAGGCGGCCAAGGGTATGACGACGGGCACGCACGGCTCGACCTTCGGCGGCAACCCGCTCGCGATGACGGTTGCGGGCGCAGTACTCGATGTGGTGCTCGCGGAAGGTTTTCTCGAGCGCGTGCGCCGACTGTCGCTTGTGCTCAAGCAAAAGCTCGCCGCGATCGCGGACCGCTATCCCACCGTGGTGGCCGAACTGCGTGGGGAAGGACTTCTCGTCGGACTGCGCACCGTGGTGCCGAGCGCTGAATTGATCGATGAGTTGCGGGCAGAGAAGATGATTGCGGCCGGGTCCGGCGACAATGTCGTGCGGCTGCTGCCTCCGCTCATCATAAGCGAGGAGGAAGTGGCCGAAGCGATCAGGCGCCTGGAGCGGGCCTGCGCCCGCATCGCCAAGGCACAGGAAACACTGCAGAAGCGAGGAGCGGCCAGATGAAAGGCCGCGACTTCCTCGATCTCATCGACATCCCCCCGCAAGAGCTGCGCGGGATGATCGAGACGAGCCGCGCCATGAAAGCGCGCCGCGATCGCGGCGCGCGGCCGCTCGAGGGGCGCACGCTTGCCATGATCTTCGACAAGCCGTCGACCCGCACGCGCGTATCCTTCGACGTCGCCATGCGCCAACTCGGGGGCACGGCCATCTTGCTGACCGGCCAGGAGATGCAACTCGGGCGAGGGGAGACCATCGCCGACACGGCGCGGGTCCTCTCGCGCTATGTCGACATTATCATGCTACGCACGCTCGATCATGACATGCTGACCGAGCTCGCGCGGCACGCGACCGTGCCGGTCATCAACGGCCTCACGCGTCGCTCGCATCCATGCCAGGTGCTCGCCGACGTCATGACGTTCGAAGAGCATCGCGGGCCCATTCGCGGCAAGACCGTGGCCTGGACCGGTGACGCCAACAACGTTCTTACCTCTTGGATGCATGCCGCCGAGCGTTTCGATTTTCGCTTACAGGTCGCGACCCCCCCTGAGCTCGCTCCGAAAAAGTGGTTGATCGACTGGGCTAAGAGTTCAGGCGCCGCGATCCGCATTGGCAGCGAACCGGAGGAGGCGGTGCGCGGCTCGGATTGCGTGGTGACGGACACGTGGGTTTCGATGGGCGACAAGGACGGCCAACGCCGCCACAACCTGCTCAAGCGCTATCAGGTCAACGCCCGTTTGATGGCACTGGCCAATCCGCGCGCGGTTTTCATGCATTGCCTGCCGGCGCATCGCGGCGAGGAAGTCACGGACGAGGTGATCGATGGGCCGCATTCGATTGTGTTCGACGAGGCCGAGAACCGCCTGCACGCCCAAAAAGGCATTTTGGCCTGGTGCCTGAACGCTGGCTGAGTTCGGCCGAAGCCGTGTAGGGTAGGTTGAGGGAGGCGAAACCCACCCGCGGAGCGTCAGCGCTCGCGCTCATCCCAATTCACGCCAGCAGGCGCCAGCGAAAGCGGGACTGACCTCGTCGCCGCTCGGGACTATATAAAGAGGGATCATGTCCGATCCCCGCATGGAAATTCCCGCACGCGCGCCCGCGGTCACCTCCGCCGACGACACGATTTTGCCCTTCAAGGTCGAGGCACTGGACCTGCGCGGCCGGGTCGTGCGCTTCGGCCCGGCGATCGACACGATTCTGTCGCGCCACAGCTATCCCGCGCCGGTGGCGAAGCTTTTGGGCGAGGGGATCGTGCTCACCGTGCTGCTTGGCTCGACCTTGAAATTCGAAGGTCGCTTCATCCTTCAGACCCAGAGCGACGGGCCGGTGCGCATGCTGGTCATCGACTACACCACGCCCGGCAAGGTGCGCGGCTGCGCCCGCTTCGATTCTGCCCGTGTCGCCGCCGCTATTGCGGCAGGTGCCGCCGATGCGGGCGCGCTGCTCGGCCGCGGGCACCTCGCCATGACCATCGACCAGGGACCGGACACCGCGCGCTATCAGGGCATCGTCGCGCTCGAGGGCAAGGGGCTCGAACACGCGGCGCACGAATATTTTCTGCGCTCGGAGCAGATCCCCACGCGGGTGCGCTTGGCCGTCGCCGAGGAGCTGCGGGCGGGCGCCGATGGCGCGCGACACCGCTGGCGCGCGGGCGGGCTGCTGTTGCAGTTCCTGCCCCAGTCGCCGGAGCGCGCCCGGCGGGCCGACCTCGACCCCGGCGATGTGCCGGAAGGCATCGAGCTGCCAATGGCGCCGGAGGATGACGCCTGGGTCGAGGGCCGCGCGCTGGTCGCGAGCGTCGAGGACCTCGAACTGCTCGATCCCGACACGTCGGCCGAACGGTTGCTCTACCGGCTGTTCAATGAGCGGGGCGTGCGCGTGTTCCGCAGCCGGGATTTAGAAGCCCAATGCTCATGTTCGCGCGAACGAGTCGAACAAATGCTACGCTGCTTTCCCCAGGACGACCGCGACCACATGGTCGAGAACGGCAAGATCACGGTGACCTGCGAGTTTTGCAACTCGACCTATGTATTCGAGCCGTTGGAGCTGCGCGAGCCATCATAGTGATGGTGGGGAGCGTGAGCTGCGAGGCCTTGTGCCGTCGCTAATGTCGCTACCGACGGGCGCTGTCATGGCCGGGCTTGTCCCGGCCATCCGCGTCTTGCGTCATAGGAAACTTAAGACGTGGATGCCCGGCACAAGGCCGGGCATGACGAGCCAGAAATGAGACCGTTGGTATCAGTTAATCGTGCGCCCCCGCTGCGGGGCATCGAGGGAGAAAGCAGGAATGTCGATGTCGAACTTTTCGCCCGCCGCGGTCACCATTCCGTAGGTTCCCGTCATGAAACCGGAAGCCGTAGGCAGCGGGACGCCGCTGGTATATTCGAAATTCTCGCCCGGCTTGAGCACCGGCTCTTCGCCGACCACGCCCACGCCGCGCACCTCCTGCAGGCGGCCTTGCGCGTCGGTGATGCGCCAATGACGTGTTTTGAGCTGGACGGTTTCGCGCCCGAGATTGGTGAGCGTAATGGTATAGGCCCAAAAGAAGTAGCCGTTCTCGGGGGAGGAGCGCTCGGGCAGGAAACGGGGCGTGGCCGTGACCTCGATCTGGCGGGTCACGGCACGATACGCTGCTTTAGGGGCGTCCATCGGAGACCCTCTACCTGCTCCGGGCACTTTGTTACGTGTACGACGTTACTGAACAGCCTAGGCGCCCGGCCTGCAACCGTCGCGACGGGGCGGCCTCCAAGCCGGGCGAAGGCCCACTAGATTTAGATGCATTCACCACCGCCTGAAAGATCGCCCGAAATGCACGCTCCGGTGGTCACCACTGGACGCGATCTGCGGCTCGACTTGTTTCGCGGGATCGCGCTCTGGCTGATCTTCCTCGACCATATTCCCTCCAACCTGGTCGCTTGGGGCACGATCCGCAACTATGGCTTCAGCGACGCCACTGAAATCTTCGTCTTCGTCTCCGGTTACACCGCCGCTTTCGTCTACGGCAGAGAGATGCGCGAACGCGGGTTCGTCATCGCCGGCGCCCACATCCTGCGGCGAGCCTGGCAAATCTACGTCGCCCACGTGTTCCTGTTCGCAATCTATCTCGCCGAAATTTCCTATGTCGCCACCAGTTTCGAGAACCCGCTCTTTGCCGAAGAGATGAACATTCTCGACTTTCTCAAACAGCCGGAGGTGACGATCGTCGAGGCGCTGCTGCTCAAGTTCAAGCCGGCCAACATGGACATATTGCCGCTCTACATCATCTTGCTGCTCCTATTTCCGCCGACCCTGTGGCTGCTGCAGTTTAGAGCTTCGCTTGCGCTCGGCGCTTCGGTGCTGCTCTACGTGCTCACCTGGCACTTCAACTGGAATCTGCCGAGCTATCCCGAAGGCCACTGGTTCTTCAATCCGTTCGCCTGGCAATTGTTGTTCGTGTTCGGTGCCTGGTGCGCGCTGGGGGGAGCGCAACGGCTCGGCGCGGTGTTGCAGTCGCGGGTGACCTTGGGCGTAGCGGTCGCGTATCTCTTGTTCGCCTTCGTCATTACGCTGACCTGGTACCTGCCCGGCATGGGCCAGTACGTTCCGCACTGGCTGGAACAGCTGATCTACCCGATCGACAAGGTCAATCTCGATGTCCTGCGCTTTGCGCATTTTCTGGCGCTGGCGGTGGTGACGGTGAGGTTCATTCCCCGCGAGTGGCCGGTACTGAAATCGCGTTGGCTGTGGGCGCCGATTGTGTGCGGACAGCACTCGCTGGAAATCTTCTGCCTAGGCGTCTTCCTGTCCTTTGCCGCGCATTTTGCCATGGTCGAGATTTCGGGCGCGATCTGGATGCAATTCCTGCTCAGCGCGCTGGGCATTATCGTTATGGTTGCGGTGGCAGGCTTGCTAACCTGGTATAAGAGGGCAGAAGGACGTAGCCCCGGATCGCGCCCGAAGAAAACGCCGGACGCGGATCTCGCGGGAGGGGAGGCGTGACGAACACAGATTCGCCTCCCCCCTCAAGTGGTTAGAATACAAGCAAGCGGAAAATGTGCGCTATGTGTGCAATCGGGCTTGCCGCAATTCTGCGCGCATCGGTTGTGGGCGGCCGTGGTCGAGGCCATCCGGTACGACGACTAAGCAGCGCCACCCCTAGCAATTTCAATGGCCGCCACTTGCTCCCGGCGGCTCCATGCAACATGAACGCGACATGAAAGCAAAAAAGAAAAGCACGAGACGGGACGCCAAGCTGCCAAGCTGGCGCGTGTCGCTCCTTAGGAAGCAGCTCCAATATCTCGGGACCGTTGAGGCGGCGAATGAGAAGGCGGCCGAAGCCGCCGCGGTTGCGGAATTTAATCTCAGCGACGAACAGCGGCGTCGGCTCGTAGTGCAGGAGCAGAATTAAGGGCGTGTACTCATTAACGCGCAGATGTCGGGTTTTCAGCCCTCTATCCGACACCGATCCCACGCGTCATGGCCGGATTAACGCTCGTTGCACGTTGGCTAACGCCACATGCACGCCGGTCCGCCTTGGAGGACGCTACTGGCGAGCCTCGCCGCCTTTCTTCTTCGTCGGGAATGTTATTTCTTGTTCCTTGAAGACCCTTTTTTCTTCTTCATCGGGATCATCGGCCAGGGTCGGTTCCCTTTTAGAGCTGCTGTGTAGATAGGCAATTCATCACCACCCGGCTTTGCGCCGTCTAATATGTCGTCCACGTAACTGGCAGCCTTTGTGAACATTTCTTGAAAGTCTGATCCGTAATAATCGTCTGCGCCGTGGACATACTTGTGTTCTTCGAACTCGAACATCGTCCTCATTCCTGCATGGTGCGCTGCCTTGTTCAGCGCTGTTGAATAGACGGTTAGATACAGGTCACTGCAAACATACAGAGACTGGATGCCCTCCTTTGCGAGAGCGCTGATAAACGTAGTGATGTAGTCCTGTGGATGTGGCGTGATGGTACGCAACCGTGCGACCTTCCCGTAATAACGAAACAAACGGTCATAAGCATGGTTCATGGCGGTGTTGGCTGGTTCTTTCCCGTTTTCGTTGTTGCCGATGACCGCAAATGGCTCTTGGAAAATCGGGTTGGTGAGCATGTAATCCACCCGGCTATACACAACCCGCTGGACAGCCTGCCGGTTGTTGCCCCCGGTAAAATTATTCCCGTCCACTCCTGGGACCAAACCGGTGAGCGTCGGATCTCCTACCGAAGCAAAGACAAAAGGCTTCGTTTGGGTTGCTAACTTGCAAGCCAGCGCCGCTCCGGTGCCTGCCGTAACGATGACTTTGCAGTCGGGGTCGTTCGCAAAATAGGTTGCTGCTTTAGCGATTTCTTGAGGATTTCCTTTCGCACCGTTTACCGGCAATCTCTTAATTTGGATATTGTGTTTTAGAGCGCCGTTGAACCACTGAATATACCTAGTCCAGTCCTGCGGTGTGGTTGCGGTCAAGAAGCCGATGTAGTCAGGCATCCTCGTTCCCCCTCGTTGCCGACAACGGCAAAATCAATTCAATGCAGTGGATAAAGATGATCTGTGAGAGAAAGCTAGCAGCTTCCTTGCACGGCCTGCTAGCCCCCTAATCGGCTTTGCGCGCGTATTATTATCGCTTCCCTGGTCGCGCCCCGCCGCACGATTTATGAGTACACGTCCAAATGAAGCCCCGGACGCATTTCAAGCACACGATTGATAGACTGGACAGCGCTGGGGAGATTATCGAACAGCTCGCGGGGGTGGACGATTACGAATTAGCCGAGCAAACATGGCTTGCTGCGATCCGGCGCTGGCCGAGAGAAGCCATCATCCTGCGCCAAGGCGCTCGAGTGGTCGCTGACAGCCGCCAGCCGCGGCTGGTGAAATGAATGAGGGGCCACCCGGGAAGGGGCCCCTCAATGCGTCCGCAGCGAAGTTGCACGGTCGGGGCGGGCGCAATTTGGTTCTTACCACTATTTTCACTGGCGACAAAGCGCGCCCAACGTGATTTAACTGATGGTGGCTGAGGCCGGAGACTTAACGAGCCTCAGGGAGGCACCTCGAAGCCCCTGGCCTCAGGAGGCCGGGGCTTTTCCTTTCAGTAAAATGTCGCGGAACGATTGCGCGCGGCCAGAATTGCCTTTCTGCGGAAGTACCCTTCCGCATGTGAGGAGAACGCCCAAAACTTAGCCCCGCTCGCAGCGGGGCTTTTTCTTCTAGAACGCTCGGCACTCTTGGCGACGGGCCTTACTTGGGGCTAGGCTCAGACGTTGCTCCTTATGGTGCTTTCCTCAGCCCCGGCCACGCGTCGGGGCTTTTCTTGCGCTTGGCAACGCCAAAAGGAACCTCTGGCGCGCCCCTG
>Ga0126370_10001064_pt1 | contig 12279 bp, 21 predicted proteins | sample PanSoiMetaPlot_3_FD_92586 | JGI IMG/M metagenome (GOLD analysis project Ga0126370, IMG submission 92586) | Tropical forest soil microbial communities from Panama - MetaG Plot_3 | ecosystem: Environmental > Terrestrial > Soil > Tropical forest > Bulk soil | place: Panama | collected 2016-02-17 | reverse complement strand
TTGGGGAGTGTATACTAGGCCCGCTTGACCCTTGGAGAGGTGGCCGAGTCGGCCGAAGGCAGCCGCCTGCTAAGCGGTTACAGGGTTAAAAGCCCTGTCCCGGGTTCGAATCCCGGCCTCTCCGCCAAAAAACCAGAGCGGGTCGAAACAGTACGGGCGCCGAGTTGTCTCGGCGCCCGTTTCTGCATCAACCGCGCGAGCGGTTCGCTACTTCTTCTGGAGCGTGATCCCGGCGGCCTTTGCGGCTTCGTCGTACATCGCTTCGGACTCAGCATGCTTGCCCGACTGATGCAGAGCCCAGGCTTGAGCCGCGAGCTGCTTGGCATTCGCGGCGCTCGGGTCGTAGCGGGTGCCGACCGCTTTGTCGATCTGGGCCTGTAGCGTCGGGCACTGACTCGCCAGTGCGGGGACAGCAGCCGCAACGACCAGGACGAGGGCGGTGACGAAGCTTTTCATCTCTCTCCTCCTTTGGGGTCAGGTCGGACAGGGGTCAGTCGCCGGGGATGATCGTGGCGATCGATCGCGATGTCAAGAGCGACGCACCCGGCCGGGCGGGCGCGTCCGCGGCTACGTGCACGCTCGCACCAGAGGGCAGCGTAGTGTATCGTACTGCCCGTTGCGCCCTTAGCTCAGGTGGACAGAGCGTCGGACTACGAATCCGAAGGCCAGAGGTTCGAATCCTCTAGGGCGCACCACTAACAACAACTACTTCCGAAGCAGCATGCCCTCGGTAACGACCTCTTGCGCTGAGGCTTGCGCTGAACTGACGGCGGGGAGAGCCTCATCGAGGCGGGCAACCGCGCTGCGGAGGCGCTCTGGGCTGAGGTGAGCATAGCGCATCACCATGGCGAGGCTACTGTGCCCAAGCAGGTCTTTCACCTCTTGGAGCGTCGCTCCCCGCTGAATTGCCCAGGACGCGAAGGTATGTCGCAGATCGTGAAAGCGGAAGTCCGCCAGCCGCGCGCGCGCCGCAGCGCCCTCGAACGCGTGGCGGTAGGTATTCCAGTTGCGACGGCCGAAGACCAACCCGTGGGCATGCGAGCCTCGACGGGCGAGCACGGCGTCCGCCCGGCTATTCAGCGGCACCTCGGGGAGGCTGGTGAGACCAGTGAAATTGTCATCATCCTTTATCGCAGTGATGCTTTCCGCTGTGTCAACTATCCCGTAACGAGACAGTTCTCAAAAACGGACGTCCCCGTCGTGAGGCAAATCAACGCAAGAGCGCGGTGACGTTCTGGACGTTGAATATCTTCCGCCGGAATACCGGAGTACAGTTAGGGCTGGCTACGTGCGACCAGTTTCAATCCTGAAGAAGCAGGGCATCGAAGCCAAGGTGCAATCGCATCCTCGCGCTGGATCGCGGTGGCATCCAAAGAGCCCTGATACGCGCGGGGAGCGAATAGATATGCGTAGGTTGCTGCTCGCAATCCTTGCAGTTCTTCTGTCGTTCGGCTGGGCCCAGGCTCAGCAGACTGGACTAGAATGGGATGGGACGGGTTCGGTCCGCAGGATGCTCTACTGGGACAATCCATTCCCGATCTATCCTGCGACCTACATCTGGCGAGTGCTCCCTCACAAGAAGCACGCGCCGTCGGACTCGCCGACCGGCTACTACACTACGCTGTTCTGGGGCAACAACGGCGACTTTGTGTGGGATGGAGGCAATGCCAATACGTACTACGGCTTCCATCCCTATCCTGTACCTCCTCCAAATGGGCAAGGCCACTGGGAAATTTCAGTCTTCTCGAACGATTACGTCGTAGCCTCTGAAGTTCAGTGGGATCGGTGGTTCACTCAGGCGGTTCGGGTCTGGTTCGACGGGACGACGTTCCATCATGAGTTCTATTACGATTGGCCTGATACAACCAAGCTGATCTCTCAAGACATTCAGTTTCCTACCTGGGCGGATCGTAATCCTCCACATCCATCGATCATGATGGGCCAAGCCCCGGATCTGTGCGGGCCACCTCCCAGCACGTGTGGCGTGTCGTGGGGAGGATATCCTGGATGGGAGGAGTTCAAGGGTGTTATCCGAGGGATTCAGGTCTACTCAGGTCTGTTGTCCCTTGCGGACATCGCGTCCGAGGTCAACACTCCGAAGTCCTCGGCTAACGGCTTTGCGTTGATCTGGTACCTGAATACGGATCCGACTCCGACTGATGTGACGGACAAGAAGGAAGTTGGTACTCCGCATAATCCGACGTGGGATGGGACGACGGCAACGTTATGGACGGATGGCAGTTCTTCTCACGGTCCTCACAAGCATAAATGAACTAGACCAGGCACTGAACTTGCCCCCGTATCGTGGACACCCCGCGCACAACCGTGCGATGGGAGTGGACCCCTCCTTTGAAGACGTAACTCGATGTTCCCACACCACCCATGCGCATTCGGCGCTGGCCGTCGCGGCCGAGGCGAGCAGCACGAAGGTGACCAGCAGGGCGGTCCCGTCGCGCTCGCATCATCACTTGCTCACCATGGTTCTCTAACACGTGACAATGGAGACTGGTACAGAACATTGTGCTTGCAGCCCCGACAAGAAGTGCGGTGCGTGTGAGCGAATGAATCGTTATCACTGGTTGCCTATCTTGCGCTGCACGCCGACCCGCTCATACGCTCACCACATCCTCGTCTCCGTGACGCCGGGCTGGCTGACGCTGCACCCGAACATGAGCGTTCTTCCCGCCTACCGTTGTGGGGGCGGCCCACCACCTCCCACTCACCGGTTGAATCCGTCATGCGATCACCGATCTGGAGCTGCATGGGGAACACACGTGTTGTCCCCGGTGGCTCGGGCCGCGGCATACCTGGGAACGAAGCTTGAACTGGCTTAGTGGGCTTGGCCTTCTGGGGCTTCGGCTCGGGGCGGCGAGGCTTAGCCATCCAAGATCACGGGGCGAGTCTAGCTCAGGTGCTCGCGATGGCGCTCCGTGCTCCTTGCGCGGCTCAGGAGACCGTCAGCGGCGCGTTGAACGAGCTAGGATATAGAGAGCGAAATCACAGCCCTCGTCGGGCGATTGATCGGGTACGTCTTTATCGGGCTCTTGTGGGCCGGCTTCATAGCGGGGCTGTATGCGGCCCTGTTGTTGTTCATGGCGCTACTGTTTGACCCTGGATCTGGATCGCGGATAGCCCAGGCTATCTGGTGAGCGGCGCGACCATCTCAACGCCCGCGGTCATGGTGAACTGGTGCATCATGGACGGGCCACAAGGATCCGCGGATGAGTACCCCGCTATACTCAGGCCGCGGAGCAGACCGTCAGGGAGGCGTTGAATGATCTGGGATAGAATAGCGTTCGACAGCTTGCCCCTACTTGTCTTTATCGTAGTACTTCCGACTTGGATCGCGGTGTTCCAAGTATTAGATCATGGGCTTACCTGGATATTCGGATGCCTTACGTTCGAGCAGGAGGTCCGGGCGAAGCTCAAAGTATCCCCGTCCCCGATTAGCAGAATATTTTTAGGATACGTGACGGGAAATTGGGGGGATATCAAGACAGGATTTCGGGTCACCTCTACGCTAGCGAGGATACTTTTGTCTCTTTCGGTAGCACCAGTACTGGCGCTACCCCTGATGTCTCTAGCTGTTACGGTGTGGGATTTGGCGAGATTGCTGGCGACCGCCCACGGCAGCGCCAGCATCCCGAAGTAGAACCCTAGCCGTCCTTGATCGGATGCCGATCGGCGAAATGCGGATGGCGTGAGTGGATTATGTGGATCCTAAGCGCTGAACCTCGAAGCTGACCGCATCGCGCCGTCGCTGCGAGAAGCGACGTGCAAAGACGTCGAGCTGGCAGGACATCAACAAGGTCATCATGGACGTCCTGGGCCACAAGGATCCGCGGATGTCGATCGGCACACTCACGCGGCCCGGGAAACCGTCAGGGGCGCCCTAGATGCGTCGCCATCCACTGAATCCAATGAAGGGCCGCTCGTAATGGTGGATGTCTTCAGCTGGTTTAGGTTTAGGTATTTCTCCAAGAACTGGGGCCGGGGTCTCGCCGGGCCAGGTACCGAGCCAGTTGCAGTGCCAGACTGGGCTGGAACTGTTGCTGTGCCAGGGACTCGAGGGGCTCAAGCGGTATATCCCAGAATCCATCGTGGCATCCTGTATCTCCCGACAGGGCCATATCCGATTAGAGACCGACAGGCACATCATCCAGACCAGGATAAAAAACAGCACCAGCCGAACGACCAGGAAGGCTCTGTGTAGTAGCGCGACCATCTCGGGACCCCGTCAGGGACGCGCTGGCGGAAAGGGATCCGCGGGTGGAATTGGAATGACGCTGTCTTGCTGATCTTTACTGGCCGCAATCTCTCGTACGAGTGCTGCAATCTCGGCCTGCAACTGAATCACGTCCGGATGGCGGTCAGTGAATTGAGTACGAAAGAATGCAAGGCGTATCTTGAGTTCATCGAGTTTCTTCTGTAGCGCGGTTGTCGTCGCGTCATCATAGCCACACCACTCCTGCGCGAACTGCGGCCTCCATTCCCACCACGAACGATCGATACACTCCGGAGGGACAGCCCTCCCTGGTTGAGGAGGCACTCGATAGATCGGGTGAAGGTTGGCAAGCCGCTCCTTTATCCTGTCGAGCTTCTGTCGCAACTCGGGGGCCTGTGTGGCGGCCTGGACGTAACTCGCCTGTGCCTGTACCTCAGTCGGAATGGCGAATATCAGGATCGCTATCAGAGATAGCATCGCCAGTGCGAGAGGAGTCTTCATCGAGGAAATGGCCTTCCGCAAATCACGCAGCACCAGCCGAGGGGTCGCAAGGACTACCGACGAACTGTCCATTGCAGCCTAACTTTTACCGGAGTCGAGCCTTGGCGATGCATGCCGACAGCCACAATGATCAATGCCCAAAGGCACGGCCATGTTGGTCGAGCAGGCCTTAGCCAAGGCTCGCCGCCATACCCGTACCCTGTGCATCGTCGTCTGAACGCGCAGTGCTTGTCGTCGGGGCTTCCACGGTAGCCACCCAGCATCCGATTTCCTCACGAGGCATGTTATGGCAGTCGTTGAGGTGGATCACAAGCTCTAGGACAGTACGCCTTACATCGCATGCTGGGCAGCTAGCCTCAGTGCTTGCGGCCCATCCAAAGTACCGCATCAGCCCATACAGATCTGGCGAAGTCCCCGCAGCAATCGCGGCCGCACCTAACGCACATGCCTTTTCCTGTTTTTGAACAAAGACCCTCACCCCTGGCGCAGTGATCAAGGCTCCTAACCGAATCGCCTCGCTGAGTCTCATCGCATCCTCCAGCTTGGTTTCAATTTGCGGGCTCACGTGCAGCTGCCCACGCGCGTCCGGGGCAGTCTAGACCTGGATGTTTCCAGGATACGGTCACACCAAGCCGTAAGGCGGGAATGTATGGCGGGCGCAGCTCGTCGTCAACGGCTATGGCATACGTGAAGGGAACTACAGATCAGTGCGATCGGCCCGGTGGGCTCGTTATCGGAGACAACTGGCGCGATCTAGTGCATCCCATGCTGCACGTTGCACAGCACGCCAGGGTGTGGGCTCCACGGGGAAGCCTTCACATAATCAACCATACTGGAGCGGACGGGGCCGTGAAGCTAGTCGACGCCACTACGCGCCGAGTCGAGCGATTTGTGTACGTGAGGGCAGGAGAAGATGCGACAGTGCGTGGCATCGGTGAAGGCGTATACCGGGTGATGTTCACGCAAGGCCGGGACTGGGACCCCTACGCGATGCGATTCCAGCAGCAACCGTCCTTTGCCGAGTTTGAAGATCGCCTCGATTTCTCGCATCGGCGCACCGGCGATGGCGTCACCTACTCAAAGTACGAGCTGACGCTGCACCAAGTGCTGGATGGAAATGCGAGGACTCGAGATATCGGATCGAAGGACTTTTAGAGCGCGGCGCAAGCCCAAAACAAGGGGTGAATCCTCGACGCAAGAAGACCCCGACGAACGAGACCGCAGACGCGAAGACGCGGCCGAACTCCGGTACCCGCGACGATGTGGGATCAAGCCCGCAGGCCTCACCGGTTCTCCCTCGACCAGCGCGATTCCTCGATCCCTGGAGCCTGGACTCCAGCGCCCGCTGTCGAGTCAGCTCCTCGACCTGATAGCTTTCCCTCTGGTGGCTGCGCTTCTACGAGGGATGGTTCTTCCGATGCACGACCGACGCCGTCAAATCCGTTTCACCCTAACGTAGAGGGCATAGGGCTCGTACGACATTGAATCCGTGGCGCCGCAACAGGGCGGCTGCGGCAACCTCTACACTCTCGTCAGCCAGGAAACGCATCTTCTTCAGGTCTCGCCGAGCGGCGACGATGTCCGCCGTTCGGTCTCGGTAGCTGCAGCCACTCCGTTCCTTCACCCGTCCAGTGGTGCGATTTCAACGCTTTCCAGAAATAGCTAGGGGAATCACCCGGCGCTTAATACCGGCCGTTCCCGTCGTCGCCACGCCATTGGCGACGCTTGTACGGCACATCTCTTGCTCCAACATTGGCCTGGGTGACTTTCCGATATGCGGAGAAACGTGCGGATCAGGAGCTCTAGCATCATCCTATACGCGGCACTCGTGGCCTCTGTCATTCCGACGTCCGCTCAGGCGCAGCCGCACAATCTTTATTATGTCGACCGCCACGGACAGGTGTTCATCGTCGAGCGAACGTTTCCGACGCCAGCGGAATGTGAGCGCGCGGCACGGGCGATGTACGAGTCAAAGCAGGTGAGCGGCGTGGCATGTAAGCCGAGCACTCCGGGCCCACGCGGGTTGGAAGAGGCAGAACCGGCTGAGCACTTCCGGCAACCGGAGGAGAAGCGAGCGACGCTTCCCGAACACGGAGACAAGCTTGCCGATCTCTGTGACAAACTCGCCGCTCAGGGTTGGCGCGCGCCCGAGTACCACGGCGGCCCAGTCGTGGACGGTAGCCGGTACAAAGATGATTGCATCCGCGCGTGGCGCGAGCGAGATCTCGGAGTGGGTAGATAAACAAGGCCCTTCGTGCCTGACGTCTCCAGAAAAGCCCGCTGCCTGCGTCGCATGCCAGGGCGTGCGCTCCCACGCGGTGCCCGTCGCACTCGTGGGGGAGTGCTCCATACCGGTCGTGTAGAAGGTCGCGCGCCAGCCCTTGTCGTCGTAGCGCGCGAGCTGGAGATCATAGCCCAGGCGGGCCATGCCGCCGTGACGTGGCCGATGGCCACGAGTCGAGCCAGGTGCATAACGCCCACAGCGCGCGGTCGTAGGATGGCATCGAGCAACCAGCGACCCACACAATCACATCGAACTTGCTGGGCTGCTCCACGGGGAGGTCGCTGCAACAGCCAGCCAATAACTTCCTCAACCCAGGCTCGTTCGTCATGACAATAGGAATCGTAGAAGTTGCTTCCTTGGCGCGGCGGGTTAGGGCCCCACCGCTCGTGACGATGACGGCTACCTTGAGACGCACTAGTTCGGCCGCGAGCAGACTAGTGGGGAATCCGTGTTTTTCTCGCCTGCGTGTTAGTCCTGTCGCCAAATCTGTCTGGACGAGCCATTGACAGTTCGTGGCGGGCGGATGATGAGGTCGATCGCATCCGCATCCCCAACAAAGCCGACCACTACTTATCCTGGTCGGCCAGCTATTACCTTCGCGCGACTTCGGCTTGCATCTCCTCCGGCAAAGACTGGCTGCAAAACTCGTATTTCTCCTTGCCATATTTTGTCTTGAAACCCGCCGCCATCTCCGCGGCTCGCTTCAGCTGGCTCGCGTCCAGGTTTGCCCTCAGCTGCGCGTGCAATTCGTTCGTTCGAGCGGCAAAGGCGTGGTCGGGGCGGTCGGAGCGCGCAAACTCGAGCCACGCGTAGGCGGCGACCGGATCCCTGGCGACCGTTCTGCCGCCGGTGCTGTAGAGCTTCGCGAGCAGGCCCTGCGACATGTAGTCCCCGCCTTCGGCGGCCTGCTTCACGTATGCGACCGCCTTGGGCTCCGCGTCGGGATTTTTCGAGGCCGCGGCGAGGAGCATGTTTCCGAGGAGCCCGGCGGCTCCCGCGCAGCCGTGCGCAGCTGACCGCGTCAGGTAGCTTCCTCCTTCCTGCATCTTCGACGTGTCGCCCTTGCCGGAGAGCAAGACCATGCCATACAGGTATTCCGCGGCGCCGTAGTTCTTCTGCGCCGCTCGTTTCAGCCATTCCACTCCCTTCCCTTCGTTCCGCATCTCCTTGGGGCCGAGAATATAGATCCTGGCGAGATCGGTCTGGGCGGCCGTGTCGCCCCCGTTGGCGCGAGCCTCCAGCGCGCGTGCTCTCGCCATTTCGGAATTGAGATCGGCACCCCACGAGGAGACGACTGAGGCGCACAGCACCAAGGACAAAGCAGTGCCGACGACGGCGATCTTCACGGGTCGAGCCTCCTTTTCCGAATCAAAATCGTTGAAGCGATCAGGTAGTAGTGGTGAGTAGTGGCGCTAAAACTTCATAGAAGGGGATAGCCCAGAATCTGGTGCACTCCGTCCTCACGCACCCCGCCCTCGCGCACCCACTCCTCGACGAACCAATCGAGGAATGCGGCACGCAGCGCGAGCAACTCGGCGCGGCGCTTTGCCTTCGCGTCGGCTTGCCACTCGACCTTACGGACGTCGGCTCTGGCGAGGTTGGGGTTGTGCGTGTAGTAGCCAACGATGGTGACGGCATAGCGACCATAGGCCGGGCCGGACCAGTTCGGAGACTCGCCGTGTCGCACCTCTGTCTCCAGCAGCGACGCCGGCCGGGGGATCAGCAGAACTGCTAGACCTACGACCATGACGGCGAGTCGCCTCATCGGTCGCCCTCAAGGCATAGCGCGGCGAGCACCCTAGTGAGCCGCATCGTCGCTGCCCCTCCTTCGCTGCACTTTGGGATGCTTCGGGGTCGGCGGGTCCTCGCCGGGAGTCGTAGAGTAGGCTTCCCGCATTGGGTACTGCGGAACGACCTTACTGACTGCGGAGCAGAGCCGGGAGTCGCCCGGTTTCCGCGCATGGGCTTCATAGGATGCGGTCGCCGCCTGGAGATGACCTGCCGCGAACAGGGACGCTGTCTCGAAGACCGGCCGGGTAATTCCTACAACCTGTCCGCACTCGTAGCACTTGGCGCGCCACGGCACAGTGCGATCATAGCTCCGAGCGCCGCATCACCGATCCTCCTTTCCTGGCTTTTTTCGCTGGCCGTCTAGGTACCTGGCGGTCCTAACCTGGGCCTTCCTGAATGGCCGTACAGGCCAATCCGTCAAAGGGTCAGAAACTGGTAGCAATGGGTCAGGTACGGGGGGAGGCCAGGCTATGAAGAAAACCATCACGGTGGTCGCGCTGCTGGTTCTCGGTGCTCTTTCTCTCGTAGTGCCGGTCCAGGCGAGCGCGGGGTCCTCCACGGACGCGGCGTTGGCGCTTGGAGCCTTCGCCGTGTTCAACCAGATCTTTGGCGGCTATGGCGCTCCGCACTTTGTCAGGGAGACCGTTGTGGTGCAGCAGCCCGCTGTGGTCTACGCGCCACCTCCACCGCCTCCGCCAGCAGTAATCTATGCCCCGCCGCCGGTCGTCTACTATGCTCCACCGCCGCCTGTGGTCGTCTACCCGAACGGTTATGCCTACGGGTACTACTACCGGCCGCATTGGAAATACCATCACGGTCACGACGACGACTGATCACGACTGATCGGGCGCGCGTCTCGTATCAGGGGGCATCGGGATACTTCCCGGTGCCCTTTCACTATGACTTGCTCAACGCCTCCACCACTCCTGGAATCGCCTGAACGCGCGCTCGATGCCTTCGAAGGCAAAGTACTCGAGGAACATCCAACTCACGACGAACGGAACGAGGAAGGCGAGCCCTATCCAATCGAAGACCGTCATGGGGATCGCGGGAGTGCGTCCAACCCAGCCCGATGCACGCCCGCCACGGCGTCTCTCCCAGCTCGTGCTGATCGCACTCGTAGTGCTGAATCATCCGTCGGTGTAAGAGTAGCGCCCGCGTCCGCTACCGCCCCTGACTCACTTCCCCTTCGGCCCGCGCGGGTCCACGGTGTCGGGTAAGCAAACCCATCTCAAACTGGGCTGCTCGCGACGTAGTTGCTGCATCTCGGAATCGCACTGCGGTTTCGTTGTGAAGCTGGCCAGTGGCGAATGGAACTTGGATACAATGTCGATGCCCCACAACACCCACGCACACTCGGCGCTAGCCGTCGCGGCCCAGGCGAGCAGGAACAGCGCGACAATCACCGGAGCTCGTCGCAGTGGTCGCATCATGGCTTGCTCTCCTCGCCGCTCGGTGTTCGCTTCACGCTGACCCGCTCATGCGTGCCCTACAGATGAATCTCGATCACGCTCGGCTGCTTGACGAGCTCGGCGCGTGCGAAGACGTTCTTCCCGCCTGAGGCTGAGAACGGACGACCGATCACGCGCCACTCGCCACGCGCACCAGTGAAGCGGTCGCCGATCCGAAGTTGCAAGGGCAGCACGCGGGGCACGCGGCGGACGCTACCCCGGGCCCCGGCGCGACGTCAACCAGGCGCGGAGCGTGGTATCGTCCGCGGTGAGGGCGAAGGTGAAGAAGAAGTGATCGACGACCTGCGCGGCCTCGATGAAGGCGCACGGCGCGACGAAAACCGCGTACGACTTGGTCACGGGGCGGCTCTAATCATGAGCGCCACCGAAGAGATCACGACGACACTTCCCGATCTCGTCGCCCTCACGCAGATCGGTCGAGACGATGACGGAATCGCGACGGTCACCGAGCGGCTCGGGAATCGGGACGACCGCGAGCAGGCGTACGCCGCCGCCGCTCTCGGACGCGAGCATCCGCACGACGCGGAGGGTGAACTCCATCGCTTTCGTTCGTTCGACCGGGACGAGAATTCGCTTCGCCATCACTTCTCCATCTGCGGGTGAGACCAGCCCGTTGGCTGTCATCGCGTTGTTTGGGACCCGCGGCGGTGTAGTGCAGCGAGTGTGCCAAGCCGAGCGTATCGGGGCGCCGACGATTCTTACGATGTGGCATAGACCTACGGAGCCCCGTCGTCTCGCAAGAGCCGCCGTGACTGTCAGGACGTCGCTCATTGAACCGGCAATCGGACCTTTTGCCGCCTTCGTAAGCGGCGGTATCATTCGCATCCGCGATGCTGCGAGCCCGCTCCGCGTGCATTTTGACAGCTGTCGCACTTGTTTGCGGCGTCCTGCCGATGAGGGCGAGCGCGCAGGGCGTCTCGCCGAGCCTCACGGGCATCGAGTTGCTCCAGGTTCTCGGCGACGGTGTCGTGGGCGCTCCGGATTCGGCGTCGACCCTCAAGGATCCCGGCCGCATCGCGCGCTGGGAAACGGGTGAGTGGCGCTACCGGATCACGTCGGGCGCGCGCAGCGGGCAGGTCGAGGTCGAGAGCCTCGCGCAGATCAGCGCGACGGCCCGAGGGGAGACCTGGAAGCGGACGATCGGGCAAGAGTTCACCCAGTTCATCCGCGAGGTGAGCGGCGGACTCGTGTTGTCGACTCAGGTCGCGCATTCTCATCAGGCGCTCGTCCACTTCGAGCCGCCGCTAAGCTATCTGATCACGGGGCTCGCGCCGGGTGAGTCGCGGACGTTCGACGGCCGGATGGACGTCTATAGTCTCAACAATCCGGCGCTCAAGTGGTACACGGGACGAATTCTGGCGACGACGGTGTACACCGGCGTCTACCGGATCACGACACCCGCCGGGGTGTTCCGCGCGGCGCTGATCAAGACCGAATACCAGATCGACATCTTCGCAGTGGTCTCGGTCAAGTCCACGCTCTACACGTTCTACGCGGAGGGCATCGGCAAGGTCGCGGAAGCGGAGCACCTGCGGATCGCGGCCATGGGCCTGTTCAACTCCGACACGAAGATCGGCAAGATCCTCGTGTCGTACACTTCGATCAGTCCCCCGACGCCCAGAGTCGAAGCGCCGTAGGTCTCCGACGGAGGATACGAATGGAATTCGGGCTGTTCTTCCTGATGCAGCGGGACGAAGCGTGGAGGGAGCAGTGCGTCTACGAGTCCGGCCTCGCGCAGATGCTTTTGCAGTCGTGACCAACGCCTCCCACACCGCCCTCTGCGTCGCGTGCCAGGGCGTACGCTCCCATGCGGTACCCGTCGCGCTCGTGGGCGAGTGCTCCATGCCGGTCATGTAGAACGTCGCCCGCCAGCCCCGGTCGCCGTAGCGCGTAAGGTGGAGGCCGTAGCCTTGACGCGCCTTCCGGCGCTCGCTAATCTGAGGTCGGACGGGGGCAGCACCAATGGAGTCTCCACGCTTCTTCTTCCAGTCGGCGGAGATCATCGA
>Ga0126370_10001063_pt1 | contig 12290 bp, 12 predicted proteins | sample PanSoiMetaPlot_3_FD_92586 | JGI IMG/M metagenome (GOLD analysis project Ga0126370, IMG submission 92586) | Tropical forest soil microbial communities from Panama - MetaG Plot_3 | ecosystem: Environmental > Terrestrial > Soil > Tropical forest > Bulk soil | place: Panama | collected 2016-02-17 | reverse complement strand
GATTTCAAATAAGAGAGCGACAACGTGATATGTGATTTTGGATATGTCTGTCGGGGGAAACTTGTGAGAACTCGTGATCTGATTCTTGGAACGCAAGTAATGAGCGAGGAGCATTATGTCGGAATGGAAAATGACCTACCGGGGAATTGTTTATTCGTGGCACTGCGACCACATGGGGCACATGAATGTAATGTCGTACATCGGCAAGTTCGATGAAGCCTGCTGGCAATTGCTGGCGATACTGGGTCTCCATCGATCCCGGTTCAAACAAGATGGAACTGCGATGGCTGCCGTAGAACAGCGCGTCCAGTACAAGCGCGAGCTACATGCGGGCGATGCGATTACGATCCAATCGGCGCTCCTGGAAGTGAAGGACAATTCCATTCACATGCTTCACAAGATGGTGCATGATGCTAGCGGGGAAGTCGCGGCCACAACCGTGGTTGTAGGGGTTCATATTGATTCCAAGATTGGCAAAGCAATTCGACTCCCCAAAGATGTGCGTCAGAGGGCCATCGAAATGAAAGAGCAGGAAATGGCCGTACTTCAAGAGACGTGCGGATAAGGTTGTATTGCGGAAGACAATTCGTGTTTCCGTCACAGTCCTTACTGAAAAGAATTTCTGTGCGATCTTTCCGCGCGGACAAAGGAGAACTCAGTGCGGTTTGTCATCGCCTTGCTCACACTAGCGTTTGCAGCCTTTAGCACGACTCCGGTTTCTCAAAGTCAATCTCAAGCGCCGAGCCCCGGAAGGCTTGCTTCGGTGGAACCTAAACCATCGACAGATTCACCTATGGAATTTCTGCTCAGATCAGCGGCTACTGATTTTCATGCCCACCGCTCTCCCGTTGTTGAACGCTTTCGCGATGTTCGCTTTGGGCACGTCCTGACTCCGGCCGGAGCAAAGCAATGCCAGCTATGCGGTGAATTTCTGCCGCAGCAACGAGGGGGCAAGGCTCAGTGGACGCCTTTCGTTACGATCAAGACGTCCGGCTATGAACAATATCTTGGATTTCAAGCTGCGAGCTGGTGTCACGGTTCACAGTTCGTACAGGATAGGGACGAGGATTTGTCCTCAACGTTGCAGAACCGACTTGATTCGATAGGCTCAAAGAAACTGCCCAACAACAATAGCCACGACGTACGGTAGAAGACCCTCACAGCGCCACCGCGCTCAGAATCCCCGTGTCGGATTTTGAGTGCTATCCGGATTTATCGACAGGTAGCAGGAATGGACGTGAATTTCAAAACTAAAATTCACTGGAAGAAGCGTCGCGCCTTACCGGGTTGTGCTGGGTGGAGCCGTCGCGGGTTTAGCGACTCCGACTCGCGTCATGTTGAGATTCGTGTGGTGCAAGAAATAACCTTCCCCAAATCCATCCAGCCGGTTGCCATCCGCCGATAGAGTCAAAGCGTAGTTCTGCTGGTTGGGGCCGAGCGATCGCCGCAGTGTAACTGTTCCTCCATCGATGCTGCCAGTGACCGGCGTGTCGGGTTCCGATTTCCCGCTGCTGGTATGCCAAGTACCTTGTAGCGTCGATCCTGATTGGCGTAGGGTAATCTCCCCTTGGAAGCGATCATCAAAGTGGGTGAAGCTCCAGGTGCCCGACAGGTCCTGAGGCCCTTGGGTGAGTACAGGCGCGGGGTTGCTCATGTCGTCCGTGGTATAGACTTTCTTGGTGGCCGTGCCGCTCGTATCCTTCTTCTGGCGGTTCTGACGTGCAGCATCGCCGAGAGACTGACCGGCGCACAGCGCGCACATGAGTAACAGCACCAGCCCAACGCCCGGCACTAGCCTCCAAGTGCTCACATTCCCCTCCGACACAGGCCCACGATTTTCCTTCCAAACGGTACTATGGCCCCTCGCAGATCGTTAATTACGCAGGTAATGGCGGGCGTGCCGAATTCTAGTTTTGGAAGGCCCGCCCTTCTCGTGAGAGCGCCGATTGAGGGATTTTGAGCGTTATCGAGATGTATCGCCAATATCGTGAAAGGCCTTTATTCACGCGTCACGGAGACGAAACATTTCTGGATAAGATTGTGTTTTCAATCGACCGGGACTTCGACCTTCCTCATAGCAATCGCGAGAAGGAACTGATTGCGGCAGCGCCTGTGAGTGATCACGTGACCAAGTTTGTCTCAGTCGAGTCAGTAGATGTGCGTGACCGGGGGAAGAGCATGCCGAGAAACTTTTTGCATTCTCGCGGTCCTATTACCTGGAGTTGATCCGGTTATTGTTTAAGAATCCAGGAGTTGAAATCCGGCGCTCAAAACCCCGCCCCAGAGGACTTCATGGCTCTCCGGAGGGCACCCAACTTCTCAGTTGGGCTATCAGGTGACGGCCATTGATCTCTCGGAGCGCTTCGTTCGACTCACCAAGACACGCGTGCCGGGCGCGACCGTTCGAAAGATGGACATGCAGTTTCTTGATTTTCCACCCGCGAGTTTCGATGGACTCTGGGCTTCCTTCAGCCTTCTTCATATTCGGGCTAGCGATGTCAACCAGACTCTTTCCGGTTTCAAGCGAGTCTTGCGCCCAGGGGGACTGTTTTTCACTGCTGTCCATCGGGGAGAGCAAGCTCGTTGGGTAAAAACCACAATTTCCGGGATGGAGCGCGATACCCTACGTTCAGGAATGGATACAAAACGAAATCGAAGATATCGTGAAGTCTGCTGGATTTACCATTCTGAGAAGTCGGCCCTTTATCAGAACCGGTGGCCGTTACCCATTACTCAGCATTTTGGCCCACACGTGAGCGGGTACCAAGAGCGGAATGGCTCCGGCATCGTTGGTCACACTCAGACTGTGATCCACTAGCTCGGCTCATGCTGATGAGAGATTCGGTAGCCAAAGCCGCGGGATAGTCAAAGCCATCTTGACTAAACGATTAGAATGGTCCAAGGTTGTTTTGCGGGCTGCTCATTTCGATCTTGACAAATAATCTAGCAGCGCATATAAAACGCCAGTAATAATCGTTTAGAGATCTGTATAGGCTCGGCATAGAGAAATAGAAAGGGTCAATGAACGCAACGAAGGATCGATTCTTGTTCTCCTCGGCGCCCGACAGTTGGGGGGTGCTCGATTATCCGGGACCCTCCTGGGAACAATCCTACGAGAAGATGCTTGATGAAATGGCAGACGCCGGATATACCGGCACTGAGCTGGGCCCTTATGGTTTTTTTCCTCCCGACGCTGAGGTTCTCAGGTCACAACTTGAAAAGCGAAATCTGCATTTGGTGGGTTCGTTTGTGCCGGTGAGGATGGGAGACTTTGCAGCCGGGAAGGAGGTTCTGGAGAGAATACGCAAAGTAGGAAAGCTGCTGGCGGATTTGCACGCTCCCTTCCTTGTGATGGCAGATGACCAATCAACAGAGCGGGATGCTTTCTCTGGCCGCGCGGCCGAACAGGGCTGTGCCGTATTGAGCGCGGAACAATGGCGCCATGTCGGAAAGATCGTCGCCGACGCCGAAAAGGCCGCGAACGAATTCGGCCTAGATCTTGTATTTCATCCTCATGTGGCAACTTACGTGGAGACGCCCGAGGAATGCGAGAGGTTCTTCGATGCCACGTCCCACACCGACATTGGGTTGTGCCTTGATACGGGGCACTGTGTGTACGGTGGCGGCTCAGCCGCCCGAGAGGCGACGAAGTACAAGGACAAGTTGCGTCTCGTGCACATAAAGGACTGCAACGCGACGGTGCTGGACGAAGCGCTTCGAGAGAAGTGGACGTTCGAACAAGCCATCGAGCACAAGGTGTTCACCGTCATCGGAGAGGGTGATATAGACTTTTCGGATTTTTTTCACACTCTGGCCCGGATTGGCTACTCCGGGTGGTGTGTTGTAGAACAGGACGTCAAGTTTGGTGACACGACGATCCGTCCGGCGGAGAGCGTCACTGCGAGCTTGAAGTACTTGCGGAGTGTTGTGGGCACCCTCGATTCAGAGAAGGCGACAGCCTGATCCGACGAGAACAAACGGATGAGAGTTCCTCGAAAGGCGTGATGCGGAAACTAGGAGTCGGTGTACTAGGGGTCGGTGAGATGGGCCGGAGGCACGCCGAAAATCTTCGGCGGTTGGTGCCGCAAGCTCAACTCATGGCCGTGGCTGACGTTGATGCAGGCCGCGCGCGCCGCACAGCTCAGGAACTGGAGATTGAGAATTCGTACGGCAGCCTGGAAGCGATGCTGGAATGCGAGGGACTCGATGCGGTAGTCATCTCGACTCCCGATAAGTTCCACGCGACAGCCGTCAAAACCGTCGCCGCAGCAGGCAAAGACATGCTCTGCGAGAAGCCACTCGCCTTAACTTTACCCGATGCGAGTGAACTGCTGGATGCAGTGGCGAAGGCAGGAGTCCGCCTTCAGGTGGGTTTCATGAGGCGTTATGACCCGGCATACGCCTCGGCAAAGCGGCGCATTGAAGCAGGAGAAATCGGGATACCGCTAATTTTCAAATCGATTGGACGCGACAAAGACGCTCCTCCGCTCGCAGCGTATAAACCGAATCTGTCCGGAATGTTGTTCTACACCAATACCATTCACGACTTCGATCTGGCCCGCTGGCTGATGCAGGATGAGGTTTCGGAGGTCCATGCGTACACCACCGTCGCGATACGGCCTGAGTTAGCACAGTTTGGAGACGTCGTCGCCGGAGTCGTCAACCTCAAGTTCGATCGAGGCGCGATCGGAAATATCGAATCCCACTCTCAAGCAGTGTATGGGTATGACGTGCGCACCGAGATCGTTGGCTCAAAAGGATCAATCTTTGTCGGAAACCTGCATCACACCCCTGTGACGTTTCTGACCAACGAAGGCAGCGCACAGCCGATCGCAGACCACTTTCTTACTACGTTTGCGAGTGCCTATATTGCTGAGATCCAGGACTTCGTGGACACGATCTTGAACAATCGGCCGCCTCGCGTGACGGGGGAAGACGGGCTGAAGGCGTTGGCGATTGCAGTGGCAGCAGAGGAGTCTCACTTACAGGCCAAGCCGAGACAAGTATCGCCTGTGGCTGTTGCAGCAACGCTCTGATTCGCAATCCATCACTGGACGTTATTGGAGGGATAAGTGAGTACCGCGATCTCCTACAAAAGTCCGCTACACGAGATGGCCCAGACTACCCCGACATGTCTCTGGAACGATTCGGCGTCGGTGCAGGAGTTGTCTTATTCCATCGAGCACGGCGCGGTAGGAGCCACCTGCAATCCGGTGATTGTGCTGGGCGTTCTGAAGAAAGAAATAAACGCATGGAAAGGGCGTATCCAATCTCTCATCCGCGAGCATCCTACGGCAACCGAGGATGAGATTGCCTGGCAGTTGGTCCGGGAAATTTCGGCGCAAGCCGCCGCATTGCTGAAGCCTATTTTTGATGAACAGCAAGGCAGGAATGGCCGACTCTCGATTCAGACCGATCCACGCTTGTTCCGGGATAGCGACGCAATCCTGAAACAGGCGATTGAGTTCGACCAAATTGCGCCAAATATGATCGTGAAGATTCCTGTTACACGTGCAGGAATCACGGCAATCGAGGAAGCAACGTATCGGGGCATCAGTATAAATGCGACTGTCTGTTTTACCCTGCCCCAGTGTATTGCCGTGGCCGAAGCGGTAGAGCGCGGATTCAAGCGGCGCGAACGAGAGGGAAAAGAGATTGCGACGATGGGGCCAGTATGCACCATCATGGTGGGAAGACTCGATGACTGGCTGAAGGTTCTATTGGAGAAGCACAACTTATCGATCGATCCCGGTTACCTGGAATGGGCCGGAGTTGCGGTCTTTAAGAAGACCTATCAGATTTTCAAAGAACGAGGCTACCGACTTCGGCTGCTATCGGCAGCATTTCGCAACCATATGCATTGGAGTGAATTGATAGGGGGTGAAGTGATTATTTCTCCACCCTACTCGTGGCAGGTTCGCTTTAATTCGAGCGATATCGAGGTCCGGTCGCGGATTGACGAGCCAGCTGCGAGTGGCATGGTTGAAGCGCTTTTGGCCAAGTTTCCGGACTTTCGCCGCTCCTATATGGAGGATGGTCTTTCGATTGAGGAATTCGATTCGTTTGGTCCAACGCTCCGCACGCTTCGACAATTCGTGGCTGCTTGTCACGATCTCGACGCCCTGGTGTGCGAATTCCTGCTTCCGAATCCTGACGTAACCTAGCAGGCGTGGCTAAACGTTTTGAAAAGCATCCAAACCCTGATATCTTCCGTCTGTAAACATGTCTTCTTCAAAACGCAGCAAACCACAAAAACCTGGCAAGGCCGCCAGTATCTCCGACGTTGCACGTGAGTCCGGCGTATCGATCTTCACCGTCTCCGCGGTGATCAACAACAAGAGTCACGTCGGCAAGAATCTTCGCGAGCGCGTCGAAAATGCAATTCAAAAACTGAACTACCGCCCAAATCTTATTGCCCGCAGCCTGATTAAGCAGAAGACGCAGACGATCGGCATGATCGTGCCCGACATCGTGAACCCATTTTTCCCGATGGTGGTTCGAGGTGCGGAGGACGCGGCACAGAAGCACGGCTACAATCTCCTGCTTTGCAACAGTGACGACAGTCTGGCGAAGGAAGAGACTGCGATTGAGTTGTTGCTTTCGAAGCGAGTCGATGGAATTCTGCTCACCAAAGCCGCCGGAGAATTTTCGCCCTCGCTCCGCCAGATGATTGAAGGAGTGAACATACCATTTGTCCTCGTCATGCGTACTTATCCGACTTTGACTAAAGATGCGGTCGTCAGCGACGACTACCAGGGGGCGTACGAGGCTGTGTGTCACCTGGCGCGGTCGGGACGCCGCCGCATGGGGCTCATCAGCGGGCCTCTAAAAATCAGCAACGCCAAAGAGCGCTGGCGCGGCTTTCGCGATGCGCTGGAACACGCGAACCTGCCTTTCGACCCCGAACTTGTCGTCGAAGGTGATTACCGCATCGAATCAGGTTTTCGTGCGGGCCATGCCCTTCTCTCACATCGACCCGATGGAATCTACGTTGCCAATCATCTAATGACCATTGGATTATTGCAGGCAGTTGAGGAAATGGGACTGAAGTGTCCTGAAGATTTTGGCTTGGTCAGTTTCGATGATTATCCGTGGCTGGGCGTTTTCCGGCCACGACTGACGACCGTAGAATTGCCGAAGCATCAATTGGGGAGTGAAGCCGCAGAGCTATTGATCCAACGGATCGGCGGCAATCAAGGCAAGCCGGTCCTCAAGAAGTTATCGCCCGAACTTCGGATCCGCGAGTCATGTGGATTTGCGCAGTTTGTGTCCGGCGAACACCGCCGTCCAGGCGCCCCCGAGCCCTCGACTATATCTCTCTGACTCGGCAGAGCGGACTCATCTTGCCCACATGAACTACGTTTCGTTGAAATTGAAGAGTTTCGGCCGAAGCGTAAACATTCGTGTCCTGTAGCTCGCATAAATCAGGCCTACTCCCAGCCAAGCGAGGCCCGCATACTTAGTCCACGGCTGTAATCCCATCAGCAGAACGAAACAAAATATAGCGCCAAATGAGGGGACGAATGCGTCCACAAAGAAGTTCCGCCGTGCTCGTGCTGCCGGCGAGTACCAGAAATGGAGCATGGCAACCAGGTTCACTGCCGTGAACGCGAGCAAAGCACCAAAGGTAACGATCTCTGCGGCTCGTTCCCACGGAATGGTCAGCACAGCGACGTAGGCCAGAATCCCGACGATCCACTCGTTGAAGATCGGACTTCCCGTTTTTGGGTTTAGATACCCGAACAATTTCTTGGGGATTACGTCATCCCGGCCCATGCTGTAAAGGAGTCTTGCTGCTCCGACGTGACCCGCAAGTCCGCACGCCATACTGGAAACCAGGAGCACAGTCCCATAAGCAGTGAAGAGCAGAGGTCCGCCCGCAACTCGAGCCACATCCATGAACGCGGTTTCAGGATTGGTGAGCGTCGCATGGTCGGGCCACACAAGCTGCGCCATGTACACCTGCAGTCCACTGAACAATCCGGTAAAGAGGCATACGAGCACAGCAGCCAGTAGTACGTTTCGTTTTGGATTCTTCACTTCTTCGGCGAGGATAGAGACTCCGTCAAATCCGATAAAGACCAGCGCGGCGAAAGAGGTTCCCGTGGCTAGCGCGCGTACGTTGAAGGTTGCGGGATTGTAGATCGGTTGCAAGGAGAACAGTCCGCTGAATGTCTGGTGAAGCACAACATAGCGAAACGCCTGAACCAAAAATATGCCCGTCACCAGCAGCATGAATCCGAGCAGCACCTCATTGGTGCGCGCGTTGAACTTGATTCCCTGTACCGTCAACAGAGTAATGAATCCCACAGTAAGCGCAGCCAGCAGCGCAAACGGAACCTGCGGCAACATGCGATGGATGGCCAGGACGGCATAGAGCGAGTTCTGGATCGGTTGGAACAGATACTCCAGAAACATTGCCCAACCTAGAATGAAGCCCAAGTGTGGATTCAGTGTCCTGCTAATGTAGGAATATACCGATCCGGAAGAAGGGTAGACGTGGGCCATTCGGCCAAAGCTGATGGCTGTGACCGACATTGCGACCATCGCGAGCAACAGCGTGGTTACAGTGTGCCCGTGGGACAGGACCTGCGCTTCGCCGAAGAGCGGAACCGCAGCGATCGGCGACGTGAGAATGACTCCGTAGTAAACAAGGTGCCACAGACTCAGCACGCGCTTGAGATGAGGTTGACCGGATGTTCCCGGCGGCGCCGCGGTGATCGTTTGCACCCTGATTTTCTCTCTTAGAAGAAGTAGCGTTCTTTCTTGCGGGCTTCCTCGTACTTCTGCCGCGCGATTGCTGTGGCCTCATGCTCAGACACTTCGGCGATGGGAACGTCCCACCAGGACTCGTAGTTGGGAACGCTTTGTGCGTATGCCGTCTCGATAACGACCACTGAAGTACGGGATTGTTTCCGTGCAGCGCTGAGAGCAGATTTGAGATCTTTGCCGGTTCGTGCCGTAGCTGTCCAGGCTCCTAGGCTCGCGGCGTTTGCCACGAAATCGACGGGCAAGATTTCGCCTTCATATTTTCCGTTCAGGCGATGGCGATACTCTGTTCCCATTCCTTCATTACCGCAGCTGCGGCTGAGTCCCCCAATACTCGAGAAGCCATGATTGTCGAGCAACACGATGTTCAGTTTGTAATCTTCCTGAATGGCGGTGACGATTTCCTGTGCCATCATCAGGTAAGAGCCGTCTCCAACCAACACATAGACTTCACGATCGGGATGGGCCATTTTTGTTCCCAAGGCCCCCGCGATTTCGTAGCCCATGCAGGAGTAGCCGTATTCCATGTGATATCCGCCAGGCTGGCTGGTGCGCCACAGCTTGTGCATGTCTCCCGGCAAACTGCCGGCAGCGCAGACTACGATGTCGGAAGGTTCCACGAAATCGTTGACGACGCCGATGACTTCAGCCTGAGTAATGGGTGGATCTTTACGCAGGTGTTCGACTCGATGAACTTCCTTCTCCCAGCTGGCGCGCAACGAAGAAATCGCTTCCTCATAGCTATCTTCGACTTGATAGCCGGTCAGCGCTTGCCTCAGTTCACAGAGCGTTGCCCGCGCGTCACTCGTGAGCGCGAGAGCTGCGTGTTTATAAGCGTCAAATTCACAGACATTGACGTTGATGAAACGCACGTCAGGATTCTGAAACGCGGTCTTCGAGGATGTCGTAAAGTCACTGTAGCGAGTGCCGACACCAATGATCAGGTCAGACTGCCGGGCTAGGATGTTCGCACTGGAAGTGCCAGTGACCCCAACAGCTCCTAAGTTTTGCGGATTGTCATAACTCAGCGAACCCTTGCCCGCCTGCGTTTCGCACACGGGGATTCCCGTCGCCTCGGCAAAGTCGGAAAGGGCCTCACATGCTTCTGAATAGAGCACACCGCCGCCCGCGATGATCAAAGGTTTCTTCGCAGCGCGAATCCAGGTAACGGCATGTTGTAAGACTTGCCGGTCGCACCGCGGACGCGGAATCGTCCAAACTCGTTTTTGAAGAAATTCGTCGGGGAAATCAAAGGCTTCGGATTGGACGTCCTGTGGCAGGGCCAGTGTGACGGCGCCAGTTTCTGAGGGAGAAGTCAGCACGCGCAGCGCCTCCGGAAGCGACGTGATCAATTGCTCGGGACGCTGAATGCGGTCCCAGTAGCGCGACACGGGCTTGAAGCAGTCGTTTACAGAGATGTCTGGAGTCGTGTTGGATTCGAGTTGCTGCAAAACCGGAGCCACATTACGCCGGGCGAAGATGTCGCCGGGCAGAAGGAGGACTGGCAGGTGGTTAATCGTCGCCAAAGCGGCGCCGGTGACCATGTTGGTAGCTCCCGGGCCGATGGAACTCGTGCAGGCCACCGTGCTCCTGCGAAAAGTTGCTTTCGAAAAGGCGACTGCGGCGTGCACCATCGCCTGTTCGTTGCGGAACAGGGAATACCGCAGATCAGAATCCTGCTCGAGAGCCTGCCCCATGCCGGCGACGTTTCCATGTCCGAAGATGCCGAAGCAGCCGGCAAAGAAGCGGACCTCTCTCCCGTCTCGCTCGACATATTGATTCTTGAGGAAGCTAACGATGGACTGCGCGACTGTTAGGCGTTTCGTCATAGGCTTGGCCCGATTCAGAACACCGCCTGCTTCCTCTTTCGATTCCGGCGGGCTTTAATCCACCATCCCAAACCGACTGCCTGATCACTGCACGCTGTCCCCATTTTCATCGGCTGGGATGTGTCAGTCGCGCACCATTGGCAACCGGGGATCGGTGCCATTCCATGACGAGCGAATCCAAGCGTGTTGCCTGTCCTCGGTGACCGCCAGGGCGCGGGCGGATCCGGCGAGAAAATTTAGATAGTAGACGTCATAGCCGGGGCCTGCAACCACTGAGTGGTACCCGCTGTGCACGAGGACCGCGTCGCCGTCGCTCGCTTTGAGGGTCCGTTCACCTGCGTGTTCTCCTCCATACAGATGTTGAAGGGCAAAACCGCCGGGCGGAATGCGGTAGTAGTAGATTTCGTCCAGATCCACCTCCGCTGGCGGATTGTGAACATCATGCTTGTGAGGGGGGTAGCTCGACCAGTTTCCCCCGGGCGTATAGACTTCTATCACCATCAGCTTGTCAGCCGGAAATGCGGGCGAGATCACATCGACGATCTGCCGCGAGGCGTTTCCACCACCGCGGAGACTCGTCGCGACATCGCGCGGAGCAATCAGCCTGGGTTCGAGTTGTGCACTGGAGGGCACCCGGCATTCGGCAATCTCGCACGTGGTCTCGGCCTCAAATGAAACTTCGTTCCGAGCTGGGAGATAAAGGGTGTAGGGAAGTCCGTCAAACACCGTTTTGCGCTTGCCCAAGTGAACCCGGCCCTGCCCCCAATCGGCCACACAGGTTCCTCCTAGGATCACGAAAGCGGCTTCCTCGCTGGCAGTGTGTCTCCGAATAACGTTGCCGGGCAGTAATCGGCGGACGAAGTAACTCATCCATTCCCAGTTGCCCTGCTCGCGGGGCAAGTGGAGGAGTTCTCCACCCTCCTCAGGCGGCAGATGCGAGGAGTGGACAAGGAAAGCCTTTTCTTCCGGTTGCAATCCCATAGGCTGTACGATTCAAGTGATCTAAACGATTTGACACTATTGCAAACTGCAGCCTTGTTTGTCAATCACCCCCGGGGCCACACACGGCCTCTATGCCTGGCATGGTCGGAGGCCTTGTTAACATGCCCGTAATATTATGTGGGTAAATTTGGGCCAACAGGCCGGTTCTTGGTTGGGCCAGACGAACTTTCTTCTTGACCTGGTCGATGAGTCGTTGATATAAGCGCAGATTATAAACGTTTTGACGATTGCCAAAAATCACGCAGGCAATCGGTGTGGGAGGAACCATGAAAACGAATTGTCGCGAACCGTGGGGAATGCGCGCGGCAGTAGACGTGGAGATCTGGGGTGAACTTGCAAGACATGCTTGGCTTGGGTTGATGGTGGTAATGATGGTCGTCGTCGGGGCGACCGCACCATTGCAAGCCAAAGTGGATGCAGGTATTTCCGGAATCGTTACGGACGCCAGCGGAGCGGTTATTTCAGGTGCCGCCGTGCAAGTGAAAGCCCTGGAGACAGGACTCACTCAGACGCGGCAGACAAACAGCGACGGTTTCTACGCTTTCATCGACCTGCCGCCAGGACACTATGAGGTTGAGGTCAGCCAGTCCGGCTTCACAACATTCCGCCAAACCGGCGTTCTGCTGGACGTGAACTCGGCCAAGGTTCTGAACGTCAAATTGAATGTAGGCCAGATCAGCGAGAAGGTGG